>Ga0180008_1000393_pt1 | contig 39457 bp, 69 predicted proteins | sample MM_PW_MetaG_FD_121121 | JGI IMG/M metagenome (GOLD analysis project Ga0180008, IMG submission 121121) | Groundwater microbial communities from the Aspo Hard Rock Laboratory (HRL) deep subsurface site, Sweden - MM_PW_MetaG | ecosystem: Environmental > Aquatic > Deep subsurface > Groundwater... | reverse complement strand
TAATGAAAAATGATCCAATAATCCAAAAAATGAGAATATCCGAAAATAATAAATATGGCGAGGCATGGAAAGAACATGTTAAAAATATGCTTAGAAATGTTCATGGTAGCATTGCTGAATTTAAAGTATCATATAAAAATAAACCAAATCTTTCTTTTGAAAAGATTAATGAATCGTTTGCGATAGTACCTTTTGATTTAAAGGAAACCATAACAGATATTTTTTATGATAAAAGAGAGGATAAAATAGCATAATGGGTAAAATAACAACAGTAAGCAGTCAAGAATTTGAGTATTTAAAAAAGAAAAATTATATTACTGTGGCTGGGTTTGTTAGAAATATTAATCCACATCCAAGGGAAATGAAAAAATGGGAGAAGAAAGAAGAAGTAGAAGAAAAGAAGGAAAAATAGTAAAGATGATGATTATATAGAGAGAGGAAAACATAAAGGGTTTATGATAATAAATTCGAAGGAGAGTAAACTGTGATTAGTAAACTCAAAGAATATGATAAGTTATATGACATTGGCGAATCACCTATAAGTGATTCTGAGTATGATGCCATGAAAGATGTCGCGAAACTTGAGGCGCCAGATGATCCTTATTTTCAATATATAGGATATGAGGCCAAGAATGGTAAGGTGAAATTACCCTATGTATTAGGTAGCCTGGATAAAAGAAATCCAGATAATATGGAAAAATGGTTAAAAGATAATCCAGGTAAAAAGGTTTTATCAATAAAGTTGGATGGTGTTAGTTTTTATGTTGAATATCTCAATGGAAAGGTAATATTTGCTTCAACCAGAGGCGATGGTTTTTATGGTAAGGATATAACCAATAAAGCTAAAATCTTTTGTCCTGATATTCCTAAAATGAGTAAACATTGTTTTAGAGGGGAAGCAATGCTTACCGGTGGTATCCATAAAGAATTAACAAATGAAGATGGGCGTCCATATAAAACGGCTAGAAATGCGGTGGCAGGTATTCTGAATAGGGACAGTAGTACGGAACAATGTAAATATATACATCCATTCTTTTATGAAATTATTACAAAATATAACGATGTTTTGGATACTGAAACCAAAAGAATGGATTATATTGTTTCATTAGGATTACCTGTTCCAAACTTTACAACCAATAAGTATTTTGAAAATAATGATATACAACAATATATTAATTTTCTATCATCATGTAAAGAAAATACAAAAGATATTTGCGAAATTGATGGTATAGTTGTAACCATAAATGATTCTATAAGAGAAGATATTAGTTTCCCTAAAAATAAAATAGCATTCAAAATTTCAGAAAAAGGAAAAGAAACAAAAGTTGTTGATATTGAATGGAATGTAAGTAGAACTGGTAGAATTATTCCAGTGGTTATAATTGAACCGTTAGAAATTCAAGGTGTCATAATAACAAGGACAACTGGATTCAATGCCAAATATATACAAGATAATAAAATAACAAAAGGAATAAAAATAATAGTCAAGAGGGCCGGAGACGTTATTCCACATATAACGGAGGTTGAAAAAAGCATAAAAGAAGTTGAATTACCCAATAATTGTCCATCATGTAATCATCTTTTGGTATGGGATAGTGTAAATTTGGTATGTACAAATGCCGAATGTAGTGAAGCTATGTATTATGGTGTGGAACATTTTCTTAGAGGAATGGGTGCCGAAAATATAACCTACAAAACATTAATGAAATTAGGTTTAAATACCATCAAATCTTGTTATGGGATTGATGAATTTGAAATCGCCAGTATGGATGGATTTGGTGTGAAAAAGGCACAACAGGTAATAGATGAAATTGAAGGAACATTAAATGCCACACCAAAAATATTCATATCTTCCCTTGGAATACCCACGGTTGGTAAGACAGTTGGTAAATTACTCATAGAACACTTTGGTGATATAGAAACATTTTTCACTAAAGCCACTAAAAGCCGAATTGAAGAAATCAAAGGTATAGGTGGAGTAATAGCGGATAATATTATAAAAAATATTGATTATATGGAAGAAATGTATGGTTTTTTACAAGAAAAAGGTTTACATTTTGAGGAGAAAATGCTAAAATTAAATGGAATGAAAATTTGCCTGACAGGAACAGGCCCAATAGCAAGAGGACCTTTACAAAAGATGATTGAACTAAATGGTGGAAGTGTAAAAAACATGAGTAAAAGTGTTGATTTATTGGTAACATCCGACCCAGATAGTCAAAGTGGTAAATCTAAAAAGGCAAGAGAATATGGAATTAAGATAATTTCTTATAAAGAACTATTGGAAAAGATGGAATAATGAAATTAATGAGTGTTGATCTATATGATAGGTTTTTACATGTTACTGAAAATGATGGATCTAAAAGGAAAATCTTTTTAATAGGTGATCAATATATAAAAGGATTTTGGAATTTTATTATTTCAGATGGTTCACCTATTGATGATTTTACCTATTTCAAAGTAAATAAACTGTATAAGGAGTATAAAAATGGTAGTTGATAAATTTGGTATAGAAATAAAGAAAGGACAATATGTTTGGGTACATCAGGATGAAAAAATTAGAAAAGCCATTGTTATTGAACCTTTTCCAAATCATCCTACAGAAAATGAACCTGGGCACTGGGTTGATATTAACATTAATGGCAACGGTATTGAAGGAATGATGTCCTATATACTTGAAGTTATTTAATAAAGGAGGAGAAAATAGATGGGCCTATGCGTGAAATGTAAAAAGTTCGTGGAACCGAATTTAATGTTTGATATAAATACAGAGAAGGAACAAATGTGCGTATTCTGTAAAGTTGGAAAAAATGAAGTTACAGTTGAAAAGGATGGAAAAGAAATAATATATAAAAAAGATGTGGCCATAGAAAATTATCAAATTTTTTTACGGAAATTAAAAGATCAACCGAATGTAAAAAAACATTTTAAAGATGTAACTGATAATGTAATAAAGGTGGTATAAATATGGAGTTGGAAGTAGAAAACTGTGTAACATGTCCCTTCCTTAGGTACATAGATGAAGAAATACATTTTAATCCTTATTGCTGGTTGGAGAATTCGGTAAAATATCTACATGATTTTACTGATACAGGAATTTATAGAGGATCGTATCCAAAAACATGTAGGTTATTAAAGGAAAAAATAAATATAAAATTCCTCAAAATATAAGAAAGGAGAGTGATCAAATTGAAACAGACAGCCGTAATACTTCTCAATGCGGATTATAGTTTCCTAAATACAATTGATTGGAAAAAAGCTATGTGTCTTATTTCTAAAGGTAAAGCAGAAATATTAAAACATACTAATAGGATAATTAGAACTGCAAGAGGATTAACAATAAAAATGCCATTAATAATGAGATTAATAAAATTTATTAGAACATTATATAAAACAAAGGTTCCGTTTAGTAAAAAAAGTGTTTTAATAAGAGATGGAATGGCCTGTACCTATTGTGGAAATGATACATCCAAACTAACAATTGATCATATTGTTCCTAAAACTAGAGGAGGTAAATCAACCTTTGAAAATACAGTGGCTTCATGTAAAACCTGCAATAATACAAAAGGCAGTAAATTATGTACGGAAGCTAAAATGTTTCCAAGAGTGAAGGCCTATCAACCTACAATATCGGAATTCCTAAGGATGAAAATAAGTAAATTGGGTATTAGTTCCGTCATTGATGATTTTTTTAAAGGATTATAATGAATGGTATAGTTTATAAAGCCACCAATAAAATTAATAGTAAATCTTATGTTGGACAAACTATAAGATTTATAAAAGAAAGAAAAAATAAACATTAAAACATATAATTCAAGAAACCCCTTTTACAAAGGATGGAAAGGACAGAAAACCAATAAAAAGAAAGGAGTAAATAAAATACAGGAGAGTGTAAATTTGTTATATGTTAAAAAAGAAAAATAGATCTATCAAAACTCCCGCGAAATTAGGGTTTTTAGCTTATTTGGCCGACCTACAAGGTTGTGGCCATATAAGAGTTATATTTCCATACCTATTACTAAACCACTTCAGAGAAAAAAATATTACTGTAAATGCTCAATATATGTCACAATATATTGATGATCCACCTTTTTATAAAAATTATACGTTTGTACAATTTCAAAGATCGGCTACCGATAAACAACTAGAAGTATTTAAACACTTCAAATCACATATAGTACCAAAAAGAAAGGTTCCATTAATATATGAAATAGATGATCAAATTTTAGGTATTCCTAAATGGAATTTTGCCAGTGAATATTATAAAAAATTTGAAGAAAATATAAAGATAATGTTGGGAATATCTGATGGCATCATTGTATCAACTCTAAAACTCAAAGAAATATATTCAAAATATAATAAAAATATATCAATAATTCCAAACCATTTATGTAAATTTATGTGGGGAGAAATTTACCCAAAACATTTAAATGAACCAAGAATAAAAAAACCACGTATAATGTGGGCAGGTTCACAAAACCATTTTACACCCAATTATAAAGATAGAGATAAAGAAACTGATGGTGGTGATTTTGGTAAAGATTTACTAAATTTTATAAAGAAAACCATTGATATTTATGACTGGGTTCTTATGGGTGCCATGCCTAATGAACTTCTTGATATAAAAGATAAGATAAAATATCAACCATGGGTTAATATATTTCAATATCCTTCTACTATAAAAAGTTATGATCCTGATATATGTATTGCTCCATTAGAAAATAACCTTTTTAATGCCGGTAAAAGTAATATAAAACATTTAGAATATACCGCATGTGGAGCCGCTTCGGTATTTTCTAATGTATTTCCATATAAAAATTGTACCTTAAAATCAAATACAGATGAAGAAATGATAAACCATATTGAAATGTTGGCAAAAGATATGGATTATAGAGGTAAAATATGGAACAAAGATATGGAAAAGGTAAAAACACAATTATTCTGGGAAGACTATAATAATATAAGGCAATATATAAGCACATATTTAGGAATGTTTAATTCCCGTTTACCATAAAATATATTTACATATTATATATAATGTAGTATAATGGTTTATTATGTTTACAAAATTAGAAATATATACAGAGTTCAGGAAAGCACAGGCATTCGAAAAAAATAGAGGATATCGAATACCAAAAGATTTCCAAAAACATCTAAAAACAAAAATATCTACCAAAAATAGAGAGGCATTGGAATTATGTACAAATTATTTTAATACAAAATGGAAACATATTGATCCATTTAAATATTTTGAGGCCGGTTTTGGGATATTAAAATCGTTTACCTATATAAATTTTTTTGACCTAAGAGTAATAAGGTTATATATCCAACGAGATAAAAATCAAAAAAGAGATATAATAGTAACAAAAAAGATTATTGTGGATTCGGTAAAATTTATAAGGAGATTTATAAAAGATAAAGGAATAGAATCTGTAAGTAGATATTGTATGATAAAAGAAGGTGATATATCTTTACCAATAAAACATTATATAAAAGGTTACCTATCGGATTGTATGATAATTTTATTGATGAAATTGAAACTATTGGTATTAGAAGATGATGAAAAAGGAAGGATTCCTTATATTTTACAAAACTATAGGGAAATTTCACAGAAATTGGATGAGATGACAGGTTTTATAAAAAGGATAAAGGAAAATATTATATGAATAAACATTTTGATGATATGTTAGATAATATATTAGATAAAAAACCAGAAAAAATTGTAAACCATGTGGTATTTTTAATGGACCATAGTGGGTCTATGGTAACGGATGGTAGACATAATATGGCACTTGATAATTTCAATGAACAAATACAAGAATTAAAAAAACAATCAGATAAACATAATCAACCTACGATGGTATCTCTTATAGAGTTTAGTACCGATTATAATATTATTTTTTGGGAAGAATCAATACATACAGTATTTGAGATAGATAAATATCGTTGTTATGGCGGAACAGCATTGAATGATACTATAGTTAAAACAATAAATAAAATGGAAAAAGAAATACCTGAATTGGATGATAAAGAAAAAAACCATTCTGTATTATTAATCATTATGACAGATGGTGAAGAAAATGCCTCTGTAGAATTTAGTGGAATTAAAGGCAAAGAAGTAGTAAAAGCTATAATTGATAATATGGAAAAGAAAGATAACTGGACATTCACATTTATGGGTGCCAATCTCGATATTCAAAGTGAGATTGTACATGGTAGAGGATTCTCAATTGGCAATACAATGAGTTTTACTTCTGATGTTGACGGTTTCAGGAAAAGTAGAATTGAAACAATGAGTGGAATAAACCATTACTATACATCAAGAAGTGCTGGAGAAAAAAAGGTTGATGATTTTTATACCATTGCAGATAAAAATAGTACTACATGGGAAAATCCAGATACCATAACATATTCAACTACAAATGAAGGAGACAAAAATGAATAAAACATCATTATATGATAAATGTGTTTCATGTGGTTGCGATACACCATATAAAAGAACCGATAATATTGATATTAGAATGTATTATGTTGAATGTGGTGGGCAATTATGTAAAAAATGTTGGGATAAAATATATGGAGATAATAATGGTAACTAAAATTGAAGGAGAGTTCTTAAAAGAAAAAGAAATTGAAGGAGAACTCTTAAAAGATAAGAAAAAGAAAGGAAAATTACTTAAAAAGGAGGGAATAAAGGGAGACCCATTGTGGAAAGATAAAGATAATTTAAATGAGGAGAAATATAAAAAAGAAAATCTCAATGAAGGAAAATAAAATGGAAATTATTGAAATTAATGATAAAACAGAAAAAGTAACAATAGAAATAACAAAAGAAGAAGAGCAAATGCTTATAAATTATGCAGTAAACGAAATATTAAAAAATTATATAAAGGAAAAAACAGGAGAATAATATATGGCTTCAAAATGGATTAATAAAGATTTATTTAATAATTTTCAAAAAGAAAAGAAAGAAGAAGTAGAAAAACCTGTGTCAGGCGGGTTTAAAAGAATGGATCAAATTTGGCCGACACCTGAAAAAGGTACGGTGGATAAACCAAAAATTTATGAAGGAAGATTTATACCTGATAAGAATGGTAATTTTTATAAGAAATACCATTACCATATGTTTACATCTGGAGAGAAATGGGTATTTCTTTTATGTCCAAAAACAGAAAGATTTGAAAATTTCTGTCCTTTTTGTTCGGCAACATCAAAATTATTTCAAGGAACAGCAGCAGATAAAAAAGCCGCATATAACTATCTAAGAAAAGATAGATATGTATCCAATTGGTATATTATTGACGATCCAAGGGACCATGAAAGAGAAGATGATAAGAAAATGAACGGAACCGTTAGATTATATGAATTCCCTGGAAAAATTGAACAAAAATTAAAGGAAGAAATTACCGATACAAAAAATGGATTGGGCATGTCTATATTTGATCCAGGAGCCGATGGATATAATTTTCTTTTAAAAGTTCTTAGTACAAAGAAAGATAAAAATGGTAAAATATGGCCTGATTATAGTAATTCAGCTTTTGTTAGACGTCCATCATCAATAGGAACCGAATCTGAAATAGACGTTATAATGAAAGAAACACATGATATTGATGGGTATATTTTATCTATGAAAAGAGATGATGATTTTATTATAAAGGTACTCAAAGATGAAATTATATGGGACCTCGTTAAAGATGAATGGAGTAAGAATAAACCAGAAACAAAACCCCAAACAATATTAGAGAAAGAAGATGATATTGATGATAGTATTTGGGATGAACCCAAGGAAAAATCGGTTGAGGAAGAATCGGTTGAAGAAGATCAAACCGATGAAGAACTTTTAGCAGATTTAGAATCCTTATAATTTAGAAAAACCATTAAAAAATACAGTGGGGACGTAAGTCCCCACTATACCTTATCTATATAAAAATAAAGTTTTTTAAGAAACTCTTTATATGGTTTATCAGTAGGCTCAAAAGCATTCTCATATCTTTTAAGTGTTTTTGATGTACCTATTTCTTTTATTTCAATTGCAGCATCCTGAGCATGTGGATCTAATTCTATATGGCTTGATAAATATTCGGCTTCAGTACTGGCATCCAAACCGGTATAACCTATAATAAATTTACCTTTTGATTTATAATTCTGTATAGCATGAATATACTCATGTGCCAATACACGACATACATTCCTCAAAAATTCATTTTTTCTAATATCAAAAAAATCGGAATATTTACCTTTCTTAGCAAACCTTTGAAAATATTTTGACGTTTTAAATGGAGTTACAAATAAAGTTGTTTTATTATTTGTTTCATATTGACCCCATCCTATTAACCTACCAACATTTACCTTCCTCAAACTAAGATCAAATTTCATATCATATTTTTTAAAAACACCATTAAATATCTTTATAACCATTTCATCAGTAACATTCCAATTATGTTTTGATAGTATTCTATATAATTCAGGCATCGCAGATGTTATTAATTCCTTAACTGGAGTTACGGTTGGTTCCGTTATCTCATTTAAATGTTTTTGTAATCTCATTAAAATTCTCCTTTAAGAAGTATTTATATAATAAATATATATAATAAATAAAAATTATTTGGAGGTATTATGGTAAATTTTGATCAAGCATTTAAAAAACAATAGAATATGAAGGATTATATTCATTTGATCCTGATGATGTTGGTGGTGAGACATATAGAGGTATAGCCAGAAGATATAATCCTAGCTAGACTGGTTGGACTTACATAGACAAATGTAAAAAGAAAAAAATAAAAGATTTAGACCTAAATATATTAGTGAAAGCCTTTTATAAAGAAAACTACTGGGATAAGTTTTTAGGTGATGAAATTAATTCTCAGGAAATAGCTGATGAAATATTTGATACCAGTGTAAATATGGGTGTTGAACGTGCTGTAAAATTCCTACAAAAAGCATTAAATTATCTAAATAGGGATGAATTGCTTTATCTAAATTTGGTTGTTGATGGTTCCATTGAAAATAATACAAAACCTATATCTTAAAAATGATAAAGGAGAGTATATTGTGAAAATAATGAACATATTACAAGGAATGCATTATTTGGATTATATGGAGAAAAGCCTCACACAAAAAAAATTCGCTCGTGTATGGTTTCAAAGGATAAAATTATAAGGAGAAATTATGAAAGATAATGAATTTAAAAAACTTGTTGGTAGAAAAATAATAGAAAATCTTATATCCGTAAAAGTTTGGGTTATATTTATTCTAATGTTTTTATCAGCATCTATGGTTTATACAGGGCTTATGCCGGCCGCTATTTGGGCATCAGTAAATGGTGGAGTAATTTCAACCGTGTTTACCATGAGAGAGGTATTTAAGGTTGCTAAAATAAAACAACTTTCTGAAAAAGATGTAAACGATATGGTGCCATAATGGATTTTGGTATATCAACAGTTGTTATAGGTTTTTTAGGTTGTGGCGGTCTGGCCGCAATCACATATTTTCTTACAAGTAGAGGTGGTAAAAAAAGTGATATAATCAATGCCGTTCATGAAATAACACAAAAAATAGGCCAAGAGAAAATTGAAAAAATTGTGGAGTTACAAAAACCTATAGAAGTGACAATAAAAGAAAAGGAAAAAATATCTGAGGAAACAAAAACCAAAATAAAAAATATACAAGAGAAGGCATCCACAGAAATAAAAGAAATATTGAAAGAAACGAATGTGAAAAAAATACATATGGTCATTGAAGAAGAATGGGAAGATTTATAAAATGAAAAGTATAATAACCTGCATAATGGTATTTTGTTTTTTTATAGTTGGTTGTTCGCCAAAACCATTTATACCAATGGAAATACCTAATTTAACATTTGATAAAACACAATCATATTCATTAGATTTATCAACGATACCTAAACCTGATAAACTTATTCCTGTATTTGTAGATAAAAATTATAATATGGTTCCTATAAATGATGCTAAATATATTATTCTTACACCAATTGAATATGCAAAAATTGCGGGTCTATTAAAACTAACCAAAACATATAAAAGTATAACATTAGAACAAGAAATTCTTATAAATAGTAATATAGATATTATAAATTCTTTAAAAGAATATGTGGCATTAGAAAGGATGAAAGCTAATGAATATAGAAATTTATGGGTTGATTCTGAAAATGCTTATAGAGAAGAAAGATATACAAGAAAATGGAATGATTTTATAAGTAAAGGAACAATGAGTATAATAAGTATAGGAGCCATTGTTATAGCTATACTGGCATTATAAAGGGAAAAAATGAGATTTAAACAATATATAACCGAAGGGATTATGGACCAGGGAATTTTCAAGGCAGTTTTTATGGCTGGCCATCCTGGAGCTGGAAAAACCTATACACTTTCTAAAATAAAATCAGGTGGAATTGAACCTAAAATTATAAATACTGATAAATTTTTCCCATTGTACAAAGAATTTTGGAATGAAGGATGGGGTGAAGTGAGGGTTAAAGTATTAACCCTAAATAAAAATAAATTAGTTCTATATTTAAATTCAATGTTACCGTTGGCCATTGATGGTACCGCTGTGGCGGCTACAACAATTCTTAGAAGGAAAAGCATACTAGAAACCATGGGTTATGATACTGCTATGGTATTTGTAAAAACATCTCTTGAAGAGGCCATAAAAAGAGCAAAAAAAAGGAGTGCGGATACAGGTAGAGAAGTAAAGGAAGAATTCATAAAAGAAGCATATGAAAAAATAAATAAATTGAAAAAATTCTATAGGAATAAATTTATAGACTGGATTGAAATAGATAATAATGTAGGTGAACTTACAGATTCGGTAATTACTAATGTATTTAAACATATGGATAAATTCTATAAATCACCAATAGTAAATCCTATAGGAAAAGAATATAAAAATGAATTGATTAAAAATGGTTGGAAATATTTAGACCCCAATGTAGTTAGTATGGATGTAATAAAATCAACGGCAAATGCTTGGTATAAAAAATAAGGAATGAAATTATGATAATTAAGAAAATAGAAAGATTATTAATGGAAGAAAGGATTAATAATAAGGATAAACGTATTCTAATGAAACTTATTGGAGGTACACCTAAAAAAACAACATTTGTATTAGATTCTTTCAAAAAGGATTATACAGATGATGAAAGAAAAATTAATGTAACTCCTATTTCAAAAGGTATTTATCAAGGAATAACATTAGAATTTAATTCTGACCATTTTGAATTATTAAACACTTTAATAGATATTGCCGATGATTCTGGATTTGCAATAGAATCAGCAACAGAAAAACAAACAAACACTACATATGCAGTTATAACCTGGAAAAACTAAGATTAGAAAAACTAATTGAAGTATTAAATAATACTTAATACTTCAAAACAAATAAAAGCTATAAAAAACGGATAATAAATGAAATTAAGATTCCTATTAGATAAAAATGCTAATAAATATAAATGTGGCCAATGGGTTAAAGGATTGAATGAAGAAAAATTATTTACAGGCATATATGTTTCAAGTGTGGATAAAGATATGGATATCATTGCCACTTGGAAAAAGAAAGGTAAAATAAGGAAAAAACTATATGTTGAGGTTAAAAATATAGAAGAATTAATTAAACCTGAAAATGCGCCAAAAGACCTTATAAAATTTGCAAAAAAGCATTCTATGTGGATACAAGGAGAAAATAAATGAGAAAAAAAGACGAAAAAGTAAATGAGGCATATAAAAAGATTATTGAAGGTAGATACGATGTTACGGCTGGTCAAGCATTACGGATTGTCCATAAAAAAATGTCTGAACTATATAAGGATTTAGATTGGATTATAAAAGATAAAATGGATGATAAAAAAAAGATATCCGGTGCAGAAAAAGCTATGGATTATATAGATAAAGCAATGGCTGAATTACTAAAAATATAGAGTAATCTCATCGCCTTCTTTAAATAAATGTTCGTTAACCTCAAATTTTTCAGAATCATAGAAACGGAGCCTTTTCATACCGTGCCTATCTAAATATTTAACATGGTCATGGATATCAAATATGATGGCTCCTTTTTCTTTATCACTATGTTTCCTCAATGCTCTACCAATAGATTGTAACACTCTAATTTTTGATTGAAATGGTGAAGCTAAAACTACATACTTCAAACTCGGAATATTTATACCTTGAGAGAAAATTCCGTAGGTGGCAATAAGAACTATATCTTTCCTTATCTCGCATTCCTTTCTCCACCTCTCCCTAATATCAACATTATCTCTACCTGATAAGAATATAACCTCCTTACCTTTCAAAGTTGTTTCCAGATATTCTTTTATTACTTCACCTTCCTTTTCCACTAAACCAACCAATAACAGAACATTATGGTCCAATTTTTTTACCAACTCTCCAATAAAATCCATTCTATATGGATTAGTAAATATTATATCTTTTACTTCACTATATGTTCCATCAATATCATCGGTACCATTATACTCTATATTAAATATATTTACCATACATTTTGATATCCATCCTTGGTCAGCCAGGAATCCTGAAGGATAATCTTTTATTACCGGCCCTAGATATGACATTACATTCCAATTATCTAATTTACCAGAATGCATGGTACCAGTAAAACCCAGGCGGTACTTTAAGCCAACCGCATGTGATAGAAGTTTCTTAAGTTGGAAGGCTCCTGAACCATGACACTCGTCTACCATAACACATTGAAAATCATTCAATCGGTCCTGATTCCTGGATAAGGATTGCCATGTTGAAATTACTATAGTTTTATCCCACTCTTTCTTTTTAGTCCATACCTCACCTATCAAATCATCGCTACAACCATAATCAATTAAATCATCATGGAATTGTTTTATCAAGGATACGGAAGGCACAACAATAATAACATTTTTTACTCCGGTTTTTTTATAATTCTCCAAAAGATGTTTTAATATGTATACTATGATAAGGCCTTTTCCTGACGCTGTGGCGGATCGTATAATACCTTTAGTAAATTTCAAGGAAGCCTCAATACAATCTTTCTGATATGGACGAGGATATAATTCTAGATCATATTTCATTTTCAATTTTGGGCCTTTGAATATATTTTTCACTTCATCAGATATGGTCAGTTTATTCCGTTTGAAATTTTTTCTATGGATTCTAATAAATTCTGTCAGTAATCCATACGGTATAGTATGTTTAAATTTATCTATCATCCCGACTTTGCCGTTCCAACCACCTGACTTATATGCGGACATAAACCGAAAACCAGAAACATATTCCGTGAACTCTTCCCTCATAAGCTCCATGTATTCTTCATCTTCGGTTACAATTTTCATTAACATTGGTGAAAACATTTCTAATTTTACTTCCTTCACATTCCACTCCTTTGTACATCTATCCAGGACTTTATTCGCCAGCCCTGTTGTTCAAGTCCTTTATAACACATTTCAAAAAATTTCACTCTAAGTTCTTGTTTCCTTAAAATTTGCTTCATTTGTATTATCTTCTTATCCTTCGGCAAGTAATATTTTTCTATTTCAGGTTTTGTCAATTCTTTATCCAATTCAAACCTATAATAATCATACTGCTTACCAACCAACATATCATATTTATCCTGTAACTCTACCAAAATGGCATTTTCCTTTATATGAAATTCTTTATATTTTACCATAAGCCATGGATTATCACTCAATTTTTCCGATAAATTCAAATCCGAAAATTTTACCATTTCTATAATGGGGTGCTCTGCCATCAACTCTTTTATAACATCATCCATAAAATCCTCCATATATCATATATATCACATATTTTCATAAATGTAAACGGGATTTTTTATATTTACATTTTAATATAATTGATGTATAATATAAAAAAAGGTAAAAAATTAGAAAGGATTAGATTATGAAATTAAAATTGTCCGTAGTTGTGAAAAAGGATAATAAATGGTTTGCTGGTTTCTTGGATAATAAAAAATTCACTCCCAATAAAGAAGTTAAAAAATTGGAGGATGTAAAAGAAGTAAGCGATTATATAACCTTAAAAAAATTTCTTACTTTGAAGGGTAAAAATACAAATATTGCCAACACAATTCTAAAAGAATCGGGACTCCAATCCATCTATATACTTGATAAACCTATAGAACCATCAGAAGAAGAATTTGAGAATTATTGGTGGAATACATTGAATCCTACTTGTGAAATTTGTAATAAAAATTGTAAACAAAGTAACTTTACATCAATTATAAAATGTCCATCATTTGCATCAGACACAAGGCTTTGTAATATATGTAGTAAAAAATGTAAGGCCCCGGAGAAATCACTAATTACTATGTGTTCATCATTTAAAAAGGAGTTAAATGGAAAATAATGTATTGGATCCAAATTTCCTTGAAAAATTAATAATAAAAGGAGCCACAATAGATAAAACATTCCTTATTTTAATAGCAAATGTATTTAAACCAGAATACTTCAATTCTTCCTCCATATCAATGGTATTCAAAATATTAAAAGATCATATGACCGAACATAAAAATATTGCTCCAAGAGATGTTATTATTAATTCCATTGATAATAATACCGAGATAATAGAACTATTTACGGATATTGATTCCATTGACTTTGATATAGCAGGTAATTATAGTTATTTGACAGAAGAAACCAATAAATATCTAAAAGAACAGGCCGTAAAAGGAGCCATAATGGAATCAGTTGATATTATTGATTCAGGCGGCGATAAAAATATAATCAGACAAAAAATAGAGGAGGCCTTATGTAAAGATATTAAGATTGATCTTGGTTTAAATTATTTTGGACAATTAGGTGAAAGGCTCCGAAGGATTTTTACCGCATCGGATGTTAGAATACCAACATATTTTCCACAATTTGATGAATATATAAATGGCGGTTTTCCGCCATTTACGCTTTCCGTTATGACCGCCAAAATCCATGGTTGGAAATCCAATATAATGGCCAATTTCATTTCCAGGCAAGTATTACATGGTCATAATGTAGTTCTAATGTCCCTTGAAATGGCCCAGGATGCCTTCGCCCAACGGTTTGATTCTATTTATTCACTTATGGATATCAATAGAATGTATATAAGTGATGATTATAGAACCAGATTAGTAGAAAGATTAAGAGCAGTAAAAGATACAGAAAACAGAGGAAATCTTTACATAAAACAATTTCCTACAGGTAAAGCATCCATAAAGGATTTCAGAATTTACTTAAGAGAATTGTTACTTAGAGGAATTAAACCACATATAGTTTATGTTGATTATATAAACTTGATGGCATCTGAATTTTCAAAAAGCGATAATATGTATAGTAGAATTAAGGCTATTGCCGAAGAATTGAGAGCAATGTCATTTGAATTTGAAGTTCCAATAATATCTGTTAGTCAATTAAATAGAGAGGGAAGTTTTGTGGGATTTGAAGAACTTGATTTCAATTATATAGCGGAGTGTTTGGATCCTGAAACAATGGTTATTAAGGATAACGGTTTTTCTGTTAAATTAGACTCTCTTAAAGTTGGCGATATGATAAAAGGTAGTGATGGATATGTCAAAGTTAAACGAATATGGCCGAAAAAAAAGAAAACCAAATATAAAATAATAACAAAGAGTGGAAAGGAAATTATTTGCAGTTCAGACCATAAATTTCCCACAGATAAAGGAATAAAATCAATTAACACAGGCATGGAAGTAGGAAATAAACTGGAATCCCAGTAACATCTGTATAAAATAAATAGTTACAGGGAGAATTTAAATGAATTTTAAAAAAATTAATAGAGTTGTGAATAGTAAATATTGGGAAATTGAAAACACCACAGATGAAATGGTAAAGGTATTAGAAGAACTACTAGAAAATATGGTAAAAATAACAGATTTTATAAAGGAGCATTTAAAATAATGGTTAACTATAACGATGAAATTATAAGCATCGAAAAAATCGGAGAAGGAAAAATGATGGATATTGAAGTTAATAAGGACCATTTATTTTATGCTAATAATATATTAACAAAAAACTCACTTGGACTTCCAGCAACCGCCGACTACATGTCCATCTTAGGAACCGATGAAGATGCCATGATTTACCAAAGTGAATTATTTTATAAGGTTGTGAAAAATAGGTTGGGTGGTAGAGTAGGTGAGATAGATAAATTCTATTATGATACCAGGTCACTCGCCATGTACGATTCTACGGAGATAGATTTATGGATAAGTGAGGCCACTCAGACAGGTGATACCAGAGATTTACATGAACACCAGGAAGTAATAAGACAAACCAGAGGAAGACGAGGCCAGAGATAATATATTTTAGTTTTGAGGAGATAATATGGAATTTGAGTATAAATTCAAAGAGACAGTAAAAAATTTAGGTGGGTTTTTTAATGCCCATACTCATTTGGATAGAGCTTTTGTAATGGAATCAAAATATATTGAACATGCTGATATGAATCCTTGGGATATTGTAACCTATCCTCTTGAAGTAAAACAACATATAACAGGAGCACTTCATGAAGGAGAAGCATATAAAAAACCTTCTTTACGAAATCGTATGATACTGGCATTAGAAAATTCACTTTTATATGGAACAAAAAGGATTGATAGTTTTATAGATACAACGGCAGATAGTAATGAACTTAATGCGTTAGAAGTTGCCATGGAATTAAAAGAAGAATATAAAGGAAAAATTGACTTTAGAGTAGGCGCTTATCCTATTTTTGGTTTTAAAGATAATGATCCTAAGCGATGGGATATTTTTTGTTCTGGCGCAAAAATAGCTGATTTCATAGGAACTTTACCTGAACGTGATGAAGGAAAAGGTCACATAGGATTTAAGGAACATTTTCGTAAAGTGATCAATCTTGCAAATGATTTAAATTATAAAGAGGTTCATTTTCATATAGATCAAAGTAATAATCCTAATGAAAATGGAACCGAAACTCTAATTGAAGCAGTAAGATGGTTGCGTCCTGATTTAAATGGCCGTGTTCAAGGAAAAATACCCACAATATGGGCAGTTCATGCGCTTTCAATTGCCTCTTATGATGAGGAAAGATTTCAAAGAGTTATTGATGGATTATATGAAACTAACATAGGAGTTATTGTTTGCCCAAGTGCCACACTTTCAAATAAACAAGACAGAAGTATTATGGTACCTATGCATAATAGTATTACTAGAATATTAGAATTATTACTTGCAGATATTCCTGTTAGAATTGGAACAGATAATGTAGAAGATTTTTTTCTCCCCATAGGAAGTTTAGATATGTATAAAGAAGTCTGGTGTGCCGCTAATGCTTTAAGATTTTATAATTTTGCTACATGGGCAAAAATTGTAACAAATAAATCCTTGAATGAAGTGGATAAAATGAAAATCAAAAAATCTTTAATATTTTAAAAGGAAAAAAATGACTTATTTTATAATATGTATATTATGGGGACTTTATGCCGTATATAAGAATTCTAAAAAGTTTCCAAAAGATTTATTTATAGATTTTATTGTAGTATTCTTAGTAAATATGGCATTAATGCCTCTTATGGTTATAGTATGGTTATTAGGGAAATTATAATGGATTTATGGAAAAAGGAAGAGTTGGAGAAACATAAAAACCACAAATTAGAAATAGTAAAATATAAAGATGGAAAGGTTTTTATGGAATGTATTACCTGTAAAGAAGTCCTTTTCCAAATAATTGATAATATGGAGAAATAAATGAAAATAAAATTCAAAAAATTATATAAGGATGTTATATTACCAAAATATCAAACGGATGGTGCCAGTGGATTTGATATTCATTCAAATCAGGATATGTATTTTGCTCCTGAAAGTAAAGGTATTATTGGCACTGGTCTCGCAGTAGAATTGCCACCAGGTACAGAATTACAAATAAGACAGAGAAGTGGAATATCAAAAAATGTACCAAATTATATATCCAATGCCCCTGGGACCATTGATTCCGACTTCAGAGGGGAGGTAAAGATCCTAATAGTAAATCATAATAGATTAGATTATTTTCAAATAAAAAAAGGTGACAGGATAGCACAAGGAATAATAGCACCTGTAATTAGATGTGAAATAGAAGAAGTTAAAAAATTATCTAAGACTAAGAGAGCAGAAGGCGCCTTCGGGAGCACAGGAAAATAAATGGCCATATCAGATAGGATAACCTATAATAGTATCACAATTCCTAGCACAATATTCACCTGGAGTAATTCCACACAAACACCAAATAAATGGGTATGGTTAAAATGGTTAGATGGTCTATCACCGACATATAATGATTTTCGTGCGGTGGAACCTATTGTGAGGGATAGTATTAACCTATTATTTGAGGAAATATTAGAGGAAATATGCTAACCAAAAAACAAATAAAATTGCTGGAATTATTAGAGGACCAAATGTCCGATTGTAAAGATTGTAATCTATGGACAGGTGGATATTTTTCTCCATATTGGACACCAAAATCTAAAATTATCATTATAGATTCATATCCAAATTTTACTTCAAAGGCTGAGTTTAAGAAAATTTTTCAAACAACATACTACCATGGTTATGATAAAGAACAATTCGCTATAATTAGTTGTACTAATTGTTATGATGATGAAAAATTAAGATCCTATGAAAGTTTAGAAGAATGTGATCAATGGGTAAGAAAATTTATAAGAATAATAGAACCTACTAATATATTGTTATTAGGAAAAACGGCCATAGAAAAATTCTTCCCTGGTGAAGGATATCAGAAAAAAATAATAGAAATAATATATTATAATTTAAAAATAAAAATGTATTTGTGCCTAATAATAAACCATTTAAATATATTTTATAAAATGTTAAAGGAAAATAAATGATAAAATTTAAAATCTTTGAAGAACTATTTACTAATAAAGGAGAATAAAAAATGGCAAATTTTGATGGAATGGATAATGAAGAAAAAAAAGAATTGGCAAAGAAAGTTGCCAATCAAATACTTAACTTAGGGAAAAAAGGAGGTAATAGTGGATTATTCTCTAAGGGCGGTTTAATAGGCGGAGTTTTTTCCAATATAAGTGGCATTATGTCTGCCGCTGAGAAATTACCGGAAGTTTTTGAAAAATTAAAAGAGGCCGGATTTGATATTGATGTAGGAAGTAATTATGGAAGAGCAACTCCTGGTAGAATGCATAAATTTCCAAGTAGTAAAATTAATAATACTGAACCAGAAAATAATTTCAATATAAAACGGAAAAACTCTGATAAAGAAACTAAAATTGATGTAACTTTATTAAATTCAGAATTACTTAAAAGATTAGAAGAACAAAAGGAAGAGTTACTAGAATTCCAAAAAGAAGGAATTTCCGTAGAAAAGGCTTTAAAAGAAATCGATGAAAAAATTAAAAATCTATTAAACCAAGGATAATATATATGGGAAAAATAATTGAAATAATAGAAAGGCTGATTGAAACAATGGAGAAATTAGATGAAACGGCCAGAGTATTTTGTGAACTAATTGCAAAACTAACAGGTGATGTAATAGATTGGGAAGATGATGAATGAATTAAATAAAATTTATATGGAATGCCTTTCTAAGTTTCCAGAATTAAAAAATTCTGCTCCCAAATTACTTATTGAAAAAACTTCTGATATACTTTCAGGCGCAAAAGGAAAAAAGAATAATAAAACTGTTATTGCACTATGGATTCCAGAACAAATATGGGGTAAATGGGATATAATAAAACCAATCATTTATCATGAATTATCTCATTGTATTAATTTAAAAAATCCTGATAAGATATTCTATGAAAGAGCCGATGAAAAATCAAAGTTATTATGGAAAAAATTGACAGAACAAAATACTATAGAATGTAAATCATAAAACGATAAGGATTAAAAATAATGATGGATATAGAAGATATAAAGAAAATAACATATAAAGAAGGCGATATATTGCTTGTAAAGATTGATAATGTGCCTTTACAGCAAAGAGAGAAATTTGCTAAATATATGGAAAAACACTTACCTGGAATAAAAGTTATTGTCATACCTAAAAACACGGAAACAACTATTATCGGTAAGGAAGAAAATTTTTTAGATATAAACTGGAATATAGAGGGGAAATAAATGAGTAAACAAGCATTAGACTTTTTTTTCAACACCATACCTATAGAAAAAATAGAAAAAAATTGTATGCCAATATATACCACAATGGAAGTTCCAGTTGAATTGAATCTTCCTATAGGTGAAATACAAGCAATGGAAACAAAAGAATTTGAAAACTATATTGAAAAAGTAAGAGTTTTCTTTTTGGACAAATATGAAAAGGAAAATATTCCTCTTGGAGGACAAAATGCCACCCTCGAAAAAATTATACATAACTTCAAACAACTAATAAGTTTGGATATAAATGATCCTAAAGTTTTTTATATGGAAGGTAAGGATAAAATCCTAAAGGGGTACAATAATTCTGGTAATTCGGTTAATCATTGGTTCCCTGAAATGAGGGATGTAACATTAACATCGGGTAAAAATACCGTGAAATATTCCATCATTGGTCAGTTGAGAGATTTGCCATTATATAAGAAGAAGGCGGAAAGGATCCTACTGAAAGATTCCTTAAAGATGTATAAAAAATCGGATCAACTTATGTTCCCAACTTTTGCGAACTGTATAAAGGTGGTCACTGGGGCACAACCACTCACAAATATACGAGTTCCTGTGGCTAAATGGATTTATCAATCAACCATACTAACTGAGGACAAAGATGAATATATTGTTTTTGATCCTAGTGCTGGTTGGGCTGGCAGGCTTATAGCGTTCCTGGCGTCATCATCACATCCAGCTATGAAAGGTAAAAGATGTGTATTTATCTGTACGGATCCAAATAAAGTTATATTTGAAAGGTATGGAATGATAGTAAGATTTTGGAAAAAATATGTTGATCCAGGAAATAAAGCAAAAGTATACCCTATATGTTGCGGATCAGAGGAATTCCATAAAACCGAGGAATTCAAGAGGTTCAAGGGTCGCGGTAATATAGTATATACCAGTCCTCCATATTATAACCGAGAGCGGTATTCTGATGATCCAGAACAATCATTTAGGAAATTCAACACTTATGAGAAATGGCGGGATGGATTTTTGAAAGATACCATACAAAATGCCTATGATTTCCTTGGTGAAGGTGGTAAGTTCTTCTGGAATGTTTCTAATATTTCAGTAACAAAAAACATTACCTACCCATTAGAAAATGATAGTGTAAAAATTGCCAAATCCATAGGATTCCAATATGTAGAGGCCATAAAAATGCTTATGCGGAATTTCCCGGGACGTGACCAAACAGATGAAAAAATTGAGGCCATGGTCAAAAAAGGATTCAATTTTATTAAAACACAAGGAAGGTGGGTAAAATTTGAATCCATCTTTCACTTTATAAAATAAAATAAAAAGAAACTTGCCGATAACCACGGAGCAAACATAATGATAAAACTAGCGACAATAGATGACCATAAAGAAATAATGACCATTTTCAGGCATTACAAAGAAGTTTTCCCACATATAAGAAATGATTTTATCAAAAGGACCATAGAATCCGGCAACTGCATATTTAATCACGGAACAGTCATTACCTTTAACAAATATAAAAGAGGCCAGAATGTCGGAAATTGTAAAACCAATAAAGGTGATTGGATACTCCACCAAATTGCTACAAAAGAGCAAGGTAAAGGTAACGCCACAAAAGTTTTTAACGAATTTTTAGATTTTATTGATGGTGATTTATTTTTGAATGTGAGAGCAGATAACAAATGGGCCATTAAGTTCTACCTAAAAATGGGCATGAAACAGGTTGGTGATATTACCTGGAGCAAAGGAACCCTCAAAGGAAAAGTATTTAGAAAAATGAAAAACAACAAAGATAAAGAACTAATAGACAGAATAAACAAAGAACTTGAATTTATGAATGAAATGGATGTAGAAGAATATACATTTTTTCGTAAATGGTTGAAGATAAAGAAGACATATCCTATCAAAAAAATAAATCCATTCTTTGAAGATAAACCGCATCAATATAGTGAACTTGATGTGGTAAAAAATAATATATGGGTACCAACGAAACCAGAAGATTATTTGAAATTGGAACCTGAAGTGGTTCCCGTTGTTGGTAAAGAATTAATGAAAATAAGAAAATCATTAACCTTCGTGTCTTCCACACAAGCCAATTCTAAACTTGGTAGAGGAACCAGACATATTGTTATTGATAAACCAACAGGAAAATATTTAGGCCTACTTGATGTTGGATCAGATTTATTGGACCTTGGTGGCAGAGACAAGTATATTGGATGGACCAGAGAATCAAAAACAAAAGGTCATATGATAAACCATCTAATTGCCGGTCGTACTATAATGCCAACACAACCATTTGGATATAACTATCTTGGCGGAAAATTATTGGCATTACTTTGTTTATCAGATAGAATTATAAATTCCTTTAGCGAAAAATATGGCGATATAATAGTGGCAGTTTCAACAACAAGTTTATATGGATCATTTTCCCAATACAATTCACTAAAATATTGGAAAAAGTGTGGCCATAGTCAAGGGTCAGTAAAATTATTACCATTGAATGATACCGTGGATTTGATGAAAGAATGGTTGAAAAAGAAATACCCAGAAAAATATGATGATTGGTGGATTAAAACAAAACCTGGTGGAGGTCCATTAAAAAGAGACCATAAAAATAGGTCTATGGCCTTCGTATATTCAAAGTTAGGTATAGATAAAGACCTAATAGAAAGTAATCATAAGAGAGGAATTTACTATTCACATTTATATACCAATAGTAATGACTTCCTTAGAGGTGAAATTAAAGAAACACAATTAATTCCAAGGTTTGATAATAGATTTAATGTTTTGGTTGATTTATGGAAAGAAAAATATGCCTCAAAAAGAGTTAAAAATCTAGTTGATAATAAAAAATTCTCATATGATACCATATTCTATGATGGTCTTATAACAATGGATTGGGAAGAAGCTAAAACCACATATTATAAATAAGAATATTTACTTATTTACAATATAATGATATAATTATATAAAATTTGAATGATGTTTAAAGGATATAATATGAAATATAAAGTGGGTGATAAAATTATAGCAAAAACAAAATCAACCGGTAATAGTTGGAAAGAAAAATTTGATGGAGGTATATTGACCATAACCGATGTTTATGATTATTATTATGAATGTCATAAAATTTCACATGTTGGTAGGCATTACCTTGAAAGTGATGTGGTGTCGGCATATGATGAAATTAATAAAATAGATGTTTATTTTAATTCAATAATGGATGATATAATATGAAATATAAAGTAGGTGATAAAATTATAGCAAAAAGTAAATCAATAGGTAATAATTGGGAAGAAGAATTTGATGGAGGTATATTGACCATAACCGATGTTAATAATCATTATTATAAATGCTGTAAAATTTCACATATTAATAGGCATTACCTTGAAAAAGATGTAGTGCCAGCAATACCTGATGAAATCAATATACAATTTGATTTAATAATGGATGATATAATATGAAATATAAAGTAGGTGATAAAATTATAGCAAAAAGTAAATCAATCGGTAATAATTGGACAGAAGATTTTGATGGAGGTATATTGACCATAACCGATGTTAATAATCATTATTATAAATGCTGTAAAATTTCACATATTAATAGGCATTACCTTGAAAAAGATGTGGTGTCGGCAATACCTGTTGATGAAATCAATATACAATTTGATTTAATAATGGATGATATAATATGATGAGAGAGGCAACTAAAATTTTTAAAAATTCTTATTATGATACAAAAAATAGCCGGATGCACCTTTGGGAACAAATTAATGGAAAAGATTTATATGCCACATATGATTGGTCTCCATATGTGTTTCTAAAAAACACCAAAGGCCATATAAGAACAATTGATGGCCAATCAGTTCATAAAAAAAGTTTCCAAACATACCAGGATTATTACAATTTCTCAAAAGACAACAGTAATATCCTGGAGAATTCCATAAAACCAGAAATACAATTCTTATCTGAAAGGTATTATAATATTTCTGATGATGAGTTGAATGTACCTAATTTATTGATATATACTATAGATATTGAAGTGGTCCGAAAAAAAGGTTTTCCTAATGTCAATGAGGCTATAGATCCAATAAATTTAATATCCATAAAAAATAGTAAAACAAACAAAATAACAACATTTGGTAAAAAGGAATATACAGGAAAGAAAAAAATAACATATATCCATTGTGAAAAAGAAAAAATACTCCTAATAAAATTTTTTGACTTCATGTATAAAAATCCTCCTGATGTTATAACAGGATGGAATATATCCAACTTCGATCTTCCATATATTATAAACAGAACAAAAAATTTATTCGGAAAGGATGAAATATATAGATCATTATCACCTATAAAAATTGTAAGAACCTGGCAATCAAAAAAATATGATGAAATAAATATAGATATTGCTGGTATATGTATTTTAGATTATTATCAAATATATAAATGGTACTCTCCAAATAAACTTGAATCATATACCTTGGATTATGTTTCCAAATACGAACTAGAAAAAGGTAAATTAGATTATTCAGAATATAAAGATTTACATGATTTATATAAAAATAACTGGAACCTTTTTGTGGATTATAATGTTGTGGATTGTGATAGAGTTGATAGTTTAGAGAAGAAAATGGGTTATATAAAACTTATTCAATCATTATCTCTTTTAACAAAATGTCCTATGAAGTTTTATAATTCAATGACACAACTTATTGAAGGAGCAATGCTTACATATTTCAGAAGGAACAATTTATGTGCTCCTTATTTTGCTGGTGGAACACAAGAAGGATTTGAGGCCGCATATGTAAAAAATCCTATGAAAGGAATGCATGAATGGGTCTCATCTTTAGATATAAGATCATCATATCCTTTTCACATAATTACATTAAATATGAGTAATGAGACCTTTATAGGTTGTATCAATAGCCTTACAGAAGATGAAATTATATATAACACCAAGAATAGAAGTTTCCCAAAGTTCACAATGATAAAAAATGATGTTGGTGTAGTTGAATTTAATGATAAAAAACTGAAATCATTTAACATGGCACTTGACAGAGGCCTCATAACTATAGCGCCTTGCGGCTCTGTTTTTTCAACAACAGAACCTGGCGTTCTTGCTATAGTTGAAAGAGAGATTTACTTCAAACGAAAAGAAGTAAAAGGTAAAATGTTTGAAGTAAAGAAGAATGACCCTGATAACCCAAAAGTCGGTCAACTTTTCGCATTACAATTGTCCATCAAAATTCTCCTAAATGCCATGTTCGGGATAACCGCTGTTCCTTATTCACGATACTTCAACACCTATATTGCCGAAGCAATAACGAGTTGTGGACGCCACACACTAAAACAAGGAGAAAAATTTGTAAATTCTCTACTGAATGATCCAACAAAAAAACTAAAGGAAATTTTTAAAAAAATAGAAAATGAGTAAAATTATAACTTATAAAAATGTAAAAGAAAATATAGAGGAAATGGAAGGTTATAAACTCCTCTCAAAAGAATATAAAAACGCAAAAGCAAAATTAAAAATACAGTGTCCTTATTTACATATTTTTGAATTAAATTGGAATAAATGGCAGGGAAGAAAAAGATGTAATATATGTAAAATAGGAGGTAAATTATCTTATAACCATGTTAAGGAACAAATAGAAAAAGAAGGATATAAGTTATTATCTAAGGAGTATATATCTTGGTATTCAAAATTAAAAATAAAATGCATCGAAGGACATATATATCATCAATCATATGGTTTATGGAAAAAAAGAAGATTTAGATGTCCTGACTGTGCAGGCAATATAAAATATTCTTATAACCATGTTAAGGAACAAATAGAAAAAGAAGGATATAAGTTATTATCTAAGGAGTATAAAAACAATGGAACAAAATTAAAACTTCAATGTATAGAGGGACACAATTATAAAGCCAGTTTCTCATGTTTTTTAAAAGGACAAAGATGTCCATATTGTGTTGGAGGTATAAGGTTAGAATATAAAAATGTTAAAAACCAAATAGAATCTATAGAAGGTTACAAACTCCTTTCAAAAGAATATAAAAACAATCACGAAAAACTAAATATACAATGTCCAAAAAATCATAAGTTCAAAATGATATGGAATACCTTTAAAAACAATCAAAGATGTCCATGTTGTGTATTTATAGAGAAATCTTCAAAGCCAGAAAAAGAAATAACAAGGATCATAAAGAAACATATAAAAGAAACGGAAATAATATCCAATGATAGGACTCAAATAATTAACCCATTAACTGATAAAAATCTAGAACTAGACGCATGGATTCCATCTCTCAGAAAAGCAATAGAGTTTAATGGAGATTATTGGCATTCTAAACCAGATGTAAAAACTAGAGATGCTATTAAAAAACAACAATGTAAAGAAAAAGGAATAAATTTGTTAATAATAAATGAAAAAAATTGGATTAATAATAAGAACAGATGTATTGAACAAATAAAGGAGTTTCTCAATGATTGATTATGTTGTATATGGCGACACAGATTCCGTGGCAGGAAAATCCATAATTGTAACGGACCAAGGTGATATACCAATATCAGATTTATGGAATATATCGATAGAAAAATCACATGATAAAAAAGATTATGGATTGTTACCAGGTATAAAAGCATTAACTTTTGGAAATAAAAGTCCTGTATTTAAAAATATAAATTATATTATGAGACACAAAACATCTAAAAAAATGTTTTTAATACGTTATAGAGATATAATGGTTGAGGTTACAGAAGATCACTCAATAATGGTGGAAAGGAATGGATTTTTATTGGAAGTCAAACCAGGAGATATAATAAAAAAAGATAAAATAATTATTTTGGAACCCTCCGTGTATAAATTTCATATTAAAAAAATAGAAGATTTCGATATAATACCATTGGGTGTTAAAGATCAATATGTATATGATATAGAAACAGAAGATAATCATAATTTCTTTGCTAATGGTGTATTGGTACATAATTCCTTATATATTAATATAAATAACTTCATTCTTGATAACATAAAAAACGGTGATAATTGGACATTACTTTCAGATGAAGAAAAAATAAAATATGTTATGGAAATCTCAAAAATAATAGAAGATCATGTGAATGACAAAACATATAATGAAACCCAACTTATTGATTATAATAGTCAGGTCAAGGATTTAAAAATAACTTTTGAACAAGAAAAGATTGCCAAAACAGCATTATTTATAAAGAAGAAAAAATATGCTGTCTGGTGTGTAAATGAGGAAGGAATCTCTGTCGATAAAATATCTGTTACTGGTCTTGAAGTAGTTAGATCAGATAGTTCCCAAATAATTAGAGAAAAACTAAAAAACATCTTAGAAATGATTATGAAAAGCAAGTCGGATAAAGAGTTGATGGATATAATTGATAAGAATAAAAAAGAATTAAAAGATATTTATCCTGAAGAAATTGCTGCCAATATAGGTGTAAATGGTATAGATAAATATATAATTGATGGTAAATCTATTAAGGGTACACCGTGGCATGTAAAAGGTGTAGCAAATTATAGAAGACTGTTACGGGAATTAAAAATAGAAGATAAATATGAAGATATATATGAGTCTATAAAAGCAAAGGTAGTTTATGTGAAAAAAAATCCTTTCGATATAGAAACTATAACATTTCATAGATGGCCAAAAGAGTTTGATAAAATCCTGGAGGTCGACCATGAAACCATGGTCAGTAAATTCTTTTTGAAAAAAATTGGATTTCTTTTAGAACCAATAGGAAAAATTAATTTAATTGAAACAAGCCAAAAAAGAGAAGAAGTTTTAAATAGCTTTTTTATATAAGAGAAAAAAAAATGTTTAATAGTATAACACCTCCAGAAATGAAAAATTTACATAATAAACACAAAAAAATTATAGAGGACCATATTAATAAAATTATATTCGGTATGAATAAAATCGAAGGAATATATTTTGTTTATTCCTTTATGAATACAACTTTCCAAAAGGCTGAAAATTATGTTAATTCTTTAAGAAATGGTCATTCTAATGGTGTATACGATAAGGTAAAAAACTTAATTTCAGAGAATAAAATTATATTTGCCATAAAGCTATATCGAGATACAACAGGTTTTGGATTAAAAGAAGCGAAAGATTATGTATTCGCAGTTAAGAATGGAAAAATAGGTCCTCCTATTATAGAAAAATTTTTACCGGATGAAATATGGGAAATAAATTAAAAGGAAAAAATGATGAAATATGGGAAATAAATTAAAAGGAAAAAATAATGAAAAGTATTGAAGATTTGAAAAAAAACATGGATGATTTAAAAGAATCTCCTACATTTGATGAATTATTAAATTTATTAGATGAAGCATATTATTTAGGCATAGATGATGGCGAAGATATAGGATATAAAAAATCTATGAATGATAATAGTAACAGAGATTGTGATGATTGTGGATCATATGATGATGGATATGAAGAAGGATATGATGTTGGTCACTTAAACGCACAAAAAGAGGAATATGATAGAGGACATAATGAAGGATATGATGAGGGGTATAATGAAGGATATGATAATGGGTATGATGAGAGGTGTAAAGAAGAACATGACACATAAAGAAATAAATTAGAAAAAACAAACCAAAAGGATTAGACGAATAAATATAAACCTTACGAAACGCTTTTAGCAAACACAATAGCTGCCTGTCTTGCTTGATCATTAGTTTTTATGGTATATTCTTTTCCGGTACTATTGCCTATAGTATCGGATTTCATATTATCACCAATACCAAATCCATACACGGCTCGGTGGCTCCAACCATAAAATTTGGAATCCGCATCAGATTTACCAAAACTTGCCACACTATGGTCAGGACTTATCTTTTCTGGTTTTATCAATAACCAATCTTGGAATTTAACCTTACTTGATTTATCGGTATATCTCGGAAGGTTCTCAAATGTTCTTTTCCCAGGAGGAATATCAGTTTCATGGTACATAGTCTTTTTGAAATTTTTCATTCTATTAGTTTTAGGATTCATTTTCTTATTCTTCTCTTTCTTTATCATAGGAATAGTGTATATTTCTGATTCTTTCATATGCTTTTTTAATCTACTCATTATATGTTTCCTCTCTACTATTAAAATCTCTTATCTCTCTTTCCTTTCTTCTTCTATCATAACAAGTGGCACATATTTTTTTATATTCCCTTGTAATATATATACTATAACCGCAATTTTTACCGCAAAGTTGGCATTTCATGGCATTACCCAATATAATTATCTATAGTATTTACTAACTCCTCAAAATAAATATTTCTCAATTCTGTTTTTACTTTCCATTCAAATATTCTTTAAATTTTATATTATTTTTTATCCAATTGTTTATCAAATTTGGTGGCCTTGACGTCCTTCTTTATATCTTTCTTGGACTTCTCACGGCCACGCCATCCACTGCCACCATACTTGGCATCTTTTATGGCCGCACAGAACCCTTTAGCTTGATCTCCCATTCTTCCGGTGAGGTGAGAAACACAAGCATCAAAAAATCCATGAGCGTCGGCCTTCTTACCAACAGTCTTTTCAAACTTACTTATAGATGATTGAGTCCAACCTTTAGTAGCTATAGGAGCCTCATTTAAATATTCTTCCACCATTATATTTTCATAAAACTTCATATTTTTCCAACTCCTTCAAAAACCCTTTTATTCTATCAACAATGTCCTTTCTTATTAATTTAGGTTTAAGTTTTTTTACTTGCCAATTAATTTTATTAATTAAAGCCTTTGGAACATCAAATTCAGTTGGAGGGCCGTAATTTTTATCACTTGTACTTAATGTCATTTAACTTTCCCTTTAAAATATATTTATAAATAATTCTTTACCTGCCATCAATTTTTCATAGAATTTCATTTTTTATTCCTTTTTTTGGGGAAGATAAAACTCACATCACCCAAAATCAAATCACCATCTATTTTTTCCACTTTTGACCATATATTATTAGCAAATTCCTCAAATTTATCGGCATCCAATGATCCACTAACACTTTTCATTATTTTTACAATATTATCTTCCACTTTACTTTGTAATTCATCTTTTTCAATCACAAACTTTTTAGCCAACTTTATAATTTTAGCCTCTTCCGACTTAATATTCCTTTCTTCTGTTATATATTGTTCTAATTTACTCATTATAACCTCTCTAATTTATATTTCTTAATAAAATAATCCAACTTCTCTAATTTAATATAAATCCAAAGAAAATAATCTACAGAACCTGGTATACCTGTTCTTATACCAGCTTCTATATATGGTTTTTCTTTACCAAAAACAATTCTCCTTACTATAAAAGTATAATGTGAAAAATTATCCTTATTAGCAGATATTTTGAGTATATCCTTTACAGATAATTTTGTTGGTTTTCTAGCCCAACTAACATTACAATCTAGTTCGTCCGCCTTGACCTTATAAGACTTCGATATACAGTCCTTTAAAAATTTAACCTCATCTTTTATATGGTCTAAATTATAAAACATATCAGGTAATATATTTTCAGTAAGGTATTTTTTTAACTTCATATTATTTCCCATAGTAACTTTCTAGCTTTACCTTCATCTTTATTACTTCAGGTGAGAATTTATATATTTTACCATCCCATGATCTACTACAAAGAATAGGATGTTGTTTATTTTTAACATTTAAACCTATAATCTTATAATAATTATCATTAAGCGCAAATTGCTTACCTAACATATCTATAGTAAGACCGTATTTGTTACAATATTTTTTAAAATCCGCTTCTATCTTTTTCTCATTATAACTAGAAGTTTCTTTTCTTAATTTTAAATTATCAGATTTTTCTACCTCTATTATTTTTTCTATTTTTTCTATTATATCCATTTGTAATTCTCCTTAAATACTTATATTTAATCTTCCAAACTATATTTACTTAATTATCCTTGTAATTTTTACCATTATGTTTTTCCTTATTCTAATTCCTTGTCCTTCATTACCTTGGCTATTTCCTTTTGAATCTCCTGCATGATTCCAGTAAATCCCTTACCGTAAAAATTCAATCCACTAATATTGGTAATATCAGGATGACCGCCAGATTGGGCCATAATAACATCCCATAAAGGTATTTCTATTTTCTTCAATAGAGCCTTTTGTTTTCCAGATAAATATTTATATGGTTTTGTGGATATATCGGATATAATTTCACGGAAATTACCTTTTAAAGATTTTATTTGTTTTTCAAATAGGGCCACTATATCCTTGAAAGTAAATCCCATTGCTTTGGTATCTTCTTTTTTTATGTCCCTCTCAAACATATATTTTATAGTATCCAAAGATATTTTCTTAGATAGTTTATTTTTGAATTTCGGCATAACTTTTTTCATTACAAGATCACCTAAATGATATGGATTTTTACCACTTTTAAAAGGATTTTTGCTCAATTGAATCAAACCCATCGGCCATACTATTGTCATAAAGTCGGCCTCCGGATTGTTCTTAAATGGGGTATATCTATCATAACCTTGCCTCATTGAACCGCCACCATATTGAACTAGTGTTGTACCTATCATAATATATTGACCGTTTTTCAATTTAGTAACATCAGATAAACTACCTTCAATTCTTTTTTTAGATTGTTGTTCCACATAATCTTCTATACCGGCCGCAATATCTTCAGGTGCTTTATAACCAGAATCTTTAGCCAATTTTTTGATTATGTTATACATTGATATAAGAGATGGGTTAGCCTTCATAACCAAATTTACAAGGAATCCAGGCATATTTTTATAGCTAAGGAGTAAACGGTTCACAACAAATCCCATCATTTGGTGATTTTTCTCAACTGATTTTTTCTTATCAAGGCTAAACGCTGCCCTCATTATATCATCAGGTGTTAATCCTTGGGAGGCAAAATCCGCGGAATCTACGGTACTAATTATCTTCGCATCTTTAGGTGGGAATAAATCACTTGGTGAAAGAACCTGAGAAATATATGCCGCATTTGATGGCGTTTTGACAAAAGAAGTGGATGTTCCTTTTTCTACACCTATTTGACCTGTATGGTGATCGGTATGGATATTCATAACAACTTTTCCATGACTAAAATCCACTAAAACTGCAAGGACCTTATTTTTTGGCTTAGGTATTCCATATTCAGCTCCGCCGTATTGGATAGGATGCGCGTCCACGGTTTTTATTCCAAAGTTTTTTAGGTAAGTCTTCATTCCTAATGCCGAGGTTACGCCGTCCGTGTCGATGTGGAAATAAATTTCGGCCTCTTTATATTCCTTACCAAGGTCCCTCATGTTCCTTAAACCAGTTTCGTCTATCCTATTAACTTCCATTTCATATTGTTTTATTTTATTAATTATATCCATTCCATTTATTTCCTTTTATTATATTTTCTCTTGCCCATAAAGGTTGTAAATTACTTAAAGACCAACACTCCTTAAAATCACTACAATTATAATCTACTATATTAAAACTTGATATAGGTCTTATGTGGTCTATATGCCATTTCCCATGATTTTCCCATGTCATGTCTGGTTTAAATAAGATCTCCATATGTTTTTTAAAACTTTCAAGTGTCCATCCAACTATATTTTCCCAATGCATTCCGCCTTTGCCACTTTTTATAGAACCTCTGATTCCATTTGATAAAACTCTATTTAATTTATACCTTTTATTAAATTTTATACCTTTTTCAGTTTTATTATACCTTAATGCTCTCCTTCTATGACCTTCTCTTCTTTGTTCTGATATACCTAAATTTTCTTCACACTCTTTGCACCTAATACTATAACCATTCTTCTTTTTGGAATCCTTATAAAATTCTGCCATATTTTTTTTGTTCATGGCATTCTTTACACATCATTTTATCATTCTTTATATCCTCAGGTTTAACACATTTTCCGCATCTCTTACCATTACTCCAATTATTCCAATTCATTGAACTCCTATGCCCGTATTCACAGATAAAATCTATTTTGAGCTTCTGCCTTTTCATGGAGTTTTCATATTTCTCTTTTTTTGTTAATACCTGGTAACCTTCCTCTTCAAAGGATTTTACAATATCTTCAAATGGAATCATTCCATTTTTTTGTGCTATGTGCGAAACACAACTTCTACATAACTGCCTATCAATGGTTTTCCATTTATTGTCTCCAAATAATGATGAAGACATGGTTATATTGATTTTCTTAGGATATAAACATAAAATATTATCACATATATACCTAACTTTATAACCTTTCAGTTTCTTTTTCAATACCTCACTTCTATCGGCTTTGAAACAATATAATTTTTTTCTTTTACCTTTTTTCCTTTTGGTTTTTATTCCCCATATATCAACTATCATAATTTAACCTCCTTTATAGGTTTTTATTTAGGAGTTAGATTGGATGATAAAGGCATCCAATCAAGGTGGCCAAACCCTGTCCTCCTTATTTACTCAATATAAATCTTACACCAATTATACTATCAATACCATCAGGTAATTCATTTTATGTATCCTCTAAAACAATCTAGTACTTCTTTTTATTTTTAAATTTTCTCCAAGAATCATATACAATATCATAATCCACATCTTGAATAGATGCTATTTTTTTAACTTCTCTTTCTTCCTCGGTTTCCATCTTTTCTTTCAGTTTAGATATTTCTACTTTATATTTATTGAGCTTTTTTAATAGTTCAGAAAATTCGTCGGTACCATATAAATTTTCATATCTTCCTTCATCCAATTTTTCATCAATCTTATCAATTATATTCATTATTACTCCTCCTTTTATATATTAGGTTTTCCAAATAATCTTTCCCTCATTAGCATATTAGTACCTAATAAATATCTCTCATACTCACCATCACCTAACCACACTATATCAGGATACAATATTTTTTTAACCTTTTCCTCGTCATCAAGATATGGCGTATTATTTTTCATAAGAATTTTTGCAATTTTATGTGATGCTTCCATGAACCAACCTTTTGTTTTCATTAGCATTAGTAACTGTTTTACCAATACACTTTTTGATTCTATTTGACCATCAGATGCCAAAAGGACCACTTTATTTCCATATTTTTCTTTTCTATAAGATATAAAAGCATCTGGTTCTGGATCAGCATCCATATTTATAAGCCATAAGAGTTTATGTTTTGTAAGGAATTGATGGAAATCTGTGGAACCTAATTCTCGGAAACCTTCACTCCTATAAACTTTATTATACATAAACCAAAGTTTAGCCGACATGGATTTATCCAACTTCTGTATATTGGCAACGGTCCATTTCTTATATGGTAATTCTAATTCATTTAGATAATTCTTAAACCTCATTATTTTCCTTTATCCATAGTTTGCTGCTAAATGCTTCCATCTAGCCAAACCAGCAGATTTAACTTTAAACCCATTCAATAACGTCCTCATATTTGTTTCTTTACCACTCTTTTTCATTTCTTTCAAATAATCCAATACTTCTTTCTTTTCATTCATAGGTAAAATATTACCACCAATTTCACCTAAAATTGATTCCATCCTCTTAAAAATATCTTTAGATTCTAATGTAATATCAATAACAAAGGAACGAGACTTCAATGCCGAGTCAATTTTTGATTCATTTAAGTTAGTTATAAATATTATTCTGCCTGTGAATTCAAAAGCACTGGGGAATTTAGGTGGTTTCTTTGCTGAGGGGTCCGCCAATTGTTCTTCTATATCTATATATAATTTTTCTATATCCTTATTTGACATTTGTGAAACATCTCTTGTCATTGGTGAAATCCATGAAATTGTTCTCTTATCATAAGAGTCCAAGGCAGCCTTTAACATAAGAACTGTATCAGTATTTTTAAAAATGGAATCTATATCATCAAATACAATCAATTTATTTCTATTTAAAAATAATTCGGAATATAATCCTAATGGACTGGCTTTACCTTTTATTAATTTCCATTTACCGCCTTCGGCTCCCATAATCTCCTGAACCTTTTTAGTTACAGTGTAGGTTTTTCCAACTCCAGATAACCCGGTAACCAATAATGATGGTTGAATACCACTAGCAACCAAAGACACAAGGTCATCTAAATCGGCAAAAAGAATATCAGGATCGGCAACCACTTTTTTCTTTAATTTTTCTTCGGCCACTTTTATTTCAGTTGTGTGAGTTGAAACTTCCTTTACACCTTTAATTGACTTCAATTCTTTTTTAGCTAAGGTTACAGCCTTTCTAAATTCGGCTTGAGATAAATTAATATCAACACCAAATTCTTTAGCCAATGCTATTTTTGTTGGTCCGTAACTGGCTTCTGATATAATACCAACATAAGAAGTTTTGATAAATTTTGAAACAATCTTAACCACTTCTAGGATATTAATTCCTTTAAGTATTGGTAAATTGGCCGTAGGTTTCTCTGGAGTTTTCATATCATCCCAAATATCTACAGAAGTAATTAAGGAAGATTTACCACCTTTTTCAAGGTTAAATCTCACCATTTTACCTGTTTCAAGGACATATTTCATTCCTATACCAGATTTACCATTACCTTTCTTAAATCTTTCAGTATTATTATTATGGCCGCCAAAAGGATAAAATTGGCTACCAACTGATCTTCCAAGGACATTGGTTAATAATTTTACTGCCTTTTCAAGGTCACTATTTCTGAATGAGGCCTCATTTATCATATATTTTTTAAATCTCATTTATTTCTCCATTACCATACTAAAATTTACATTTCTTTTTTATTAGATGGTTTCTTTTCATCCTTTTCTAATACACAAACCTTTTTCTTTTTATCATAAACATATCCCTTAGGACATTCACCACCTATTACATCCACATGGCCTTTAGCCAAATTTTGTTCTACATCGGCCGTAACCGTTCCTTCTTCACCTATTAATATATTTATCTTATTTATGATATCTTTACTCATATCAATCATTCTCCTTGAGGATTATCTTTTCATTATATAATTTTAATTTTATAATCTCCAATTTAAGCTCGGCCATCTCTTTTATTAACTGTATTACCCGTGTTTTAATATCTATTTTAAACTCACTTAAACCTTCCTTAAACCATTGTGGAGGCGCATTATCTGCCCATGTTTCTAAATTTCTTATCCTTTCTTTTAAATCATTTCTTTCTTTTTCTATATATATATTTTCCTTTGCCCCAAATTCCCTAACATTTATAATTAAATTTTCACTTACAGCTATCCTACTCTCTAAATTGCCAATTCTAATACTTAAAGCATATGAAGCACTAACAACAATAACAACCATAGAAAAAATTGTTATTAACATTTGCCAAATTCTACTTTCTGATATTCTGTTTGCCATTGAATTAATCATCATAACTCCTCTTTATTTTATCCTTTGTAATGATCCATCTGATTTTACCAAAAGTCCAAAAAATTCTATAGGCGGAATTGATTCATTATCCGTTATATTATGAATTTTCTTAACCTTATTTATAATATCTAATGGTAATTTATTTTCCATTTTTATGAATGTTTTAATATTAGTTATATCATCATCTAATAAACGGACTCGACGGTATAAACCAGTTTTAAGATATTTTAATATGATTTGTTCTTTACGTTAGGCGGTAGTACCAGTTTTTAAGTTACCGGCACGTTCAACATATATATTATCAATTGGAATACCATGATCCCTAAATGTTTGGAGGAAAGTTTCTTTAGAATCAAAATCAGATCGAGCAGTAAGGAAAACCATCTTTGAATTCCTTTGGTCTATATTTTTAAACATTCGCTTAATACGGTTAATAGTTTTTAGTATAGGTATTGATGTTTTATTAAATAATTCTGCACTTCTATATTCCCGATAATCAAAACTCTCATCAGGTTGTAATTCATATGTATTAAATTCTTGGTTATTTAATTTTTTTATAATTTGGCCATGTTTAAGTATATACACCATGGCAAAGGTTCGGTAAATAGTTTCATCCACATCCAAAAATGTTATTCCGGCACCATACTTACTTGATAATTCATTAACAAATCTTTTTAATCTCATATTTATTCCTTTCCATCCAATATTTATCTTATATTCTTATCATTATTTATAAATATTCTATAAATATAAATAGAAATAATAATATAGGAGAAATTTTTATGCGTTTAAACAATTTTCTAAATGAGGAAAATATAGTTATTAAAACACTAAAATCACTCAAAAATAAATCATATAGTGCCGTAGAGAAAATTTTTAAGGATTCTTGGATGGAATTTTCTAAAACTATTACCGACCATGATAAAAAAAAAGGTACCAGTTTAGAATCCAATGTATTAAAACTTATAAATAAAAGTTATGGTACCAATTATAAATCCTTAGAAAAAGTCGGTAAAATGAAAATAATGGAATCCGATATGAATGAAGATTTCAAACATTTCTGGGAAATGGTAAAAATGGAAGGATTTCCTATTCTTTCCTTTTGGCCAGGATTACAAGTATGGTTACAGATAGATAAACTTATCCGAGGTAGTGGATTTGATATGAAAACCGTTATAATTTATGCTTTACTTTGGGCAGCATTAGTTAGTGGTAAATTTGTAAGGTCATGGGATAAATGGAAGAAAGAAAATCCAGAAGAATTTGAAAAAGAAGGCGGTAAAAAAAATCCATTCTCAATAAAAGGAATATAATGGTTTTAGATAAATTGGAAAACTATATAAAGGAATCAAGACACCATACAAGTATTTATTCTAAAAAAATAGAATTTGATGAAGTACTATTAGAATATAAAGAAATAAAGGGAAAAAAGGATAAAAAAATATTTCTATCCCATTTAGATAAAGAAATAAGAAATATAATTATTAAATTGGAAGAAGGTGGATTAATATAAAAAATAATCCAAATTAAGGAGAAAATTAAATGAGAAAATTAGATTATGGAATAATAGCTAGTATACTTATTATTATAGTTATGATATTTGCTTTTAATCATCCTTCTATTATTAAAAGTAATAAAGCTGATATTAGTAGAACTATTTATGAAGACTCCAATACCTCTTATATTTATATTTATGGTTCTATTGAACCTCCTTTAGCTTTACATACTCTATCAACCATAGATTTGATAAAAAGACGTAACAGTACTTCCAAAAGAAGGTTAGTTATAAATAAAATTATAGTTACTATAAATAGTCCTGGAGGTTCCGTTACGGAATCTATAGCCATAATTGACGGATTAGAAGATTTAAAAAAACAAGGGGTAAAAATTATTACCATTGGTAGAGGTTGTTTACTATCCGGAGGCTTTTATATTTTTATATGTGGAGATGAGAGAATAGCCGGAGAAAATACTATTTTTATGGTCCATGGTCCTCAAATTATTACTCCTCCACCTAATTCATTTATACCGCCCTCACCACCTATTGATGATCCATTGATGGATATGATAAAAAATATTTTTATTAATATGTTAATAAAATATACTAGTATTCCTAAAGAAAAATTAGATTTAATGATAAAAGATAATTTAGATATTTTTATGGATGCTAAGGAAGCTGTTAGACTTAGAGTTGCAGATAAAATTGGGTGAAGATTAAAATAATAACATAGGAGTACAATATGAAAAAAAGAATAGATGAATTAATTGATACCTATATAAATACCGTAAGTTCAATAATTCCAGGAAACACATTCGATATAGATGAAAATCTATTTGAACGAATGATAAACTTCATTATTGAATTGGATCCTGATTCTCTATCAGACGAACAATTAGATGAAGCTAATAGTATTATAGAAGATTTGGAAACAGCAGGAAAAGAAGAAGTGTCCGAGGTTAAATTCGCAACAAGATCATCGGTTGATAAAAGAAGGAAATCCAAATCATATTATAGGAAAAATAAATCAAAAATAAAAAGAAAAAAAAAGGTATTCAATAAAAGTGCCTTAGGACGAAAGCGTAAAAAATTGAAAATAAGAATGGCAAAACAAAACAAATCGGCCACGGGCCGTAGAAAAGTTCGTCATAGAATGACATAAAAGGAGAACATAATGAGTATAATAGATAAGATAGATAGATACATCACAGAAGAAACAGCATACCAAAAATTCTTTAAGAAAAAATTAAAAGAGGCTGGAGTTTCATCACCTGCCGAATTGAAAGGCAACAAAAAAAAAGAATTTTTTGATATGATTGAAAAAGAATGGAAAGGCGACAAGGAGTAAATGTCCTTTATAAAGAAAGGTAAAAAAAATATAAGAAATTATATTCCCAAAAATCCACAAAAATATAAAGGACGATATCCCATATTAACTAGAAGTAAATGGGAATATAGATTTTGCCAATGGTTAGATGTAAATCCTAATATACCTGAATGGAATAGTGAAGG
>Ga0180008_1000392_pt1 | contig 39476 bp, 42 predicted proteins | sample MM_PW_MetaG_FD_121121 | JGI IMG/M metagenome (GOLD analysis project Ga0180008, IMG submission 121121) | Groundwater microbial communities from the Aspo Hard Rock Laboratory (HRL) deep subsurface site, Sweden - MM_PW_MetaG | ecosystem: Environmental > Aquatic > Deep subsurface > Groundwater... | reverse complement strand
TGGATTGGGGCAACCGGAATAGTTGTCCTTCAAGAGATATTTTACTGAATAAAATCAGAAGAGTGAATAAAAACAGGAGGTGGGGGCCGGGATGTCTTTTCCGCGCCAGCGGTTCAGTTCAACCCTGGTTAGCCAGATACTCCCCTCCTTTTTACTCATAGTCGGCATTGGTGATACAGTCCATATTCTCACCATTTTTTATCGAAATTATAACCGGCATGGCGACAAGAAAAAGGCCATCATCGATGCCGTTGGATTTTCCGGCTTACCGGTTCTGATGACCAGCGTCACTACGGCCTGCGGCCTTTTGTCTTTTGCCTGGGCGGATGTTGCCACGGTTGCTCAACTTGGCTATGTGGCGCCGGTGGGAGTTATGCTTGCCTTTGTCTATACCATAATTCTTCTGCCGATCTTCATAGCGATCTTTCCCGTCAAACAAAAAAAGAGCAAAACAGTAGCTATCAACTCTTTTGTCGACACGCTCTTTGACTGGATCGCCCGCACAACAACACGACGTCCCCTGGTAGTGACTCTGATTTTCGGGGTTATTGTCACTGTGGCTTTTTGCAGTGCCTTAACTGTACGCTTTTCCCATAACATATCCACCTGGTTTCCCGAAGATTCCGATATCCGTGTGGCGACAAATCTGCTTGATTCTGTTAATGGCGGGTCGGTCATGCTGGAGGTCCTGATAGATTCCGGAGAGGAAAATGGGCTGCATAATCCCGAGTTTCTACAGCGTCTGGATCAGGCCGTTGCCGTTATCAGCGAATTAGAGGTATCCGGAATTAAGGCCGGCAAAGTCTGGGCACTCTCCGATGTACTCAAAGAAACGAACAGAGCCCTGAATGAGGATAAACAGAGCGCCTACACGGTACCGGATAGTCGTGAACTCATTGCCCAGGAGCTTATTCTTTTTGAGTCAAGCGGCAGTGATGACCTGGAAGATTTTACAGACAGCAGCTACCGGACCGCGCGCATTTCTATCGTTGCCCCTTTTGCTGACGCCATTCTTTATGCCGATTACACGGAAAAGGTATTGGAGTATTTGACCCAACAGTTTCCTGGTGATCCTGTGACCTTAACGGGAAAAATTCAGCTTTTTGTGCACATCATTAGCAACTCCTTGACAAGCATGGCCAAAAGTTACACCTTTGCCATTGTTATCATTACCCTGTTGATGATTGTCCTGGTGGGCCGTGTTCGTATTGGTCTGATGAGTATGGCAGCCAATGTAACGCCCATTATCTGTATACTGGGTGTGATGGGGATGCTCCGCATCCCTCTTGACTTGAGTACCATGCTCGTGGGGAGTCTGATTTTAGGAATTGTGGTTGATGATACCATCCATTTTCTCCACCATTTTCGCCGGGCCTTCGAGGAAACGGCCGATGTGGAAGAGGCAGTTCGTGAGACCCTGTATACTACCGGCAGGGCATTGTTTATCACCAGCATGGTCCTCTGCGGTGGGTTTTACATCTACACCGTTGCCTATCTCGCCAACAATGTTCGTTTTGGTATCATAAGCGGCACAGCTGTGCTCTTTGCCCTGGCGGCTGATTTCTTTCTGGTACCGGCATTGCTCACCCTTGTGTATAGACGCAGGTAAATCGTTTGAGGATAAATTGATATGAAAATGGGCTTGTTCAAAAAAAGCTGTCTCGGTTGTCACTATTTGGCTTTTGGAAATAACACAAGGCAGGTACTTCTGTTGCTCGTTATCGGCCTGTTCCTGGTCGAGCCCACCTCGCCAGCGCATGGTGCTGAGTATAGTGCCAGAGAAATAATGGAGATGGTAGATGGCCGCGATGATGGAGACAGGTCTATTGCCGATATGCAAATGGTTCTTTTTGACCAGCATAACAGTCAACGTCTCCGTTCTATTCGTTCCTTCGGTATTGATCAAGGGGAAGACCGCTACAACCTCATGTTTTTTCATTCCCCGGCAGATGTGAAAGGAACCGGTTTTATGACCTACGATTATGAGGAGGAGGGGAAAGACGATGATCAGTGGCTTTACCTGCCTGCCCTCAGGAAGATAAAAAGAATTGCTTCCAGTGATAAAAGCGGCAGTTTTATGGGGTCTGATTTCAGTTACTCCGATTTAACCAAGAATCGACTCAATGACTACACCTACACCTTTCATAAAAAACAGGCCGAGGTTTCGGTCTATGGCAAGCAATGCTGGGTCATTGAGAGTGTTCCTAAAAACGTGAAGATTATAAAAGAGACTGGCTATACCCGTTCTATTCTCTTTGTTCGTCAGGATAATATGATGGTGGTTCGAGCAATCAACTATGTCAAAGATGGTGGTGATCTCAAATATTTTGATGTCAAAAAGGTTAAAAGAATTGATGACATCTGGACTGCTCTTGAAATTCATATGACCCGGAAAAAGGGGGTACAGACAGTTCATCGTACTATCCTCACTCTCACTAATGTCAAATATAACCAGGATTCGGTTGATGAGACGCTCTTTACCATCCGTCGCCTTGAAAAAGGTCTGTAGAGAAGTTCTTATCGTCCTTGGTCTCGTCTCCTTTCCAGCATGGGGGGGCGCTGTTGTGGAAGCGGGTGATCCTTTTGCCGGATTTGACAGTCCAGACTCTTTTGCGGAACCAGTTGCACCATCTTCTGCCAGTCCTTTGCGGTATTTCAATGGCTATGCCAAGGTGTTATCCGTCTGTAATACTACCCACTATTATCCAGAAGAGGGCTATGGAGACTGGCAGGGCCTTTCCAAGCTGCGCCTGGAAGGCTTGGTGGAGGTGGATTTTCGTATTGTTGAATGGAAAGCATTTGCCAGTATCAAGGGATTTTATGATGTTGCCTATGGTCTGAACGGGCGTGATGGGTATAGCGAAGAGGTCCTTGATACCTATGAAAAAGAGATAGAAATAGGGGAAGCCTACCTCCAGGGCAAGCCCACCTCTTTTGCTGATCTGAAAATTGGCAGACAGGTTGTAGTCTGGGGACGTTCCGATAATTTTCGGGTAACGGATGTCCTCAATCCGTTGGACAACAGAGATCCTGGCCTGGTGGATATTGAAAATCTGCGACTGCCCCTGGCAATGGTCAAGCTTGATTTTTTTTCAGGGGCCTGGAGCCTTGGTCTCATTTCGGTCCATGAACATCGTTATGATGAAAATCCGGTATTCGGTCATTTCTTCTATCCCTCAAGTGCGCAACTCCCAGCTGAAACCGTACCAGCCCATACCCTGGAGAATACTGAGATCGGGGCAGAACTCAACGGAACCTTTGCAGGCTGGGATCTCTCTCTGTACGGTGCACGAGTTTTTCAGGATCAGGCGAATTTTGTTCATTCGCCTTTGCTTGGCAGGGAGCATCAAAAAATAACTATGCTTGGTGCGGCAATGAGTCTTGCCCAGGGAAATATACTTTATATTGGTGAAGTGGCTCATCTGCGAGGGCTGCACTTTTTAGAGGGGGAGCAAACAAATTATAATCGAAATGAATTGCTAGTGGGCATTGCATATAGTGGCCTGTCAGAAACAATCATCAGCCTCGATTTTGTCAGTCGTCATTTCCATAATTATACTCCAGACCTGGATACTTCTCCTGAAGGCCCACGAAGTACGGTCAATGAGATTGCCTGCAGGGTGACCAGCAATTTCATGAATGACACCTTGGAACTTGCCGGGATGATAATCCTGAACGGCGTTCGGGGACAGTATGGGGCTCTGCAGCGTTTTACCGCCACCTATAACCTTGCTGACAACTGGAGTGTGAATGGAGGAGTGTTGCTGTATCAGACCAGAAGTGGAGCAATGGTCCCTGTTGGTGACAGCAGCAGAGTGTTTTGTGAGTTGCGCTATGATTTTTAGCGGAAAAAGAGGGGTAACTGGTGATGATAAGCAAATGGATCGGTCAGTCTATAGGGGGGACTGGAACTATTCCATAAAATAAAATATTGATGGGAGTGTTGTCTCTCCGCTTCACTCCGGTTAATTTCCCGATTCTAAGGCGTTTTTTCGCTTCCAGGTAAGAGTTTGGAATAATTGTTTGTTTATTCGATAAATCAAGGTGTCGTTTCCGTATCTGGCCACCCTGTAATCCTGATTCTACGTGAGAGGGTTCTTGAGGGATGTCGGCTGGTTGTAGATTCAAGGCGATACCGGGAAAAGTGCTCTGTTAACTCTAATGGAGATCGCACAATGGGATTGAGGACAAGGACAAAAGCATTTCTGCTGAAGGCCTTAACAAAGAAACAGGATCGTCAAGATTTCGCCCGATGGCAAAGTCTGTATGGCCATTTTGACCAGAAAGGGTATGAAAAATTTTCTGTCAGTGATCTTAACAGTGAATCCTGTATGTATCATGGAGAGATCATTAAATGGGCCACGGACCTTAAACCAAAATGTATCCTTTTTGCAGGTGAAACTAAAGAGACCGCGAGTCGGTTAAAAAAGATCATGAATGCTGAAGAAGTTTTCACAACGGGGTTAGACGATACCGATTTTAAATGGGATTTTGAGAAGGATGCCCCAGTTATTGAAGCAAATTTCGATCTGATTGTCAGCCAGGCGATTTTAGAGCATCTTTTAAACCCATATAAACATGTGGAAGATTTAAGTCATCTGCTTCAGAAAAACGGACATCTCATCCTGCACACGGTTATGCCGGGCTTTCTTTATCATCGTTATCCAATCGATTCAGTACGATTTTTTCCAGACTGGTTTGAGGAGGTAGCATTACGAATGAACTTGAAAGTAGAGAGAAAGAGAATCAACGAGACTCATATTTTTTATATGTATCAAAAAAGATGAGCAAAGTAGTTCGGATTTATTGGTGAACCCATAAGGTGAATGACCGTCAATCTTGGGCCGACCGATGGCAACAAGGGCAGACCGGGTCAACAATTAGGGATTGAAAAGAGTCCCCCAGCAAAGCCGGAGGACTCTTTTCAAGTGGCCTGCAGGTTGTTTGAACAGTATCTCACAATTTCAACACCGTTTATATCACTTTTCCCTCTTGTAACGGACTGGAATGTTGAGGATTAAAGGTAAGTGAATATTCTTGGTTGGTCATGCTCTCTATGGGTAGACCTTGATTCAGGCAGATTTTCCACTTTGTACTCTCACAAATCTTTTAATCAGTCACTCGCAGCTCAATCGTGGCGTCACCCACCGTTATTGTGCTAGCCATGTTCTTGGTTGTCCCGTCCTGACAGAGAAATTCGTAATATGAAATGGTGACGGGGTCGCCTTCTTCTAGGCAGATGGTATATTGGTTGCACAAGTAATTGAACTTTATGCCAAAAATTTCAGTTCCGTCAACCACGACCATATTAGGTTTATAAGAAATTGATTCAATCGTTCCTGTGACATCAGTGGTTTCGACGGCGCTGACGTTTTGTACGGTTACGAAAGTCGCGACAATTGTCAGGATTAAAAACATTATTTTGAGAGTGCTCTTCATAATTGTCCTCCAATAGGTATAATTTTTTTCTCAGGCCATCTTATAGGTATCCTGTCTTTCTTTGCTTACTGTAAACGCATATAATAAATGAAGGTTACAGCTTGATTGCCAGTATTGGTTCTTTTTCGGATAGATATTGAATTGTCATCGCATAAGGGAATAACCAGGATTCAGCCACGGTTTTTTTTAAACATCAAAACTGTGGCATCCCCTTTACGAGTTCCTGATTATTTCAGCTTGCTGGTTTCAAGGTGATCACCAGCACTCACGAGGACATCTGTCCTTTTTTACAGGGGAGGCCTTACCAGCCACTGCCATCAGAAATACCGTCACCAGAATTCGGCGCAGGTCCATCTCCATCTCCTACAGAATCAGTATCATGATCGAATCCACTGCCGTCAGGGTCACCATCACCCGAATTCGGCGCACCAGGAGCTGAGTCATCATGGCCAAAAGGACTACCATCTGCGCTTCCAATTGCCATACTGACGTTACCGACCATAAACATTACAAGACACATCACCAAGATCCATTTCTTCATCTGTTCTCTCCTTTTGAAAAAAAAACTACGGGTCAGGTTGTCCTTTATTTACTGCTGAAGCTCTTTTTCATTTAAAATGACGCCTGGTGAAGGAAATAGTTACACTGCGAGGTGAAAAAAGGAGGCGGCAAGTCTTCTTATTGATATTCCGATCTGTATTCATTGCTTGCCCAATGAAGAAAATTCATTCGTGTTAACAAGGTGTTACTTGTGGTTCCGGGTGTTTTTTGCAAGGAGCAAACTTGAAAAAAACTGCTGAAAGAGTTTTTTTGTTCATCAGTAATAGTTAAGAGAGCAAGCTTGTATTTGCTCTTTATATTGATAGAATGCATTATATGGGGGGCTCTTTTGTTTTGTCTGTTGGGTGGTGCAATATTCTAAATTGACAACCCTTGTTCATAAATTCTGCTATCCGGTCAGGTTTGAAGTCACTCACTAAATTAAATCAAGGAGAGGTTCCATGAAAAACACAACCATCTTGGCCCTGATTATCTCTATCCTGTCTTTCTTTTTCCCTGCTCCTTCAAACGCTGAAACTTCATCTGATGTCGAGGTCCTTCCCGAAATCACCCTTACTGTCCCTGACAACAAAGGATATATCCAGTATCTGGGGCTTAAAGGGGAGCCGGGTACATCCTTTAGCCTCAATGATATCGATGCCGATATCTTGTTGATTGAATTGTTCAGCATGTACTGTCCTTATTGTCAAAATGTTGCTCCGACCGTTAATGAACTCTATGAAAAAATAGAACAGACTAAACGACCGGACCTGAAGCTTGTGATCATCGGTATAGGTGCGAATAATACCGACCTTGAGGTGGATATCTTTCGCCAAGGTTTTGATATTGCCTTTCCTCTTTTTTCCGATTCGGACATGTCCATCTATAACACTCTGGCCGGCGCTGGAACTCCAGGCTTTATCGGATGCAGAAAAGATGGGGAGAAGAGCGTTATCTTCTTCAGAGAATCAGGTGGATTTACTGACCACTCTCAGTTTCTAGCCGATCTGTTGCATCGTGCTGGAGTAAAAGAGGTGGACCGTGTTCGCTAATCCTGTGCTGGCAGTGCTGGCTGCCCTGACCGTTTTTCTCTGCCCTGAAAGCATTCAGGCCGCTGAACCGAAAAATTTTCGTGACCTTATTTTTGCTTCAGAACCTCTCAAACCGATCGACAGTGAGTTGAAGATTAAGATCGGTGATGTGGCGCCAGACTTTATCCTGCCCTCCATTCAGGGAGAAAAGGTGCAATTGAGCCAGTTTAGAGGGAGAAAAAATGTTGTGCTCTCCTTTGTCCCCGCTGCCTGGACACCAGTTTGCTCCGATCAATGGCCTGGCTACGTTTTCGCCAGGCACCTGTTCGAGGCTCAGGAGGCCATCATTCTGGGTATTACGGTGGATAATATCCCAACGCTTTATGCATGGACCAGGCAGATGGGAGAAGTCTGGTTTCCTATCCTCTCCGACTTCTGGCCGCACGGAGATGTCGCTGATACCTATGGAGTGCTTAGAAATGATGGAACCACGGAGAGGGCACTTGTCATAATTGATAAACAGGGGGTTATCCGCAATATAAAGGTTGAAGACATAAATGTCAGGCCGCCTCTCGATTTCATCGTCACATCCCTTATCCGAATCAATAAGAAAAAGGGAGGCACTGAATAGGAAAGATCCTGTTTGTTGAAAGGTTGTTTTATTTCGTGAGGAGGAGCTGGAGGATAGGCATGAGTCCATTCATAGTTGCAGGTGCTGGCGGCTCTTCTTCATTACCGGGGGTGGGGGGGAATACATTTTCGGCGAAGTCACCAATGTAATTTCCTGGTGGGTTATACTGACATACCCAAACGTTAGGCATCCAGGGCCAATCGTTGCCACAACCTGTTGCAGCGCCGCAGCCAATTTCCGTAGTTCCTCTCCAGACGATTTGGGTGAAATGTCCGGTTTCAGAACTGAAACCAGGGTCATAGTAGTCATAAAGCGGTTCTTCGTCGTACCACATCTGAACAACAGCACTCTCTCCCATTTCATATGTTGCCCAGGCCAAGTTTTCTCCATACACTGCATTCGAATGAGCGGAAGGACAGGTGTTGGCATACGCCTGAGCACTGGCAGCAACCGTTGCGGACCACGTCACGGGAGGGACGTTGTGGAGTATGCGGTAAGTGTTGTGGGCCTGCAACCAGTTTTGGATCTCTTCTGAAGAGGCCGCCAGAGAAGATGCTGACCAGAAAAGGAGCAGGGAAAATCCCAGCAAGGTGAGCCATTGTGAAGAAATTTTATGAGCCTTGGCGTGTTGCATACTCGTGAGTTGTAATAAAAAGAAGTTTTCAGTGCCAAGGGCACTTGATAGAAAAAGGCACAGTCAGAATGGATTTTCTCCTCCATTCATGGGAATAGGGATTTTTAGGAATCTGCTTCTAATATTAAATTCCAAAGCCAGTAGGGTTGTCAATCCATTTACTCCCTCCAACCGAGTTAAAGAGTCTCAACTCACTTGAAAAGGGGAGCAATTGCGAGTGGAAATAAACTTTCAATGAAAAATATCTTTTGTTTCAAGGCCACATTCCTCAGAAAATCAACTGGGAAGCAGGTAAGGATAACATGTCTTTTGTTACGTGTAATATGTTTATATTCCGGCATGTTACCGGTATTTGTTTTGTCCCTGTTGGTTGGTCCTGTGCCACTTTCCGGCTTCTCGTAACGATATCTGGATGAGAAATATGGGACAAAGGCAGCGTCAAACAGAATGACGTCTTGAGTGGAAAAAAGGGGGCAGCATCTTGAGATTATTAGGCAATACCTTTTGAAATAACTTGATTTTTTGTTTTGCTTATTGCTAGCATATGGATGGAGAAAAAACTAAACTTTAAGAAAGGGGGAATACGAATGAGTCAATTAAAGCTTTCTGCAGGCCTGGTAATAGGCCTCACCGCATTGGCTGCTCTGCCTGTCAGTGCTGGAACGAATACCATTAATGTTGAACCGGTGGAAGTCGTCACTGGGGTCGCCAAGGCTCAGTTAATGGTCGGCGTTGAATCCTGGTCAGGCGACAATACTTACCAGATAGGGAACCCGGTTCATTGGTTTGATGGAACCGTTGACCAAGGGTATTTTCCATTCAGTGAACTCGCTTTTCCGCTGGATATCGCCATGGTGACCGCACAGGCCAATGTGGAATTTTATGACACCTGGATGTTTATGGGTTCTGTAAAAAAGAATGTCACGGATCCTGATGATCAGATGATTGATAAAGACTGGATTACAGATGCAAACCCCAGTCAGCTTGATGTCTATTCCAATAGTAATATTACTGATTTTGATGGATACGAGTTTGATTTCAGTGTGAAATACAAATTCCTTCAAGGCGAAAATTGGTCATTGGACGGTGGTGCCGGATATCTTTACCAGAACTGGCAGTATGAAGCATCAGTGGTCAGGCAGTACTCTCCATCCGGCTTGGATGGCTTTGATTATCTGGGTGATGGCCGTCCGGCAATTCGTTATACACTTGAGTATAATATCCCTTACTTCCAGGTGGGTGGTAAGGTCAAGCTCGGTAACAAGGTGAGTCTGCTTTCCCGTCTCAGTTATTCTCCCTGGGTGGATGCGGAAAATGTCGATCAGCATATGCTCCGTTACAAGGTGAACAAGGGTGATTTGGATGGCTATTCATGGATGTTCAAGGTAGAGGGGCAGTATGACTTCAGTGAACATTGGTTTATGACCGCCTCATATGACTATAAGCAGATGAAGGTCGATGGTACGATGCGTGCTGAGTTTGCTAACTTTTATGAGTATATCTATGGCGTGGTTCCAAACCACACGGTATGGGAAGAGATAGAATCAGTACAACATGCCATGGCCATAACTGTGGGGTATCATTTTTAAGAGCCGTTAGGAAATAATCTGGCCATTTTTATCCATTTTGCCACAGATTCTTATGCCGTTCCGTGCATTACTCTGGCCATGTTATTTATTGACAACGGCTTAGTGTTCGATAGGGTGTTCTTTTATTGTTTGTGAAGCGAAAATTAATTTCTCTCCATAACCATGAGATGCTCCCTTCCTGCGAAGGTTTCTTTTCCCTCAATCGATATTGAAAAGAATCTTTGCAGTGCAGGTTTTCGCAACAGAGTCTTATCTAAAAAGGCGGTCGATGCTATTGCATCTGCCGCCTTTTTATTCTGGAGAAGAATAGCCTGTTTGTCTTTTAGATGAACAGCATCTTGTTGTTGCGGCAAATGGGATGCTGTGCGGCTGAAAAGAAGAGAGGAAAATAGGTGGTGACAGTATTTGTGGGAGTGGCTGAAGCCGAAACTCCATTTTCTGTGGTACACTGCTTGCTGCGGCATGACCTCTATTGTGGTTTTCGTCAGTTCCTGAAATGGTCTCGTGCCAATATTGAAGGATTTTCAGGCGCTGCAATCAAGACGACCGTAGCGTTTATCGGTTCAGACCTATAGTTGTCAATATCGCATAGGCCAGTAACCAGATTAAGGTATAGAGCATGTACCAGCGGTAGCCTCTGTTTTTCTTTTGCAGAAGGGCGAGACTGATGAGGAAAGAGGAGGGAAAAAAGAATCCAGCGAGAAGAGGATGAAGGTGTATCAGGAGTTCCTGGAGACCGAGAAAAAACCATGGTCCCGAGATATGAAATACTCCGAGGTGCTCTGGGTCAAAAGGGGCGGCGACACCTACAGAGAACAGCAGGGTGGCGATGGTCAAGGGGATGTGCTGGGTAAAAGGGACCATGTATTTTTTTATATGAGTCCATGCCAACCATCCCCACAAAACACCAAGTCCGATGATATGATTGACGTATATCCTTTTCATTCCATTGTCGGAGATGGAGAAAAAAAGGTCATTCAATGGTTGCCCTATGAAGGGGAGGTCGAGGAGTATTGCCTCTGCTATCAAGCCGGCTGAGGAGCCGGTACTGTCGCCACGCAGAATATAGCCGGTAAAGAGGAGGAGGAGGGCTATGGGAAGGGTGGCTGTCAGTTTGATCCATTGTTTTGTGGAGTAGGCCTGGGTCTGTTCAAATACGGCTATCAGGTGGAGAATGGAAAAGAGAAAAAAGAGCTGGCTGGAGTAAAAATGGAGTGAACGGAAGTACGCCCCAAAAGGAACCAGCAGATCCATGGTCGATATCGAGTAGAGGGGTGTTTCCGGGCTATATTGAAGTGCAACAACGACACCAGACAAGACAGAGATGTAGAGGGAGATGAGTGACCATCCTCCCCAGCGAATTTCTCTAAATATTTTGAGTATGGCTGTCACTGTATTCCGAATATCAGATGCTGATGATATAGCCGCCATTGTCTTTTAGTTTTTCCACTTTGTAGCGAGGCAGTTCTTTTTCGGCTGGGCCATGGAGAACCTTGCCCTCGGGTGAGAAACGACTCTGGTGACAGGGACATTCCAGTAACCCATCTTTTTCACGGTAATTGACGGTACAGCCAAGGTGGGTACAACGCCTGGAAAGTGCCCATGTTTTTTCCCCATTGTCAAAAAGGATGTAGTCGGCTCCAAGGTGAAATCCTCCGATGGGCAATGGCGCAGGTACTTCAATGATTCTGGGTTTACGGGGAATAGAATATCCCAGGAAACGGAAGAACGGATAGAGGGCGGCAAGGCCTGCACAAAAGAAGAGAAAACGTCGCCGTTTTTCGGGCGAATGAACTGTATCTGCTGGAAGTGGCATCGAAGAGCTGGAATGCAAGGTCAAGATTTGGCGAACGCTGCCCGCAGATGTTGGTTGACATGTTCAGGCACCAGGTCGCTGACATCTCCACCATGTCTGGCAGCATCTTTGATGATCGAAGAACTGATATATATCCAGCGAAATCCGGGCATGAGAAAAACGGTATCCACCTCCCTTTGCAGTTTTTTATTCATGAGGGCGAGCTGAAATTCGTAATCAAAGTCTGAAACAGCACGTAAACCACGGATGATGGCTTTTGCTTTTCGCTTTGCTGCATACTCTACTAAGAGCCCTGAAACAGCAACGATTTCGATTCTGGAATAGTCCTCGGGAAAGCATTTCCTGGCCATTTCCAGTCGATGTTCCAGTGAAAAGAGAGGTGTTTTGGCAGGATTAATGGGAACGGCAATGATGATTTTGTCAAAAAGGTTCAATGCACGATCAATGATGTCCAGATGGCCCATGGTAATGGGATCAAATGTTCCAGGGTAGACTGCGAGGGTTTTTTTTGCTGAGGGCATGATAAGTTAAAAATTAGAGTGTTACTTGGTTTCTTTCACAGTGTAAAACCAGAAGGCCGTGTCACCGTACCGTCTGCGGTCTGAAAGAATGAGATGAGAAAAATCGTCGGGTAATATTTCTCCGCTACTTTCCTCGGCAATAATGAGTGTTTTCGGCCCACAGAGGTCGCTCTTATCAATATTCTTCAGAGTTTCTTCTGCAAGTCCTTGGCTGTATGGTGGGTCGAGAAAAATAAAATCGAAAAATGGCGGAATAGTTTTTTTCCCGAAGTTCAGGTCGAGGCCGCGACGGAGGTCGTGTCTGAGAATGATCAATGCCTCTTCTGGAGAGGGGGCCATGTTTTGTAAGCAGGCTAAACAGTTTTTTTTGATTAGCTCCAAGGCCTTAGCTTGATGATCTACGAAAACGACTTGCTTGGCTCCTCTGCTCCAGGCTTCGAGACCTAATGCTCCGGTGCCGGCAAACAGGTCAAGGACAAGGGCAGAAATGATCCGCTCTCCTATGATACTGAATATGGCTTCTTTGGCCCGGTCCGCAGTGGGACGAATAGTTTTTGACTGGCCCGGAGAGCAAAGGGTTCTGCCTCGAGCCAGTCCGCTGATTATCCGCAATTATTTATATTTCGCCACAAAAACCTCGGCGATCTGAACGGCGTTCAGGGCCGCACCTTTGAGAATATTATCAGAAACAACCCACATATTGATCCCGTTGGCGATGGATTCATCTTCACGAATTCGGCCGACAAAGGTCTCAAATTTGCCGGCACAGTTGATGGCCAGAGGGTATTTGCCGTGTTCGGGGTCGTCAAGCAGTTCCACGCCAGGAGCAGTTGCCAGCAGTTTTTTTACCTCGGCTGCACTGATTTTGGAGTTCGTCTCGATGTTTATGGCCTCGGAATGTCCATAAAAAACGGGTACTCGGACGGCGGTTGCGGTGACCCCGATGGAACTGTCTTCAAAGATCTTTCTGGTTTCGTTCACCATCTTCATCTCTTCCTTGGTGTATCCATTCTCCATGAAGACATCAATCTGAGGCAGACAGTTAAAGGCTATCTGGTGAGGATATACTGCGGCCTCCATGGGGGTACCTGCTGCATAGGCCAAAGTCTGATTGTGTAGTTCTTCTATGGCCTTGGCACCGGTTCCGGAAACAGCCTGATAGGTGGAGACGACAATCCGTTTTATACCGACCTTATCGTAGATGGGTTTCAGGGCAACCAGCATTTGGATGGTGGAGCAGTTGGGATTGGCAATAATTCCGTGCTTGCTATATTGTCCAATGGCATGACCATTGACTTCGGGCACCACCAGTGGAATTTCGGGATCCATGCGATAAGCGCTGGAGTTGTCGATGACCACTGCTCCGGCTGCAGCAGCTGCAGGGGCAAAGTCAAAGGAACGGGTTGCTCCTGCTGAAAAAAGGGCGACGTCAATATCAGTGAAGGCGTCTTTGCTGAGGAGCTGCACCTCTATTTCCTGGCCTTTAAAGGTGATTTTTTTACCAATGGAACGCTCTGAGGCGAGAAGTCGCAATTGATTGATGGGAAATTCACGTCGTCTCAGCACATCCAGCATGGCACCGCCAACTGCTCCAGTGGCACCAGCTATGGCAACATTATACTTTTTCTGATTGTTACTCATCTTGTATCCTTATTCGTATTTCAGGGCTAAATGGTGGTAACCTGAAAATGATATTCATTTCAGGGGATGTTAAGTTATAAGAAAAAAGAAACTAACAAATTTTTCCAGTGGGAGCAATATGGATTGTTTCAGAGATAAAAAAAGGGCGTATCCGGGTTAGAATAAGCGGATACGCCCAGTTAACAAGAGACAGGATGTGTTATCGATCCTGGTTTCGTAATCGGAAATTTGATTTCTTCATATGCCTGATTTTTCTGTAAAGGGCATAACCAGGTCCGGAGATAAGATAGCCCAGAAAAAGAGCAAAAATCATAATCTGGGGTTCTGCTGCAATGAGCATAAAGAGCAGGAGAAAACCAACAAGAATCTGAAAGCGGTTTGCTTTGATCTGAGGAACTTCTTTAAAACTATAATAGCTGTGGGTGGATACCATCAGGTAGGAAAGGATGTAGACGAGCAAGAGCAGGGAGATATGTTTGACTTCGCCGGTGATCCCGAGGAAATTACAAAAAAGGATGGATGCCGAAATCATGGCAGCAGCTGCAGGGCAGGGCAGGCCAACGAAATTTTTTGTTGCTGCGGCAACATCCTGAGAGTTGAAACGGGCAAGGCGTAACGATGTCATGGCCACATAAAGAAAGGCCGCGAGCCAGCCATAGCGGCCATAGGGGTGAAGAGCCCAGAGGAAGGCAACAACTCCAGGAGCAACCCCAAAAGAGATCATGTCGCAGAGTGAGTCCAGTTCAACTCCAAACCTGCTTGTCGTTCCGGTCATTCGTGCCACACGACCATCAAGTCCATCAAATACGGCGGCCACAAGAATAGCAATGGCAGCTGTCTTAAAGTCGGTGTTAATTGCGGCAATAATAGCGTAAAAGCCACAGAAAGAACTGGCCAGGGTAAACATACATGGCAAAGGGTAAAAACGGTTGCTCATGTTTTGAGAATTATCTTCCATAAAAATAAACTCCAAAGAAGATGAGGTGAATGAGTATCTATCTACTCATATTGTATATCTTTTTGTAACAAAAGCAAAAAAAGAAAGGTCTCCGTCAGGAGAATGAGGCAAGTGCTGTCTCTCCAGCTCGTACTTTCTGTCCTATTTTGACAGCAATTTTAGTCTCTAACGGCAGATAGAGATCAACACGAGACCCAAAACGAATGAGACCAAAACGTTTACCACGCTGTACCGTATCTCCCGGTTCGAGCCAGTTGACGATTCTCCTGGCGATCAGTCCGGCAACCTGGACAAAAACCATGCGTTCTCCTTTCTCAGTTCGGAGGATAGCGCCGCAGTGTTCATTGAGCAGGGCTCCTTTGTCGCTGTCTGCAGAATAGAATTTTCCAGGGGTGTAGCGGATGGCTTCAATTGTTCCATCCACCGGGATACGGTTGACATGAACATTGAAGACGTTCATGAAAATGGAAATTTTAATAACCTGCTGCTGCAGATATTTATCATCAAACTGTTCTTCAATGAGGATGATCTTTCCGTCTGCAGGTGAAAGTAAGGCCTCAGGAGGAGCAGGACTTATTCTTTCAGGATCACGAAAAAAAGCCAGAATAAAAGTTGTCAGGATAAGACAGGGCCAGGTCAGGAAGTCATAGCCAAGTATGGCGGTGATCAAGGTAATAAAAGCTGAAAAACCAATAAAAGGATAGCCTTCCAATGCAAGAGGAATCCGGGGGGATGTCATAGTAGTTTTGTACCGGAATTGAAGAAGTTCTTACACGCCAAAAGCAGGTAGCGACTTTCGTCGTCACCTGCTTTTGGCGTGACTCAGTTACTGAATGTCAGCGAAGACAATCTGTTACTGGACTATTTTTTCGGGGCTCGAGCCATGGCAATGGTGCCGGTGCGGACAATTTCTTTAATTCCGATTGGACGGAGAATATCAATAACGGCCTGGATCTTTGAGGCTGAGCCTGTAAGTTCAACGGTATAGGTTTTGGGGCTGACATCGACAACCTTTCCGCGAAAAATATCGATAACTCGTAAAACTTCAGCACGGGTTGTGGACTCGGCCTTGACTCGGATGAGAACCATTTCTCGCTCAACATACTCACTCTCGCTGATATCAGTGACTTTAATGACATCAATGAGTTTGTGCAGCTGTTTTGTGATCTGTTCAATAATGGCTTTATCACCGCTGGTAACCAGCGTGAGACAGGAGATGGTGGAGTCCAGAGTCTCTGCAACACTGAGGCTTTCAATGTTAAAACCACGGCCACTGAAAAGCCCGGTGACCCGGGAAAGTACGCCTGGTTTATTTTGAAGAAGGACTGAGATCGTATGTTTCATCGGTTTATCCTGTACAGAAAAATATGTTTAAGAGGCACCAGCAGGTGCCGCAAAATTATACTACTAGCAGACAGTGGTGTATCAGACCAGAAGCATCTCTGTGGTGGCTTTACCAGCCGGCACCATAGGGAAGACGCCTTCTTCTCTGGCGATACGGAAGTCCATGAGGACAACGTTGTCTATGGATAATGCCTCTTTGATAACACTTTCGACTTCACTGGTTTTTGTGGCTCGAAGCCCAACAGCACCATAGGCCTCAGCCAGGGCAACGAAATCTGGAGTTACTTCCATGACTGTTGCGGCGTAGCGCTTGTCGTAAAACAACTCTTGCCATTGACGAACCATACCAAGATAATTGTTATTCAGGAGACAGATTTTGACCGGGCATTTATACTGTTTGGCGGTGGCCAGTTCCTGAATATTCATTTGGATGGAGCCGTCGCCGGCAATGTCGACAACGGTAGCATCCGGGAAGGCCATTTTGGCACCAATAGCTGCAGGCAGGCCGTAACCCATGGTGCCAAGACCACCGGAAGTGATGAGGCGTCTGGGTTTGCTGAATTTGTAGAACTGGGCTGCCCACATCTGATTCTGGCCGACCTCAGTGGTGATGATGGCATCTCCACCAGTCAATTCGTCTAGTGTTTCGACGACGTACTGGGGTTTGATGATTTCACCCTCGTTCAGGTAACCCATGGGGTGTTTTCTAGTCCACTCTCCAATGGTCTCAAGCCAAGGGGTGTGCGTTGCGGCAACCTCATTAAGATTATGGCCACAAGAATCGAGCCAGTTGTTCATTGCTGTGAGGGCATGTTTACAGTCGGCAACAATGGGAATGTCTACGGCCACGTTTTTACTGATAGAGGTTGGGTCGATGTCAATATGGATAATTTTGGCATGGGGGGCAAATGCGTCAACACGACCGGTAACCCGGTCGTCAAAACGGGCACCCACAGCGATGAGAAGATCACTTTTGGCCACAGCCATATTTGCGGTATAGCTTCCATGCATGCCGAGCATTCCCATGGACAGGTCGTCACGGCCAGGGAAACCGCCGAGACCCATGAGGGTCATGGTTACCGGTATTTTCATTTTTTGGGCGAGCTCGGTCAGTTCTTCGTTGGAATTGGAAAGAATTACTCCGCCGCCAACATAAAGAACAGGCTGCTTGGCTTTAAGAATCTCTTTACATGCCTTTTCAATCTGTCCCATATGGGGTTCATAATTGGGCTGATAATTCTGCATGCGAATAGGTTTCTTCTCGGTAAACTCAACCATGGAGGCAACAATATCCTTGGGGAGATCGATAAGAACCGGGCCGGGACGCCCGGTGCGGGCGATGTGAAAGGCCTCACGTATGGTTGGAACAAGGTCTTCCGCCTTGCTCACCAGATAATTGTGTTTGGTGCAGGGTCTGGTGATGCCGACAATATCAACTTCCTGGAAGGCATCATTACCAATCAGCGGTGTGGGGACTTGGCCGGTGAGAATGACCAAGGGAATGGAATCCATGTAGGCCGTGGCAATTGCTGTTACCCCGTTAGTGGCCCCTGGGCCAGAGGTAAGAAGAGCAACTCCAACTTCACCGGTAACACGAGCAAAACCATCGGCTGCATGTACGGCACCCTGTTCATGGCGAACAAGAACATGATTGATATCAGAGTCGTAGAGGTCGTCGTAGAGGTCAATAACTGCTCCTCCGGGAAAACCAAAAATTGTCTTAACCCCTTCTTCCTTGAGGCATCTTATAATGGCAATTGAGCCCTTAACTTTTTCCATGAACCCTCGTCCTTTCAATGTTGAGGTTTTTTAGTGTCTTATAAAAATTTGTCATGTTTTTAATGGGGAATTTCAAAAAATGATCCTCATCAATCACAGTGAAATTTTGAGACACGTATTCGTTGGGATTTGAGAAAATTATCATCGCTGCAGGCAACATCTGTTTCGTTATCGAAAGAAGGAAATATATCTTTCAATGAGATGGATGTCAATATTGAAGGTGTTACTGTTTTGCAAACGGCACAAAAAGCGCATGAGTTAACGGGAAAACGTCAATATTTTTTTTGTCTGTGGAATCGTTTGCTCAGAAAAAAGGTGCTTGACAACAGTCGATTCCAGTGATTATCTATGCTGTATCAATCAAAAACAAATTTGCCAGAGACCACTATGTTTTTCAATACCCTTCTATCTCTATTCCTATTGACCCTGCTTAGGGAATCGACTGTGGTAGAGAGTGGAGAGTTGTGAAGCATATACTGTAATAGCAACGAAAACTCGAAAAAGGCCGCAGTGAGAAACTGCGGCCTTTTTTTGTTTGTGCCCTGTTTCAAACGTGTTGGCATAGAAAAAAGGAAAAGGTATGAGACCAGAAGCAGTAAGAAAATACAGGCCCTATCCAGCAATTGATCTTCCGGATCGCACCTGGCCGGGGAAAACGATAGCCAAACCACCGATCTGGTGCAGCGTTGACCTTCGCGATGGAAATCAGGCCTTGGTTCAACCCATGGATCTGGAAAAGAAACTTGAACTTTTTCAGTTACTGATAGATGTCGGTTTTAAAGAAATTGAGGTAGGTTTTCCCTCGGCATCACAGGTTGAATATCAATTCACCAGGACTTTGATTGAGAATGGGTTGATTCCCGATGATGTCTTCATTCAAGTCCTCACTCCAGCCAGAGAACCTCTGATAAAAAAGAGCTTTGAGGCCTTAAAGGGTGCAAAACGTGCTGTGGTTCATCTTTATAATTCTACTTCTACCCTGCAACGGCGTGCTGTTTTTAAGATGAATAGAGATGAAATCACGGCACTTGCTGTGCAGGGAGCAACAATTATTCGCGATGAGGCCGCCCGGTATCCAGAAACTGATTTTCGATATGAGTATTCTCCAGAAAGCTTTACTGGTACAGAATTGGATTTTGCCCTTGCCATCTGTGAAGCGGTGATGGATGTGTGGAAACCGACACCTGAAAAACCTGTGATTATCAATCTTCCTGCAACTGTGGAGATGGCTACTCCCAATGTCTATGCCGATCAGATCGAGTGGTTTTGCAAAAATATGAAAAATCGTGATTGTGCTATCATAAGTCTGCATGCCCATAACGATCGCGGATGTGCAGTTGCTGCAACCGAGCTTGCTCTTATGGCTGGAGGAGATAGAGTCGAGGGGACACTCTTTGGTAATGGTGAGCGTACTGGTAATGTGGATGTGGTGACCCTCGCCCTTAATATGTTCACCCAGGGAATTGATCCCAAACTGGATCTGCATGATATCAGTCGGGTGGTCAACGTCTCCGAACATGTTACTGACATTCCTGTCCATGTTCGTCATCCTTACGCTGGAGAATTGGTTTATACCGCCTTTTCCGGGTCGCATCAGGATGCAATTAACAAGGGGATAACTCTTTGTGAGCAGAATAAGGAGTGCAGGTGGGAGGTGCCCTACCTGCCCATTGATCCTACTGATCTGGGAAGAAGTTATGAATCGATAATCCGCATCAACAGTCAATCGGGAAAGGGTGGTGTGGCCTATGTGATGGAGAGAGAGTTCGGGGTGAAGATGCCCAAGGATATGCATCCTGAATTTGGGGCAATTATCCAGAAAGTGACCGACAAAGCCGGTCGGGAACTTCAGCTCTCCGAGATATGGGAGTCCTTTGAAAAAGAGTATTTAGCCATCCGTTCTCCTTATGCCCTGAAAAAATTTAACGTGATCAAGCGTCACATTGACCGTGATGAGCAGGGCTCCATGGCTGAGATTGAAGCCGTTATCGAGGTTGAGGGAGTTGAGAGGACAATTGCAGCAACGGGCAATGGGCCCTTGGATGCATTTTGTACGGCCCTGCGAAATCAGCTCAGTGGAGATTTCTCTCTGTGCCAGTACCATGAGCATGCCTTGACCAAGAGCTCAAGCTCTAAAGCAGTGGCATTTATTCAGATAGAGATGTCCGATGGCAGGAAAAAATGGGGTGTAGGGGTGGATACCGATATTATCGTGGCCTCCATCAAGGGCGTACTGAGCAGTCTGAACAGGATCCGTTAATCTTGGGCAAAGGTAAAGAACAATCCCATGGTGAAATTGCCATTCACTATGGGATTGTTGGTTGCGGAATGGTAATAGGTTGAGGTGGTAAGAGAACCTGGTCAGGCGTAAAAATCTATCCTTCCCTGATTGTCGGCCGTCACCTGTTCAACTGGTTTTGTTGCATCTGATTGTTGTGATTGTTCTGCTTTTTCAAGGGTTTTCTGTAGGATATCCTGTTCTACATTCGCCTTGTTTAATGTCATTTCCCGAGCAGCCATAGAGCTTGCGCTGATTTCCATAATGTTCTCCTGTGCAGTATAGAGCGAGTCTTATGCTCCATGTTTTGCAAAGTGTATTGCATCAAAGAAAAAATCTTCTTTTTTCCCCAAGGGGAGATTTTATTGAAATACATTCATCTGTGAGAAGAGAGAGAATTTGCTGCACAGCAATGCAACTCTATTCTCCTCTACCATTCGCCCTCTTTGTAACCCTTGGATTGTAATTCCAGGGTTGGCAGATTTATCCTCCCCGTCCGATATTCAGGAGAAAAAGACACACTCCTGCCATTTGAAATGGGTTCTCTCCTGCTTGGCAGCTGTCAATGAATTCCATGGCCTGCAGGCTGTGATGGATATGCGTATCTTGGTGACTCTTGTTTCGTCACTGTACCTATGACAAGAAACAAAATACTCTTGACCTATTTGGCCCACAGATAAAATCCTACACCGCTTGCCGCTAGCCAGATATTGGTGATATTGGAGACCGTGATGTTGAGGATGGCGGCCAGAGGTTTGTTGCGGCTGAGCAGAGCCAGGCAGGACTTGAATTCAGGCCAGGAAGTGAGTGTGGCCAGGACTAGAAAACCAATTACTCCCTTTGGTGTCTTGGAATGTTCGGCGGCAAAAGAGACCACAGGGTCGAGAAAAAAACCGGCTCCGCAAAGAAGGATGATGGCAGGGAAAAACCAGGCTCTGGCCTCGGGATGATACATTTCGTCGCTCTCCTCTTCCCCTTCTGTGGGCCTGAAGAAAAAGAGAGGAATGGTTACAAGCAAGGCGGCAAGGAGCCAGAATGGGTAGAGCGACTTGTCTAGCAGGTAAAAACCAATGGCCAGGGAGGCAGTTGAGAGAATGGTGATCAGGCTGTAGATGGGCCTTGTCTTGAAAGTCTGTAAAGTTCTCCCGCAGATGATGGCAGCAGTGAGGAGCAGAATTGGGTTTATGAAATTTGACCCCAACGGGGTGGAGGCCGCAAAAAGGACATCGCCGACCGCCAGACCTGCAATAAGGCAGAGGGCCTCCGGGCCATTGGTGATAAATCCGGTGATGGTTCCGATCCCTTTGATGTGCTTGATGGACTCGATGATGATCTCTATGGACAAGCCGATGATCATCATTTCAACAATAATACCACAAGCCCCGATAAATGAGAGTTGTACGTTTCCGTGAAAAAACAGGGAACTGCCGCAGAAAAATGCGAGAACCAGCAGCCAGACCACCAGGTCCAGAGTGTTTACCGAGTTCAGCATAAGCTGTTTCATGAGTGGTGTACTCTTTGTAAAAATGCTTCTATTTGGGCACGATTAAGTAATATTCCACTTAATTGTTCATCGCCATACTTGAGAGTGGGGATAAATTTAACCCCGTCCCTAAGGGTACGCAGGGGATTAGTGAGCACCTCAACTTCTTCCAGGTGAGCATCATCCAAGTTTAGTAGCAACTCATCCAGAGCTTTTTTAGCCATGCGGCAGCGAGGTCAGAGGGTGGAATGATAGAAGGTCAGATTCATGGTTTCTGTTACAGCTCCTTTTCTGATGTTTTGTGATATGCTGGGGTGTTAGGGAGTATCTTGTGTGCCGGGATAATGAGATGTTTTGTACCAATAGTAGTTGACAAAAGGTTCTTGTACACAGTACACCGAATGCTGGAATATGATCAATGAAAGTTTTACGCTTCGGGGAATGTGACAATGTCTGCACCTCTTACTATTATTACTGATCAACGCTACCTTGAGCATGATACAGGTGGAGGACAACATCCAGAATCCCCGGCCAGGCTTAAGGCTATTTATCAGGCATTGGAGGCAAGTTCTTGTTTTAGCGATCTCTCTTATGTCCTTCCTCGTGTTGCTGAGCGCGAATGGCTTATGAAGGCCCATAGCGAGGACTGGCTTTTTCGTTTTGAGGAATCAGTTCTTACCGGTAGAACCTATATTGATCATGATGATAACCAGATCTGCTACGACTCCTTTGATATTGCCTGCCTTTCTGCAGGTGCCGGCCTTACCGCTATAGATCTGATCGAAGAAGAAAAGGCTCGCAATGTCTTCTGCCTGATTCGTCCACCAGGGCATCATGCTGAACGTAACATTCCTTTTGGCTTCTGTTTTTTAAACAACTGTGTTATCGCGGCTCGATACTGGCAACACTGTTACGGTAAAAAACGTATCCTGGTTTTTGACTTTGATGGCCACCATGGGAATGGCATTCAGTCTGCTTTTGAAGATGAGGCTGCCGGCTACTATATCAGTATCCACGAACATCCAAGTTTCAGTTATCCGGGTACCGGTTATGGAGATGAACATGGATTGGGAGAGGGCAAAGGAACAATCCTTAATCTCCCTCTCTCACCAGGTGCCGATGATGCGAAAGTCATAAAACTTCTTCGCGAAATCATCCTGCCGCAGGTTGAGGAGTGGCAGCCGGACGCGATCGTTGTGGCAGCAGGATTTGACGCTCATCGAGAAGACGATATGACAGGGCTGCAATACTCCACGGAACTGTACCATACCATAGGCTTGGCCATGCGTCATTGGGCTGAGCGTTTCACCGAGGGCAGAATTCTCTCTATTCTAGAGGGTGGTTATGAAATTTCTGTGCTTGGAGACTCAGTGGAAGCCTATGTCAGGGGACTTCTGGGTAGATAACATGTTTTTTTTACCGATAAAGGCGGATCATGTATATTTCACGACATATGACAGCTGAGCCGATTACTGTTTCTCCGGCCATGCTTCTCCCCGAGGCCAGAGCCTTGCTCAACGAATATCAATTTCGACACCTGCCTGTGGTCGATGGCGATGGCGTCTTGTTAGGAATGCTCACGGACCGTGATTTACGATCCGCGTATCCCTCATCAGTTCTCAGTAACAGTGAGCGTCGACTGATCTACGAAAAAGTTGAAAAGACCACTGTTGCCGAGATCATGTCCACAAATTGTGTTACCCTGGGACCCGATTCCACCTTGGATGATGCCCTTTTTCTCTTTGATCGGGATCAGATGGGTGCGCTGCCGGTTCTCGAAGATGGGAGAGTGGTCGGTGTCTTTTCTATCAGAGATTTAACCACAGCCTATAAAAATCTTTTTGGTGTTGGAGAAAAAGGATCTATACTTATAGGTATTATAGATGATGGTAGTCCTGGTATCATGACTCGGATAGTTACCCTGCTGGAAGAACACGATATACCTTTTACCAGGCTGTTGCGTATTCAATATAAGAAGGATGGGAACACCATCTTTCTGCGGATTAATACATTTAAGGTCGGGAAAGTATACAAACTCCTGGAGAACGCGGGGTTAGTTATAAAACGAGCCTGATTTTATAATCGAACCAGTTACCTTTCCTTCTCTTTTTTCAAAGGTATTGTTATGACTATAGATACACTTTTTCATCCCAAGAGTATCGCCATTGTTGGGGCTTCAAGAACAGCCGGAAAGGTTGGTCATGATATCCTGGCCAATTTGATACGCGATGGGTATCAGGGAACAATTATTCCCATCAATCCTTCTGCCGAAGAGCTGCTCGGGCTCCCTTGTTTTCCATCTCTGCAAAAATATGGAAAAGATGTTGATCTCGTGGTGGTGGCAGTTCCACAGGCCCTGGTCAGGGAAGTTGTGAAAGAGTGTGTGAAGGTAAAGGTCAAGGCTATGGTTCTTACCAGTGCTGGCTTTCGGGAGTTGGGTCCGGAAGGATTAGCTCTGGAACAGGAGCTGCTGGACCTCTGCAGGCGTCATGATATCCGCCTTCTGGGGCCCAACTGCCTGGGTCTCATTAATACTGAAAATCATATGAACGCCTCTTTTGCCGGGAATATGCCCGCATCTGGTGGAATTTCTATTTTTTCCCAATCTGGTGCCCTGTGTACGGCCATGCTTGATCTTGCGGCAGAACGACATCTTGGTCTTGCCAAATTGATTAGTATCGGGAATAAGGCAGATATTTCTGAGGTGGATATTCTCTCTTATCTGGCAAAAGATGAACAGACAAAAGTCATAGTCGGGTATCTGGAAGATATTTCCACCGGCAAGAATTTTGTAAAAGCTGCAGAAGACGCTTCTTCACAGAAACCTGTGGTTATCCTTAAAGCAGGCACCACTGCTGCCGGTTTGCGGGCTGCGGCCTCCCATACCGGGGTGCTGGCAGGAGCCGATACAGCTTATGGAGCGGCTTTTAAACGGTCCGGTGTTGTTCGGGCAGATAATTTTGAAGCCCTTTTTGATTATGCAACGGCCCTTTATATGCAGCCTCTGCCTAAAGGGAATAATATTCTAATCATAACCAACGCAGGTGGTCCAGGAACGATGGCCGCCGATGCCGTGGAACGAGCTGGAATGCGAGTGGCCGAACTGGATCGCAATACGTCCAGTGCCCTTCGTGATCGACTTCCCCGGGTAGCCAGTGTCGGCAATCCCATTGATGTCTTGGGAGATGCAGATCCTGAACGTTACGTGGCAGCCATTGAGGCGGCCCAATCTGACCCTGCTGTGGATGCAATCCTTGTAATTCTTACTCCCCAGGCCATGACTCGTTCTACAGAAACTGCCCTTGCCATCGCTAAGACCATTGACGGCACTAAACCGGTGGTGGTCTCTTTTATGGGAGGAACCAATGTTATGCCTGGGCGAAAAGAGCTGGCAACAGCCGGCTTCCCGGATTATGACTCTCCGGAACGGGCTGTTGCAGCCCTCAAGGGAATGCGTGAATATGCGGCTTGGAAACAGCGGCCCCCCCGGAGAGTGACCCGTTTCCGGGTCAACAGAAGGAGGGTGGAGCGAATCCTCTCACGTCGTCAACGCATTGGTCTCTTGCAGCTGGGTGAGATCAAGGGCAAGGATGTCCTTGGTGCTTATGGATTTCGTATTCCCATAGGAGCCCTTGCCTCTTCCTCCGAAGAGGCAAGAGAAATAGCAGAACGTATCGGGTTTCCGGTGGCCATGAAAATCGTCTCTCCTGATATTGTCCACAAAAGTGACCTGGGTGGCGTTCACCTCAACGTGGCTAATGGAGAGGCCGCCGAAGATATCTATGATCTGATGACCATAAAGATTGGCAAAAAGGTTCCAGATGCCAAGATTGAGGGGGTCTATGTGGAGAAGATGGCCTGTAAAGGCCTGGAGGTCATTATCGGTATGACCCGTGATCCTCAGTTTGGCCCCATGCTGATGTTTGGTCTGGGTGGTATTTTTGTCGAGGTAATGAAGGATGTCACCTTTCACCTGGCACCTATCACAGCCCAGGAAGCAATACAGATGCTTATGACTACCAAGTCCTATGCGATGCTTGAGGGACGGCGTGGGAATAAGGGGGTTGATATTGCAGCCATCGCTTCAGGTCTCCAGCGCATAAGTCAGCTGACCACAGACTTTCCACAGATTTTGGAATTAGACATTAATCCGTTTATTGTTGGCGACTTTGGCTCCGAACCAGTGGTGGCAGATGTACGAATGACATTGGCACCATTGCCGGAAGAGAAATAGGGAAAATCATGGAATACGACGCGAATTGGAAAGAAACCTATAAAGACATGATCATGACCCCGAAACGTGCCTTGTCTCACCTGAAATCAGGGCATCGGGTGTTTCTCGGTACTGGCTGCGGTGAACCGACGGTACTGGTCGAGGCCATGACCAAGATGGCAGGAAATCTGGCAGATGTGGAAATTGTGGAGTTGCTGACCAAAGGAAATGCACCCTATGCCGATAAAAAATATAGCAGCTGTTTTAAGATAAATTCCTTTTTTATCGGTCATAATGTTCGCGATGTTATCCAGGAAGGAAGAGGAGATTATACCCCTATTCTCATGTATGATATCCCGCGCCTTTTTAATTCAGGACAGCTGCCCCTGGATGTGGCCCTGATTCAGGTTACCCCTCCCGATGCCCGGGGAAAAATGAGTTTAGGGGTGTCCGTGGATATTGTTAAAAGTGCCGCTGAAAATGCCTCTTTGGTTATTGCCCAGGTCAATCCGCAGATGCCCTGGACCAGAGGTGATAGTCTCATTGATGTGTACGATCTCGATATCCTGGTTCCGGCCGATGTTCCGCTCCTGGAGCGTAAGTCCCAGCCGGCACACGCGGTCAGTGAAAAGATTGCCGAATTGGTTGCAGCTCTGGTTCCCAGTGGCTCTACAGTAGAGTTCGGCATTGGCCGAGTCCCTGGAGTCGGTCGGATTTCACAGGCCGTCATGGCTGCCCTCAAAGGAAAACATGATCTGGGGATTCATACGGAAATGATCACCGATGATCTTCTCGATCTGATCAAGTCAGGAGCTGTGACAGGTAATAGGAAATCCACAGATCGTGGCAGGATAGTGACCAGCTTTTGTATGGGGACCAAGGAACTCTATGACTTTGTCAATGATAATCCTCTGTTTTCCTTCAGGCCCACAGAATACGTAAATGATACAAATGTGATCGGCAAACAGACTCGCATGGTTTCCATTAACATGGCTCTGGAAATTGACCTCACAGGACAGGTTTGCTCCGATTCGGAAGACGGTGTCTTTTATTCAGGAGTTGGCGGACAGGTGGACTTTAATCGAGGGGCAGCCCGTTCCGATGGGGGAAGGGCCATCATCACTCTTCCATCGACCACCCGGGATGGTAGATCGAGAATTAATGCCCGACTGAGCGTGGGATCCGGGGTGGTAGTAAGCCGGGCCACTGTTCATTACGTGGTCACCGAATACGGCGTAGCATATCTGCACGGGAAATCGGTACAGGATAGGACCTTGGCTCTTATTGCCATTGCCCATCCTGATCATCGTGAACGACTTCTCAAAGACGCCATTGAGGCAAAATTTATTCGTCAGGATTTTGTTCAGATCGAAGGAAAATTCGTAGTGGCACCCCAGGATATGATGAGGACCACGTATCTCCTTGATGACGGGACCCAGTTTCATTTCAGGCCAATCCATCCCACGGATGAGCCGCTGATGCGTGATTTGCTCTATGCCCTTTCTCAGGAAACTTTGTACTACCGTTTCATGAGCCATAACCAGCGATTCGGGCAGCGTGAAATACAGAATTTTGTCTATGTGGACCATCGTAAGGATGTGGCCATTGTCGGCACCCTGCCTGAGGCCCATGGCGATAACATGGTAGCCGTGGGAAGATACTATCTTGATGAGAGTACAAACCTGGCCGAGGTGGCCTTTATCATCCGTGATGAGTGGCAGAATAAGGGACTGGGAACCTTCCTCTTCCGACATCTGATTACCCTTGCCAAGGCGAGCGGTATATCCGGTTTCACTGCCGAAGTTCTGCGTGATAATAAGCGGATGCAGGCTATATTCAATCACTCTGGATATAAGGTGCAGAGTGTGGTGGAAGAGGGTGTTTACAGCTTCAAAATTGAGTTTTAATGGGTAGTAAAAGGGAGACATCATTTTCTTGAAGGTGATATTTGAGGCTACCTTGAAAAATTAGAATTTTCCTTCAAAATCGAGGTATGAGAAAAAAATACCGCAGGCATTTGTCTGATATTCCATGGATAAAATCCTTCTCATACCAGAGAGTTTGAGCGAAAAGGCGATGTAGCAAGGTGGCCTTAAGAGAAACTCTCTCGTTTTTTCGGTTATGCAAGATACCGAATCACCGACCCATATCTTGCCTCCTGTCCGAGAATACCCTTTTTTCCCAAACTCTTCGGTATGTTAAAAAAATAATGCTCGCAATAGTAACTCTATGGTTGCGCTTATTTTTCAGAAATGCCTCGATTTTGGATACCAGGCCTGTTCCCGGACAAACTCCCAGGGACCGACGGAGCAGGTAATCTTTTTGACATGTTGGCTTGCCAACAAAGCTCCCTTGCGCTGTTTGGTCGTAGTTGCTTCTCACCGTGATGTGTTTCGATACTTCCTTAGTTGCTGGACATAAAGCGAGTCTGTAGGGGGGTCCCTTCAGAACGTAATATCGTAGCGCCCTAATAGTCCTCCCTTCTTTCGTTGTCTTCTCCTTTACCTCAGCAAAATATGGTTATAATAACTTGACATTTTCGCGAGTTTGTATAGGGTATACCCCTATACACTAAGGAGGGGCGACATTTATGGGACTATGCGGAACAGACCAGGACAAAAAACGTCTGGTGACACGACTTAAACGAATCGAAGGGCAAATCAGGGGCGTATCCAAGATGGTTGAACAGGATAAGGACTGTATGGACGTTCTCAGGCAGGTTACTTCGGTGTCCGGCGCCATGCGCGGTGTGTGGTTGCAAATTGTTGGTGATCATATCCGTGGGTGTGTCCAAAATGCCAGCCTGGATGTGACCAATCGTGACCAGCTCATTGATGAGTTGATGGAACATTTAGGGAAAATACGATAATCTCTTAGAGAGTTGCATCCGAGGCTGATTGGCATTGGCTGCAACGAATCGGTGACCGTTTATGGGAAGGACACATCCCTCGGTAACGGTTCAGGACAATGGACTGAAGGCTGGTCGTCTGTCGGATTTAGACATAACTCTGCTCCAAATTTGATAGGTCGGCCCATATTCCCATGGTTCTTCATTAACTGGTCCTCCTGTTCGCCTCAACTCCATGAAAATCTGGTTTTGATTTCTCTAACTTTTGCTGCGATTCTCTAAATCCGACAGACTCCTGGGGCTGGTAATGAATGGTGCTTTGATCTGTCTGGATAAAAAACAATTATAACAGTTAGATAAAAAGGTCTTTTGCTTTAGCGCACAGCCTTGTTACTGAAGGCTGACCGCCTACAATTTTTCATTTTTAGCCTTTGGTTTGTTATGCATAGACTATCCCGACAAGAATTGAATCATAGTCACAATTTTGATCAGTGCAGTAAAAGTAATGAACGGAAAACCATGGCGGTTATCATTCTCACTATCCTCACCATGGGGGCAGAAATCAGTACTGGTATTCTTACCGGCTCCATGGCCCTCCTGGCCGATGGCTGGCATATGGGGACGCACGCCTTTGCTCTTGGTATCACCTGGTTCGCCTATATTATGGCTCGACGTTATGCCAATATCAGCACCTTCAGCTTTGGCACCGGCAAGTTCGGTGTTTTGGCGGGGTATACGTCGGCGCTCTTTCTTGGTGTTACCGCCGTATATATGATTGTTGAATCCACTAAACGTTTTTTGTATCCAGTGGATATAGGCTTTAATGAGGCAATCATAGTTGCCATCATCGGTTTGCTGGTCAATGTCCTCAGTGTTTGGTTGCTCCGTGCTGATAAGGATCACCATCACCATGATCATAATCTCAAAGCTGCTTATCTCCATGTCCTGGCAGATGCCCTTACATCGGTGTTGGCCATCATTGCCCTCCTGTTTGGAAAATACTTTGGTCTGGTTTTTCTTGATCCAGTTATGGGATTGGTAGGGGGAGTGCTTATCGGCAGCTGGTCCTGGGGACTTCTGAAATCCAGCGGCTTCATCCTCCTTGATGGAAATCAGGACCAAAAAACAAAACAGGCCATCATAGAGGCTATTGAAGCGGACCAGGACGCCAAAATTGTTGATCTTCATCTGTGGAAGCTTGGCTCAAACAGCCTTGCGGTTCTTATTACCCTGGTTGCCAGTAATCCCAGTTCGCCGGAAGAGTACCGCAGCCGTCTGAACCGGATTCATCACCTGGACCATATCACAATTGAAGCACATAGTTGTCTGGATACCAGATGTATTTGTCAGCGAGAGTGAAATACGTTCAAGCAAAAAAAACTTAAAAATAATCAAATATGAGTATCAAAAATATTTATATTTGAGGGCGTGGTTTGCTTGTATTTTGTCATTTTGTTTGCGGAAAGTGAACGGTCTGTAGGTCGTTAAAGTCACTTGATAACAAATAGATAAGCGTATCGAGAAGTGGTTCTAAAATGTGATCCTGCAGTTTTTTCGCATCGCAGCAGTGATGATTAGCCCTGTTGGGGCCATCTTGATATTTACTCTGAGTTACGGTATATAAGGCTCCAGAAAGAGATATACCGGCTTGCGGATAGCCATTATTTGAAAGACGATTATCCGTTATGTTACTTTGACATTGACCGTATTGATTTTATCCTTGTATTCATATCATCATTTCTAGATCTCATCTGGTTAGTGCTCATGGAAGTGTAAACTGCGCTCTGAGGAAATGGCTCATGGAGTGGTGACGAGAAAAAGAAGAGAGGGGTAAAATGACTCCTGGCAGGGAGACAGAAAGATACTTGCACAAACAGTTGAATGTAAAAGAGGAGAGTATATGCAGGGTGCGGAGTATATGATTAAAAGGGCTGAATACCGGAAAACAAAAGAAGCCCATCTCTTTGACCAGGTCATTCAGTGGGCTCTTGAAGATAAGGATGATCTTATAGTAGAAATTGTTCAACGTGCTTTCGCGGACGATTATGCGGAACACTGGTTGACTATTCACCCGACTAGTTCCTTTTCAGGTCTCACCGGCTATTACATGGAGATTGTGGCCAATGAAAAAGAACTAAACGGTAATGAGCGGCGACTTCTCAATAACAGGTTGAGTGCTTACAGCAAACGACTTATCTCATGAGGGTTATTGCAGGCCATAACAGTGTTCTCATCTTTTATAGCCAAGCAAAGGGCATAGCATCAGGAACCACCTGACTTTTTCCATCAGTCAGTCCCTGCGTTTTCCGTGGTCGGTTCCAACTGCTTTTTTGCGAGATACTGAGTAGAGAAAGGGGCTTTGTTTGAGGTGGTCACGATTTTAGCAGATAGAGAGTTCATCGTTGGCCACAGCAAAAATTCCTGGCAAAAGTTCAGGATGGATGATGGACGGAACCAGCCACAAGAAGATCTGGCTCGAATCGCTTATGTCGACTCATGTGGCTGAGTCATTGGAGAATAATCTCGGCCTAACCGGTGATTAGATTTTCCAGCGCTGCTGATCCTCTTTACCTCTTTATGATGAGTACAAAAATCATATTGGCAGCTTTTATTCTCCCCCCTGGAACTCTTTCGGCAGATCTTTCCGGAAAGCATGGTTGAAAAAAAGATCTGACCGTTATCCGCTGGATTCTCTCAAACACTGGCAAAAAACAAGGAAAGGGCAGGCAGGTCAGAAAAAATACCCTCCAAGAACTTGGGTACAAACCGGGCCATGGTAAGGAATCCAATAACAGCATCCGCAACCATCTGTTAACACAACTGGGAGGAGAAAACCTCGCGCCACTCTCATCTGTGCTTTCTCTCCTTTGGAGTCGCTCAGACCAGGGGCCATCCCCCCTGGTCAAACTGGTCGCAGCGACACGCGGTTTATGCAGCAGGCCTCCTGGGCACATTGGGCCTGCGGCCTTTGCCAGGTAGGTGTCTCCTGCATGAATAGGACTTCGGATCACTGAGGAGGAACCACTCCTGGCTGAAAGAGTCTACTCTTTGGTCATAAACGTTTTGGACTCTTTTTTGGACTTCTTTGCCGCTTTTTTTTCTTTCGTGGTCATTGCTGGTTTCTTCTTTTCTGCCTTCTTACTATTCCGTTCTTTACTCATTGTTTTTGCTCCTGATAATTGATGAATGTACTTGAGGTCAGCTACTGTCGTATCTGACCCCTGAGCTGAATCTATCCTGTTTTGGTGAAGTCTCTTCCAAGATACCAAGTGTCGAGAGAGTAATCTCTTCAGTGGAAGTCTTGGTCATCAACGCTATCTGGCAAGGGAAAAGTCACAGCTGGTCAAAGAAGTTGTTCTTTACTTATTATACCATAAAAAAGAATAACTGTTCAGGTTAATAGACTGAAGACCAAAGAAAGAAGATTTGAACTATTCAGCAACCAGCAGCATTCCCTCTTCGTCCATTTGGGTCTTCTCGAATAGCACCAGTATGGCTTCGAAGTCTTAATTGAACAAGTATAAAGCACTGCTAAACAGGTACAGAGCGGTTGTTGGTCAAGTATTGGCCATTCCCTGAATACGGATGAAGATTCAACACCACCGGTTATGGCATTTTGCAATGAGGGGTACTAATCAACCAGCATTGTATCTGCATCGTGTTATCTCTTTATCCGGCTTTCGGCTTGTATGTCGGTCTTTGTTTCTGTGAAACTGAAAAATCTGGTTATTCAGGCCAAGTCTCCTCACCCGTATTCTTACTCTTATTTCATCATGGTCGTTAAGATTTTCTGTGTGATATGACCTTCAACAAGTCCGGCAAGCAACAGGCAGGATATGACAATCAGAATGATTTTTTTTAAGGGAACTTCCTCTTTATAGTTCTCTAGAGTTGTAAAAAATTGTTCTGTCCTGTTTTCCCTGACCTTTTTTTTGATTAATAAGTGTCCGGCAAAAGTCACCGCCCCAGCAAAGGAAATGGTTGGGATCTCTATGATTCCGTGTGGAATGAAGGAGACAAAGCCAATGACATAGGAGCCAAAGAGATAGGTAGATGTTGAGACAGTGAGGCCGCTTTCTATTCCCAGGAGTATCATACCCAGCCAGGGTATCATTAACCACACATAGAGTCTGCGCAGAGACTCGTCCTCAATGCTAAGGCATCCAGGCAGATAACAAAATAACTTCATCCTTTTTTGGCCACAGAATGCTTTTCGTATGTATTGGGGAAATAATGTCATGTGCTGGCGATTAAAGAGATGGGCCGTATAAAGAAATGAAATTGTGAATAATGTACCCAGAGTATTCCAGGCAAATATCAATATTCCTCTGTCGATCCCCAGTGCTGCCCCGGTTTCAAAAACAGGAAATACATAAGAAAGACGCTTGGTGGAAATTTCCAGTATCGTTTCTGGCGCGATGTTGAGGCATTTTATAAAGAAAATCCCTGCAACAAGACTCAGGACAAATGAAATGAGATATGCAGAAATTAATTTTATCCAGGCCCTGCAAAAAAGGGATTTATTGTTTTTGTTAAACATAAGCTTTGATCTGGTTCGGCCCTGGAAAATGGGGTTGCAGGGAGGCAATCTTTTGGCAAAGTGAGACCCGTAATCCCAGCAGGAGAATGGCTTGCCTGACAAAAAAAATATCCCATTGCCCTGAGAGCCTGTTCGTACCTTAGAAATTCATTCTGTGTTTTTTTGAAAAGAATTTCGTGAAGGTACTTTCACCGTTCAAGGGGGTACTGTACTGAGTGCCGGCTTACCGTTCATCACCGGTGCGAGAAAATAACCTGGCCCAAATCTAAGCCTAATTATCAGCCAGGGTACCCCCTTCCAGGTCCGCAGTGAGAGCAATGGAATGGGTGGAAGGAACGTTCATTTTTTAAAAATCTTATAAATGGCTGAAAAATCTTCCTCGGCGATGTCCTCTTCAAAGGTTCTACTATACAGCTGTTTGACCATGGCCCCGGTAAAAAGCGGTTTTTGCAGGCTATTGGCCAAATCGAGGAGACAGTGAAGGTCCTTGGCAATCAGGGCGCAGGAGAAGTGAGTGGAAAAATCTTCTTCCAGGAGTTTGGTCTTTTTGGCGTTTAACACCAGAGAACTGCCACCTCCCACCGAGAGTATTTCCAGTATATCCTTTTTGCTGATGCCTGCTTTTTCACCCAGGGCAGTGGCCTCGGCCAGAGTCGCCATAAAGGTTCCCAGTACCAGGTTGTTGATCAGTTTCATCTTGGTGGCCAGTGCCGGTGCCGGAAGATAGAATATGTTACTGCCGATATCCTGTAATATTGCTTGAACCCGTTCATAGGCGATTGTGCGGCCACTGACCAGGACGGTCAGCTTGCCTTGTGTGGCCGGGACCACACTGCCGAGGACAGGTGCTTCCAGGTAGTCTCCGCCTGCTGAGCGGCACATGTCGTGAAAGGCGGGCACTTCACTGTAGTGGTTGGTTGTCAGGTCAACGATGATTTTGCCGCTGAGGTCGTTGGCAGAGAGGAGGCCGTCGCTGCCGGTCAGCACCTCTCTTACTGCTGCAGAGTCAAAGAGGCATACAAAAATTATTTCCGCTTTGCTTATGATTTCTGCCGGAGAAGTGGCGATTTCGGCTTTCAGTCCTTCGGCCTTGCCAGGGCTTCTGTTATAGACGACCAGTGAATGATCGCACTCAATGAGTCTACCGGCGACGGCTTTTCCAAGATGACCAAGTCCAATAAATCCAATGTTCATGATATGCTCCTTTGCTGTATGATGGTTGTTTGTGTGTGTGCCCCATATCCATATTCATCATCTTCTGATGTCGTTCTGCTGCTGAGTACTCGGATGGCGGAATGACCGGGAAGGGGGCATTTATTCTCGCAGATACCACAGCCGATGCAGAGTTCAGGAATGAGGTAAGGCTGCCTCAAGTCAATGGCTTCTCCTTTGTGGTTGATTACAGTGACCTCCTTGAATTTGATGGCCTTGTCATGGGTTGGACAGTGTTCCTCGCAGACAATGCAGGGGCTGTGGGCAGCGAAAGGCAGACACCGTTCCTTGTCAAAGACCGCCATGCCGATAACAAAGGTCTGCTTTGCAGGCTGGCTCAGTTTGTGGATGGCGCCGGTGGGACAGACCTGGCCGCATAGGGTACAGTTGAACTCACAGTAACCGATCCGGGGGATAAGTCGTGGGGTAAACATGCCCTCATAGCCACTCTCTAGAAAGCAAGGCTGCAGCGCGTTCTGGATACAGACCTTCATACACTCGCCGCAACGTACGCATTTGGAGAAAAACTCTGCTTCGGGAGCAGCCCCTGGCGGTCGGAGGAGGGTGGGGCGAGGGAGTCTGCCACCGGCATTGACCTGGGACAGCAGCGGCAGAGTGATCCCTGCCAGTCCGGCCCCGATAAAGGTGCGACGGCTCATGTCGATCTGGAGCCGGTTGTCCGGCAGGGCAAAGTGAAAGCGGGACGCTTGCTTGACACAGTTATCGACGCAATCCAGGCACAGATTGCATTCTTCATGGCGTACCTGTCTACTCTTCGGGTCAAAGGCATCCATCCTGCAGGAGGGGGCGCAGTGCTGACAGTCTTTGCAGGATAGCCCCGGGAAACGGCGAAAAAGAGAAAAGCGGGAAAGGATCGCCAGCAAAGCACCCAATGGACAGAGATTGCGGCACCAGAAACGCTTGGCCAGCTTTTCCAGGGCAACAACTGCAATGAGAATAGTGGTAGACAAAGTGCTTAACAGAAAAAATGATTGTTTGTGGGGCAGCACGCTGTTCTGGAGGACTGTATAGATAGGTTCGCTCAAATTGCTGAGCCACTGTGGTGCATAGCGGTAGATTGGGTCAAAAAAACCGCTGACCAGAAGGTTGAAGAGTGGATCAAGGCCCAGGGTCAGCCCTCGAACCAGGAGAGAAAAGGGGTCAAAAAAACCGACCAGCTGTAATCCGAAGAGACTGGAGGTCAGAATAACGGCGAGGAGGATGTATTTGACCGAGCGCAGGGAGCGACCTTGTCGAGGAGAGGTTTGGATGAGTTTGCCAACCCCGTCCAGCAGTGTTCCCATGGGACACAGCCAGCCGCAGAATACCCGTCCGAAAATAATGGTCAAGGCAATGATAAAGAGAGACGGCAAGAGGAGCGCGACAAAGGTCTTGGTGGCTAGGACCACGGTGGCGGTAACCAGCGGGTCCCAGCGAAAAAAGATATTGACCGCATAGGGGATCTCGTCAAGGCCGGAGTAATCAGTGAGACGAAAGAAAAGGAGAAAAAGGAAAAAGAAGAGGACCTGGGAGAGTTTGCGGCAGGTGCGCAGGGTGACTTTGGTCGCCATGTCAAACCATCCGGATATCCATTTTATTGAGATCCATCTCTCCCAGACCCATTTTCGCGGCAACCCTGGTGGAGTCGATCTGTTCCGGCTTGAATCCAAAGAGGGTCGTGGCATAGGCATCAGCGGCCACCGGATCGGCGGAGGCAATAACTGTATCCAGTATCTTGACGTCTTTGAGGCTTCCCCCCTGGGGACCGTTACGGAGAAGAATCCGGGTGGCATCTATAATGGTCAGATCTGCCCGGATCACAGTGTTGAGATCGGCAAGGTTCTGGCTCATGTTGCCGTGAATCTTGCCGCGGTTGCCGCCAATGACCCCCATGGTGTTTTTCAACCCCAGGGTGAGTCGCGCCAGGCCATGGTGTTTTGCCACCGGAATGTTGATGTAGCAATCGGCTTGGAGGGCATCTTTATAAAAGGACCACTTGCTAAGAGAGAGTCCTTTTTCAATCGTCACAGGAATAAACTTCCTCTGGTCGATGTAGTTACATTGAACCTTGCTGTTCCCCATGCCATCGAGGGCCGATTTGATGCCGCTGTTCATGTAGCAGCGCCGCTCTTCGTTGCAGGTGCGGTCAAAGACCTGTACTGTTTTGGCACCGGCCATAATGGCCAGTTCCACCACCGCTCTGACGATTTCCGGATGGGTTGTAGCCGCCTGTTCAGGTCGTCGATCCCAGCCGATATTGGGTTTGACGACCACATGGTCACCGGGCTTGACAAAGGCAGCTATTCCTCCCAGGGGTTGTAAAACCGAAGAGACCAGAGAAGTATAATTCTTTCCGGTACCAACACTGAGTATTGGTGTACCTGTTTCAGCAGCCAGCAGATCTGGGGTAATCCGGAAGACTGGTTCCGCCAGGAGGATGCCGCTGGACCATACCGCGACCTGTTTTAAAAAATTGCGTCTGTCCATGTTCTTCCCTTTGTAATGGTTGTTCTTGACCTCTTTAGGCGGTTAGGCCGTAGAGAGATTTTATCACCAATAGACTCTGGTTGGAAATGCTATCAGGCCAGGAGCCTAGTTATCGCTCAGCAGCTCAAGGGTGATCCGCGCATCGACATCTTTGCCGATGATACCCAGATCGGCAAATTTCCCTGTTCCCACCTTGTATAGCAGACGGTCGAGTATGATACTGCCATTGAAGCCGAGAATATCCTTTTTATTATCCATTGGGTGCTGTTTTATTCCAGCGAGTGTAAGCGGCAGCACTAAATCATATTTCACTCCTTTCACCTCGAACTCTCCGGCAACGTCATAGCTGTTCTCACCAGTTTTTGTGATCTTTTTCGAAGTAAAGGTCATTGTCGGGTAGGTTGCGGCATCAAAGAAATCAGGAGACTGAAGATGCTTGTCGCGTTTTTCGATATTGGTATCAATGCTGGCAACCTTGATGGTGAACACCATCTGAGAGGCTTTGAGGTCACTTGGATCAAATTGCATCTCGACTTCAAAATCGTTAAAGAATCCGTTTATTGTGGAAAAAATGTGGCCAACGCTGAAATGAAAGCCGGAATGTGCCTTGTCCACTTCCCATTTTCGTGCCGCAGCATGGAGGGGATTGTTGCTGACAAGCATGAGAACGACAGCGTAGATGAGCAGTTGAAATGTTTTCATATTCTTTCTCCAGATGTGTGATGATCGTAATGCCGGGGGCAGCATACCTGGTTGTTTTTTTGCGACCTGACTTTTGTCTTTTGAGTACATGTTAAGTCAGCTCTTCGACTTTCGCCATAAAATCATCACTACTCAGCGGCCAATCAATTCTTTCATACTGGAGCAGTTTTTCGTACGCTTCGGTGGTCAGGTCGCTTGTCAACAGGTCTTGCCAATCTGGAAGTATTGAAGGTTATGGCTCAATCTTTTCCTGAGTTGCCGCCTTACCTTGAAGATGGGCTTCGGCATTACTCCATTTGTAATCTTCAGGCATTATGACGATTCCTGTTTTGAGGGATTTAATGTTATGGAGCGAGGCGTGGTGATCAGGTTACTGCTCGTTTATGGGAAAAAAGCCGCATCTTCCCTGCCAGAGATGCCCATTCCAACCCTGATGAAAATTGATAGACCTTAGCGGCGGTGGGCTTCCCCTGTCGCCCGACGCAATCCGTTTTCCGACTCAGGGACAACGATAAGATGAAGATGAGTGGTCATCAGGCCGTATAACCAGAGATGAATACAGTTACACCCTTTGGCCATTAAATACAGACAGTAATGGGAGTCAGTTTCGGAAAAGAATGTCTCCATCAGCCGATTACCGCGTTGGGGGATGGGGTGCTAAATGGTGCCGATAGCGATTCTTGCTATGCGTATCATCGCAAAATGCTGTTCTGCCAATCACAAGGTGCCAATATCTAGGATGGTGTCCCCGGAATTTGTGTAATTTGTCATTTGTGATGAACGGGCTCCATTCACATTCAGGTCCTAAGAGCCTGTCGGACTTAGACATAAATCTGCTGCAAATTTGACAAATCGACCCATATTTCCATAGATTTTCGTTAAATAGGCCTGCTATTCGCCTCAAATCCATGAAAATCTGGTCTCGATTTCTCTAATTTTCGCTACGATTCTCTAAATCCGACAGACTCCTAGGAAATCGAAAAAGAACTTCTTCAAAATTCATTACGTTTCCTTCGCGGAACTCGATCCCTTCGTCTTTGAGCATTTTTATTTTTTTCTCTATAGCTGTTCCCGATGTCTTTCCTTGAAATCCCCCAATCCGACCGGATGTGGCAACAACCCGGTGTCATGGAACCTCCGGTGCATAGGGGTTTTTTCGCATGGCCTGCCCGACCCCGCGATATGCTCTGGTTCCCAAGGCATGGGCAATTTCTTTATAGGTCGTTACCCGCCCTTTAGGCACCTTCCGTAAAAGATCGTATGCTTCATCGGCAAAGGTCTTCATTTTTTCCTCTTCTCTTTAACGCAAAAAAATACCCGGCAAAAAAAGCGTTTCAATAACTCGTTGATACCTTTATCACACCACTCTATTATCCATAAAGACAGAACGAGTCTGCCCCCCAAATCCTGCTTATTGAATCCCAATTCCTTTTGAGGAGTATTCTTTCAACAGAACCTTACATATCATTTTCAGCTGGCTCAATCAATATAACTTAACGAGACAGGTTGATTGAGGTTGATAAGTTATGAGTTGAAAACAGTTGGGGGATTCTACCTTTAAATAAAGATTGGTAGCTTCCATGTCAATCTTAACCGCAAGAAGAAAAATGCAGCGAGGCGGCAGCCTGCTCCACAGTTCTTGGAGCAGGCTGCCGGAAGTCTTCTTTCGTTCTGAGTTTACTGTCTCTGGTTCTGATTCAGTATGGCCGGCAGGTAAATATTCCAGGGGAATCCCCCCTCAAAAGTTGCAATGATCGAACAGTCTGCGCTGATTACGTCTGTCGTATAGA
>Ga0180008_1000391_pt1 | contig 39479 bp, 33 predicted proteins | sample MM_PW_MetaG_FD_121121 | JGI IMG/M metagenome (GOLD analysis project Ga0180008, IMG submission 121121) | Groundwater microbial communities from the Aspo Hard Rock Laboratory (HRL) deep subsurface site, Sweden - MM_PW_MetaG | ecosystem: Environmental > Aquatic > Deep subsurface > Groundwater... | reverse complement strand
TAGCTCGAAATGGGATATTATCGAAGCAGGTTTAAAAGTAGTGCAAGGAAAATGTGTGGTGAACTCAATTTCTTTGAAAGAAGGAGAAGAGCAATTCATTCACCATGCTAAATTGATTAAGCGCTACGGTGCTGCGGCGATTATCATGGCTTTTGATGAGGTTGGACAAGCAGATAACTACGAACGAAGAGTAGAAATTTGCCAACGCTCGTATGATATATTAGTGAACAAAGTGGATTTTCCACCTCAGGATATTATTTTCGATTTGAATATATTTCCAGTCGCTACGGGAATGGAAGAACATCGCTTGAACGCTTTGGATTTCTTTAGAGGGACTAAGTGGGTTCGTGAGAATTTGCCACATGCGCACATTAGTGGTGGGGTAAGTAATGTGTCGTTTTCATTTAGAGGAAACGATACGGTTAGGGAAGCGATGCACTCGGTTTTCTTGTATCATGCCATTCAAAACGGAATGACAATGGGAATTGTAAACCCAGAGATGTTAACGATTTATGATGATATCCCAAAAGATTTATTGGAACGCGTTGAAGATGTTATTTTAAACAGACGCGATGATGCTACAGAACGCTTGTTAGATTTTGCCGAAAATGTTAAAGGAGATGTAAAGAGCAATGAAAAAGCAGTTCAAGAGTGGCGATCAGGTACGGTACAAGAAAGAATTACGCACTCGCTTGTAAAAGGAATAGATGCTTTTATTGAACTAGATGTTGAGGAAGCGAGGCAAGCCGCAACCAAACCTATTGAAGTGATCGAAATCAATTTGATGACGGGAATGAATGTGGTGGGTGATTTGTTTGGTTCAGGGAAAATGTTTTTGCCGCAGGTGGTAAAATCGGCACGTGTAATGAAAAAAGCAGTGGCGTATTTATTGCCTTTTATAGAAGCGGCTAAGCAAGTAGGAGATAAATCGGGGAATGGAAAAATATTGATGGCAACTGTAAAAGGAGATGTACATGATATTGGTAAAAATATTGTTTCGGTGGTGTTAGCCTGTAATAATTATGAAATTGTGGATCTAGGAGTGATGGTAGCTCCAGAGAAAATCATTGCTGCAGCCATAGAACACAATGTTGATATTATAGGACTAAGTGGTTTGATTACCCCATCGCTGGACGAAATGGTTTATCTCGCCAAAGAACTAGACAAACGCGGTATGAAAATTCCGGTGATGATAGGTGGAGCAACGACTTCGCGCGCGCATACTGCTGTGAAAATTGCACCTCAATATAGAGAAACTGTGATTCATGTTAATGATGCTTCGAGAGCGGTTACCGTAGCTGGAAGTTTGTTGAACAAGGATAGAAAAATCTATGCGAGTGATATTAGAGCGGAGTATGATGCGTTTAGAGAAACGTTTTTAAACCGTTCTCGTGACAAGAATTTCTTGACTATTGAGCAAGCGCGTAAAAATAAATTGCAATTAGACTGGGAAAATTTTACTCCAGTAAAACCAAATCTAATTGGGGAGCAAGTTATTGAAGTAGAGTTGGATGTTTTGGTTCCTTACATAGACTGGACACCTTTTTTTCGAACATGGGAGTTGTTCGGGAAATATCCAGCAATTTTAACAGATGAAGTAGTTGGGGAACAAGCGACTTCAGTTTTTGCGGATGCACAGGAAATGTTAGCCGTGATCTTGAAAGAAAAAAAATTGACTGCCAAAGGAATTTACGGAATTTTCCCTGCGAATCAAATCAACGATGATGATATTGAATTAACGGACGAAAACGGAAAACCATTACAAACGTTCTTGACATTGCGCCAACAATCTCAAAAAACTAAAGGAGCGCCAAACATTGCTTTATCTGATTTTATTGCGCCAAAAGACAATGGAGTAACAGATTACATGGGTGCTTTTTGTGTAACTACTGGTTTTGGTGTTGATGAATGGGCGGCTGAATTCGAAAAAGATTTAGATGATTATAATTCGATTATGGTTAAAGCATTAGCCGATCGTTTTGCAGAAGCTTTCGCTGAATATTTGCACGAAAAAATTCGTAAGGAAATTTGGGGATATGCTTCTGATGAGAACATGAGTACCGAGGCTATGATTGCAGAGGAGTACAAAGGAATTCGTCCAGCTCCAGGTTATCCTGCTTGCCCTGACCATTTAGAAAAACCAACAATTTGGAAATTACTAAATATCGAAAAAGAGATAGGAGTAACCTTGACAGAGAGCATGGCAATGTGGCCAGCATCATCAGTTTCGGGATATTATTTTGGGAATCCGCAAAGTAAATATTTTGGACTTGGAAAAATAAAAGAAGACCAAGTAATAGATTATGCTAAACGTAGAAGTATTTCTACTGACATGGCAATGAAATGGCTGAACCCGAATATAGCAGATTAATATCAGTCGTAAAGTTAAAAGTCATCAAGTCCCAAGGGAACGGCTTTCGACATTCGGCTTTCAAACTTTAAGACTTTAAAATGAAAGTAACACAACATATAGAAGAATCAAATGGGAAGACGTTATTCTCATTCGAAATTATACCGCCACAAAAAGGGAAAAGTATTCAGGAATTATACAATAATATAGATCCTTTAATGGAATTCAAACCGCCTTTTATTGACGTAACTACCTCCCGAGAGGAGTTTATTTATGTCGACAAAGGGAATGGTTTGTTAGATAAAAAACTAACAAGAATGCGTCCCGGTACTTTGGGGATTTGCGCCTCCATAACCCACAAATACAATGTAGATACAGTTCCTCATGTGTTGTGTGGTGGATTTACAAAAGAAGAGACAGAATATTTATTAGTTGACTGTCACTATCTAGGAATTAATAATGTAATGGCTTTGCGTGGCGATGCTATGAAAGAGGAACAATCTTTTGTTGCTAAAGCAGGAGGGAATAGTTATGCGATCAATTTAGTTCAGCAAATAAAATTATTGAATGAAGGCAAGTATTTGCATGATGTTATACATGTAGATAACAAAGCTGATTTCTGTATAGGTGTTGCAGGTTATCCTGAAAAGCATTTAGAATCTCCTTCTCTTTTATCGGATTTAAAAAGACTGAAAGAAAAAGTAGATGCGGGTGCTGATTATGTAGTTACTCAGATGTTTTTTGACAACGCTAAGTATTTTGAATTTGTGGCAAAGGCACGCGAAATGGGAATTACTGTTCCTATAATCCCAGGAATTAAACCGCTTGCCGTACAAAGACATTTGCAAATTTTGCCACAAATTTTCCGTATCGATTTGCCTGAGGACTTGATTGACGCAGTAGATGCATGCAAAACAAATGCCGATGTAAGACAAGTAGGTATAGAGTGGGCAATACAGCAATCAAAGGAACTAAAAGCAGCTGGAGTTCCAGTATTGCATTATTACTCTATGGGAAAATCAGAAAATATTAGGCAAATTGCGAGTGCGCTTTTCTAGGAGCTTTATCCAGCTGTTCGCTATATCTTTTTATTTTTAAAGAAAAAATAAAAAGGATGCCGCTACCATCTGGGCTAGGGATAGAATTGGTGTTCAAGATTATGGTTCAATAGGAAGTTGAATATTGAACCATGAAAAGTATTAATGAAAGTGGAAGATTTTTGATGATTCCTTTTTTAACCTTATATTTGAGGATAGTAATATAACAATCTTAAAATGAAATATTCTCTTAGTTTACTGTTTGGTGTGACTGTTTTGATGACTTCTTGTAAAAAAGAGCAAACGACGTCTGCAGGCGACTCTAGGCAAGTTGTCCCTTTTACACAACAAGGAGGTGGAATTCAGAGCCAAGAGCTAAGTTCTGAAGCATCTCAAAATCATAATTTATTTCGCGAGAATAATAACAATACTGCATCATCATCAGTAGCCTCAGCCGTAAATCCGGAGCATGGACAGCCTAATCATCGATGTGATATTCCGGTGGGAGCACCACTAAATACGGGTGCAAATGGCGCAGGTCAATCGCAAGCGACAACTGTTTCTAGTACTCCTGTTCAATCAAATACACAAGCTCCTGTCGTTCAGCAAGTAACTCCAAAAGGAATGAATCCTCCCCATGGAGAGAAAAATCATAGATGTGATATAGCTGTTGGTGCACCTCTCAATTCAAAAGCAACAATAGAAAACACGGTTGTAGCACAAGATCAAAACGGGGCATCAGCGTTGCCAGCACTATTATCAACTGACAAATAATTAAATCAGGAACTACAGTTTAATTATTTCACTATTTTAAAAAACATATTTTAAAAAACATATTTTAAAAAAAAAGAAAGCCATCTTCGATATTCATTAAAGATGGCAATTTTTTTTATAATTTATTTTTAAAGTCTTAATTCTCAGTTCTATTTTGTAATCTCCCTAAAAACGGCTTCTAGGTTTTTGTTTTTCTGATTGAGTTGTAATGTTTTTAAGCCGTTGTCATGAGCAAAATCAAATACGGTGGGACGCATATCTTTGTCAGCTAAAAAAACCAATTCCCATGAAAAATCATGTGTGTTTTTAAAAGATTTTAGATGAGGCATTCTAGCTATAGCCTGCTCTTCAATCTTATAATCGAACTCAACTTCGATTATTTGTTCTTTATCTGCGGTTATTAAGTTGTCTAGTTTTTTGTCAGCAACTATTTGTCCTTTATTGATAATGATAACACGATCACATATTGCTTCAACCTCCTGCATAATATGAGTGGATAGAAACACCGTTTTGTCTTTACCAGCATTTTTAATTACTGTGCGAATCTCTAATAATTGATTAGGGTCTAGACCAGTAGTGGGTTCGTCAAGAATCAAGACGTCTGGATTATGAAGCAGCGCATTAGCAAGGCCCACTCGCTGTCTATATCCTTTTGATAGCTGTCCTATTTTTTTATTACTTTCTGCTGTTAATCCAGTTAGTATAATTACATCTTCAATTCGATCTTTTGAAACTTTATATACATCAGCATTAAAGGCTAAATATTCTCTAACGTACAAATCTAAATACAACGGATTATGTTCTGGTAGATATCCTATTGATTGTTGTACTTCCTTTGGATTCGAGTTAACATCTTTTCCGTTAACAGTAGCAGTGCCTTCGTCTGCTGATAAATAGGTGGTTAATATTTTCATCAATGTAGATTTTCCTGCTCCATTTGGACCAAGAAAACCAACGATTTCTCCTTTCTTTACTGAAAAGGATATATTGTCTAATGCTTTTTGAGCACCGTAACTTTTAGAGATGTTCTGAACTTCTATTGACATGATGAGCTATTTGAAACAAAAGTAAAAAGAAAAAGATTGATTAATAGTATTTCTTGGTTCAATAATGTAGAATGGTACTTAATTTAAAGAGAACAGCTTATAACAATATTCTATTTGCGGAGGTTTTTAAAGCTTTCTAACTTATTTGTGTTAACAAGAATAAAATTATTTCAAAAGCGCATTCATTTATGAATGTTTTAATCTTCTTTTTTTAGGTATTATGTAATTTAAAGCTAGTTTTTTAGAGAATTCATTTTTAGTTTGTAAAAAGGTCGTTTTATTTTGACGCACTTAAAAATTATTAATACATTAGCCTAGAATTACAACAAAAGCATACCGATGATAATTAACCGATTTTATTTTAGCAATACTTATTATTTCTTCTGGAAAGAGGATAGGGATTGTTATATGGTTATTTAATTGATAGAATTAAATTATAATTATAAATATACAATCCCGATGAAAATCGGGATTTTTTTTTGGAGTAAATGGAAGTAAAAATCGCAATACAAGGAATAAAAGGCTCTTTTCATCATCAAGTAGCGCAGGAGTATTTTGGAGAAAATGTTCAAGTAGATGAGTGTTTGTCTTTTGATGAATTAGTAGATAGCATCTTGTCAGGCAAGACAGATCAAGCTGTTATGGCAATTGAGAACTCTATTGCAGGACCTATTATTCCGAATTACGCTTTAATCGACAAGAATAATTTACACATTATAGGAGAGCATTACTTGCGAATTCATCAGAACTTAATGGCTTTAGAGGGGCAGGAAATAGAGGATATCACTGAAGTACATTCTCATCCGATGGCTTTGCTCCAATGCATGGAATTCCTTAAAAAATATCCGAATGTTAAATTAGTCGAAGACAAGGATACCGCAGAAACAGCTAGAAGGATTCAAGAAAACAAAATTAAAGGAATCGCTGCGATTGCTAGTACAACAGCAGCAAAAATGTATGAGTTAGCAATTTTAGCTCCCGAGATTCAAACTATTAATCATAACATGACACGATTTGTGATTTTAAAAAAACAAAATTCATTTGTGTCAAAAGAAGAAATTAATAGAGCGTCATTGAAATTTGAACTAGATCATAAAAGGGGCAGTTTGGCGGCAGTATTAAATGTACTTAGTGACTGTAAAATGAATTTAACTAAGATACAGTCTCTGCCTAAGATTGAAACACCTTGGAAATATTCCTTTTTTGTAGATGTTACTTTTGATAAATATGAAGATTACGCAAAAGCAAAGTCACTACTAGAAATTATGGCTGAATACCTAAAGGTTTTAGGGGAATATAAAAACAGCAAGCCTTAATTAAACAATAGTAGGAGATTGATATCACAAAAAAAGAATTAATAATAAAGCACACTATGATTACTACAGCTAAACGCCTACATATCGTTGAAGAATACTATTTCTCTAGTAAGTTAAGAGAAGTGAGGCAACTAGCTTCTGAAGGTAAACCTATAATAAATATGGGGATTGGAAGTCCAGATTTGAGTCCGCCACAAAATGTAATTGATGCTATTGTCGGTGCCATGCGCGATGACAATGCGCATCAATACCAGAGTTATCAAGGACTGCCAGAATTGCGTCAAGGAGTTGCCGACTTTTATTTAAATAATTATGGTGTTGCAGTAAACCCGCTAACGGAAATTTTACCTTTAATGGGGTCGAAGGAAGGAATTATGCATATTTCGATGGCTTTTTTAAACGAAGGTGATGAGGTACTTATTCCTAATCCAGGTTATCCTACTTATACATCAGTTACGAATTTAGTTGGAGCAATTCCAGTGTATTATGATTTAACTGCAAACAGTAATTGGGAGCCTGATTTTGAAGCTCTTGAAAAATTAGATTTGTCAAAGGTGAAGTTAATGTGGATAGGTTATCCCCACATGCCTACAGGGTCTAGAGGAAATCTAGTCTTGTTTGAAAAATTAGTCGCTTTTGCGCAAAGACATCAAATTTTGTTGGTTAATGATAACCCATATAGTTTTGTTTTAAATGATAACCCTATGAGTTTATTGCAAGTGAAAGGAGCTGTGGATGTGGCTTTAGAACTGAATTCCTTGAGTAAAACATTTAACATGGCAGGATGGCGCGTGGGAATGGTAGTTGGAAATGCAGCTTGTATTGATGCTGTTTTAAAAGTAAAAAGTAATATGGATAGTGGTATGTTTTATCCAGTTCAGAAAGGAGCTATTGCAGCATTAAAGAGCGATAAGTCTTGGTTTCAAGGTATGAATTTGATTTATAAAAGACGTAGAGGTTTAACAGAGCAATTAGCTGAAAAACTAGGTTGTCAGGTCTACAAGGAAGGAGTTGGATTGTTTGTTTGGGCAAAGTTACCGGAAGGAATTGCATCAGCAGAAGCGTTTATAAATGACATATTGTATCAAAAGCATCTATTTATAACTCCAGGAACAATTTTTGGTAGTAATGGTGAAGGTTATATTCGGTTTGCATTGTGCGTAAAAGAAGAAAAAATACAAGAAGCCATTGATCGATTTTTGCCTTAGACAGTTATTCCGATAAAGGAGGAATCTTAATTAGATTCTATCGTTGCGAAGATTGCTTTTTTAGTAGAGAATGATAAAAAATGATAGTAGAGATAAAGCTGTTAGAAACAGATTACCCTAGCCCTGATAGCAGTGGAAATCCTTTTATGCCGAACCCATGTTAATGGGAGGTAAAAAAGATTGAAACGGATAGCAGGAATAGCTGCAAAAAAATAAAAAATGAAAGTATTTGTTATAGGAATTGGATTGATAGGAGGTTCCATGGTGTTGGACATAAAAAAAATGCATCCGCAAGCGACAATTTATGGTATCGATACGAATGAGATTCATCTACAAGAAGCTATTGCATTAGGTGTTATTGATGCGGCGGGAAGTATGATTGATTTACACACGGCTGACTTTGTTATTGTATCAGTCCCTGTTGATGGTGCACTTGTTGTGTTGCCACAGGTGTTAGATTTGATTGGTGATGATACGATTGTATTTGAAGTGGGATCGACTAAGGCGCCTATTTGCAAAGTGATAGCTTTACATCCTAAGAGAAGAAATTATATTGCTACGCATCCTATTGCGGGGACTGAATTTTCAGGACCATCTGCGGCAATTTTAGGATTGTTTGAAGGGAAAACAAATATTATTTGTGAGGTAGAACGTACCGCTTTTAAGCTGCAAGAGAAAGCACTTGAGCTTTTTAAAGCAATGGGAATGAGAATAAGATATATGGATCCTAATTCGCATGATAAACACATCGCTTACGTATCGCACTTATCGCATATTAGTGCTTTTATGCTTGGGAAAACAGTAATTGAGAAAGAAAAACACGAACAAGATATTTTTGATATGGCGGGTTCCGGTTTTGAAAGTACGGTACGTTTAGCGAAAAGTTCTCCGGCAATGTGGACACCTATTTTTAAGCAAAACAAGGAGCAGGTAATAGAAACATTAGAAGAATATATCTCTAATTTGACTCATTTTAAGGAGTTACTAATAAAGGAAGATTATGACGCTATATATGAAGAAATGCAAAGCGTAAATAAAATAAAAGGAATATTAAACGGAATGAACGTAAAGAGATAAAACTAAAAATTAAAGAATAAAAACTAGAAAGATGGAAAACAAGAAAGAAATGAGAAATTGGTTGAATGAATTTAATTTAACTCACCCATTTGTGATAGCAGGACCTTGTAGTGCTGAGACAGAAGATCAAGTGTTGAAAATAGCACATGAATTAAAAGATTCTGATGTAAGTGTTTTTAGAGCAGGAATATGGAAACCAAGAACGCGTCCAGGAGGATTCGAAGGTGTTGGGGAAATAGGGTTAAAATGGTTGCAAAAAGCAAAAGCCGAAACGGGTTTATTAATGGGTACCGAAGTAGCCACTGCGGCACATTGTAAACTAGCGCTTGAGCATGATATTGATGTATTATGGGTGGGTGCACGAACAACCGCAAATCCATTTGCAGTGCAAGAAATTGCTGATACACTTGCAGGAACAGATAAAATAGTTTTAATCAAGAATCCTGTAAATCCTGATATGGCTTTATGGTTAGGTGGCGTAGAGCGTTTATATGCTGCAGGAATTAAAAATTTAGGAGTAATACACAGGGGATTCTCAACTTACGAAAAAACAAAATACCGTAACATTCCAGAATGGCAAATTCCTATTGAGTTGCAAAATAAATTTCCTGATTTGCCTTTATTCATCGATCCGTCGCATATAACAGGTAATCGTGAAATGATTTTAGAAGTGACACAAGAAGCTTTAGATTTGAATTACGATGGAATGATTATAGAAACACACATCGATCCAGATAACGCTTGGAGTGATGCAGCGCAACAGGTAACTCCAGATGCATTAAAACAAATATTTAAGGATTTAAGAGTACGTAATGTAAGTGTAGATTCAGATGAATATACTACTAAAATGACAAAACTAAGAGCGACAATTGATGTGCTTGATGCTAACTTGTTAGAATTATTAGGAAAACGAATGAAAGTAGCTGATGAGATAGGACAAGTTAAAAAAGACGCAAATGTTGCTGTATTGCAAAACAAGCGTTGGAATGAAATTCTTGGAAAAATGATTCTAGAAGGAGAGAAAAAAGGATTGACTGAAGAGTTTATCTTAAGGATGTTTAAAGCAATTCACCAAGAAAGTATTAGTCACCAAGATAAAGTACTGAATGCATAAAAAAATAAATTTTATAAATAATAAAAAACCTACATACATGTAGGTTTTTTTTGTAATATTGCAGCTGAATTTAATCAAAATCTTTACTTTATTTTTAATCTTTTATGAAAAATTTATTCGTATTATCGGTAGTATTATTAAGTTTGTTAGGCTATTCGCAAGAAAAGCAGATTTTTGAAAGCCCTAACATGAAGCAGTTAATTGAGGGACACAAAACAGTTGCGATATTGCCGTTTAAAGCTACCATCGCATATAAAAAATTACCAAAAGGATACAGCGATGAGGCAAAAAAAGTTGAAGAGTTAGCGATGGGGACGCAAATGCAAAGCGGACTTTATACCTATCTTTTGAGAAAATCGGATGATTATACAGTTCAAGTGCAAGATGTCGAAAAAACAAATTCGCTATTAAAAAAAGCGAATCTTTTTGATAAATTAGATGAGGCTTTACCAGAAGACATTGCAAAGGTTTTAGGAGTAGATGCAGTAATAAAATGCTCTTATGCTTATGAAAAAACCGGGAGTGAAGGTGCTGCTATTGTTAAAACCTTACTAATCGGTTTTGGAACGGGAAAAGTGGCAACGGGATGATTAACGATGCAAATTAATAATGGTGTAGACGGGGATTTAGTTTGGCGTTTTTACAAGCAAATGGCAGAGGATGTGATGAGTTCCCCATCAGCAATGATGGAAAGAATGATGCGTAAAGTAGGAAGAAATTTTCCCTACGAGAAATAATCCGTCCATTAAAAATATAGAAATCCCTTCGGCTTATTTAAGCTGAAGGGATTTTCGTTTTTATACCGCTTAAAAAACTTTAAAATTTGAACTTCAAACTTCAAACAAAAATTTACCTTTGTGGCATGACAGGACTCGTTTACAAATCTACAGGAAGTTGGTATACCGTAAAATCTACAGAGGGGAATTTTATTGAATGCCGTATTAAAGGTAAATTCCGAATCAAAGGAATTAAAAGTACTAATCCAATTGCCGTTGGAGATATCGTAGATTATGAAATAGACGAGACATCAGATACGATTACAGGAACAATTTTTAATATTCAGGAAAGAAAAAATTACATCGTACGTAAGTCGGTTAATCTATCGCATCAAATGCATATAATTGCCAGTAATATTGATCGTGTTTTTTTATTGATTACTATTAATAATCCACCTACAACTTTCAATTTTATCGATCGTTTTCTAGTAACTGCTGAAGCTTACGGTATAGAAACTATTTTAGTATTTAATAAGATAGATACTTTTGACGAAGCGACTTTGGATGAACAATTGTATATGCAGCATGTGTATCAGGAAATTGGATACAAATGCCTTCGAGTTTCGTCTACAGAAATGAAGGGAATAGAAAAGTTAAAAGAACTGATGGTTGATAAAGTGAGTATGTTCTCGGGACACTCCGGTGTTGGGAAATCAACATTAGTCAATGCTATGGAACCTTCATTGCATCTTAAAACTAAAACTATTTCTGAGGCTAGTAAGCAAGGGCAACATACAACTACATTTGCTGAAATGTATGACCTGTCATTTGGAGCCCGAATTATAGATACACCCGGAATTAAAGGTTTTGGTGTTGTAGATATGGAGCCGGGGGAAATTAGCGGTTATTTTCCTGAATTTTTCAAATTGAAAGATCAGTGCAAATTTAATAACTGCATACATAAGGATGAACCTAAATGTGCTGTGAAAAACGCATTAGAAAAAGATGAAATAGCCTGGTCACGTTACAATAGTTATCTTAAATTGTTAGAAGGTGATGATGAAAACTACCGTACAGATAATTATGACGAAGATCGTAAAGAAAGCGATAAGACGAGAGGTTTATGAGGGTAGTATTGCAAAGAGTTTCGTCAGCCTCAGTTACTATTGAAAATAAAATCGTGGCTATTATCCAAAAAGGACTGTTGGTTTTAGTGGGGATTGAAGATACCGATACACAAGTAGATATTGACTGGCTAGTGGGTAAAATCATAAATATTCGCATATTTGGAGATGAGAACGATGTTATGAATTTGTCAGTTGCAGATATTGATGGTGAAATTATTGTAGTTAGTCAATTTACCTTGCATGCCACCACAAAAAAAGGAAACCGTCCTTCCTATATAAAGGCATCTAAGCCTGATATTGCCATTCCTCTTTACGAGAATTTTGTACATAAAATGCAGTTCGCTCTTGGAAAGAAAATTCAAACAGGTGTTTTTGGTGCAGATATGAAAGTTGCCTTAGTCAATGATGGCCCTGTTACCATCATGATGGATAGTAAAAATAGATAAGGAATTATTTTTTTATCATAAGTTTTTTTTTATTTTTGAAGGCCACAAATAAAGGATTACCAAAAACAAAGTTCAAGAACCTTTTGAAAGGGTTCTCATAATTTTGCACCAAATATTTGGTAATCACTTTATAAATAAATATGGTAATAAGAAATACTTTACTGTTATTGATAGTCTTTTTCCCACTGACTATTTTGGCACAAAAAACAGAATATACTGCTTTTAATATAGCAGATAGCCTTAAGCAGAATGCAAATGCAGTTGTTCGTTTAAATCAAGTCGCTATTGATGTATTGTCTCAACGAGACATGACAATTAGTACAGTACGCACAATTACAGTCCTCAATGAAAAAGGACTTTCGGCTATTGATGCTATCGAAAATTACAATAAAACAACTACCATAAAAGACATTGAAGCTACTATTTACGATGGTTTTGGTAAAGAAATAAAAAAAATAAAACGTAAAGACTTTAAAGACCAAAGTGCAGTAGGGGGGAGTACTTTGTTTTCAGATAGTAGGTACTTGTATTTAGACTACACACCTACTCAATATCCGTTTACGATGGTTTATAAAAGTGAACTACAAACCTCTACAACTGCTTTTATTCCACAATGGTATCCTGTTTCTAATTATTATGTCAGTGTCGAAAAAAGCATCCTTAACGTTACTTATCCTGCTACTCTAGGTTTTAAGAAAAAGGAATTTAATTTTGCGAATTTTAATATTATTAAAACCCTAGACACATCTACTCAGCTTTCTTATACGGCTAGTAATTTACCCGTACAGAAGTTCGAAGATTACTCGCAAGCGTTTAGCACTTTTTTTCCAAAAGTTATGATGGGATTGGAGCAATTTCACTTGGAATCAGTTGATGGTAAAGCCAAAACATGGCAGGAGTTTGGAGAGTGGTACTCCAGTGAAATTTTAGCAGGAACAACTGCATTATCAGAGGAAACGAAATCTAAGATGAAAGTGCTTGTAGGAGACGAAAAAGATCCAATAAAAAAAGCAAAGTTAATTTATGATTATGTGCAGAAAAAATCAAGATATATAAGTATTCAAGTTGGAATTGGTGGTTGGAAACCTATGCTTGCAACTGATGTCGATAGACTTGGATATGGAGACTGTAAAGCATTGACCAACTATACAAAAGCACTTTTGGCAGCAGTTGATGTGCCTTCTTATAATGTTATTTTATATGGAGATAGTTCAAAAAAAAATATAGAATCTGACTTCGTTTCTATGCAAGGCAATCATATGATTTTAGCAATTCCCAATGGAAACAAATATACTTGGCTCGAGTGCACGAGCCAAGATGATCCTTTTGGTTTTCAAGGCAGCTTTACAGACGATAGGGATGTATTGGTTGTAAAGCCAGGAGGAGGCGAGATTGTACACACGGATATTTATGAGGGTAACAATACTCAATTTAGTACAGGTAGTTATACATTATCTACAAGCGGAGATCTAAATGGAAATATAGTTATTGTTTCCAGAGGTTCCCAATTTGTTTCCAAGGCATCTTTAGCAAATACCCACCCAACAGAGCAAGACAATCACTATAAATCCTATTGGAGAAATATTAATAATCTTAAAATTAATTCAATTGATTTTAAAAATGATAAGGAAGTTGTCAGTTTTACAGAGAAAATAACCCTAAGTGCTACAAATTATGGTAATCTTTCGGATGGAAAAATGATGTTTGCAGCAAATGCTTATAATCAGTACTTAGCAAGTGTAAAACGAATCAGAAACAGGAAAAATTCTTTTGAAATACAAAGAGGTTTTCTAGATACTGATTTAATTACGATTACTTTACCAGCAGGTTTTACGATTGAGTTTATGCCCACCAGCTACGAGCTCAAAAGTAAATTTGGTGAGTATGCTGCAGCGTTTATCAAAAATGATGATAGTACCTTACTATATAATCGGACTCTGTCAATTAAAAAAGGATTGTATTCCAATACTGAGTACGATGAGTACCGCTTATTTATAGAGCAGATTTCTAAATATGACAATGCTAAATTAATTCTAACCCAAAATAAATAACCTATGACTTTTAGAAAATTACTTTTATTTATTTGCTTTTTACTTTTTGTGAAAGCAAATGCTCAGAATTTTGAATTAGGAAAAGTGTCATTAAATGAATTAGAAGAGAAAAGACATCCTACAGATTCGGCAGCTGTTGCTGCTATTCTTTTTGAAAAAGGGAAAAATACTTTTGAGTACTCTCAAAGCGATGGCTTTATTTTGGTTACAGAAGTTAATGTACGAATAAAAATTTACAAAAAACAAGGGTATGAATGGGCTAATAAAAGTGTACGTTACTACGGCGGGAATTATTCAAAAGACCGAGTTTCGTTTTCAGATGCAGTAACCTACAATGTAGTTGATGGAAAAATAGAAAAGACAAAATTAAAAAGCGACGGTGAATTTGATGAAGTGGTCAACAAATATTGGAAGGAAAAGAAGATTACAATGCCTAATGTTAAAGAAGGCTCTGTAATTGAGTTTTCTTATACTTTACGATCTACAAGTATTAGCAGTCCTAGAGATTGGTATTTTCAAAGAAGTATTCCTGTCAATTATTCTGAATATAAAATTAATACACCGGAATATTTTGTTTACAATGCTAGTTTAAAAGGGTTCTTAAGTCCAAAAGTAACAACTGAAAAAGGTGATAATTCAGTAGTTTTAAATTCGAAACAAAGAGAGTCTTTTGGTTATACAACTAAAACTACTTTTTCTCAGGATAAGATCGATTTTAGTGAAACAAGAACTACTTATGTTATTGAAAATGTACCAGCATTGAAAGAGGAGTCTTTCGTGAATAATACAGATAATTACGTTGTTAGTTTAGTCCAAGAGCTTTCAATGACTAAATATCCTAATGAACCAGCTAAGTTTTATGCAACAGATTGGAATGCTGTCGTTAAAACGATTTATGACTATGATGATTTTGGTCCAGAACTTAGTAAGACTGGATATTTTGAAGATGATTTAAAAGTAGTCTTAACTGGTTTAACAACAACTGAATCTAAAATAGATGCTATCTTTAAACACGTAAAGACCACAGTTAAATGGAATGATTACTATGGTTATTCTTGTAATGATGGTGTAAAAAAGGCGTATAAAGATAAAACAGGAAATATTGCCGAAATAAATTTGATGCTCACAGCTATGTTACGCTATGCTGGATTTGATGCTAATCCTGTCCTAGTAAGCACAAGGTCAAATGGAATTGCATTATTTCCAAATAGAAATGCTTTTAATTATGTTATTGTAGCCTTACAAAATGGCGGAAGTACCGTTTTATTGGATGCTTCAGATGTCTATTCGATTCCAAACGTTTTACCGTTTCGTGCATTGAATTGGTTAGGGAGATTAATTCGAAAAGATGGGTCTTCTGATGTTATCGATTTAATGCCTTCGAGCCTATCTAATGACCTTACTACTATGTCTTATGCAATCGACGACAAAGGAATGGTGTCTGGAAAATATAGACGTCAACAAGACAACTATAATGCCATGATTTCTAGAAATGCAATTAAGAGTATTAAGGAAGAGTCGTATTTAGAAAAATTAGAAAATGATAACAATAAGATAGAAATTCAAGACTATAAAAGAACTAATGAAAAAGAGTTGCAAATGCCTCTAGTAGAGTCAATTGTTTTTACTGGAAGTAATTTCAGTGAGATTATTGGTAGTACTATTTATATAAGACCTTTGCTTTCTTTTGCTAGTTCTGAAAATCCGTTTAGACAAGAAAACCGACTATATCCAGTTGATTTTGGTTTTCCATTTATGGATAAATATATTATAAATATTACTATTCCTGACGGATATGAAGTTGAAAAAATTCCAGAAGCTATAAATCTAGTCATGGATAATAGTTTTGCTAGTTTTAAGTGCATGACAAGTGTTTCAGGGAATACAATTCAGATGATGGTTACTAACCAAATGAATACTCCTATAGTAGCTGCAGATCATTACAGTACACTAAAAGAATACTATCAAAAGCTAACAGATAAACAAAACGAAAAAATTGTTTTGAGGAAAATATAATAACAGACAGGACTTTGTATCTTTGAATAAAATGAAAACATAAAAATGAACTTAAAAAATTCCCAACTAGACGTCGATAATTGGATAAAAGAGCATGGTGTTCGTTATTTTAACGAATTAACTAATATGGCGCAACTTACTGAGGAAGTTGGCGAAGTAGCTCGTATTATCGCTCGTCGGTATGGAGAGCAATCAGAGAAAGAGAGCGATAAAAACAAAGATTTGGGCGAGGAACTAGCCGATGTTGTTTTTGTAGTTTTATGCCTTGCTAATCAAACAGGTATCGATCTTCAAGCAGCTTTTGATAAGAAAATGGATTTAAAATCATTGAGAGATAAGGATCGTCATAAAAACAACGAGAAACTGAAATAATGTTATAAGTAGCGAAAGCTCTTGGTAAATGCTTATTTTTCAGATAAATTTGCCACAAACCACTCATCAATCTTTTTCCCATGAATTTACTGTTGCAAACGTCTGTTACTGACTTACAGGCTCACATAGCTGTTACCGGCTCCAAGAGTGAAACGAATCGCTTATTGTTGTTACAAGCTCTATTTCCTAATATTACGCTAGCCAATACCTCTAACTCAGATGATAGTGAAGTAATGCAAATGGCTTTAACTGGAAGTGAGGAATTAATTGATATACATCATGCAGGTACTGCAATGCGTTTTTTGACTGCTTATTTTGCAGTTCAGCAAAATAGAGTTGTGACCCTAACGGGGTCAAGTAGGATGCAAGAACGTCCCGTGAAAATACTGGTCGAAGCTTTAGAACAATTAGGTGCTCAAATCACTTATCTAAAGGAAGTAGGTTATCCACCTATTCAAATTAAAGGCCAAAAAATATCGAATTCTAAAGTGACAATGGCTGCTAATGTTAGTAGTCAATACATATCAGCATTATTGTTGGTAGCCGCAAAGCTAGAAAACGGAATAGAATTAACGCTAGAAGGCGAAATAACTTCTGTTCCATATATTAAAATGACTTTAGCATTGCTTACCGATTTAGGAATTGAAACAAGTTTTATTGGAAATAAAATTGCAGTTAAACCACAACATCAAGTAGTTTCAAAAATAATGACTGTAGAGTCTGACTGGAGTTCTGCTAGCTATTTCTTTAGTTTGGTAGCTCTATCAAAGACAGCTTCCATCACCTTAACTAGTTATAAAGAAAACAGCTTACAAGGAGATTCTGCTTTAGTAGCATTGTACAAAGAAATGGGAGTTGATTCCCGTTTTGAAAATAATACTTTGATTCTCACAAAACAAAAAGATTTTCAACCAAAGGAAATTAACTTTGACTTGAACAACACACCAGATATTGCACAAACAATTGTTGTAACTTGTTTAGGATTGGGAGTAGGTTGTCACCTAACGGGTTTACATACTTTAAAGATTAAAGAAACAGATAGGCTAGAGGCTTTAAGAATTGAGCTTACAAAACTTGGTGCAAATATTGCGGTAACTAATGATTCACTTACTCTTGAGCCAAGCGCAACAATAACTTCTAATGTGAAAATAGCTACTTATAATGATCACAGGATGGCAATGGCTTTTGCACCACTAGCGTTAAAAGTACCTATTATTATCGCTGATGCGAATGTTGTCTCTAAATCATATCCTGATTTTTGGGACGACATGGAAAAATTAGGGTTCAAAGTGTCCGAAATTATTTCCTAGTTATCAGCGTTTGCGGGTAGGTAGGGAGGTATTGAAACTAGTTTTCAATAATAAATTTAAATTAAATAGCAAAACACTTGACATCGCCTATCTCACAGTCGTATATTTGCAGCCGCTTAGTTTAGGTAACGTACTCGTTATCTGAAACTTTAAACTTAAACAAAAAAGTACAGATGAAATTATCACATTTTCAATTTGATCTACCGAAAGAACTTTTAGCCGAATACCCATCTGAGAATAGAGATGAGGCACGTCTGATGGTTATTGATCGCAAAAAACAAACAATTGAACATAAATTATTCAAAGACGTTATAGACTATTTTGATGATGGTGATGTTTTAATCTTAAACAATACTAAAGTTTTTCCTGCTCGTCTATACGGGAACAAAGAAAAAACTGGAGCTAGAATTGAGGTTTTCTTACTAAGAGAATTGAATGCTGAGCAACGCCTTTGGGATGTGTTAGTAGATCCAGCTCGTAAAATTCGAATTGGTAATAAATTATACTTTGGTGATGATGACTCATTAGTAGCTGAGGTTATTGATAACACAACTTCACGTGGTAGAACTTTACGTTTCCTATACGACGGTTCGTACGAAGAATTCAGAAAAAAATTAACGGAACTGGGAGAAACTCCAATACCAAAATACATTTCTAGAGAAGTAACTCCCGAAGATGCAGACCGTTACCAAACTATTTATGCTAAAGAAGAAGGAGCTGTTGCAGCACCTACTGCAGGTTTGCACTTCTCTAAACATTTATTAAAAAGGTTAGAGATCAAAGGAATCAAATTTGCTGAGGTTACACTTCATGTTGGTTTAGGGACTTTTAATCCAGTTGAAGTAGAGGATTTATCAAAACACAAAATGGATTCTGAGGAGCTTAAAATTACTCAAGAAGCTTGTGATATTGTAAACAGTGCTAAAGCTAAGAAAAAACGCATCTGTACAGTAGGAACAACTTCAATGCGTGCTGTTGAAAGCTCAGTTTCGTCACAAAACACATTGAATCCATTCGATGGCTGGACAAATAAATTTGTTTTTCCTCCGCACGAATTCACGATTCCTACTTGTATGATTACTAATTTTCATACGCCAAAATCGACTTTGTTAATGATGGTATCTGCTTTTTGTGGACACGATTTAATGAAAAAAGCTTATGAAGAAGCTATCAAAGAGTCTTATAAATTCTATTCTTACGGTGATGCCATGCTCATCATCTAATACAAAATAAGGTTAATTCACTAAATGAATCTCGTCAGAAATGGCGAGGTTTTTTTTTGTCTTTTTAGTTTTTGAATTGGGGTATATTGGTCGCGGCTAACTAGCCTTATCTTACAATCATCCAAGTAGTCCGCTACGTTGCATTCTATAAAGGGATTCCCATTGTTGTCCCTCAAGCGAAAATGCTGCTCTTAACTTCAATAGTATTTCGAATAAAAAATTGGGAATAGTACTTAGTATTCTCAAAATAGAAATAAGATTGTGTTAAAGGCTGAAATTCCAATTTGCTAGCCCATTATTAATTGTTATTTTTACAACACAAAAATCAAATTATGCAATTCCAAAATACTAGATCTTATGCTCAAGAGCTTGATGTACAAGATGATTTACATAAATACCGCTCTGAGTTCCATTTTCCTAAAGTGAATGACAAACAAGTAATTTACTTTACTGGAAATTCACTTGGATTACAACCTAAACGCACCAAATCATATATTGATGAGGTGATGAGCGATTGGGCGAATCTTGCTGTCGAAGGTCATTTCTATGCTGATAAACCTTGGTGGGATTATCACGAGCGCTTTGCAGCACCCTTGAGTAAAATAGTGGGAGCCTTACCATCTGAAGTTACAGTAATGAATACCTTAACCGTAAATTTACATTTACTTATGGTTTCATTTTATCGTCCTACGAAAACTAGGTACAAAATTATATGTGAGGAAAAAGCATTTCCATCAGACCAATACATGTTTCAGAGTCAGGTAGATTTTCATGGTTATGCTCCAAATGAGGCTATCGTCGAAATAAAACGTCGAGAGGGCGAGCACAATATTCGTCTCGAAGATGTTTTGGCTAAAATTGATGAAGTAGGAGAGGAGCTCGCTTTAGTGCTTATAGGAGGTGTTAATTATTATACAGGGCAGGTTTTTGATATGAAAACTATTACTGAGGCAGGCCATAATGTGGGTGCAATCGTAGGTTGGGATCTTGCCCATGCCGCGGGGAATATAAAATTAGAATTACACGACTGGAATGTGGACTTTGCCTCGTGGTGTAGCTACAAATACATGAATTCAGGACCGGGAAATGCATCGGGTTGTTTCATACATGAAAAGCATCACAACGCTTCATTACCGCGTTTCGCTGGTTGGTGGGGTCATAACAAAGAACGTCGTTTTAAAATGGAGCCACAATTTGATGCCGTAAAAGGAGCTGAAGGATGGCAAATTAGTAATTTACCCATCTTGTCTCTCGCCCCTTATTTAGCATCTGTAGAGATGTTTAACGAGGTAGGTATGGATGCGATAATTGAAAAAAGAAATAAAATAACCGCTTATCTTGAATTTGTATTACAGGAAATAGACAAAGAGGTCGATAGCACCTTTGAAATTATAACCCCAGCTAATCCGGCAGAAAGAGGTTGTCAACTTTCGGTTTTTTTACATGGTGAAGGCCGAAGTTTATTTGATTATCTAATGCAAAATGGTGTAATTACAGATTGGCGTGAACCAAATGTGATTCGATTAGCACCCGTTCCATTGTACTGCTCTTTCGAAGATATGTATGACTTTGGACAAATACTAAAACAAGGAATACAATCAGTACATTAATAAAAAGTGAAACCCATTGACTTAAAACTATTCGTGAAAGTCAATGGGTTTTTTAGTCTATACAATTGTTAGAGAAGGGACAGTAATCTGTTGAATTTCTAATTGATATTTTTCTAACTGCAGTAGGATCTCGTCTTTTTGATGTTCAAAATGTAATGATGTATTTAATAACTTCTTGTAGTACTGTATCCCGTCTATTAAGTTTTTTTTAAATAGATCCCATTTTTTTATTTTTGCAATTGTAAGTTCTTCAAATGTATTGGTGATCTCATTATCTAAGTAGGAAACGTACATTTTTAGTTCATTGACCAAGAAATTAGAACGATTAGTCAATTGAACGGTGGAACTTTTTCCGTAGATATGCTGACACATTTCTGAAAGACTTACTTCTTTGTCAAAATAGGCAATATTGGGACCAGGACAAATAACGACTCCCTGATCTTGTCCTTTTATTTTAATGTCATTTTCTAAATAAGAAGCATTGGCCAAACCCACACACAAGCAAGCTTTTTCGGTAATACGATCTCTTGCTTGCTCATAAACAGCAGTTGCTAATGTTGCTTTTTTAGAGTCTAGTTCTTGTAGTTTTATGTCTTGGTATTTTTTTGAAGCCGTACAAATAGCATTTCCGTTAGCATCTTTGTTAAGCGCTAGGAATTTTTTAGGACAAGAGCTACCCGCATTACTTTCTTGGATTCTTTTCTGTTTTAGAAGTTCATTAGTACTTCCTTTAATAGTGTTAAAAGGTACGCCAAGTGGTGAAATTTGACTTAAATACAAATCTTCCTCTTTGGCTTTTGCCAATAAATTTCGGGTTGCCTGATCCACTGAGGTAGCTTCAGGTACTAGTAAAAACGGAGAACCCCAGCCAACCGAATTTAACTCATAATTGTTAAGCAAAAAATCGTGCTCCATTGCAGTTCCCACACCTCCTTGAAAAGTAATTTTTAAATCAAGTGGTTTTTCAGGGACAAAGCGTTCTTTTTGAGCTAAAGCTTTAATCATTAGTTCATGTGAGCTTTGTATCAATTGTTCTTTTTTTTGTTTAAATTCTTCCAAGATAGGGCCTAGCAGGTATCCATCTGTTGCAAACGCATGTCCTCCACAGTTCAATCCAGATTCAATGCGGTATTCAGAAACCCAAAGTCCTTTTTTAGCTAGAAAATTCCCTTGAATCATTGCTGATCTAAAGTCGCTAACTTTTAAAGTGATTTTCTTTTTAATGACGTTAGAGTTATTTGGATAGAAGTCGTTGAAATTTTCGATATAACTATATAATCTTGGGTTCATTCCAGCAGATAGCACTAATGAAGAGGAAACTTTACTTTTGGCAAATCCGCGGACAGCTGCGTGTGCATCATTAAACTCAATAGGTAATTGAACATTTTTGCTGTAATTATCTTTGTCTAATTTAGTCATAATATTGACATCTATAGTTCCAGCTTTTAAATTTTTATCCAGGAAACTTTTAATGTTTTCACTAATATTAAAACCATCTGCTGCTAGAAGCTGTAATTCTTGAAACAATTCTGATTTGCTTGGCAAAAGGGCTATGAAATTCTCTAAGGCTGTCTTGCTTTGGGTTAATTCGACTTTGAAATCTTCAAATTTTGCTTTTACAATAGTGTCAACAAGATCTAAATAAGAGCTAATCCTTTTAGCACGGTAGTCGTCTATTTTTTGAGTTATTTCTTGATAAGGATATTTGAATTTTTCATTGTAAAACACTCTCATTTTTTCTATCAGTTCGTCATCGGCGATTGAAACTACCGATGAAATTCCATACTGAGCAACACGTATAGGAGTGTCTATAGTGTAGGCTAATCCCATTACTGGAATGTGAAAACTGTGTATTGAATCGTTGTTTGTCATCTTTGTTATTGTTAAATCAGTGACAAAGATTAGCAAACAAATTCATTTAAATAATGATAAATATCATAAGGCTATCATTCGAAAAATGATTTTGAAGGAGTGTCTTTTCGCGCGTATTCGAAGCGATCTACTAATTTAGGTAAGCAATATCCATCAAGACCATTTAATGCAATAATGTTTCCTTTATCGAGTTGTAGCCAACCATCTTGATGCTTTAAATTCTCATCAAAAAAAAGTTTTTCGATAGAGGCAATGATATGTATGGTGTTGTTCTCTTTTATGTAATATTCATTTATGTATTTGCAATGCAGTTGTACCGGACTAACTTTTACAAAAGGAGTATCGATATTTTCCTTAAATTCTGCTTCGAGTTTGGTCTTATCAAATTCAGATGTACTGTCATCATAGTTGGCAGAGGTGTGATGCGCATCGGCAATAATGTCTTCGGTTATGTGATTAACCGTAAAATAACCCATTTCTTTTATGTTTTTATATGTATCGCGAGGTACTGTGGTAGGACGAACAATAAATCCAATCATAGCTGGGCTACTTCCTAGATGCGTAATACTGCTAAATATCGCTACGTTAGGAACACCATCTTTTGATATTGTCGCCAGTAGATTAGCAGACTTGTATCCGGTGCAAGAATTAATTAAATTGAGTCGTTCTACTTTTTCAAGATTTTCTAGTTCTTCGGTTGCAATTGCGATCATAATTTGATATTTTTGTTTAACAAAAGTACAAAAATAATAAACAATCTTATTTTATCCTAAATCAGTTTTAAAAATTATATTTGTTATATAAATTTCAGACCTTATGAAAATAGTTAAAAAGATAGTTTTAGTGCTAGTTGTAATCATTATTTCAGCTGCGTTAGCTGGTGTGGTATATATCATGTATTTAAAACCTAAATATGAAGGTGAGGTAGCATTGCAAAATATAGAAAAGGAAACGACTGTTTATTTTGATGAATTTGGGGTACCTCACATTTATGCAGCAAGTAATAAAGATGCTATGACGGCTCTGGGTTACGTCCATGCACAAGATCGTTTGTGGCAAATGGAATTAATGCGTCGCATTGCGCCAGGACGTCTTTCTGAACTTTTTGGTTCTGTAGCGCTAAAAAACGATAGATTTTTTAGCGGATTAGGTATTGAAGCTGCATCTGCTAAGGCAATAGCTGCTTTAGATAAAAACAGTCAAAGTTACCAGTTAACTATGGCATACCTTGATGGTATTAATGATTTTTTAGAGAATGGCGCTACTCCCATTGAATTTCAATTAATAGGAGTCGAAAAACAAAAGTTTACGATAGAAGATGTTTATAATATTTATGGATACATGTCTTTTAGTTTTGCAATGGCGCAAAAATCGGATCCATTAATGACGGATATTCGTACTAAATATGGAGTAGAATATTTGAAGGACTTAGGGCTCAATGGATCTTTTACAAGTTTGCAAATCAAGAATGCTAAAGAGAAACCGCAAGAATATGCGGCGATTTCAAAAGCAGTAGCTGCACTACTTGATAACTCTCCAATTCCTCCCTTTGTGGGAAGTAATAGTTGGGTTATTGCTCCCCAAAAAACAAAGAATGGGAAAGTCATTTTTGCTAATGACCCTCATATTGGTTTTTCACAACCGGGAACATGGTACGAGGCACACATAGTAACGCCCGACATGGAGTTGTATGGTTGTTACTTAGCAGGTACTCCTTACCCTCTTTTAGGACACACGAGAGACTACGCTTATGGTTTGACAATGTTTGAAAACGATGACATCGATCTGTATCAAGAAGAAAATAATTCTGCGGATGCTAATCAATACAAGACGCCGACGGGTTATGAAACTTATGTTTCAGTTGAAAGGACTATAAAAGTTAAGGATTCGAGTGATTATTTACTATCCGTAAAAACTTCTCGTCACGGCCCTATCATGAATGATTTAATTGATGGTTTGGATTCGAAAAAACCGGTAGCAATGTCATGGATCTATACTCAGCAGCCTTTACATATTTTAGATGCGGTCTACCAACTTTCGCATGCTAAAAGTAAAGCTGATTTTCAAAAAGGAGTTTCATTAATTGCAGCTCCGGGTTTGAACGTTATGTATGGTGATGCTAAAGGGAATGTCGCATGGTGGGCAACTGGGAAATTATACAAGCACAATGAGGGAGTTAATACTAACTTTATTTTAGATGGCGCATCTGGTGACGATGATATTACAGAATTTTTGGATTTCTCCAAAAATCCCTCAGCCGAAAATCCAGAGTGGGGTTACGTTTATTCCGCAAATAATCAGCCAGAAGCCGTAGATGGTTTCCTATATCCTGGATATTATTTGCCAGAAGATCGAGCAAAAAGAATTACACAAGTACTAGACTCAAAATCCAATTGGGATAAAGAGGCTGTAAGTAAAATGATGGTCGATAATACATCTCTGGTTTCTCCGGTTGTTACTAAAGCGCTCATTACAACTATAAATCAGGATGGGTTTTCTAAAAATGAATTAAATGCGATCGGGGTCATGCAAAAATGGCAAGGGACAAATAACCTAAATGATGTTGCTCCTACCATTTATAATAAATGGATTTATTTTTATCTAAAAAACACTTTCGAAGACGAACTTGGTGCTGAAGGCTTCAAGCATTTTTTAGAAACACATTTAATGAAGCAAATTGTCGCGAATCAGATTACTAAGGAGCAATCTCTATGGTGGGATAATATCAATACTAAAAGCAAAAAAGAAAGTCGCTCTGATATCATTACGAAGTCATTTAAAGAAGCTGTAGCTTCATTACAAAATCAATTAGGTACGTCTATTGAAAATTGGACTTGGGACAAAGTACACCTAGTAGAATACCAACATCCTATAGGTAAAATTGCAGTTTTTCGTCAGTTATTTAATGTAGGTCCTTTTGCTGTTGCTGGAGCCAACGAGGTTATTAATAATCAATTTTATGATTTTAGTGACAAATCAAATTATGAAGTTAAAGGGGGGGCATCAACACGAAGAATAGTTGATTTTTCGGATATAGAAAATAGTTGGAGTATCTTGCCAACTGGGCAATCGGGTAACCCATTCAGTTCGCATTACAAAGATCAAGCAGATTTATATAATGCAGGAAAGTTTCGAAAGATGAAAATGAACAAAGAAGAAATTATTCAATCTTCAACAAAATTAATTTTTAAACCCACTAAAAACTAAGGTTTTTAAACTCGCTACAATATTAAATCATTATTTTAGCCTAACTTTTATACAATACAATGCAAACTTTAAAAAAAATAGCGGTAGTTGGTTCTGGATTAGTAGGATCATTATTAGCTATTTACTTACGCAAGGCAGGACATACAGTACATATTTATGACAGAAGTCCTGATATTAGACAAATACAATTTTCTGGACGCTCTATTAATTTGGCTATGTCTAACCGAGGTTGGAAAGCATTAGATGGAGTAGGAATAGGCGATGCTGTTCGCGAAATTGCAATTCCTATGGATAAGAGAGCAATTCATCTTGTAGACAAACTTAATTTTCAGAACTACGGTCAGGAAGGGGAGAGCATCTATTCGATTTCTCGCGGTATTTTAAACCGTAAGATGATTGATTTAGCCGAAGAAGCTGGTGCTGAGTTTTTTTTCGAGCAAAAAATATGGGATGTGACTTTAGCTGATGCCACGTTACATATTGGGGAGACGGAAAGAGGAGCCTGGGAAGACAAAAAATATGATATGGTTTTTGGGGCTGATGGTGCTTTCTCGAGAATTCGTCATAGGATGCAGCGTCAAAGTATGTTTAATTATTCTCAGGAATTTTTAAATATTGGATACAAAGAATTAAATATACCTGCTAACCCAGATGGTTCTCATAAATTAGATAAAAACTCTTTTCACATTTGGCCTCGCGGGGAATATATGTTGATCGCATTACCTAACCTTGACGGAAGTTTTACCTGTACTTTATTTATGCCTTTTGAAGGTGAAAATTCCTTTGATTCTTTGAAGGAAGTGAAAGATGTTGAGACTTTTTTCGAAAAGAATTTTCCAGATTCTATAGAGGTTATTCCAATGTTGACAGAAGATTTTTTTAAAAACCCAACCAGTACTTTAGTAACTATGAAGTGCTTTCCATGGACCTACGGAGACAAAGTCGCCTTAATAGGAGATGCGTGTCATGCTATTGTTCCGTTTTACGGGCAAGGGATGAATGCAGGTTTTGAAGATATAACTATCTTGTATGAAATGATGGAACGGTATGGCGAAGATTGGGAGATGGTTTTCTCAGAATATGAAAAATCACGTAAGCCCAATGCTGATGCAATTGCTGAACTTTCCTATCGTAATTTCTTGGAGATGAGTTCAAAAACAGCAGATGATAAATTTCTTTTGCAGAAAAAAATAGAAAAAGTATTCTCAGATAGGCATCCTGATAAGTGGATTCCTTTATACAGCAGAGTAACATTTAGTGATAGACCGTATACTGAGGCATTAGCCATTGGTGATTTGCAAAATGAAATAATGCAAAAGGTATTGCTCACCGAAAATATAGAGCATATTTGGGACAGCAAAGAAGTGGAAAATAAAATATTAGAGTTACTGGGCTCGTAGAAATTGTAGTTAAAATAAAAAAGCCAACTCACTCATCATGATTAAGTTGGCTTTTTTATTTATTCTTCTCGATGAACTTTTGTAAAGTCAAATGCAGGCGTACAAATGGCAATATATTCACATTCCTCCTCAAAGGGATTAGAATATTGTACCCGTGTATTTTTATCGATTTTAATAGATTGTCCTGCTTCTAGAATCAAAGTCTCACCTTCAATTATAAACTGTTTTTTACCTTTTATGATGTACGTATATTCTTCGAACTCCGGTGTTTGGTAAGGTTCGCTCCAGTGAGGAGGAGCAATCATATGAGCAATGGATATAGCAGGGTTTGCGGTGGCTGCTAATCCGTGGTGTTCTTCAATTAGTTTACCGTCTGTGGTTGGTACTACAAAAGGACTTTTTTGAATACTGAATTTCTTCATAATTATTTGCTTTTCAACATTTTTGACAATATTCCTAAGGCACCTCTTATGAAGGTTGCACTAGTTAGTACTTTTAAAACTGATTTACCTACTACTTCTGTGGTGCTCGGACCTTGCTTGGTGGTGGTTTTAGTTGTTTTAACTGCCGCTTTTTCTTGAGCTACTTCTTGTTCTTTTTTCGCGGCCGCTGCTTCTGCAACTGCTATTTTTTTATTGAGTAGTTCGTAAGCGCTTTCTCGATCAATTAGCTCACTGTATTTTTTTACTAATTTAGAACTGCTATTTATTTCCTGAATCTCATTTTCACTCAAAATATCCATCCTACTCATTGGTGCTCGTAACATAGTAGCTACTAATGGCGTTGGCGTTCCTTTTTCGCTAAGTGCCGTAATTAGAGCTTCTCCAATACCCAAACTAGTTAATACTTCGCTTGTTTCGTAATAATTAGAGGTGGGGTAATTGTCAGCAGTTTGTTTGATTGATTGTCGGTCTTTGGCTGTAAAGGCTCTTAATGCATGTTGGATTTTTAACCCTAGCTGAGCCAGAACGCCACTAGGGACATCCATTGGGTTTTGTGTAATAAAATATATTCCAATTCCTTTTGACCTAATGAGTTTTACAATAGTTTCAATTTGCTCAAGTAGGGCCTTGCTTGCTTCTTTAAAAATAAGATGTGCCTCATCTATAAAAATCACAAGCTCGGGCTGTTCAGCATCTCCTTTTTCAGGCATCTGTTGGTAAATTTCGGCTAGCAAACTCAACATGAAAGTCGAGAATAATTTCGGCTTATCTTGAATGTCTGTTAAACGCAGAATATTAACATATCCTTTTCCGTTTGAATCAATTCGCATTAAATCATCGATTTCAAAGGACATTTCTCCAAAAAATAAATCGGCACCTTGTTGTTCTAACTCTATTACTTTTCGCAAAATTATTCCCGTAGTCGAAGTTGATATCCTACCATATTCTGACGTTATTTCATCTTTTCCATCTTCAGTGATGTAATTAATGACTTTTTTAAAATCTTTTAGGTCAAGAAGAGGCATTTTGTTGTCATCACAATACTTGAAGATGATTGATACTACTCCCGCTTGGGTGTCATTTAAGTCTAGAATTCTAGAAAACAAAACAGGTCCAAATTCAGAAACCGTCGCACGAAGTCTTACTCCGCCTTGTTCTGATAATGTTAGTAATTCTACAGGAAACTTAGCGATGCTGTAAGGAAGGTTTATTTTAGCATGACGCTCTGTTATAAACGACTTTTCAACACCTTCCTTAGCAATACCACTAAAGTCACCTTTTATGTCCATCATCAATGTTGGTATACCAAATGAGGAAAGCTGCTCGCATAGAACTTGAATTGTTTTAGTTTTTCCTGTTCCTGTAGCTCCAGCAATTAGACCATGGCGGTTTAAAGTTTTCAAAGGGATTTTTACCAAAGTGTCAGCCATAGCTTCACCTTCCAGTATAGCTCCTCCTAGTGTAATACTCTCTCCTTTAGATGTGTATCCTTCGTTTATGTGTTTTTTAAATAAATCTTTACTATTCATGGTAACTACTGTATTGTATTTTAATGCAAGATATTATAATTTTCTGAAAAGAACTAAAATTGGTACAAACTGTAATTTTATTCCTTTTTTATTGCCAAATGTTAAATATTCAACTAAAATCTAAGGTATCTAATTATTGAAAAATTACATGATTTAATCTTAAAAAAGTGATTTATTTATGTAAAAAGATATCGTTTTCGATAACATCTTGATTAAATATAAAATAATTAAGAGATTTAAATTTTTTTCAATTGAAATTAATGATAATTAAATTAAAAAAAATTTTTTTATTTGAACTAAACATATAAATTTGCGGGACTACAAGTTTATTATAACTAAAAGAAATTATTTAAAACTATTAAAATTTAAAAAAATGGCAAACGTTAAAAAAGAAAGCACTTCAAACGGTGGTGGAATGGTTTCAGGGCTTATTATTGCTGCATGTATTGGTGTTGGTGTTGTAATTTGGAAATTCATCATGGGAAATCCTGATAATTTCGAAGGAGGAAATATAGAAACAGGTACTCCATTGAATACATTAGGTCAAGTATATCACGGTGGTGCAGTTGTACCAGTTTTGTTAGGAATGTTGTTAATGGTTCTTGTTTTTTCTATTGAAAGATATTTTGTTATCTCTAAAGCAGCTGGAAAAACTAATTTAGATACTTTCATGACTAAAATTCAAGCTAGCATTAAACAAGGAGAAATTGATGAGGCTATTGCAACTTGTGACAAACAACAAGGTTCAGTTGCTAACGCAATTAAGTCTGCATTGTTGAAATACCAAGCAGTTAAGAAAGAAGGATTTAATAGCGAAGAAGCAGCAGAAACTATTCACAAAGAAATAGAAGAAGCTACTTCACTTGAAATGCCAATGTTACAAAAGAACATGACGATTATCTCTTCATTAGTTTCTTTAGGAACACTTATTGGATTGTTAGGAACAGTATCGGGTATGATTAAAGCGTTTGGTGCACTAGCAGCAGCTGGAACTCCAGATCAAGCAGCACTTGCAGCAGGTATCTCTGAAGCACTTATTAATACTGCAACAGGTATTGGAACTTCAGCGGTAGCTATTATCTCTTACAACTTCTTTACATCTAAAATTGATGATTTAACATACTCAATCGATGAGGCTGCTGTATCAATTGTAAATTCTTACAGAAGATTCAGAGGAAGTTTGAAGCAATAATTATATTGATATTTATATCAATTAAAAAACAAAAAGAATGGCTAAAATAAAAATAAAGAAAAATCCGGGGTCTACTGATATGACCGCCATGTGTGATGTTGCATTCCTTTTGCTTACCTTCTTTGTAATGACTTCAACAGCTAAGATCCCTGAGGCTCTTCCTGTCGATACGCCTGCTTCAACTGTTCAAACTAAATTGCCGGAAACGGATCTAGCTACAATAATTGTAGGAGATGGAAAAGTTTTCTTTGATTTAAAAGGACGTGAAGTTCGTATCAAGACATTGGAGTTAATGAGTGATAAATATGGTGTAACTTTTTCTGATGCAGATAAGACTATGTTTTCTTTAATGGATGATTTTGGTGTCCCTATGACTAGTCTAAAGCAAATCATCGAGATGAAAGCTCCGGACAGAAGTAAAGCTGGACAGCCAGGTATTCCTTCGGATTCGACAGATAACCAATTGAAAGATTGGATTTATAATGCGCGTATTGCTAATATCGAGGTTAATGATAAGGAATTGCAAATCGCTATCAAAGGTGATGCAAAGGAAGACTATCCAGCAATCAGAAAGGTAATGGATATTTGTCAAGATCAGAAAATCAACAGTTTTAGTTTGGTTACTGGTTTAAGAGGTAAAGATTTTTAATTAACAAAAATATACTACAATGGCTGAATTAAATACCGACAGCGGTGGCGAAAAAGGTGGTAAAGTAAGAGCTAAAAAAGCGAATGCGAAGGTAGATTTAACTGCCATGGTTGATTTAGCGTTTTTATTGATCACTTTCTTCATGCTAACCACGACGTTGTCTAAACCCCAATCGATGAACTTGGGATTGCCAGATAAAAATGACGATGACAAAAATGTTGATATTAAAGTTGATGAAAACCGTACAGTAACTTTATTGCTGGGTGATAACAACAAGTTGACATTTTACATGGGATTGTTAGAGGCTCCGATTGGTGGACCGAAAGATATCTCCTATGACAGAGATGGACTTCGTAAAGAATTGTTGAAAAGAAAAGAGGAAGTTCTAGCTTATTCAACTGCTAAAGGTAAACCGGACCAGGGTATGATTGTCATTATTAAACCAAGTAAAAAATCAAATTACAAAAATGTAGTTGATGTTTTAGATGAAATGGCGATATCAGGTGTTCCTACTTACACAATTGTGAACGACATTACTCCTGCGGAACTAAAATTGTTAGAAGGAAAATAAGACTTGTCTTGTTTTCTTAATAACCTAATAATTAAGAAATATGAAATTAGATATTATTAAAAACCAGTGGTTGGAAATCGTCTTTGAGGGCCGTAACAAAGTTTACGGTGCTTATGAGTTGAGAAAAACGAACAGAAGTACTACAATTAAGGCCCTTGTTATTGGTGCTGTGTTTTTTAGTTTAGCTGTTGGTGCGCCTCTTATTTTAGACCTGATTCCCAAAGGCGAGGAAGATGATGTTGTTAGAGATGTAAAAATCACTGCAATAAAATTACCTCCCAAAAAAGAGGAAGTGAAAAAATTTGTACCACCACCACCACCACCTCCTCCGAAGGTTGATCAAGTGAAGTTTGTGAAACCGGTTGTGGCGAAAGCGGCAGAGGTTACAGAAGAACCACCAAAGATTGTTGAAATCAAGGAGAAAAAATTAGGTGCTGAGACTATTAAAGGTGATCCAGATGCTGTATTAAGTGTTGCTCCAGTTGGAAATGGTCCAAAACAACAAGTTGTTGAAGAAGATAACCAAATTTATAACAATGCTGGTATCGAAGTTAAGCCTGAGTTTCCAGGTGGTATGGATAAATTTTATGGTTATGTATCAAAAAATTACCGTGCTCCTGAAGAAGAAGGATTGAAAGGAAAAGTTTATGTAACTTTCGTAGTAGAAAAAGACGGTTCATTAACTGATATCAAAGTTTTAAGAGATATTGGTTATGGGACAGGTAAAGAAGCTATTAGAGTTTTGCAAAAATGTCCAAAATGGAATCCTGGAGTTCAAAATGGAAAACCGGTTAGAGTACTTTACTCACTGCCGATAACTATTCAAACTGCGGATTAATGTTGGATAATATTTATAGAAATATTCAGAAGAAATCGCTTAGAGAGCGATTTCTTCTCGTTATAGCATTTTTGTTTTTTATGTTTTATTTCGTTCTAGGGATATTGATTATCTTTATGGATAACTTCCCACTCAATATGGCAACGGAATATAGGTGGGCTTTTGGATTACTCCTCATGGTGTATTCTGCCTTCCGAGGTGTACGTTTGATTAATGAAAACAGAGATTGAAAATGAGAAAGAATGTATTGAAAATAGGTTACTTATTCATGATTGCGCTGATTGTAGCTTTTGCTAATTCATGTAAACAGACTAACAAGGATGATGGTAAAGAGACTATCTTAAAAGGAAAGACAACTATTTTAGTAGATGAAACTTTCTTGCCTTTGATAGAGGATCAGGTTACGGTATTTCAAAGTAAGTACAAGGCTGACATCACTGTGCAAGGTAAATCAGAAAACGAATTGATTCAATCCTTTCTTAAGGATACTAGTAGAATTGTGGTTTTGTCTAGAGTTTTGTCTGCGAATGAGAATAAGTATTTTGAGCAATTAAAGATTAAACCTAAAGTGACGCCGATAGGAAAAGATGCAATAGCTCTTATTTCTAATAAAAGCAACAAAGATACTTTGATCGCGTTACAAGATGTTATCAGCTTTATGCGCGGTAGCGAAATTAAAGGGATTAAGGGATTAGTTTTTGATAATCCAAATTCTAGTACAGTTAGATATATGAATGAACTAGCTGGATTAACTGCGCTGCCTGCAAAAAATGTATATTCATTCAAGACTAATAAGGAGGTGGTGAAATTCATTGCTGAAAACGAAGGAATGATCGGATTTGTAGGTTTGAATTATTTGTATCAGCCTACAGAAGCTGTTGCTACTAATTTGAAAAATATTAATGTATTAAGTGTTAAAGATAGTGGAAAAAATGACTATTTTGCGCCTAGTCAAAATAACCTAGCAGAGGGAACATACCCTTTGGCACGTGATTTGTATGTAATAAATTGTCAGGGATACTCTGGTTTAGGTATGGGCTTCGCCTCATTCGTAGCAGGAGATATTGGACAACGAATAATTTTAAAGTCAGGTTTGCTACCTATTAGGACTCCTGGCCGAAAAGTTAATTTTATTACAAATAAGAAAAAAGAAAAAGAAAATGAATAAATCAAATAAAGTTACAATGAACAAAGTAAAATTTTTAAGTGTTGCCCTTTTGGCTTCAGTATGCTCCGTGCAAGCGCAGGATATCAACCAAGTAAAAAAAGCAATTGACGCTGAACAATTTCAGACTGCTAAAACAACTTTAAAATCGATAGTAAAAGACGACTCTTCAAATGGAGCTGCTTTCTTTCTTTTAGGAAACGTTTATCTTGCTCAAAATGTGGCTGACTCAGCTGCTATCTCATATAAAGCTGGTCTAAATGCCAAAAAAGAGTCTCACTTAAATTATATTGGTTTAGGTCAACTCGACTTAGATAACAATAATGTTGCTGCTGCAAAATCTAATTTTGAGTTAGCTAAGAAGGACATGCGTAAAAAAGATTTTGAAGAGTACGTTTATATCGCACGTGCTTACATGAATGCTAATAAGCCAGATTATAAAAGTGCACTTGCTACTTTAGAACTTGCAAAGGATAGAAGCGCAATGGAGCCACAAGTTTTGTTAGCTATGGGAGATGCTTATTATGGTGATAAAAATCAAAATTCTGCTTTCTCTGCTTACAGAAATGCTTATCAAGCAGACGCTTCTTTGATTAGAGCTAAAATGCAATTAGGTGTTTTGTTAAAAGGAGCAAAAGCCTATAATGAGGCAGTTGCTGCTTATGAAGAGGTTATTGCAGTTAGTCCTACTTATGGTCCTGTATATCGCGAATTAGCTGAAACGTATTACTATTGGGCAAATAACGTTCCTGGTAGATACGATCAGTACATCAAGCAAGCACTTTCTTACTATGAAAAATACATGGAACTAACGGATTATTCTCTTGCTTCACGTATGCGTCATGCTGATTTTCTTATCCTAGCGAAAGATTACAAAGCATTAGAGGCTGAAGCTATGAAAATGAAAGAATTAGACAAGGTAAATCCTAGAATTTTAAGATATTTAGGTTATGCTGCTTATGAAAATGGTAATATTGATGGTGCAATTAGCTCATTGACTGAATACATTAGTGTTCCTTCTAACAAAATTATTGCTCAAGATTATTTTTACTTAGGTCAGGCAAAAATTAAAAAAGCGACAAGTGCTGATGGTACAACGATTGAACCAGTTTTATATAAAGAAGGAATTTCTTTTATTAAGAAAGCAGTAGAAATGGATATCTATTTTGCAGGTCAATTAGGAGATTTAGGTAAATCATTATATGAGCAAAGGTTATATAAAGAAGCAGCGTTTATATTTGAAATTGCAACTACAAACAAAGAATCAAAAAGTTATTTGTTAGACAATTTCTACCTAGGTAACTCTATCTATTTTGAAAATGCAAAAGCAGATGTGGTAAAAGATATGGAAGCTTTGGCTAAAGCGGATATTGCTTTTGGAAATGTTGTTGAGGCTTCACCAGAAACTATCGATGCATATGTATATCGTGCAAGAACTAATACGTTAATGGATAATGATGAAGCTATGATCAAGTACTATCAAATGTATGTTGATAAGGTAACTGAAAAAGGTGCTGAAGAGATGGCTAAGCCAGCTGTGAAAGCTAAATTGATTGAAGCTTACAATACAATGGCTGCAGGATATGTTAACTTTGATAAAGCAAAAGCTAGAGAGTATTTCACTAAAACTTTAGCGATTGATCCAACTAATGCTTACGCAACACAATCTTTGAAGACAATCAAATAATAATAGTAATACTATATTATAAAGAAACCGGTAGCTTTTAGCTATCGGTTTTTTGTTTTTATATTTTTGTTGAGAAATTGCATTTTTTTTTATGAATTAAGTCCCTTTCAAATTAACTATCTTTGTACTTTAAATTTAGATAATGTTATCAAAAGAAATACAATTAGAAGTAAATAAAGGAGCAATGCTTCCTTTGATGGAAGAGTTTTATACCATTCAAGGTGAGGGTTATCATACTGGTACCGCAGCTTATTTTATACGAATTGGTGGTTGCGATGTAGGTTGCCATTGGTGTGATGTGAAAGAAAGTTGGAATGCAGAGTTACATCCTCCTACTGCCGTAAGTGTTATTGTTGAGAATGCAAGTAAGTATGCTGAGACGGTTGTAGTGACTGGTGGCGAACCTTTAATGTGGGACATGAGTCTATTAACACAGAATCTTAAAAATGTTGGACGTAAAGTTCATATCGAAACTTCAGGTGCTTATCCATTATCTGGAACTTGGGATTGGATTTGTCTTTCGCCAAAGAAAAATAAATTACCAACTGAAACAGTATATAATGCTGCGCACGAGTTGAAGGTTATTATTCATAACAAGCACGACTTTATCTTCGCTGAAGAGCAAGCAGAACTAGTTAATAAAGGTGCAATATTGTTTTTACAACCCGAGTGGAGCAAAAAAGAGGAAATGACTCCGCTTATTGTTGATTACGTGATGAATAACCCGCAATGGAGAGTTTCACTACAAACACACAAGTATCTTAATATACCATAATGTAGGTTTTACTTATTATGAAAAAAGGCTAAACAGAAAGTGTTTAGCCTTTTTTTATCTATCTGTATCTTACCTAATAGAACTAATTAAAAGGTATTGTATCAAGCTTCAGTTTGTAGAGTCAACCGGGCTAAATAGTCATAGTGGTCGCCTTCAGTAACAAGCTCACATGCTAGATTATTTGCTATAGCGATGTTCTGTAAGGTGTTGTAATCAAGATATAACCAAGGAAATGATTCTTCTTTTTCTCCTTTGTAACTTATAGTAAATTCTAATTCACCGTAATATGTATCTGCGGGTACTGAATATGATCCGTCCTCATCTTGGTCAAACATATAAATAATGTCAGAACTGTCAATTAGTATTTGTCCGTTTGGTTTTAGTAGGGAACGCAACTTTTCTAAAAATCGTGAAGTTTTCTCGAGAGTACCAAAAATCCCCGTTCCATTCATTAGTAACAAAATAGTGTCAAACTTTTCAGTATCCCAATTTAGAATGTCGGCAACAGCAGTATTTTTCACACCGCGTAATGCGCAAGTTTGTATAGCTTGTTGCGAAATATCTATTGCGGTTACGTCAAGATGTTTTTCATTTTGTAAATACAAGCTATGACTCCCGGCGCCTGCTCCAACATCAAGTGTTTTGCCGTAACTCAATGTAAGTGCTTTCTGTTCTATCAAGGGCATCGAGTCATATTCTCGAAACAAATAGGCAACGCTCATTTCGTCTTCTTCGGAGATCGTGGTTTCTGTGATAAGGTCTTGGGGCGAATTACTTGTTTGATAATCTAGTATGGCTCGGCCAAATAAGTCTTTCATGATAGTTTGTTGTGTAATGTGTAAATTGTTTGGTTGATTTGAGTAATTTTGACACATCTTAAAAATTAATCTAAATAATAGCTCAAAATGCTTAAGCCCTCCTTAAACGAACTCGGAAAATTAGCCAAAGATAAGCAACTAGAGAATAAAAAGTATTTTGATAAGCTAAAAAAGAAAAGCCCGAAAAATTTAGATTACGTTATGCAGGACATACATAATGCCGAATTTAAACGAACAGATTGTTTAGAATGTGCTAATTGTTGTAAAACTACAGGTCCTTTATTTACTTCTGCTGATATCGAACGAATTTCAAAACACCTGCGCCAAAAGCCACAACAGTTTATAGAACAATACCTGCGTATTGATGAAGATCAGGATTACGTTTTACAATCTGTGCCTTGTTCTTTTTTAGATACAGATAATAGCTGTTTTATTTATGATGTTCGCCCTAAAGCATGCCGCGAATTTCCTCATACAGACAGAAAGAAATTTCAACAAATTACTGATATAACTTTAAAGAATATTCCTGTGTGCCCAGCAGCGTATAATATTGTAGAAGAAATGAAAAAGAAATTGCCCTTATAGCTTCTGTCTATGTTTTACTTATACATACTGTTGTTTATGCCTAATTAGGATGTTAGTATTAGTGCTTTTATTCTTCATATTCTTAGATAAGGTGAGACTTAGTGTGAATAGGGGTTCATGTTTTTATTTCACAAATCTCTGCTAAATAATTAATCGATATTAAGGTATTAAATGTAATTTTGAGCCCAACTTCAAAAAATCACATAAGGATTTTTTAATTAAATAAACTTTTCTTGAATTTAGAATATTTCATAGCAAAAAGACTTATCACGGCGAAAGACTACAAGAGTAGTATTTCAGCACCTATAATTAAGATAGCAATTTCGGCGATTGCCATAGGAATGATCATGATGATAGTTTCTGTTGCGACTGGTATTGGTTTACAAGAGAAAATTAGGGAGAAAATAGCAGCATTCAATGGGCATATTGTAATTTCGAATTTCGACAGTAATCAATCTGATGCTAATTTAAGTCCTATATCTAAAACTCAAAAGTTTTATCCAAAATTCAATAGTGTTCCCTCAGTAAACCATATCCAAGCGATTGCGAGTAAAGCAGGTATTATTAGGACGGAGACTGCCTTCGAAGGGATAATGTATAAAGGTGTTGGTCCAGATTATAAATGGGATAATATAAAGGAATATCTGGTTGCGGGTGTTATTCCTGATTATAAAAACAAATTAAACGAAGATGTTCTGATTTCGCAATTTCTTGCAAATCGCTTAAATCTAAAAGTAGGGGAAAAGTTCAATACCTTTTTTATGAAGGAAGGTCAGAATAAGTTGCCTAACAGTAGACGATTTACGATAGTAGGCATTTTTAACAGTGGTTTTCAAGAATTTGATGCAACTTATGTATTGGGGGATATAAGACATATCCAGCGAATTAATAAATGGAAGCCGGATCAAGTAGGAGCTTTTGAGGTTTTTGTTAATGATTTTGATGCTTTAACTAATATAGGCGAACAAGTGTATAAGGAAACAGGGTCTACCCTTGACTCTAAGACTATTATTGAAAAGTATAGCTACATCTTTGAATGGTTACAACTGTTTGATTTTAATATAATTGTCATTTTAATAGTCATGATAGTAGTGGCGACCATAAACATGGTTGTAGCGTTGCTAGTGCTAATTTTAGAGCGAACCCAAATGATTGGTATTTTAAAAGCATTAGGAGCGAATAACTGGACAGTTAGGAAAGTTTTTTTGTACAATGCTTCGTATCTTATAATTCGTGGGTTATTCTGGGGCAATCTCATTGGGATTACAATTTTATTAATTCAAAAATATTTTGGAGTAGTCACTTTAGATCCAGCTAATTATTATGTATCACAGGCTCCAGTATATTTTAATCTATGGTATATTGTTCTCTTAAATTTAGGCACCATAGTTACTTGTTTTTTAGTTTTACTAATTCCATCTTTTATAATAACCAAGATTTCCCCTGTAAAAGCAATTCGCTTTGACTAGTCAAGTGTTTGTGATTTGAAGCTTTAACTAAATAGAGTGACAATATTTTTTAGAACTAAATAGTACTGCACTTTTTTCAGGAGCTTATTCCTGCTATTCGTTTCAATCTTTTATGGGAGAAAGAATTCCCATAAAAGGATTTCCACTGCTATCAGGGCTAGGGGAGTGGTAGCTTTATGCACTTGTTGTTTGTAATCCATATTAAAAAGGATGTTACGCTGGATTAAAGTTGTAATAATAATCTACTTCATTATATAGTATAGGGTCTCGTTAGTAAATTAAAAGATAGGATTGCGTTTGCTGATAATACATAAACCTTCGAAAAAGACCACATTATATATAGGGTAGAACAGCATAGTATCAAAATGTCAATTATTCTATTTCTCTAAAATCGCAAGTCTTGGTTCAAAAGTATAAGCATACATTATATAGTATACAATTTGGATATTGTATCTAGTAGAATCCAATAAGCATACTAGGCACCGC
>Ga0180008_1000390_pt1 | contig 39536 bp, 32 predicted proteins | sample MM_PW_MetaG_FD_121121 | JGI IMG/M metagenome (GOLD analysis project Ga0180008, IMG submission 121121) | Groundwater microbial communities from the Aspo Hard Rock Laboratory (HRL) deep subsurface site, Sweden - MM_PW_MetaG | ecosystem: Environmental > Aquatic > Deep subsurface > Groundwater... | reverse complement strand
GTGGCCAGCGTTCACGCGGTCCAGCTCCGCCTTGATGGTGTTGAACTCGCGCAGCCAGAGTTCATTGAGCTTGTCGATCTCGGCAAACAGCGCGTCGCGGATGCTGGTCTGCTGGGATTCCTGCTTGGCCAACGCCTCCAGCATTTGTTCCGCCTTGGTTTTGCGCTGCTGCTGGGCCAGGAAGTCGTCCGGCTGGATCGCAGTCATGCCGGTTTGCTTGAGTTCCTGAGCCAGTTGGCGCTCGACTTGTGCGAACTCCTCCTGAAGGTTCTTGCTTGCGCCTTCAAACTCGCCCTGCTTGGTCTGGAGCCGACCCGCAATGGCTCGCGCGTCTTGCTCGATCTGCTTGAGCTGATCGACCTGGGCAACGAGCTTGGAGAACTCGACGTAGTAGGCCGCGAAGAAGTCCGGGTTCTGCTTGGACACGTAACTCGTCGCGTTGCGCAACTCGTCCTCATGCTCGGCAATCAATTGCCCCAGGGCGAGGATGAAGCTGTCTGCCCGCTCCTTCATGCGTGCTAGCGCAGTAGCGTCCTGCTGGAAACCGAGGCGCTTTTGGAGCTTGTCGGCGACGCCGTGCTCCGCGAACTTGGTCAGACGGAAGTTGGCATCATTGAGTTGGGTCTCGAAGTCGCGCTTGAGTTCGGCCGTATTGCTGAGCTTGAGCCAGCGCTGAGCAGCGTCGCGCACGCGCTGGCGTTGGGCCTCGATTTCGTCTCGCAGCACACGCAGCTTCTCGCCAACCAGTTTTTCCACCAGATCGGTCTCGAAACCTTCGCCGGTGCTGGAAAGGTCCTTCTGGCCGAAGTAGATCGGGCGGCGCAGTACGGTCTCCCGGATCGACACGCCGGGCTGCAACTTGCCACCCAAGTAGACGTTCGGCGCTTCACGGAAGATGCGTGAGATGGTGAACTCTTGTCCGTACACGTCGCAGGCTGTCAGCGTCACCTTGCCGCCGCTGCCAAGGGTGTGGCGGATCAACTCATCCTTGTACTTGGTGTCCTGTGCTTTCTCACCTCGTGGAATATCGAGGGCGTAGCGCACCGCCTCCAGGATGGATGACTTGCCGCTGCCCCGGATACCGATCAGCGTGTTGAGTTCGGAAGAAAAGTGCAGCGTCTGCCCATCGAGGATGCCCCCTTCGAAGTGAATGCTGCGGATGTGCGATGCCTGATGCTTGGGTGGCTCCGTGGCGACCCGCGCAGCGGGATCGCTCAAGGCAAACTTGACCGCCTCAAAGGACAGCTCGCCCAACTTCAGGTAACTGGTCTTGCCCCTGCCGATTTCATCGATGCACTTGGGGTCGCTTCCTTCCAGTTCGGCGGGATACCAGCTCTGCAGCCAGCTTTGAATCTTGGTGCGGCAAGGTTTGTCTTTGCCTGCGCCGTCGTGCGTGCGAACCTTTTGGAAGCCGAGTGTTCTGCGCCGAAAGAACTCGTTTTGCCCCAACTCAGTGAGTCGGCCGCCATCCAGCTCCGACCACAAGCCACTTGGTGCCTCGACATGGGCAAAGACGAGGAAGAAATCCCGGTGATAGCTTTCCAGCTTCTTGATCGTCTCCAGAAGTGACCACGAGGTGCGGCCATTCTCCTGCTCGTACTGTGCGGGCGTCTTGCCTTCGAATGCGCTGGTTAGGAAGGGGTTGATGTGGTTGTGCTCGTTGATCCATTCATCTGAAAACACGACGAGCGTGTGAATGCCATTGGCGCCATCATTGACCGACAGCTCGACGCCTGGCAGCAGCGCAATCCCCTTCTTCTGCGCTGTCTTGCGCAGCGCTTTGAACTCATCGAAGTCGAACTTGTTGTGATTGGTGATGACGCCCAGTCGGATGCCCGCGTTCTCCAATGCATCCACATAGTTGCTGTTGTAGAAGTTGTCATCGCCCGTGAACTTGAACTCGCGGTCTGCGCGGGTGTGTAGATGGAAGTCTGCACGAATCCACTGAGCCCCTTGTGCAAAGACGGTCCCCATCATCGTCCCTCCTCATAGGCAGCCAGGCCGGCGATCTCTCGGCCTTGGGCGAGCTTGTGCAGCAGTGGAGTCAGCTCTTCCATCAGGGCCAACTCCTTCACACGCCGGCTCTTCCAGTTGAGTCCGAGCGGTTCTAGAAAGTCGGTGAGCTTCTCCCCGTCGAAGATGCGGCGTCGCAGGATTTCATCGACAAATCCTTGCAGTGCGTCAGGCTCAAGCCCATGGCGGTTGGCAATATCGGTCAGTTCCCGTGCTTTCTTCTCTGCCTTGAAGCGGGCAAATCCGCTGCGGATTTGCTTCTCGTCCAATGCTTCATTGACCGGCAGGCCCCGGATGTACTCGGCAATGTCCTCGCGCTCATCGATGAACTTGGCGTCGGACTGGATCAGACCGATGAGCTGCTCCCGGTTCATGGTGAGCTTGCCGGGCTTCTGCTGCGTCAGCTTCGCAATGAGGCCCATGATGTAGTCGTAGTCGATCACCGCCGACGCGAAGAGCACGAACTCGAAATCAAGCTGCTGCACTTCGGGCGGAGCCTGATCGCGGTCCTGTTGTTCCTTCAGCCGTTTGGCAGTCTCCAGGTACACCCCTTTGAACCCTTGCAGCTGATCGGGCGGCGCAATTTGGGTGATCTGCTCCTTCTGTTCTTCGGAAAGATCGGTGTATTGATCGAGCTGGGTCTTGAGGCGCTGCACTTCCTTGAACAGGTTGACGAATTGCGCCCGAGCGGCGTCGCCCTTCAGGTTGGCGACCTCTTCCGGCGCATTGGTCACGCCTTGTGACTGCATGAAGTCAGCCAGTTTCTGGGTGGCCGTCTGAAGGTTGTCGATGACCTTGGGCGCAGGGTCTACGAGCCAAATTTCGCGCGGGTTGTCGATCTTCTCGCCGGAGAAGAGCGCAATCGCCTCTTCGACCGGCTTCTGCTGCTGGCGGAAGTCGAGGATGTTGCCGTAGGGTTTACTGTCGTTCAGCACGCGGTTAGTCCGCGAGAACGCTTGGATCAAGCCATGGTGCTTGAGGTTCTTGTCCACATACAGCGCGTTGAGGTACTTGGAGTCGAAACCGGTGAGCAGCATGTCCACCACGATGGTGATGTCGATCTTTTGCTCGGCTGGCAGATCGGTGTTGGGGTACTGCTGATCCTTGATGCGCTTCTGCACATCCTGGTAGTACAGGTCGAACTCGCCGATGCGGTGGTTGGTACCGAAGCGGGCGTTATAGTCAGCGACGATACGTGTGAGCGCAGCTTTTTTGCCTTCAGGGTCCTGCTGGTTGTCTTCCTTTTCTTGCGGAAGGTCTTCCTGAATCTGCTGCACGTCCTTGTTGCCTTCGTCGGGCGGGGAGAACACGCAGGCAATGTTCAGCGGGCGGAATTCGGTATCTTGCTCCGCTCGCTGCTTCTGAACGTCGGCAAATAGTTCGAAGTACTCGATAGCATCATTGATGCTGGCGGTCGCCAGAACAGCGTTGAACTTGCGCCCATTGGTCGCGGCGTCGTGCTTGGTCAGGATGGTTTCAATGACCTTCGGTTTGGCAATGCCTTCGCCGGGCTTTGGTGGGTTCTTGCCCTCGGGCTTGAAGTAGTCCACGTGGAAGCGCAGGACATTGCGGTCCTCGATGGCGTGGGTGATGGTGTACTGGTGCAGGCAGCGCTGGAACAGATCGTCGGTGGTGCGGAAGCTGGCCTGCTGCCCCTCTATTTGTTGATAGCTGGCGTTCTTCTCAAAGATGGGCGTGCCAGTGAAGCCAAAGAGTTGAGCGTTGGGGAAAAACTCTTTGATGGCTTTGTGGTTTTCGCCGAACTGCGAGCGGTGGCATTCGTCGAAGATGAACGTGATGCGAGCTCCGCGCAGCGGCTCCAAACGCTCTTTGTAGTTGCGCTTATTGGTGCCGTCCAGAGCCAGGCCCAGCTTCTGAATGGTGGTGACGATGACCTTGTCGGCGTAGTCATCCGACAGCAGGCGGCGCACCAGCGCTTCTGTGTTGGTGTTCTCTTCGACGCAGCCTTCCTGGAAGCGGTTAAATTCCTCGCGCGTCTGGCGGTCGAGGTCTTTGCGGTCCACCACGAACAGGCACTTGTCGATGTCCGGGTTGTCCTTGAGCAAGGTGGATGCCTTGAACGAAGTCAGCGTCTTGCCTGACCCGGTGGTGTGCCAGATGTAGCCGTTGCCGCAGTTCTGGTGGATGCACTCTACGATGGCTTTGACGGCATAGATTTGGTAAGGCCGCATCATCAGCAGCTTTTGCTCGCTGGCCACCAGCACCATGTAGCGGCTGATCATCTGGCCCAGGGTGCACTTGGCCAGGAACTTGTCGGCGAAGCTGTCGAGCTGGGTGACCTTCTTGTTGTCTTCGCTGGCGAACTGGTAGACCGGCAAGAAGCGCTCATCGGCATTGAAGCTGAAGTGCCGGGCGTTGTTGTTGGCGAAGTACCAGGTGTCGGTACGGTTGCTGACGATGAAGAGCTGCAAAAAACACAGCAGGGTCTTGCCATAGCCGTTGCCTGGGTCGCCCTTGTAATCGACGATCTGCTGCATGGCGCGGCGCGGGCTGACCGCCAGCGTCTTCAGCTCGATCTGCACCACCGGCACGCCGTTGATAAGCAGCATCACGTCGTAGCGGTGATGGCTGTTGTCGGTGTTCATGCGCAGCTGGTTGACGACCTCGAAGTCGTTCTTGCACCAGTCCCGGATGTTCACGAGGGTGTAGTTCAACGGCGTGCCGTCGTCGCGCTCGAAGCTGTTGATGTTGCGCAGCGTCTGGGCGGCGTTATAGACATCGGGGGTGACGATGCCATCGAGAAGGCGCTGGAACTCGCTGTCGGTCAGATGCACACGGTTGAGCGCTTCGAACTTGGCGCGGAAGTTGGCTTCCAATGCGGCGCGGTCGCGGATGTCAGGGCGATAGGTGTACTTGAGGTCGCCGAGCTTGCTGATCAGGTCCAGCTCGATTTGGTGTTCGGTGGTCGTCATGAATCTGTTCCTGCCGTCATGGATTTGTTGGTGTGGCGAGCAGGCGGCTCCCTGTGGTTTGAGCAGCCATGTCAAGCGCCCGCCTTGGTCGGTTCTCCGTTCGGGTGGTCCAGTCTCAAGTCATGGCTGCGCGCGTACTCCAGCACCAGGATTTCGATCATCGATGCCACCGACCGGCGCTCGCGATCAGCCGCTAAGCGCAAAAGCTGCTTGATCTCGGCGGAGGTGCGGATGGAAAGGGTTTCGTCCTTCAGGCGTGACATGGCGGTGTCTCGTCAATAGTGTCACGCAAATGTACTGCCTTTGCATGCATTTACGCAATGCAAAGTTGCACCATGCCCATTGCCCCTCTGAATGGATGCCGTGGCTGATCGGCACCAGGAGCAAATGGGGCAATGAAAGGCGACATTGCCCCATTTGGCGACGGCATTACCTCATTCCGGCCGAGGCGCTCGCACGTCTGGTCGGGCCTGGGATTGCAGCGCCTTGACGGGCAAATTGGCCTCAATGCGCACTGGGCGTAAGGCGTGTCCACCGCGCGCTTGATGCGCCGTGCCGTAATGACGCCGCGTTTTGGCGCTGCGATGGCCGAGACCACGGCTGGCGGCATCGCCGTCGCCTGATGCCTTCACGTCCGCGCTCCACTGGTGTCGGAAGCAAGTGGCGGTGATGGTGTGACCGTGATCGCGCCAGAGGCTGCGCCCGAGTCGCTGGATTTCCGTTGTGAAGTTGCCAGGTTTGGCGATCTGGACGCGCAACTTCCGGTCAGTCTCCATGCTCAGCCGTTTCACCAGGGCTGCAACCAGTGGATGAGTGTCGTCGGCCGAGTAGGCCACGAAGCGGTGCGGTTGGCCCTGGCTCGCTTTAACCTTGGCGCCTGTCACGTACAGGCAGAGGATGTCTTTGCCCAGCAGGTCGTCGAATTCCACCCAGGTATCAATGCCTGCTGCCACCTCGGCCGGGCGAGCGCCGGTCAGCGCGGAGATCAAGAGCGCGTCGGCATACTTGCCGCGAACGCCGCGCGTGCAAAGGTCTTCCCGCCAAGTGGGCGGCAGGCCTCGCAGCGCTTGCCGCTTGCTTCGGCGCTTTCGCCTCGGCTGGGTCATGCCTTGACGCTGCAGGGTGATCAAGGCGCTCATGGTTATCAGTAGTTCGTGGCACGAGGCCTGCAGTCGCTCCTGGATGGTGGCGTCCAGCGCCTGCGGTAGCTCAGTGGCAAGCACGTCGATGCTGTGAAAGCAGTGATAACGCAGCGCCGCCAGGCGCTTGTAAAACGTGGTGGGCCTACCCGTGTTGCGCACCACGGCTACGAGGCCGCCATCGGCACTGTTACCCTGCCGTATCAGTTGCCAGGCCAGCTTCAGGTACTCTGCCTGCGTGGCTGCTGATTGGCTCGTGGGCCCACCCTTGGGTCTGATCGCGGAGAGGGTGTCCAGGCACTTCCGAACTGTGGCAACCAGTTGCTCCACGGCGGGAAGTGACGCGGTAGTCGCCGACTCCTCATCAGACCGCCTCCGTTGTTTTTCGGGGGAAGCTATCACAGGCGTGTCCATACGATCTGCTCCTTCCCGTGAGTGCTTTGCTCCAGCCGTGTGCCGACGATGATTTCCAACCGTTCCAGCTCAGCCGCAGCGGCCAGGATGGCGCGGCGGAACTTGCGGATGGGGCTGCTGTACTGGAGCTTTTCTTTGAGCCAGGCAAGGTTGTGGCGTTGCGTCGTATCGGACGAGGTGGCAACCAAGCGCTGCAGGGCCTTGGCCATGTCCTGCTGGCGTTTGATCTGCAGCCGCTTCTCCCAATCCACCAGTGCAAACTCGCGGTTGCCGAATAACTGAACCATGCGGCGGTCGATTCGCAGAGCGTAGGTGTCCAGGTCTTCGTCCAGATCGAAGCTGTCGATCAGGTGCAGGACCCGGTGAACGCCCTTGCGTGGGGTGACCCCATGCGGTACTTCGCCCACTGTGTATTTCGAGGTCTTCACCTCCAGCATGCCGAGGCTGAGGCGAAGGAACGACTCGTGCAGCCATTGATACTCCGCACGGCCAGAGTGCCGTCCAATGGACGCCAGAAAACGCGACCGGATGATGGGCACAGGGCTACCGATAGGGCGGCGGCGCGCTTCATGGAGCGCATGCATCCAGACGTCGCAGTCCGGCTCGTCAAGCTGTGCGCCCCAGTACCGTAGCTGGACATCCGACCTGCTCGTAAGGGCCTTGCCGTCATGCATGGCGCGGTCGCCCCGACCGATGGGGGCAAAGAGACTGGATCTCGCAAGATGGTTGGGAATGGCCCGATCCAGGTCGCGCCACCATGGAAGCTGGACGACTGCCCCTGTGGTCGGGCGCGGCGTTGCCGAGGTTGTGGCGGATCGCTCAAGGACCCGCTGCCGCAGTCGTTCGAGGGCCTGATCCAGACGGTGTTGCTGGGATTTCGGAGTGACCTGGGCGAAGGAGTGAGGCGCAGACATGGCTCACCTCCCTTCCGTCGCTGTGTTGGCCCAGCGCTGCCGAGCGAGCTGCTCGGCTTTGGTGGGGCGGCCACGGGGGCGGCGCGGCGGCGGTGGCTCGACAGGACGGGTGGACTCGATCCAGGCGAGCACGTCGGCCTCGTACCAGCAGAGACGACGTGATCCCGGCATCTTGAATGGCCGGGGAATTAGGTGGGCATACTTGGCGTTGGTGGCGCACGTTCTGATCGTCGTTGCCGTCTTGCCAATGAGCGGCGCTAACTGCTCGATGAACAGAATCCTGGGCAAGTCACCGGAGGCAACGACTTGCAGCGATGTTGCTGCAGATTCCACGGTGGCAAAGCCATCTGCGATGGCCAGAGGTACAGGCTTGGGCGCGATGGTCGCGCGGGGTGACTTGGGCGAGTTCCCGGAACGGGCGGTTGATGGTGATCTCGGCATGGGTGCCTCACAAGCAAACGCGCTTGTGAGGGCCGACTGTTGTGCAAGCGGAACTGCTGGACTCAGGTAGACCAGCCTCTTAGTCGCTTGCCCTCACGGCGATGCGGGCACTTAGGGCGAGGAGAATGGAGGCGGTGCGCTTGGCCCCCACTTCAACGCCCCCGGCGGAAGTACGCCGAGCGTTGCTGACTCTTCTCCGAACGACTTATCCCTCTGATTTATCGTCCGGCTCGCGATCTGCGCTGGGGCTGCACGGCGTGCTTGTTGAGCGCTTCGCGAGGTTCGCCGTTGCGCCAACCCCATGCATAACGATATGGAGACACCCGCCAGACTGTCAAGTTGCTAGGCGAGAAAGCAAGTCAAAACAACGTTGAGGTGTTGGGCCATTCTTGGGCCATCGGCGACCCGGATTTACTCTGAATTGTCATTCATGACGATTCAAAGAAAAAAAGCCCAAGTGCTTGATTCACTTGGGCTTTTTCCGTTGTGTCCTGGTCGGGGTGAGAGGATTCGAACCTCCGGCCTCTACGTCCCGAACGTAGCGCTCTACCAGGCTAAGCTACACCCCGATCTCAACGACGATCACTCACCGTCTTCAAGACGACCTGTGTATCGAGTCAAACGATAATTCTAGCAGAGATTCGCGCCACTCGTTGGCAGGCAGCCGCTCCAGGCAGCGCTTGGAACGCTCGGCCTGCTGCTGCGCAGCCTCGCGCGTGGCGTCCAGCGCGCCGGTGCGTTTGACGATCTCGACGATCTGCGCCATGCGCTCGACCTCGCCCTGCTCGATGGCCTGGCGAATCAGCGCAGCCTCTTGCGGCGTGCCGCGCTGCATCGCCACCAGCAGCGGCAGCGTGGGCTTGCCTTCGCGCAGGTCGTCGCCGATGTTCTTGCCCAGCTCGGCCGTGCTGCCTTCGTAGTCGAGCAGGTCATCGATGAGCTGGAAGGCGGTGCCCAAGGTGCGGCCATATTCGGCGCAGGCTTCCTCGACCTCGGGCGAGGCGTCGCTGATCAGCGCGCCCAGGCGGGCCGAGGCCTCGAACAGCTTGGCCGTTTTGTATTCGATGACACGCAGGTAGTCGTCCACCGAGATGTCGGGGTCGTGCATGTTCATCAGCTGCAGCACCTCGCCTTCGGCGATGACGTTGGTCGCGTCGGCCAGCACCTCCATCACGCGCAGGCGGTTGGTCGAGACCATCATCTGGAAGGCGCGCGAGTACAGGAAGTCGCCCACCAGCACGCTGGCGGCGTTGCCGAACAGGGCGTTGGCCGTCTTGCGGCCGCGGCGCAGGTCGGACTCGTCGACCACGTCGTCGTGCAGCAGCGTGGCGGTGTGGATGAACTCGACCACGGCGGCCAGTTCATGGCGCTCGCTCGATCGGTTGCCCAGGGCACCGGCGATCAGCAACAGCAGCATGGGGCGCACGCGCTTGCCACCGGCGCTGACGATGTAGTGCGAGATCTGGTTGACCAGCGCGACCTTCGAGGAAAGCCGACGGTGGATGACCTGATCGACCTCCGCCATGTCGGCGGCGGCGAGGGCTCGGTAGCTGGCGGGAGATGAAAAAGAGGTCACGCGAAGGAAGCGGTTGGGGGCGCCCGTGCAGGCACATGGGGGGCCGAATTGCAGCCCGACGCGGGGGATTATAGGAAGGCCCTTTCGGATTCGCCGCACAATGGCGCCTCAGCGCGCACCACCCCACCCGCGGCCCCATGGATCACCTCGACACCATCGCCCCCACACTGAGCCTGGCCATCGTCGGCGCCGGGCCAGCCGGCCTGAGCCTGGCCCTGCAGGCCGCACGGGCCCTGCCCGAAGCCCGCGTCACCGTGTTCGATGCCCGCCCGGCCGACCTCGACATCGCCAAGGACGCGCGCACCCTGGCCCTGTCGCTGGGCACCGTGCAGGAGCTCGGCCGCATCGGCGTGTGGGACGCCATCGCGCGTTCGGGCAAGCAAGCCCCCATCCTCGAAGTTCACGTTTCGCAGCAGCAGCCCACCGTGTTGTGGCCCGGCACCGGTCAACCTGAAGTCAGCATCACCGCGCGCGAGCAGGGCGTGTCGCAGTTGGGCGCCGTGGTCAGCTACGGCACGCTGGTGGCGCCGCTGCAGGCCGCCTGGCTGGACGCCGTCACGAACGATGAACACCGCATGGCCATGCGCTTTGGCACGCCGGTGCGTGGGCTCAAGCGCGTGGGCTCGCGCATCGAGGTCGATGCCGACATCGCCGAGGCCTTCGACCTGGTGGTGGTGGCCGAAGGCGGCGTCTTTGCCGACCAACCCAAGCTGCAATGGCCCGAGGGCCTGAGCCGCGATTACGAACAGACCGCGTGGGTGGGACAGGTCCGACTGGATGCGAGCGCGCCGGACGGCACGGCCTACGAGCGCTTCACGCCCTCGGGCCCAGCCGCCCTGCTGCCCCTGCCGCCCGGCCCGGTGCGTGCCGGGGGCGAAAGCGGTCGGCGTGCGGCCCTGGTGTGGTGCGTGCAGCGCCACGACGACCCGGTGGCTGGCCTGGACGAGGCCCAGCGGCTGACCGTGCTGGGCAGCATCTTCCCCGACCGCGTGGGCCGCATCCTGGAGGTGTCGCCGCTCAAGGCTTTTCCGCTGGGGCTCAACGCCCACACGCGGCTGGTCAGCGACGAAGCGGTGGTGCGCATCGGCAACGCGGCGCAGACGTTGCACCCGGTGGCCGGCCAGGGCTTCAACCTGGCCATGCGCGACGTGCACGAGCTGCTGGCCGCCCTGAAGACACAGGGCTGGGCAGGCGAAGACGACGCCGGCACGCGCGAGATGAAGGTGCGCCGCGCGCTGCGGCAGTTCGAGCGGCGCCGTCAGCCCGACCGATTGGCGCTCATGGGCGCGACCGACTTCCTGGCGCGCAGCTTCACGTGGCCGGCGCCGATCCTGGCGACGATGCGGGGGCTGGGGCTGGGCGCGGTGCAGCAGTTGCCGCCCGTCAAGCGGCTGTTGGCGCGCAGTTTCATGTTCGGCTGGCGCTGAGGGCGCCAGGGGCCGTCAACGCAGCGCCAGCATGGCGGTGCTCACGGGCTCGGCCTGCACGCGCAGCGGGACATCGTCCATCACGCCCTGGGTCAGGTACAAGCCCCATGCGGCGATGGCGGCGAACAGCAGGTGTTGCAGCAGTTTCTGGCGCATGGTGTGGTCTCCTGTGGGTGATGCGGGCCCGTTGAGGGTCGATGGAGGCATCGTAGGCAGGAGGGGCCTGGTGCAGCGCGCGGAGTAGCCGGGCTGCAAAGGGTCATTTCTGGCAAGACTCGCCTGCGGCACCCACTTCGATGCTCGCATCGCAACCACTGCCGGCCGAGATCAGCCGGCGCGCCCAGGCCTGCCACAGGCGGCGCCAAAGCGACCTGGAACGCGCGCCGCCCGCCTGCGCGCCTGCGCTGGCATCGCCATCGGCCAGCAAACCGCACACATAGCGCCCCTGCGCATCTGACCAGCGCAGCAAATCGCAGGCCCCACGCCGCTTGCGGCTGACCAGCATGCCCACCGGGCAAGGCTCGGCCAGGCAGCACACCCCGCAGCCGTTGCAGGGCGCGCCCTCGGGCGGCTTGGGTGGCGCCTCGGGATGGATGTGGATGACCTGATGAGGGTGGGGCATGAGGGAGCGCCGCGCCAGCAGAACAACCATGCCCCGCTGGCCACAGGCGCGGGCTCGGGGGCAAGGGGGACGGCAGGGGAGCCCCCGCAGCATAGCGGGTGCAGGGTCTCGCCGGGTTTGAGACAATCGCGGGATGAACACCGCCGCATCCACCGTCACCTGGGCCGAAGGCCAGGGCGTGCCCGACTACATGAACGCCGTCGGCCAGGCCGCCCGCGCCGCCGCCACGCTGATGGCCGCCGCCAGCACCGCCGCCAAGAATGGCGCCCTGCTGGCCCTGGCGCGCCAGATCCGTCAGCACGCCGGCGAACTCAAGGCGCGCAACGCCTCCGACATCGCCAACGCCGAGAAAAACGGCTTGGCCGCCCCCATGGTCGACCGCCTGCGCCTGACCGACAAGGTCATCGAGACCATGGCCGAGAGCTGCGAGCAGGTCGCCGCCCTGCCCGACCCGGTTGGCGAGATCACCAACGTGCGCCGCCGCCCCACCGGCATCAGCGTGGGCCAGATGCGCGTGCCCATCGGCGTGTTCGGCATGATCTACGAGTCGCGCCCGAACGTGACCATCGAAGCCGCCTCGCTGGCCATCAAGAGCGGCAACGCCTGCGTGCTGCGCGGTGGCTCCGAAGCCATCCACTCCAACCTGGCGCTGTGGAAGCTGGTGCAGGCCGCGCTGGCCGAATCGGGCCTGCCCACCCACGCCGTGCAACTGGTGCAGACCACCGACCGCGCCGCCGTGGGCCAGCTCATCGCCATGCCGCAGTTCGTGGACGTCATCATCCCGCGCGGCGGCAAGGGCCTGATCGAGCGCATCAGCGCAGAAGCCAAGGTGCCCGTGATCAAGCACCTGGACGGCAACTGCCACACCTACGTCGACGAGGTGGTGGACCTGGCCCTGGCCGTGAAGGTGACGGACAACGCCAAGACCCAGAAGTACAGCCCCTGCAACGCCACCGAGTCGCTGCTGGTGCATGCCGCGCAAGCCGCCGCCTTCCTGCCTTTGATCGGCAAGGTGTTCGCTGACAAGGGCGTGGAGATGCGCGCAGACGCCCGCGCCAAGGCCATCCTGGCCGACGTGCCCGGCGCCAAGGTGGTCGACGCGACCGAGCAGGACTGGTACGAGGAGTACCTCGCCCCCGTCATCGCCGTGAAGGTCGTCGACTCGCTGGACGAAGCCATCGCCCACATCAACAAGTACGGCTCGCACCACACCGATTCGATCCTGACCACGAACCAGCCCAACAGCATGCGCTTCATCCGCGAGGTCGATTCGGCCAGCGTGATGATCAACGCCTCGACGCGCTTTGCCGACGGCTTCGAGTACGGCCTGGGCGCCGAGATCGGCATCAGCACGGACAAGTTCCACGCGCGCGGCCCGGTGGGCCTCGAAGGCCTGACCTCGATGAAGTTCGTGGTGCTGGGCCAAGGCGAGATCCGCACCTGATCGCAGGCGTGACTCGGCCATCACAGCCCGGCCTGGCGCCGGGCTTTTTCTTGCAGGCACGCCCACATGCTTGAACTGGATGCCACGAACCTCGGCCTGATGCTGCTGGCGTCGGCCGGCGCCGGGCTGGTCGACGCCATCGTGGGCGGTGGCGGGCTGATCATCGTGCCCTCGCTGTTCGCGCTGTTCCCGCAAGCGGTGCCGGCCACGCTGCTGGGCACGAACAAGGCCGCGTCCATCTGGGGCACAGGCTGGTCGGCCTGGCAATTTGCCAAACGCGTGAAGCTGCCTTCTGGGCGGCTGCTGGGTGCCATCGTGGCGGCGATGCTGGGCGGGCTCATCGGGGCCTGGCTGGCCACGCGCGTGCCCGCTGACCGATTCAGGCTGGCGCTGCCCATGGTGCTCACCGCCGTGTGGGCCTACACCTTGTGCCGCAAGGACCTGGGGCACGCGCATGCCCCGCACCTCTCACCCCGAGCCGAAGCGCTCACGGCCACCGGCTTGGGCGGCCTCATCGGCTTTTACGATGGCGTGTTCGGCCCGGGCACGGGCAGCTTCTTGGTGTTCGCGCTGGTGCGCTGTCTGGGCTGGGACTTCCTTCACGCCAGCGCGGCGGCCAAGCGCCTGAACTTCGCCACCAACGTGGCGGCACTGGCATGGTTCATCCCGGCCGGGCACGTGGTGTGGGCGCTGGCTTTGCCCATGGCCGTGGCCAACGTGCTGGGCAGCAGCGTGGGCACGAAGCTGGCGCTGCGCCACGGCGCGGGCTTCGTGCGCATCGTCTTTTTGATCGTGGTCGCTGCACTGGTCGGCAAGACCGGCTGGGACGCCTGGCGGCTGCTTCAGGGCTGAGTGGCTGGCCCAGGCTGAGCCGGCATCCACCCGATGTCGTGCGCGTGCAGGCTCTGCACGAACCACTTGCCATCGGCCTCGGTGACGGCAGTGGTCTCGGGGTAGGCACCCGTCGCGTCCTGCAAGTCGACGACGATCCGGCCCGTGTCGTCGAACGCGATCACGTGGCCATAGGCCTTGGGCACGGGCCAAAGCGCGCGCGGCAGGCGCAGCGTGATGGAGCGCATGATGGGGTGCGGGGCTGCGGCATCGATGACCGGGCTGCGCGGCTTGGTCAGGCCCACCCAGATGCGCCCGCCCTCGCCACGCATGAGGTTGTCGGGGTAGCCGGGCAGGTTGTCGATCAGCACCTTGGCGGCGCCTTGTTGCATGGCCTGCTGGATGGTGGGCACGCCGACGTGGCCGTCGAAGGTGCGCACCAGCGAGAGCTTGGCCAGGTCGATGGCGAGCACGCGATAGGTGGCGGTCTCGGACAAGAACATCTGCTTGCCATCGGCCGAGAAGGCAATGCCATTGGGGAAGCACAGGCCGGTCAGGGCCACGCGGGCCTGCAGGGTGGCCGGATCCTGCGCGATCAGGCGGCCGGTGCAGCTGTGCTCGAGGATGTCGAGCACGCTGGCTTCGAAGGTGCCGCCGCTTTCCTGGGCCCCGAAGCGCCGCGAGGCGTCCGTCAGCCACAGCGTGCCGCCCGGGCCCACCTTGACGGCGTCGGCATAACGAACCGGGTCATCGGGCACGGGGTGCGACACCTTCGTGAGGATGGGCTCAACCTTTGCCTGAGCGCCCTGGCCGCTCACACGCAACAGGCCCTTGTAGGCGTCGGCGATCAGCAGGCGCCCCTGCTCGTCCACATCCAGGCCCAGTGGCCGGCCGCCGGTGTTGAGCACCGTCTCGCGCTTGCCGGTGGTGGCGGTGTCGACCCGGATGACCTCGCCATTGCTCAGACCGGTGTAGAGCCAGCCCTGGTGGGCCACCATGTGCTCCGGCCCGCTCTGCCCCTCGCCCAGGGCGATGCGCTGCAGGCCTTTGAGTCGCTCGTTGGGCTGGTGGGCACCGGTGTAGCCCGCGTCCTTGGGGGCCTCCCAGGGCACCGGCGAGACAGGGATGGGCCAGAACAGCAGGTAGGCCGCAGCGGCCACCAGGGGCGTGGCCCAGGAAGCGATCCAGGCCATGCGGCCACGCTGGCGAGAGGCGGGGGAGGTCGGGCGAGACAGGGTCATGGTCGGGCTCCAGGCAATCCGTGGAGTATTCAACAAAGCCCGGGGTGCGCCGAGGGGGGCTGCCCTGGGACGCCACGCGTTGTGGCCTCCACGCCCCATCCATCGATGAAACCTATCGGAACAATTTGAGTAATTGCCTGGATCTTTTGCACCCCACCCCAGACAATGAGAACCATTCTCAAGAACATCTCGACGTTTCACCCAGCAAAGGAGCTCACCATGGCCAAGACCGCAACATTCGGCGTGATGCACGTGATCACGGCCTTCAGCGTGACCTATGCCATGACGGGCAGCGTCACGGTGGCCGGTGTCGTCACCTTCGTCGAGCCGCTGGTCAACACCGTGATGCACTACTTCTTCGACAAGCACTGGGACCACCCACGCGTGCAGGCCTGGCGTGAGCGCATCGCCAGGGCGGTGCCCAGCATGGCGCCTCGGGTGATCAGGTAGCAGGTGGACGCGGCCTGAGCAGGCACCCCTTGCCCCCTGAACGTTGCTCAACCGTGCGCATCCCCACCCAAAAAACAACCCCTGCCGACCTCACCCAGGCAAACAAAAAGGCAGCCAGACCGGCTGCCTTTTTCGCTCATCCCAGGGACGCAGGCCCCCCGCTGAACGTCAAGCGATCACTTCTCGACGAAAGCGCGCTCGATCACGTAGTCGCCGGGCTCGCCCTGCGACGGCGAGATCTTGAAGCCACGGTCGTCGAGGATCTTGCACAGGTCGGTCAGCATGGAGGGGCTGCCGCACATCATGGCGCGATCGGTGTGCGGGTTGATGGGCTGCATGCCGAGGTCGGCGGCCATCTTGCCATTGACGATCAGGTCGGTCAGGCGGCCCTGGTTGCGGAAGGCCTCGCGCGTGACCAGCGGGTAGTACAGCAGCTTGTCGCGCACCAGCTCGCCCAGCAGCTCGTGGTTGGGCAGCTCTTCGGAGATGAAGTCGTGGTAGGCCAGCTCGGAGACGGTGCGCACGCCGTGGACCAGCACCACCTTGTCGAACTTCTCGTAGGTGTAGGGGTCCTGGATGATGCTCATGAAGGGCGCCAGGCCGGTGCCAGTGCCGAACAGGTACAGGTTGGGCGCGGGCTTGAGGTCATCGACCACCAACGTGCCCACGGCCTTGCGGCTGACCAGGATCTTGTCGCCGACCTTCAGGTGCTGCAGGCGCGAGGTCAGCGGGCCGTCCGGCACCTTGATCGACAGGAACTCCAGGTGCTCTTCGTAGTTGGCACTGGCGATGGAGTAGGCGCGCATCAGGGGCTTGCCGTTGACCTCCAGGCCGATCATCACGAAGTGGCCGCTGGCGAAACGCAGGGCCGGATCGCGCGTGGTCTTGAAGCTGAACAGCGTGTCGTTCCAGTGGTGAACGTGGGTGACGGTTTCTTGGTTGAACGCGGCCATGGTGTGGTTGCCTGTCGAAGCCAGTGGATCCAGAGTCGGAAAACCCTCTATTGTCGCCCAGATCGAACGCCCCTGCCCGACGCTGGCGCATCGGCACCGCCTGGCCCAGCGTCGGCCCGGCGGTGATCGTCTATGCTCCCGCCATGCTGTCCGACATCGCCCTCATCCACCACGACCCGCGCACCGCCCTGGTGGTGTTCTCGGGCGGCCAGGACTCGACCGCCTGCCTGGCCTGGGCCTTGGCCCGCTACGCCCGCGTCGAGACCATCGGCTTCGACTACGGCCAGCGCCACAAGGTCGAGCTTGACTGCCGCCTGCGCGTGCGCGAGGAAATCCGCCAGCGCTTCCCGGACTGGGGCGCGAAGCTGGGCGACGACCACCTGCTTGACCTCGGTCTGTTGGGCCAGATCTCCGACACCGCGCTGACCGAGTCGCGGGCCATCGAGATGCAGGCCAACGGGCTGCCCAACACCTTCGTGCCCGGGCGCAACCTGCTGTTCCTGACCTTCGCCGCCGCCCTGGCCTACCGCCGTGGCGCCACGGTGCTGGTCGGCGGCATGTGCGAGACCGACTTCTCGGGCTACCCCGACTGCCGCGACAACACGCTCAAGGCGCTGCAAGTGGCCATCAGCCTGGGCCTGGACGGCCCGATGGTGATCGAAACCCCGCTGATGTGGCTGACCAAGGCGCAGACCTGGGCGCTGAGCCACGAACTCGGTGGCGACGCACTCAACGAGCTCATCGTCGAGCACACGCACACTTGCTACCTGGGCGACCGCAGCCAACGGCACGACTGGGGACACGGCTGCGGCCAGTGCCCGGCCTGCGAGCTGCGCCGCTCGGGCTGGCAAGCCTGGCAAACGACACAACACCCAGAACAAACCAAGGAAGGAACCTGACCGTGAACGTGAGCAGCCTGGTGATCATCGCAGTCGGTGTGCTGGTCTTTTTGTGGGGCGTGGGCGCTTTCAACCGCCTGGTGCGTCTGCGCAATGAAATCGCCAACGCCTTCGCCATGATCGACGTGCAACTCAAGCGACGTCACGACCTCATCCCCAACCTGGTCGAGGTGGCCCGCAAGTACCTCGAACACGAGCGCGAAACACTCGAGCGCGTCACGGCCGCGCGCGCACAAGCCATGGCCGCCTGTGACCTGGTGCGCAGCAAGCCCAACGACGCCGGGCGCCTGCAAAGCCTGTCGATGGCCGAGTCCTCGCTGGCGGGTGCGCTGGCGCGCTTTCAGGCGGTGGTCGAGGCCTACCCGGAACTCAAGGCCGACGGTCAGCTCAACGAGCTCAACGAAGAGCTGCGCCACACCGAGAACAAGGTCGCCTTCGCGCGGCAGTTCTTCAACGACGTCACCCTGAACTACAACAACGCCGTGCAGCAGTTCCCCACCAACGCGGTGGCCGGCGTCTTTGGTTTCGTGCCAGGCGCCATGCTGGCCTCGACCTCGTCGCAAGTCGAACGCGACCCCGTTCGCGTGCAGTTCTGAGCCCTGGCTGACCGCCCTGCGCCCACCCCGTTCTTGACGCCATGCAGTTCCGGCAATTCCAGCTTCAATCCCACCGCCGAACCGCCTGGTTGCTGCTGTGCTTTTTCGCGCTGCTGCTGTCATTGGCCGGTTTCGTGAACCTGGTGCTGGCGCTGGGCTGGCGCTTGCTGATGCCCTTCACGCATGGCTTTCCGGCGCTGTTTTTCGAGACCAACACGGCGCTGGTGATGTTCTTCGTCATTGGCGGTGCGCTGGTCGAGCTGGACCGGCTGCGCAGCGGCGGCGGCGTCCGGGTGGCGCACTGGCTGGGCGGCGTCGAGGTCAGCGACAACGGCGATGGCCTGCACCGCCGCCTGCTCAACGTGGTCGACGAGATGGCCATCGCCAGCGGGCAGCCTGTGCCGCGGGTGTTCGTGCTGCCGCGCGAGGACGCCATCAACGCCTTCGTGGCCGGCTGGGGCGCACAAGACCTGGCCCTGTGCGTCACACGTGGCGCGCTGGAGCGGCTCACCCGCGCCGAGCTGCAAGGCCTGGTGGCGCACGAGTTCGGTCACATCGAGAAAGACGACCTGCCGCTGACCATGCGGCTGTTGGCCCTGGTTTGGGGGCTGTCGCTGGTGCACGGTTACGGTCGCAACCTCATGGCCAGCGACGACGACGGTCGGGTCAACCCGCTGGCCTGGCTGCTGGGGGTGGTGTTTGCCATCGTCGGCTGGATGGGCTGGCTGGCCGGGCGCGTGCTGCAAGCGGCCGTCTCGCGCGAGCGCGAGCACCTGGCCGATGCCTGCGCCATCCAGTACACCCGCACGCGTGACGGCCTGGGCAACGTGCTGCGCAAGATCTGGCACGACCAGCAGGTGCTGGCCGGGCGCATGCGCCACCCGGCGTCAGACATGATCGCTTCGCTGCTGCTGCAGGAGTCCGGGCACGTGAGCTGGCTGGCGTCGCACCCCCCAATCGAGTCGCGCATCCTGCGCATCTGCGGCTCGGTGTTGGCGCCCTTGCCAGCGCCCCTGCTGCGCCTGGATGCGGTGGAGCCGCGGCACGCCGCGACCTCGCCAGGTGCTCTGCTGGCGGCTGGTGCCACGCTGCCAATGGGTGCAGGCCAGGCCAGAGCCGACCGCAGCGTTGGCGGCAGCACCGCCCAAGCCAGCAGCCAGGCGGGGCGCCAGGAACAACAGGCCAGGCAGGAGCGCCAACAAGCCGACCGCGAGGCCCGGCAAAGGCTGCAAGGCCGCGTGGGCCCCACGGAGGAGCGCTTGATCGTGCTGGCCTTGATGATGAACCTCGAGAACCCACGCGAAGTCAAACTCTGGCGCAAAGTGGGCGAAGGCGTTCACCAGCCGGAACAGATCCTCCAGGACGTGTCCAAGCTTCAGCCCAAGCGGCGCGTGACCGAGTTCGAACGCCTGACCGCCAGCATCGCGCAGTCACCCCTGCCGCAGCGCAGGGCACTGGTCGAGCAGGCGCGCGACCTGCTTCGCGCCGATGGCCGCGTCAGCCCGCGCGACCGCCTGTGGTGGCTGGCCCTGAGGCACCGCATGGGCATGCACCAGCGCAGCGGCCAGGCCTTCATGCGCCCTGTCACGGGCCAAGGGCAGGACCTGAGCTCATTGAGCCCCTCGGACCTGTACCACGTGCGCACGATGTCGACTTACCTGGCTCGCTTCATCCCTGCGGAGCAAACCAAGTCAGGTTTGCCTTCTGCCAACCGCGCCTGGCTGGAAGCCGTCAACCGCCGGCTGAACGCCGGCTGGACCAGCCAAACCGAAGACCCCGCCGTTGGCACCGATGCCGACGCCCTGGCACACGCCCTGGCTGGCCTGCAGGAGCTGTCGTGGGTGCTTCGCCCACAGCTGGTCAAAGCCTGGGTCGAAGAAGCGATGAACCACAGTCCACAAGGCCTGATGAGCCACGAGACCGCCGACGCGCTGCGGCTGATGGCGGGCCTGCTCGACGCGCCCATGCCACCGATGCTCGAAGCGCATTACAAGGGCGATTGAGCCCGAGCGACGCGGGCCAGAAAGAACAAACCCCGCTCGCGGGCGGGGCTTGGGCGGGTGCAGCAACAGCTCAGTCGGGCACTCGGTTGAGCTTGGTGAGCCCCAACAAGCCGTTGCGAAGGTCTTCGGGGGCGGCAGGGCCGATGTACATGCGCAGGTAGATCTGGAAGGCCAGTTCGTCGTTGATGGCCAGCGACTGCCCACCGTCGATGGACAGCTGCTTGCCGTTGTGCGTGGCCATCCAGCCCATGCCCGGCACCCAGTCCAGGTTGACCACGTCGCCCTTGACCACGCGCTTGACGTTGGAGTACGCCATGCCGATCTGACCGATGGGGCCGATCAGCTTCTTGAACTCTTCTTCGGTGGCCGACTGCTTGAAGTCGGACAGGAAGATGCGCGAGATGGTCGACGAGGTGAACTCGCGCAGGATGTTGAGCTGGATGCGGCGGATGCCATCGAGCTTGTAGATGGCCTCGGCCGTGGTGCGCTTTTCCGGCAGGTACAGGGCCGTGACGTCGGCCTTGAAGTAGCCGCGCTTGCGCACCCCTGCACCGTTGAGGATCAGCTTCTTGCCATAGGCCGTGACGGTCTCGGGCAGGTCAACGCCTTCGATCTCGACCGCCGCATGGGCAGGCGCCGCAAACGGCAGCAGAGCCGACGCAGCGGCGGCGATCAACATGGCGCGACGCCGCTCGTCGGGCGTCGGCAAACCATCGATGAACGCCCGCAAGGATTGATCCTTCATCACGAATGCTCCTGCTCAGGTTGGCGCGCTCAGGCCGCGATCACAGCGGCTTGGAGATCGACAACCAGAAGGCGGAGCCTTCGGTGCGGTTGCGCGCGCCGAATTCCTGCAGGAACTTGCCTTCGACCAGGGCTTCGCCACCGTTGACAACCCAACCCACGGCGGGGCCCACGGCCGTGACGCTGGAGCGGTTGCCGTTGATGATTTCCTTTTGCAGGTTCTTGTCGGCGATCTCCTGGGCGGAGAACTTGCTCAGGTCCTGGGTGTCCTTGCTGATCTGACGCACGAAGTAGCCTTGCAGGCCCACGCGCACGTCGTCGCTGACAAAGCGCATGAGCTGCCAGTCGACGTTGAACATGTTGCCCGAGTAGTAGCCGTTGTCCTTGTTGCGGGTGTTGAACGAGAAGATGGTGCGGGCGCCGAAGTCCCAGCCATCGCCGATGTAGCTGTACTGGATGGAGGGGCGGAAGGTGTAGAACTTGCCGTAACCAGGGTTCACGCGCTGCTTGACGTCGTACTTGCCGGTGGGCAGCACGATGGTCGGGGCGATGTTCAGGGCCTGGTTGTCACCGATTTCCCAGTGGAAGACGGGCGAGAGTTCCATGTCGCCCAGGCCGGTTTCGTTGCCGTCCTGGCTGGCCGAAACGCGACCGTTGATGGTCGCGGTGTAATTCGATTGCAGCGCGGAGTACGGAAAGTTCGCCAACACGGTGCCGTCATAAATGGGCGACGCAGAGAAGCTGGCCTTGCGCTTGACCAGGGGCAGCATCACGGTGAAGCCCAGGTTGGCACCGAACACACGCGTGGTGCTCAGGTAGGTCAGGCGGGGCAGCGCCGCGTAGGTGTCTGCGTTGATGCCGATCTTCGAGCGCAAGCCCGGGATCGCGGGCACAGGCCCCAGCACGGGAACCGTCTGAGCAGCCGCCGGCGTGGCAGATGTCGCCTGATCGTGGTCCCCGCCCTTGAGCTTGCGCGCGTGGTAATGCACCAGCGGCATCTGGAAATACAGCCCTGGCGTCAGCGGCGCGGTCATGTCGCTGCCCCCGATGCCGGGCGAGTAACGCTGCAAGCCGTTTTCGGCGGCCACCGCCTGTTGGCCCACGCAGGCCAGGACAGCGAATGAAACGGCAGACAGCCAGACCGACTGGCGGGTAGAGCGGACCATGGGGACTCCTTGAATGCTGGAAACGACGGCCGTTTGTTTCACCGACCGAACAGGACTGGCGCCATTCGAAACGAGCGCCGACCCAGATGCAACAGACTGTGCCGTGACGGCCCGCCTGCGGGGACATGAGTGTGGTGGCGTGACGACAAAATCTGTCACACCGTGGGCCTAAATCACGGGTTTACCGCCCGATCAGCGGTCAGTGAAACCCCGAGGTCACTCGCCTTCGCCGAACTTGTCGTTGATCAGGTTGACGAGGGCTTGAAGGGCCTCTTCTTCGCGTTCGCCTTCGCACTCGACCTCGACCGTGGTGCCGATGCCGGCGGCCAACATCATCACACCCATGATGCTCTTGGCGTTGACGCGGCGGTCGTTGCGGCTCATGTGCACGTTGCACGGGTAGGCGCTGGCCAGTTTGGTGAGCTTGGCCGAGGCGCGGGCGTGCAGGCCCAGCTTATTGCTGATGGTGACGGTGGTCTTGATCATGGCTGCTGGGTGGGGTGGCCTGGTTCTGCGGGCGGCTGGTGGCGATCTGCATGATGCCTTGCGAGCCGCCAGCCACCGCGCGGGTGATCAGCGTGTCCAGGCTCTCGCGTGAATAGTTCAGGGCACGCCAGAGCATCGGCAGGTTGACGCCGGTGATGACTTTCACGCGTTGGCCGTCTGCCAGGCGCTGGACGGTGTTGCAAGGGGTGGCGCCGAAGACATCGGTGAGGATGAGGACCTCGCCTCGCTCGTCACTGTCTTGTGCCATTTGCAGGAGGATGCGTGCCTGGGCTTCGATTTCCTCGGGCGTCTGGCGGGCGCTGACGTCCAGGGCCTGCAGGCTGGAGATCGCTTCCGGAAAGCAGTGCTGCGCCGCGCACTTCAGTGCGGACGCCAACGGCTCGTGCGCGATGAGGAAAAGTCCGGGCATACCTTGGGGATTATCGACCCTCACCCGGGAAAGTGGAGCGAGCGATGGAAGACCTCCACGGCATCCTCACCGTTTTCACGCGGCAAGGGGCTGCTGCCCTGCCAGATCGCTGCCTGAAAGACCGTCAATCCGTGGGAAAATGCCACGCGTCCACGGTCAAGGGCGCCGCGCCCGAGTTGCCTTCGGGTTTGAAGCCCTGGGCACGCCAGCCCCGGGCATCGGGGTTGGGGGTCATGCCGGGGACCTTGACCTCCCCCGTGTCGGTGTGCCGCCATTCGGACGAGGGCTGAGGCGGGGTGTCCACCGGTGCCTGCTGGCGGGCCTGCTGGTCCGCCCAGGCCAGGTTGCCCGCCGTGGCCGCCGACAAGGCCCGCAGCGCAGGCGACACGTCGGTGGCGCTGCCCAGGCGGGCGGTGCTCAGCACCCAGGTGGCGCCAGCCGCCTCGCAGGACCACATCACCATGCGCAGGGGAGACTCCACGCCATCCAGCCTCAGCGAACGCTCGACGCGATCGGGCTTGCAAGGCCAACGCATGCGCAGGCCGTCGGCTTCAGCCAGGTCCATTTGCCGCCAGTTCAAGGCGGGCGAACAAGCCAGCAGCGGCAGGCTGGACAGCAGCAGCGCCAAGGCCTTGCCAGGGTGATGCGGGCGCCCTGAGCGCCACGCCGTCAAGAAAGCAGGACGCTTCATGCCTGCGATGGCCCGGTTGCCGCCACGTCAGACCGTCACGTCAGGCCGCCGGCTGCGCCAGCAAGCGGGTCAACAGGTCATCGAGCGCCGCGAAATCGGGCTCCCCGATGTAGCGCTTGACCACCTGCCCACGCTTGTCGATGACCAGGGTGGTGGGGGTCAGCTGGACATCGCCAAAAGCCCGCGCGAGGCTGCCGTCGTGGTCCATCACCACGCGAAACGGCAGTTTGCGGGACTCGGCGAACTGCATGACGTAGGCCGGCGGGTCGTAGGACATGGCCACGGCCAGCGTCTCCAGGCCCTGGGCCTTGAAACGGTTGTGGGTCTCGATCAGGCGGGGCATTTCCTTGACGCAGGTCGAGCAACTGGTGGCCCAGAAGTTGATCACCACCACCTTGCCCTGCAATTGACCAAGTTGGCGCGCCTGGCCATTGATCTCGGTGTAGGGCAAATCGGGCATGCGGGTGACCGCATCGCCTGAGCATCCGCACATCAGGCCCGTGAGGACCGGCAGGCTCAGCAGCATCGAACGGCGGGACAGGCTCATGTCTTCTCGGCAAGCGTCAGGGAAGCGGGCATTGTGCGCGAAGGCGTTGCGCTCACTTTGTATCTGTCGGCAAGACCCGCCTCACTTCGCGGCGTTGCCGGGGGGGGGCGTTTGTGCAGCAGGGACAGCCTGAGCAGCGCTGTCGGCGCGAGGCGGCAGGCCCTTTTCCACCAGCGGATCGGCCCAGGTGCCGCCGATGCGAAACACCGTGGTGGCGGCCTCCGAAACCTGCTTGCGCAGCAGCATCTGTGCGACGAAGGTGCCCAGGCCGATGACCGGGTTGATGGCAGCGTAAGCCAGCGAGGCCGTGCCGGCGTTGATCTCGGGCACCACGTAAACGGTGAGGTCCTGGGTTTCGCGCAACAGGTCAGCCTGCCCCTCGATCAGCACCACGGCCTGCACACCCCGCATGCGCAGGTTGCGCGTGGTGGCCTGGCCCTGGCTGACCTTGATGTCGCCTTCCACGCTGTCAAAGGCGAAGCCCTGCTGAAAGATGTCGCGGAAGTCGAGCAGAAAGCGCCGCGGCAAGGCCTGCAGGCTGAGCACGCCCAGCAACCGAGCCATGCCCGCATCGGCCTTGAGGAACTGCCCCTCGCTGAGCGCCGCCTTCAAGTCGCCGTTCAAGCTGGGCACGTCGAGCTCGAGTGGCGAACCCAGCCAGCTGACCTGGCCGGTGAGCTTGCCTTTGCCACCCTTGATGGCGGGCGGCAAGCCCAGGCGATTCATGAGGGCGCCGCTGTTGCGCAAATCGAGCGTGAAGCTGAAGGCAGAGCGGGGACGGACGCGGCCATCGCCCGGGCGGCGCACGTTGTTTTGCGCCCCCAGGGCCGTCCAGTTGCCCACGGCGTCGAGTTCGGCGTCCGCGTTGGCCAGTTTCATGCGGGTGACGCGCCACTCCGGCAAGCCCGGGCCGCCCGTCACGGGAATGAGCCGGTTGACCGCCTCCACCTCGAAGCGGCCGATCTCCAGGCCTCGCCACTGGAATCGGTCGATGACGACGTCCAGGGCCGGCAGGCTGGCCGCGGCATCGTTGGCCACGAGGCGGTCGGCGGCCTGGTCGGCGATGGCTTTGGCCTCGGCTTCGGGCACGAGCAGGCGTGTCAGACGGGCCACCACCCTGCCATGGCTGCCACCCGCTGCGGGGATGCGCTCAGGCAACCAATCGACCTGCCCCGCGGCTTGCACCGACTCGAGCTGCACCTTCCAGACGTTGGGCGCAGGATGCTGAACGGTGGCGTTGACGTTGCGCAGGGTGCGCTGCTGCCAACTGAGGGCCGCTGTCTGCACCTGGATGACTTCCGGGATCAGGCTTTCGTCCGCGGCCTGGGACTCGGCCGTGACCGGGCGCGCCGGCACACTGGGTGCCGTCATGGCGTCGAGCACCCCCTGCCAGGCCTTGAGGTCCAGCGACGGGGCATTGACCTGCGCCGCAACGCCCCTGGTGGGCATGGGCATCGGCGTGACGCCCGGCCCCTGCGCAGGCAAGCTCAGCTGCATCAGACCGCGCTGCACGCGCGCCCACTCGCCGCGCACGTCACGCCGCAGGTCCACGCGCAACCAGGGCATCGTCGCCGAGGTCATCTGCGCCTGCGCTGGGTTGCCCAAATCGACCTGGATGGCATCGTGGTGGCCCGCTTCGTCTTCGATCCGGTAGCTGACCTTGAGCGGCCAGACTTGGCTGCCCCCCTTGTCCAGCGGGGCGGGCAAGCTGCTGGCGATGCCCTTGAGGCCGCTGGTGACCACGACCTCGGGCAATGCGGGCGGCGCATCGTGTGCAGCTCGCGCCGGCATGCTGACCAGCACCGACAAGGGTGCATCACCACTCAAACGCGGCGCCAGTCGCATCAGGAAGGGGTACTCCTCGGCCTGGCGCAGGGCCTCGGCCGAGACCTGGCCGTGGGCGGTGAACTTCAAAGCTCCGTCGGCGCTTCGCTGGCCCTCGACCACCATCTCCTGCCCCCAGACCTTGGTGCGCGCCTGCACCTGCAGCTGTGATTCGGTGAAGGCAATGCGCCCCCGCACCTGGGTCATCGCGGGCGCCAGGGCGCCCAGTCGGATGCCGGCGCGGTCCTTGTCCTTGAGCGTGACCTCGCCCTTGAGCTGGGTGTCGATGCTGCGGTTGAGCGGGATGGCCAGGTCGATGCGCAAGGCGCTGTGCCCCTGGCCCTGGGCGCGTGTGAGCACCGTGCCCAAGTACGCAGACAGGGGCGAAGCCGCGAGGAAGGCCAGTGCGTCGTTGAGCGGGCCATCGCCCTGGCCGCCGATGCGCAACACCGGGTCATCTGCAGCCAGGTCGTCGATGCGTCCCTCCACCTTGCTGAGCACGAAGGTGCCCTGCCCGATGCCGCCCAGGCGTCCGCGGGCCTCGCGGATGGCCATGGCCTGGCCTTCAAAGGCCAGCTCGCCGGCCATGTCGGTGAAAGGGGTCCAGCGCACATCGGGGGCATCGCCGGTGATGGCAGCCGGCGCGTAGTCGAGCGATGCCTCGCGAATCGGCACCTTGACCCGGAAACGCCCGCCTTGGTCGTTCGGGAAGGGGAACCCGTCGAGCTGGCCCTTGACCTCGAAGGTGACGTCCTGGCCGACGCCGCCACGGATGGCGTGCCGCACGTACTGCCGCGCGGCGTCACCGACGGTCAGTGGCAGGTAGCGCCAAACGGCCGTGGCCCGGGCACGGCTCAAGCTGCCGCTCAAATCGAGGTGTCCCGGCAGTCGATCATTGGCCGTCTCGCCAGTGCGCCAGGTGCCCTCGAGCTGTCCGGCGGCCTCGGCATTGGCGAACCGGGCCTGGCGAACGTCGACCTGCCAGCCCGCAGGCGCCCCTTGGGTCGCGGGCGACTTGCGCGACCACTGGACCTGGGCATCGAGGCTGTCCAGCTCGATGCGGGGCTCTTCAAACACCCCCGGGAAACCCAACCAGCCCCTGCGCAAGGCCAGGTCGGCGCTGCCGCCTGACTCGGTGGCCTGGACCGCGACATCGGCCCCCGCCAGACCCGGCCGGCCCTGCCCCGGCTCGCGGGATTCCGACAGCCCCAGGCCGCGCACCCGGGCCTTGAGCTGGTAACGCCGAGGGTCAATGGCGCCGCCCTCCCAGCGCCAAGACAGCCCCTCGATGACGCCCTTGGGCGCCAGGTCCGACAAGGCTTGGCGTGCCCGTGCCGGCAAGGGCAGGCGATCGGCCAGCAAGGCCAGTTGCGCCAGGTCCAGTCGGTCGGCCTCGGCCTCTCCGCCCAGGCTGTCGCCCCACCCTGTCGATGGCCAGCCATGGGGCCAGGGCGCGTGCTGCCAGGTCAGTCGCCCTGAGCTGGCAGGCCAATGGAGGCCATCGTCCAAGGTGAAGGCCAGGTCGCGGTAGGCCATCGATGCGCTCGAGCGATCGTTGCCGACCACGACCTCGCCACTCAGGCGCTTGAAAGCCAGACGCGGCAAATCAGGCGCCAGTCTCACCTGGATGTCGCGCACATCGGCTTGCAGGCTGACGCGGCTCAGGCGTCCCCGCGTCAAACCCACCGAAGCGGACACGCCGCCTTGTCCGCTGGCCACCTCGACTGGCAGCCGAACGTGTTGACGCAATCGGCGCACATCGACGTGCTCGAAACGCGCCTTGACCTCGCCCGACCAGGTGCGCCAGTCCGCCGGACGGGTCGTCTCGATGTCCAGCTTCGGTGACCAGCCTGCCTGCCCGACCAACCACACCGGCTGGCTCATGTGCGCCTCGACGCGGAAACGCTGGCCAAACTCGGCGGGCGGCGTCGCCGAGAGGCTGAGTTCATGCACCCGTCCTCGCCAGGACGGCCGGTTTTTCAGCGTCAGGTCCACCTGCTGCAAGGCCAGCTCGGGGGCACCGAGGTAGTCATCGCGCCAACGCACCGTGCCCTGACGGATCTGGATGCGCGACTGCGACAAAACCCAGTCACCCGCAGCGCTGCCCTGCCCCGACGACGACGCCCCACTGGGCAGGCTCAAACCGGCCACGTGCAGCACGCCGTCCCGGTCGCGGCGCACATCCAACTCGGGTGCCACGATCACCAGGCGATCCAGGCGCAACTCCCGATCGAGCAAGGCCGTGGGGGCCAGGGTCGCCATGGACAGCCGGGCTTCGACCTCGGGCAGGCGCAAGGCCGGTCGCCCCTGACCGTCCAGGATGCTCACTTCGCGCAGCGACAGCACCGGCCAGATGCCCTCGGCGCGCCCCACGACCTCGCCCACCCGCACGGTCGCCCCCACGGCCTGAGTGGCTTGTTGCGCGAGCTCATCACGCCATTCGTTGACCCTTGGCAGAATCTGGATCAGGACAAAGGCCCAAGCCGCCACCGCGACGCATGCCAGCCCCAACAGCCCCCACCCCAGCCAACGAAGGGTTTTCAGCCCGGTTCGCCCCAGCCAGCGCGCAGGCAGGCGCAGCAAGCGCCCCGGCCCGCGAGTGGCTTGAGCGGCGCCAACGGGGTCGGCAGGTTGATCGTCGGTCGCATCGTCGGTCGCATCGACCTTCGAATCGGGCATCTGGGGCATGAAATCGGCGCACATCCGTCGAACCACCATCCCACCGGGGAGGGCTTGTGCCCTACCATCGCGTGCAGGTCTGCTGGTTCGACCCAAGGCGAGCACCCTAGCACAGACCCGTTGCACCCTGACCCGGCTCCATGATTGACATCCCATCCGACGCCGCTGCGTCTTCGGCCCCAGCCGACCACTCCCGCTACGTTCAGCGCATCCGGCGCCGCTATGTGGCCGAAGTCCAGGCGTTCGCGCAGGCCTGCCCGGGGGTGCCCCGCAGCGCCGACATCGCCGACCTCATCGAGCGGCTGCAGGCCGATGGCCGCGATCTGCCGTCGTCGCTGCGCGTGGCCCGCCAGTTGGTGATGGAGCGCCTGGCGGTGCAGGACGTCGAAACCAGCGCCCCCATGCAGGCCATCACCCTGGCCATGACCGAGCTGGCCGAGGTCACGCTGGACGTTGCCCTGAAAGCGGCCGAGGCCGAAGCCGACCTCAAGCACGGTCAACCGCTCAACGAGCAAGGCCAGCGCGTCGATTTCTGGGTCATCGGCATGGGCAAGCTCGGCGGGCGCGAGCTCAACGTCTCGTCCGACATCGACCTCATCTACGTCTATGAAGACGACGGCCAGACCACCGGCGTGACCGATGTCACCGGACGGGTCTCGGGCCAGGTCTCGGTGCACGAGTACTTCGCCTTCGTGGCCCGCAAGCTCAGCACCCTGATCGCCGACACCACCGAAGACGGCTTCGTCTTCCGCGTCGACCTGGCGCTGCGCCCCAACGGCAACTCCGGCCCGCCCGTGGTCAGCATGGCGATGCTGGAGGAGTACTTCCTGGTGCAAGGCCGCGAATGGGAGCGCTTTGCCTGGCTGAAAAGCCGCATCGTGGCACCGCGCCGCTGCATGCCCAAGGGCGAGCACCACGCCCGCGCCCTGGCGCTGCGCAACCTGGTCATGCCCTTCGTCTACCGCCGCTACCTCGATTACGGCGTGTTCGAGGGCCTGCGCCAGTTGCACCGCAAGATCCGCGACGAGGCCACCCGCCGCGCCGCCGGCCGCCCCGACCGTGCCAACGACGTCAAGCTGGCGCGCGGCGGCATCCGCGAAATCGAGTTCACCGTGCAGCTGCTGCAGGTGGTGCGCGGCGGCCAGTTCCCCGAGATCCGCACCCGATCCACGCTCAAGGCCCTGCCCCGCCTGGTCGCGCGCGGCCTCATCGCACCCGACAAGGCCGAGCAACTCGCCCACGCCTACACCTTCCTGCGCCGCGTCGAGCACCGCATCCAGTTCCTCGACGACCAGCAGACCCACATGCTGCCCACGCAGGACGCCGACCTAGACTGGATCGCGCGCAGCATGGGCTTGAGCCAGCGCAGCGCCGACCTGTCCTCTCACCCCGACTGCCTCTCGCCCACCTGCCAGTTGCTCAACGCCCTTTGCCAGGTGCGCGAGCTGGTCGCCACCGAGTTCGACGCCCTGCTGCACGACGGCCAGGGGGGCGGCAACCAAGGCGGCTGCAAAGGCTGCGGCGGCCCGCCCTTGCCGGTCGACAGCGAAGAGTTCGCAGCCAAGCTGCCCGAAGCCATCGCGCCCCACGTGCTTGCGTTCGCGCGCCAGCCCAAGGTCACGATGCTGTCGGACGCTGCCAAGTTGCGCTTGGCCAAGCTCATCGGTCGGGCAACCCAGATCGCGCTGACCGAAGGGCCGGATGGCCAAGAGCCCCTGGGCATCGAAGCCGTGCTGCGCTTCGTCGAGTGGCTCAACCCGCTGCTGCGCCGCGACAGCTACCTGTCCCTGCTGGCCGAGCGCACCGAAGTGCTCAAGCGCCTGCTGCGCCTGCTGGGCCTGGCGCGCTGGTCGATGCGCTACCTGCTGCGCCACCCCGGCGTGATCGACGAGCTGGCCGATCCGCGCCTGATGGACGGCCGCTTCGACGCAAAGGGCTACCGCGCCGAGCTCGAAGAGCGCCACAACGCCTGGGTGCGCGCCGGCCAAGCCGACGAAGAAGCCCTGATGGACACGCTGCGCCGCGCCCACCATGCCGAGGTGTTTCGCACCCTGGTGCGCGACGTCGAAGGCACGCTCAGCGTCGAGCAGGTGGCCGATGACCTGTCCCTGCTGGCCGACACCACGCTCGACATCACGCTGCGATGGGCCTGGCGCGAGCTGCAACAGCGCCCCGGCAAACAGGCCCGTTACGCCGTCGGCCGCGAGCCGCACTTCGCCGTCATCGCCTACGGCAAGCTGGGCGGCAAGGAGCTGGGCTACGGCTCCGACCTCGACGTCGTCTTCGTCTACGACGACAAGCAGGACGCCCCGGAGCAGGACGCCGGCCCCGACACCCCCAGCCCCATCGACGCCTACCTGCTGTTCGCGCGCAAGCTCATCACCTGGCTGACGCTGCGCACCTCGGTGGGCGAGCTCTTCGACATCGACACCGCCCTGCGCCCCAACGGCAACTCGGGCCCACTGGTGACCTCGTACCACTCGTATGACGACTACCAGCGCCAGCGCGGCAGCAACACCGCCTGGACCTGGGAACACCAGGCCTTGACGCGGGCGCGCTGGTGCGCCGGTGAGCCCGCCCTGGCCGAGCGCTTCGAGAGCACCCGTCGCGCCGTGTTGTCCTCCGAGCGCTGCGCCAACAGCCTGGCGCAGGAGGTCGTGGCCATGCGCGAGCGCATGCGGGAGGCCCACCCCTGCCCACCGGAGCGCTTCGACATCAAGCACAGCGCCGGCGGCATGATCGACGTCGAGTTCGTGGTGCAGTTCCTGGTGCTGACCCACAGCCGCGCGCACCCGGGCCTGATGGACAACCTCGGCAACATCGCCCTGCTGCTGCGAGCTGGAGCCGCCGGCCTGGTGCCCAGCCCGGTGGCGCAAGCCGCGAGCCAGGCCTACCGCGAGCTGCGCCGCATCCAGCACCGCGCACGCCTGGATGAAGCGCCGACCGAGCTCGAAGGTGAGCGGCTGGCCGCCGTGGCCCACCACCGTGACGCCGTGCTGGCCTTGTGGCAATCGGTGTTCGGGCACCTCTCGCCTGCTGGCACCGGGACACCCGAACCCCGCGCCCTGCCTTGAGCACGCAACATCCCCGTCCCGCGGTCACCCCCCACGCGCTGTGGTGGTGTGCGCTCGGCCTGCTGCTGGCCCTGCCCAGCCTGGCGTTCGCCCCCGTGCCCCTGGCCCTGCCGCCGGAGTTCTGGCCCGAGCTGCCGGCCAGGCTGGTGTTGCGACCGGACCAGGGAGGCCACCAGCCCCTGTGGAGCTGGTGGGCAACCGCCTGGCTGCATGGCAGCGAAGCCCACCTTTGGCGCAACCTGTTCGGCGCAGGCCTGATCCTGCTGATGGGTGCGCTCGCCGATGTCACGCCGCGCGACACCCTGGCCTGGTTCATCGCCTGGCCGCTGACCCACGTCGGCATGCTGCTGGAGCCATCGCTCACGTCCTACGTGGGCCTGTCAGGGGTGCTGCACGCGGGCGTTGCCATCGTGGCATTGGCCAACCTCCACCACCCCTGCCGCCCTGCGCATCGGGTGGTCGGCATCGTGTTGCTGGGTTGGCTCGCAGGCAAGCTCTTCATGGAAAACCCCTGGGCTCATCACCTCGTTCTGTCAGAAGCGTCGGCTATAAACGTGGCCCCCTGGGCGCATTTGAGTGGCGCGCTGGCCGGGGTGCTGGCGTGGTCTGCGGTACACGCCAGGCACCTGCGGTCGCGCCAACCGACATGACAAAAGGTGACAAACCTCACGGTTGACCCACCTGTTTGAGCGGTTTGCACCACCGACCAGGGAACTTCGCTGTCTGTACCTGATCTTGCACTGACGCCTGCGCACACTTCCATGGCCAGGCCCGAGAACCACACAACCCAACCTTCAGACCATGCAACACCGCCTGCACGCTTCCGCTCAACCGCGCGCCATCCGCATGATGGCCCTGCTGCCCGTCGTCCTGGCCGCCGTCCTGGCCACCGGCTGCGGCGACAAGGGCTCGTCCGAAGGCAAGGCCACCCAGGCCGCTGCCCGCGTGAACGGCTCGGAGATCACCGTCCACCAGATCAACCAGGTGCTGGAGCGCCAGCAAGGCCTTCGCCCCGAGCAAGCCGAAGCCGCTGGTCGCAACATCCTTGAAGGCCTGATCGACCAGCAACTGGCCGTGTCCAAGGCCGAAGAGCAAAAGCTCGACCGCGATCCGCAGGTCATGCAGTTGCTCGAAGCCACCCGTCGCAACATCCTGGCGCGCACTTACATCGAGCGCGCTGCTGTCTCTGGCGCAGGCACCCCGGGCGGCGATGAAATCCGCAAGTACTTCGACGAAAAGCCTGCCCTGTTCTCGCAGCGCAAGCTCTACGCCCTGCAAGAGTTCACCATCCCCGCCACGCCCGAGCAAACCAAGGCGACCATCGAGCTGCTGAAAAAGGCACGCACCCCGGCCGAGTACGGCGAGGTGCTCAAGGTCTCCGGCCTGAAGTTCACGACTCAGCAAGTCACCCAAGCTGCCGAAGGCCTGCCACTGGCCATCGTGGATCAGCTCGCCAAGGTCAACGATGGCGAGTCGCTGTTCATCACCGCCAAGGACGGCTTCAAGGCCATCCTCGTCATGGCCAGCCGTGCTCAACCGGTGTCGTTCGAGCAGGCCAAGCCAGCCATCGAGCAGTTCCTGACCGCCGAACGTCGCCGCCAGTTTGCCCAGAAGGAAGTCAAGGCCATGCGCGAAGCGGCCAAGATCGAATACCTGGGCAAGTTCGCAGAGAAGCCGGCTTCTGGCGCCGCAGCGGCGTCGAGCGCCGATGGTGGTGTGGCCTCCACGCCCTCGGTGGCTGCTCCTCCCGCTGACGCCGCAGCCAGCACGGGCGTTGATGCAGACTCCCTGTCCAAGGGCCTGTCTGGCCTGAAGTGAGCCAACGGTGATCTCGCTATGAGCCCGATCTGAGCGAGCCCGACGTTCACCGGGCTCACTCACCTCGGGTTCACCGACTTGAGCTCTGACCTGGAGCAGAGCTGATCCCCCCACAAGCGCCCCTTCGGGCGCTTTGTTTTTGGTGGCCCCGCTGCCCTCGGGCAAACCAGCAGCCCGGCATGCCAACAGACGAGACATCCATCACAAGCCTCGGGTGATCCGACGCCTTGCGGAGGGTTTCCCTCAACCGGCCACCTGCCAGGCGCTTCCTAGAATTTCAGGCAACGGAGCACGGCCCACCAGCCGCACCCGCAGCCCGCCCCGACAAGGAAGCAGCATGCGCCACCCCGATCCCCATTTTGGCTACCCCTCGGTGTCCTGGAGAACGAATGAGCAACGGCCCGCTCAGCAGGTGACGGCGCCGACCCGCCACCGCTTCCTGCGCCAGGGAACCCTGCTGCTCGACACCTACGTGGACGCCATGGACCTGGACGGTGCTGCACAACGCATCCTCACCTGGGGGAGCCGCCACCAGTCACGCATCGTGGCCCTTTGCGACATGGCCCACCTGGTGCAAGCAACCAGGGACCCCGCACTGCACCACGCCCTCGCCCAGGCAGACCTGACCTTGCCTGGCGACTCGGGTGTGGCCTGGGCCATGCGCCGAGAAGGCCAGCGCCGCCAGCAAGCCCTGACGGCCCGCTCACTCATGTGGCACCACATGCGCCTGGCCGAGCAGGCAGGCCAAGCCGTTCACTTGCACGGCGGCACGCAGGCATCCCTCGACGAGCTGATCAGTCGCGCTCAAACGGCTTTTCCTTCTCTTCAGATCACAGGCACGCCCGGCGCGTCCCACGCCCTCACACCTGCACAAGACCTGGCCCTGGCCCACCAGATCGCCTCCACGGGCGCGACGGTGGTTTTCGTGGGTCTGTCGCACACCGAGCAGGCAAATTGGATGCAAGCCCATCGGTCGCAAGTGCGCGCCGTGATGGTCGGCCTGGGGCCCGACTTCGGGCAAACACAGCAGGCCTTTGCACGCCCTTCATCCCTGAGCGCGCTGCGTCGGCGCTTGGCGACGCAAGCGGCTTTCTTCGCGCGGATGTTGCACAGCATGCTGCTGGGTGCACCGCCATCGCGCCACGACGACCCGCGCTGACACCGCCTGCATCGTCAACACCCGCTGTTTGTCCGGCCGCACACCCTGCGGCCGTTTTTGTTTGCAACGCCCCGCCTCTTGGGGTGCCAGCGCCCGATAGACTCTCGCCTCATCGACCTGACCGGGCATGCCCCATGGATGTTCACGCGCCCCCCACCCTGCCCAGAGACACCGACTGGGTGCGAACGCGAGCCACCTGGCAGGACTGGTTCCTGACCCAAGCCTTCCCCTTGTGGCGCACCCAAGGCGTGGACCGCCAGCGCGGCGGTTTCTTCGAAAAGCTCGACGCCCGGGGACACCCGGTCGAAGAACCACGCCGCACGCGCGTGGTGGCACGCCAGCTCTACGTCTGCGCCACCGCCCAACGGCTGGGCTGGCAAGGTGACACCCAGGACCTGTTGGTGCACGGCCTGGACTTCCTGCTGAACCGGCTGCGCAACCCGGACGGCACCTTTGCGACGTCGTTCGACGTCCACTGCGGCGAACGCAACGCCCACTTCGACCTCTACGAGCAGGCCTTCGCACTGTTCGCACTCGCCGCCGTGCACGAAAGCGATCGCGCGGCCTTCGCTCACCTGCCTGACATCGCGCTGTCCACCCTGCAGCGCATGCAGGAGGGGTGGCAACATGCCCTGGGCGGCTTCCATGAAAGCCAGCCACCGCAGGCTCCGCTGCGCGCCAACCCCCACATGCACCTGCTCGAAGCGGCGCTGGCCTGGCACCGGGCCTGCGAGGGCAACACGCAGACCTGGGCAGTGCTGGCCGACGAGGTGACGACGCTGGCGCTGGATCACCTGCTGGATGCCCCCAGCGGGCTGGTCACCGAGTGGTTCGACCTGGACTGGCGCCCCTTGCCAGGCGAGCGCGGCACGGAAGCCGAACCAGGTCACCAATTTGAATGGGGCTGGCTGCTGATGCAATGGGCCATGGCCCGCCCCGAGCACCCCCGCAGGACCGAGGCCCTGGCAGTCGCCAGGCAGATGATCGACCTGGGCGAGCAACTCGGCGTGGACCCGCAGCGCGGCGTGGCCATCAACACCTTGGGCACCGACGGCCGCTGGCGCGATGCCCACGCCAAGCTCTGGCCCCAGACCGAGCGCATCAAAGCCTGGGTCACCTGCGCGGAGCTGGCGTATCAGGCATTGGATCACGCTGAAGCAACGAGGGCCCTGTCCCGCGCGACGGCTGCCACGCTCACCCTGCAGCGCTACCTGGCGCACCCTGTGCCCGGTGCCTGGCACGAATCACTGGACGCACAGGGCCACTGGCAAACACAGGACACCCGGGCCAGCAGCCTTTATCACATCGTCTATGCCCTGGAGACCGCCTGCCAACTTGGCCGCTGAGCCGGCGGGGATGGCGTTCAGCTGGCGCTGAGTGTGGCGCCGAATGTGAACAGGTCGGCGTCGCGCATCCACGGGGCCTGCGCATCCTTGGGCGCCAACCCAGGGCTCGCGCCCGCCACCGCCGGCCATTGGATGCCGATATCGGCGTCGTCCCAGCGGATGCTGCGTTCGCAGTCGCGAGCGTAGACATCCGTCGTCTTGTAGAGGAAGTGGGTGTCGTCTTCCAGGGCCATGAAGCCATGGGCGAAACCCTCCGGGATCCAGATTTGTCGGTGATTGACCGCGGTCAATTCGACGCCCACCCACTTGCCGAACGTCGGCGAGCCCCGCCGGATGTCCACCGCGACGTCAAAGGCCGCGCCTTTGCTCACGCGCACCAGCTTGCCCTGCGGATGCGGCGGCAGCTGGTAATGCAGGCCACGCAACACACCAGCCTTGCTGCAGGAGTGGTTGTCCTGCACGAATGGGCGCGGTTTGGGCAGGCCGAGCTCGGCCAGCCCATGGTGGAACTTGGCTTCGTTGAAGCTCTCCATGAACCAGCCCCGGTCGTCACCGAAAACAGCAGGCTCGATGACGACGACGTCGGGGATGGCGGTGGGGATGAATTTCATGGGGTCACCAGACCTGGTCTTGCAGCACCTTGCGCAGGTACTGGCCGTAGCCGTTCTTGAGCATGGGTTGAGCGAGTTTTTCGACCTGCTCGGCGGTGATCCAGCCCGAGCGGTAAGCGATCTCTTCGATGCAGGCCACCTTCAGGCCCTGGCGCTTTTCCAGCGTGGCGATGAACTGGCTGGCTTCAAGCAGGCTGTCGTGGGTGCCGGTGTCGAGCCAGGCATAACCCCGGCCCATGATCTCGACGCTGAGTTGACCTTGCTGCAGGTAGATCGCGTTGACATCGGTGATCTCGTACTCGCCCCGGGCACTCGGCTTGATCGACGCCGCGATGTCGCACACCTGGTTGTCGTAGAAGTACAGGCCCGTGACCGCGTAGTTGCTCTTGGGCGAAGCCGGCTTTTCTTCGATCGACAAGGCGCGCTTGTCCGCGTCGAAGGCCACCACGCCGTAGCGCTCCGGGTCCTGCACGTGGTAGGCGAACACGCTGGCGCCCACGTCGCGGTTGGCTGCGTTGTGCAGCAAACCCTGCAGGTTGTGGCCGTAATAGATGTTGTCGCCCAGCACCAGCGCGCTGGGGTCGTTGCCCACGAATTCGCGGCCCAGCACGAAGGCCTGCGCGAGCCCGTCCGGGCTGGGTTGCACGCAATAGCTGATGTTCACGCCCCACTGGCTGCCGTCGCCCAGCAGCGCCTGAAAGCGCGGCGTGTCCTGCGGGGTGCTGATCAGCAGGATGTCGCGGATGCCGGCCAGCATCAGCGTGCTCAGCGGGTAATAGACCATCGGCTTGTCGTACACCGGCAGCAGTTGCTTGCTGATGGCCAGCGTGGCCGGGTGCAGCCGGGTGCCGGAGCCCCCGGCCAGGATGATGCCTTTGCGCTTCATGGTGGAGATCACTTCCCTGAAATCTCGGTGAGCATGCGATCGACCCCGACCTGCCAATGCGGCAGGCTCAAGCCAAAAGCCGCCTGGATCCGGCGGGTGTCCAGGCGGGAGTTGTGCGGACGTTTCGCGGGCGTGGGGTAAGCCGTGGTCGGCACGGCTTCGATCGCGTCGGCGGCCACCTTCACCGGCAGGCCGTTGGCGCGCGCCCATTCGATGACGTGGCTGGCGTAGGCATGCCAGGTGGTCTCGCCCGATGCAACCAGGTGATACAGGCCCAGGCGCGCGTCGCCGCCAGGCTGGCTCACGCTGCAGATGGCGTGGGCCGTGACGTCGGCCAGCAGATCTGCGCCAGTGGGCGCGCCATGCTGGTCGGCGATGACCTTCAGCGCGTCGCGCTCGGCCGCGAGCTTGAGCATGGTCTTGGCAAAATTGCCACCGCGCGCCGCGTACACCCAGCTGGTGCGAAAAATCAGGTGTCGGCAGCCGCCGGCTTGCACCAACTGCTCGCCTTCCAGCTTGGTCTGGCCATATACGTTCAGCGGCGCGGTGGGCGCCGATTCGTCGCGCGGCGCGTCGCCCGAGCCATCGAACACATAGTCGGTGCTGTAGTGCACCAGCAAGGCACCGTTCTCGGCTGCGGCTTGCGCCACCAGGCCCGGCGTCGTCGCGTTGATCAGGCGCGCCACATCGGGCTCGGCCTCTGCCTTGTCGACGGCCGTGTGGGCCGCCGAGTTGACGATCACATCAGGCCGCACGCGTCGCACGATCTCGGCCACCTGTGCCGGGTCGGTGAAATCGGCCTTGAGCTCAGGCGCCTCGGCTGGGCCAGGCGTGTTGAAGTCGAGTGCCACCAGCTCACCCAAGGGCGCCAGCGAGCGTCGCAGCTCCCACCCGACCTGGCCACCACAGCCCAGCAGCAGGATCTTCATGCACGCTCCGCGTAGTTCTGCGCGATCCAGTCGCGGTAGGCCCCCGAGCGCACGGTGTCGATCCACTCGCCGTTGTCCAGGAACCATTGCACCGTCTTGCGGATGCCCGAGGCGAAGGTCTCGGCCGGCTGCCAGCCGATGTCACGCTGGATCTTGGTCGGGTCGATCGCGTAACGGCGGTCGTGACCGGGCCGATCTTTGACGTAGGTGATCAGGCTCTCGTACTTGGAGCCATCGGCGCGCGGGCGCAGCTCGTCGAGGATGCGGCAAACCGTGTGCACCACGTCGATGTTGCGGATCTCGTTGATGCCGCCCACGTTGTAGGTCTCGCCCAGCGTGCCCTTTTCCAGCACCTGGCAGATGGCCTCGCAGTGGTCGCGCACGTACAGCCAGTCGCGGATGTTCAGCCCGTCGCCGTACACCGGCAGGGGCTTGCCCTCCAGCGCGTTGAGGATCATCAGCGGGATGAGCTTTTCCGGGAAGTGATACGGCCCGTAGTTGTTGCTGCAATTGGTGGTCAGCGTGGGCAGGCCGTAGGTGTGGTGGTAAGCCCGCACCAGGTGGTCGCTGCCCGCCTTGCTGGCCGAATACGGGCTGTTGGGGGCGTAGGGTGTGGTTTCCGAGAAAGCCGGATCGGCGTCACCCAGCGAGCCGTACACCTCGTCGGTGCTGACGTGCAGGAATCGGAAGGCGGCCTTGTCGGCCTCGTTCATGGCGCCCCAGTAGGCGCGCACCTCTTCCAGCAGGCAGAACGTGCCCACCATGTTGGTGTGGATGAACTCACCGGGACCGTGGATCGAGCGATCGACGTGGCTCTCGGCCGCAAAGTGCAGGATGGCTCGCGGCTTGTGTTGCGCCAAGGCAGCGCGCACGGCATCGCGGTCGGCGATGTCCGCCTGCACCAACGTGGCCTGCCCAGACTTCAATGGGCTGGCGATGGTGTGGGGGTTGCCGGCGTAGGTCAGCTTGTCGAACACCACCACCGGCTCGGCCTGTTCGCCGTGGCGCGCCAGCCAGTGATGGACGAAATTTCCGCCGATGAAGCCGGCGCCGCCAGTGATCAGGATCATGGGCGCGGAGTATGCCACCACGCCCTGTCTTGGCCGATTGCGACAGGCGTGCCCCCCCCCCCCCCCCCCCCCCCCCCCCCCCCCCACCCCGCCCCCCAACCGGGGCCCCCCCCCGCACCCCCCCACCCCCCCCCCCCCCCCCCCCCCCCCCCCCCAGCAGGCCGCGCGGACCCGCCCCCG
>Ga0180008_1000389_pt1 | contig 39553 bp, 39 predicted proteins | sample MM_PW_MetaG_FD_121121 | JGI IMG/M metagenome (GOLD analysis project Ga0180008, IMG submission 121121) | Groundwater microbial communities from the Aspo Hard Rock Laboratory (HRL) deep subsurface site, Sweden - MM_PW_MetaG | ecosystem: Environmental > Aquatic > Deep subsurface > Groundwater... | reverse complement strand
TGAAGGTAAAATCGTTTCTGTAAAACAAAGAGGTGGATTTATAATTGAAGATGCTGATGGTTGTGAATATTTCATGCCTATGGCTCAATCTTACTTAAAAACTATTGGGGCAGTTGGTAAAACTGTAAAAGCAAAAGTTATTAAAGTAAACAAAGCTCAAAATTCAATTATTGTTTCAAGAAAAAAATTAATTGAAGAATCAAAAGCTGTAAAAGATAATAAAGTAACTGAAATTTTAGAAAATAAAGAACCAGTTATTGGAACAATCAAAAAAATTACTTCTTATGGAATGTTTGTAGATTTAGGTGGAATTGATGGTTTAGTAAACTACAATGAAATCTCATACAAAGGTCCTGTTAATCCTGCAAATTATTACAACGAAGGTGATGAAGTATCAGTTGTTGTATTATCTTATGATAAAGCAAAACAACACTTATCATTATCTATCAAAGCTGCACTTTCTAATCCTTGGGAAGAAATTAAAGACGAATTAGAAGTTGGTGATACAATCACTGTAACTGTTTCTAATTTTGAATCTTATGGTGCATTCGTTGATTTAGGAAATGATATTGAAGGTTTATTACATATTTCTGAAATTTCATGGAATAAAAACTTAAAAAATCCAAAAGAACTTTTAACAATTGGTGAAGAGATCAATGTTGAAGTTATCGAATTAAATATCGAGCAAAAAAGATTAAGAGTATCTTTAAAAAATCTACAAGAAAAACCTTTTACAAAATTCACAAACGACCATAAAGTTGGTGATGTAATTAAAGGTAAAATTGCTACGTTAACAGATTTTGGTGCTTTTGTAAGCATTGGTGATGTTGATGGTTTATTACATAATGAAGAAGCTTCTTGGGAGCCAAATGCAAAATGTAAAGCAATCTTCAAAAAAGGTGACGAAGTAGAAGTTAAAATTATCAAAATTGATAGAGAAAAAGAAAATATCTCATTATCTATTAAAGAAATTGCTGATTCTCCTGCTAAAAAATTCCAAGATGCTTACAAAATTGGTGACATCGTAAAAGGAACTGTAAAAGATGCTAAAGATTTCGGAATTTTCATTAAATTAGAAAACAATCTTGATGGATTAATTAGAAATGAAGATTTCGGTCCATTAAAAGTTGAAGAAATTAAAAATGGTGATGAAATTGAAGCTGTTGTTGTAAATATTGATACTAAGAAAAACAGAGTTAGATTATCTGTTAGAAGATTAGAGCAACAATTAGAAAGAGAAGTTTTAAAATCTGTTAATGATGATTCATCTATGACTTTAGGTGACATTATAAAAGATCAAATGAAATAATAGGATTTATTTAAATGAGTAAACATACAATTGTAGTTTGCGATCATATACACGACGCTGGTTTACAAATTCTTCAAAGTACTGAAGATGTAAACTACGTATATGCAGCAGATGTAAATAAAACAGAACTATTAGATATTATTAAAGATGCACATGTAGCAATAACTAGATCTTCAACTGATGTTGATGAGAAGTTTTTAAATGCAGCCGTTAATTTAAAAGCTATCATTAGAGCAGGTGTTGGTTATGATAATGTTGATATTGAAGGTTGTAGTAAAAGAGGAATAATCGCTATGAATGTTCCAACTGCAAACACAATAGCTGCAGTTGAATTAACAATGACACATATGTTATCTTGTATGCGAAAATTTCCATATGCTCATAATCAATTAAAAATTGATAGAGTTTGGAAAAGAGAAGACTGGTATGGAAATGAACTTTATGGGAAAAAACTAGGTGTTATTGGTTTTGGAAATATTGGTCATAGAGTAGCACTTAGAGCTAAATCATTTGAAATGGACGTAGTAACATACGATCCATATATTCCTTCAACTAAAGCAACTGATTTAGGTATTAAGTATACTACTAATTTCGAAGATATTTTATCTTGTGATATTATAACTATTCATACACCAAAAAATAAAGAAACTATTAATATGATAGGTTTCGAAGAAATTGCAAGAATGAAAGATGGTGTAGTTTTAATTAACTGTGCTAGAGGTGGATTATATAATGAAGATGCATTATATGAGAATCTTAAATCTGGTAAAATTGCAATGGCAGGTATTGATGTATTTATTAAAGAACCAGCAATTGATCATCCTTTATTAGATTTACCAAATGTAACTGTAACTGCTCACTTAGGGGCAAATACAAGAGAATCACAAAGAGAGATTTCTGTTCAAGCAGCTAATAACGCTATTGAATCAGCACGTGGAATTGCATATCCTAATGCTTTAAATTTACCGATTGATGAAAGTAAAATTCCATCATTTGTAAAACCATATATTGAATTAACTCAAAAAATGGCATTTTTAATAGCACAATTAAGTAAAAGTGAACTTAGATCAATTAATATTTCAGCAGAAGGTGAAGTTTCTGAGTATTTAGATTCATTACAAACATTCGCAACTGTTGGTATTTTATCTGTTTCTTGTGAAGAAGTTAACTATGTTAATGCTAATTTTATTGCAAAAGAAAAAGGCATTGAACTTACAACTTCTGAATTCTCTAATCATAGTGGATATCAAAATAAAGTTTCAATTAAAATCACTACATCAAATGGTGTAAAAACTATATCAGGTACAGTATTTAACGACGATGTGCAAAGAATCGTTGAAATCAATGGATTCTCTTTAGATATTGAACCAAAAGGTAAAATGATTATTATGAGAAACCAAGATGTTCCAGGTGTTATTGGAGAAGTTGGTAAAATCTTAGGAAGCAATAATATTAATATTGCTGACTTTAGACTTTCAAGAGGAAAAGATGGAGCTTTAGCTGTAATTCTTGTTGATGAAAAAGTTAGTTCAGATATATTAAAAAAACTTGATAGTTTAGAAGCTGCAATTGCAGTTGCTTACGCAGAAATTTAAGGAGAAAATATGGCAATTGGTATGAGTGAATTAAAAAAGGGATTAAAAATCGAAGTTGATGGTGTTCCTTATAAAATTACTGAGTATCAACATGTAAAACCTGGAAAAGGTGCTGCATTTGTTAGATGTAAAATTAAATCATTTTTAAATGGAAAGTTAATTGAAAAAACTTTCCATGCAGGTGATAAATGTGAAGTTCCAAACTTACAACAAAAACAAATGCAATTTTTATATGATGATGGTGAAATGCTACAATTTATGGATAATGCAACTTACGAGCAAGAGGGTTTAACTTATGATCAAGTTGGAGATGCTTTTGACTGGATTATTGATGGAATGACTTGTGATATGATGTACTTTAATGGTAAAGCAATCACAGTTGAGCCTCCAATGGTTGTTGAATTAAAAATTGTAGAAACTCCACCAAACTTTAAAGGTGACTCTCAAGGTGGTAGAAAACCTGCTACTTTAGAATCAGGTGCAGTTGTACAAATTCCTTTCCATATTCTTGAAGGTGACATTATTAAATGTGACACAAGAACAGGTGAATATCTAGAAAAAGTAAAATAAAAAGATTAAGCTATATCGTGGAAATACTGCGATATAGCTTTCTTTTTCTTCAGTCACTGACACTTGTCAGCTCCTTCATCAAAAAAAACTCTATCTTGATTTCGACGATAAATCTTAACCTTTTCAATGTTTTGTATTAAAATAAATTTTTATACTTTTCTTTTTAGGTACATTATTTTTTCTTCTCCAATATAATTCTCATGTACTATTTCAAAATCCATATTAATTTCATTTAAAGCATTAATTCCATTTCTAATTTTTGGACTTACTATTAATACAATATAATCAATTCTTTCTTTTAAAATATTCATTAAATTATAAACACCCTCAACCATTACAAGCTTATGATCAAGTAGTTTAAATAAATCATCACTTATAATAACTTCTCTATTTGGTACTTTAAATAGTGCAATATTATTATCAAATATTTTGTTTTTACTATATATCATAATTTTAGGTGCTCGTCCTGCTATATATCTAGCATCTAAGGTTGGTTTATCAATTCTTACACTGTTTCCACCTATTAACATTAAATCAACTTTATCTCTTAATGTATGTACATATAATTGACTCATTTTAGAAGATACAGTTCCATCAATACAGCCATTTAATGTTTGTGCCATTTTATAAAAAATAAATGTTCCACTAATCCATTTAATAAATGGATATAAAAGGTTATAAGCCTCTTTTTTCATACAGCCTAAGGTAATATCTATATTAACGCTTTTTAGCGTTTCTATGCCACCAGTTGCGAGTTTATTAATATCTTCATGGGCAATAATTACTCGTTTTGGTTTTAGCTCTTTTAATAAGTTCGCGCAAGATGGAGTTTTGCCTACATGATTACAAGGTTCAAGTGTTACAAAAATCTCACAATCATTAAAATATCCATTATGATTTTCTAAAAGAAAAGTATGAATATCAAAAGAACTATTTTTCATTTTTAATATTGAATTTGGATATTCAAGTAAGTATGCAGCTTTTAGTGCATTTATTTCTGCATGAGGCATTCCAGCTTCTTTATGAGCTTCAATTGATAACAACTTACCATCTTTTACAATAACACAACCAACGGCTGGATTTGGATATGTTAAAAGCTGATATTTCCATGCTTCATCAATAGCTAATTTCATATAAAAATTATCATCTATTTTCATTGTATATTCGCTTTTTGTTTAAAAATTTTGAGATTGTAGTATATATAAAGTAGTTTTAATTGGTAGTTAAAATTAATAGAGAAATCTCTATTAATTTATTTTACCATTCGAAGTAAGTAGCTGCTGATAAAATTTCGTCGTAAGTAAGTTCTTCATCACCAAATTCAGTTTTAACTATAATTTTTTCATTATCTGCTGAAATTAGTTCACCTTTAAAAACTTCTGTTGCAAAATTTTTAATTTTAACTTTTTCACCAACAGATCCTTTAAAATGATCTTTAGTTTTAAGTCTTCTTTCAATTCCAGGAGAGCTAACTTCAAGTGTATATTCACCATTCATAGGTTCATCAACGTCTAAAATTGGAGAAATCATTCTTGAAATTTCTGCACATTTATCTAGACTAATTCCACCCTCAGCAGTTACTAATACTCTAAAAATATTTGTATCATGTACTTTTGTACTAACTATATCATAAAGGCTTGCACCTAAACTTTCAACAGCTAATTTTATTGATTTTTCTAAACTCATTCTACTTCACTTTTTGTTTTTCTAATTTGAGCAAATAATGCTTCAATATTTTTTGATTTCTCTAAAGAGGTATCATTTAAAAATGTAAAGTTAGGACACTTATACCAACCTGTACTTGCAAGTATATGTGTCTTTAATCTTCCATTTGCTTTATTTAATAAAGAGATAATCTCTTTTATTTCATTTTTATCATAATCAGAACCATCAAAATATACAATTGCATCATATTTACCATTTTTACAGTTAACTGCGGTAATTGGTAAAGAGTTAATTCTGCTATCAACTAAATTTGATAAAGCTTCTGGAATTAACTCCATTAATAATGATTCTGTTCTTTGTAGATTAATAGTTTTCATTTTTAGTTATCTACTGATACTTTCTCTTCAATTTGAATGAAAGTTTCAATGAAATCGCCAACTTTAATATCATTGAATTTATCAAACATAATACCACATTCATAACCATTAGCAACTTCTTTAGCATCATCTTTAAATCTTTTTAATGATGAAATTCTACCTGTGTATGTAACAATACCATCTCTAATGATTCTAGCATGTCCACCTCTGATTACTTTACCATCTGTTACTAAACATCCTGCAACTGTTCCTACTTTTGGAACAACGAATGTATCTCTAACTTCAGCTTGACCAGTGTTTTCTTCTCTAATTACTGCACTCATCATACCTGATAATGCATCTTTAACATCATCAATTAAATCATAGATAATTGAGTAAGTATTAATAGCAACACCATCAGCTTTAGCTTTAGCTTTAATAGAACCAGTTGGTCTTACATTAAATCCTAAAATAATACATCCTTCAGATGCACCAGCTAGAACTAAGTCAGATTCAGTGATTCCACCAACTGCTGAGTGAATTACTTTTACTTTTACCTCGTCATTAGCAATTTTTTCTAATGAACCTTTAATAGCTTCAAGTGAACCACCAACATCAGTTTTAATAATTACTGGAAGTTGTTTGATTTTACCTTCAGCGATTAATCCACTCATCTCTTCTAATGAAACTTTAGTAGATTTAGATAACTCTTTAGCCCGTGCATGCTCAGCTCTAGTTGTAGCTATATCTCTAGCTTCTTTATCAGAATCCATAACTACCATAACTGAACCAGTTGTTGGAACATCGTTAAGACCTAAAACAGTACCTGTTTCAGAAAGTCCAAGTTCTTTAACTGGATTACCATTATCATCAGTAATTGCTTTTACTCTACCAAAAGTAGTATCACAAACAATATTATCACCGATTTTTAAAGTACCATTTTGAACAATAATAGTAGCAACTGGTCCTCTTCCTTTTTCTAGTGAAGATTCAATAACAGCAGCTTTTGCTTTTGCAGTTGGATCGGCTCTTAGTTCTAGAAGTTCAGATTGAATTAAAATATTTTCTAATAAATCTTCAATTCCAGCACCTGTTTTTGCAGATACACCAATAAACTCAGTATCTCCACCCCAATCAACAGGTGTCATACCTTTTTCAGCCATTTGTGCTTTTACCATATCAATATTAGCAGCTTCTTTATCAATTTTATTCATAGCAATAATAATTGGACATCCACTAGCTTTTGCATGAGCAATAACTTCTTCAGTTTGAGGTTTAACACCATCATCAGCAGCAACAACAATAATAACAATATCAGTAATCGCAGTACCTCTTGATCTCATAGCAGAGAAAGCGGCATGTCCTGGAGTATCAACGAAAGTAATTTTTTGTCCATTTTTTTCTACTGTATAAGAAGAAATATGTTGCGTAATTCCACCAGCTTCACCTGAAGCTATTTTAGATGATCTAATTTTATCTAATAATGAAGTTTTACCATGGTCAACATGTCCCATAATAGTAACAACAGGAGGTCTTGAAACAAATACTGATTCATCAATATCTTCTTCATGGTAATCACCAACATAATTTACATCTTCTAATGCATCTCTTACTGTTACTTCAATTCCAAACTCTTCACCAAGAATTTCTAACTCATCTTGTTTTAAAAAGTCATTTTTAGTAACTAGCATTCCTAAAGTAAATAATACAGTTATAACTTCAGAAGTAGATTTTCCACAAGCTTCTGCAAATTCATAGACTCTAATATCTTCAGGGATTGTAACTTCAGTAATATCAATAACTTCTTGAGTTCTAGATATTCTTTTCTTTCTTTTCCCTCTTTTTAAACCTTGAGGTGCGTTACCAAAAGCAGCTGGTCTTGAACTTCTTGATTGTTTAGCAGGATTTTGAGGTTTTGGCTCATCAAAAATTTTAAGATTATCATTTAATCCCATATCTAATAAAACAACTTCTTCACCTAATAATGAATCATCAGAACTTGAGAAGTCATCATAAGCTCTTGAAACTTCTAATTTTTTACCATGATCTTGAGCTTTAACAATAGTTTTCTTTTTTTCTCTTTTGATTTTTGCTTTTCTTGCATCTTCATAACTGTTTTTTGAAGTATCTGAATTTGATTCTTCTTCGTTTCCACCTAAAATTTCACTTAATGATTTCATTTGTTTTTTATGTTGAACATCATTATCAAAAGTTTTAACAGGCGCTTCTTCAACTTTTGGCTTTTTCTTTTTAATAATTACTAAACCTCTTCGTTTAGGTACTATTTTATTAGCATTTTCAGGATTAACTTCAGGCTTGTCTAATTCTTCTTGAGCTTTTGATTGTGCAGGTTTTATTGTAGGTTTTGAAATTACAACTTTTTTTAATTCAGGTTTCTTTTTAACTTCAGTTTCTACTTTTGGTGAAACTTCAACTTTTTTTTCTGAAACTGTTTCTGTTTTAACTTCAATAGTCTCTTTTTTTACTTCTTCAAGGCTTGTTTCAAGTGGTTTTTCAACAACTTTTTTAGGCTTTGATACTGTTTTAACTTCTAATTTTGGACTTTTTCCAGTCATTATATAATTAGTTATTTCTTCAGCATCTTCGAATGACACTGCACTTTGGGGTGATTTAAGTTCTATTTTTAAATCTTTAGCCTTTGCAATTACTTCTGCACTTGTTGCTCCCGCTTCTTCTGCAATCTCATAAACTCTTACTTTATCTGACATCTGTTAGCATCTCCTTAAGTTGTGTGACATACTTATCTTTATTTTTGCACTCTCTACAAAGTGACTTTTCGATTTTCTTATAATCTTTTCCATTTATATCTGTTTGTAATAACTTTTCACAGTCATAACAAATATAAAAACTTCTACCGTAATTATTGTAAAACAATAATTTTTTTTCTTCACATTTTAGTCTTAATAACTCTTTTTGTTCAAATTTGCCTTTGCAAACGACACAGGTTCTTAAGATCATTTTTGAATTAGCCAAGCATTATACCTAAAATATACTTAATATCAAAAATAATCAAATTTCTATTCTCACGCCAACATTATCAAAATCAGCTGTAAAGACTTTAAAATGAGGGAATCTAAGCTTTAAAGCTTTTTCCAAATTCTTACTATCGTCTGCATATGCAATAGAAAACAAAGTAGATCCTGAACCTGATAAAGTACTCATTAAAGCACCCTCTTTTAATGATGTTTTTTGAACATCAAAAAGCTCAGGCATTTGCTTCATTCTATATTTCTGATGAATTTGATCCAATGAAGCATTTTTCAACATTTGCCAATCTTCAGCCATAAATGCAGCTGTTAATAAAGATGAATGTGAAATATTAAAAACTGTATCCTCTTTAGAATATTTAAAAGGCAAAGTTTTTCTAGATAATTGCGTAGAAATTGCTCTATTTGGTACTACAATAACTGCTTTTAAAGTTTTTGGTATTGCTTTATTTATATATCTAACTTCATTTTCTTGAACACAAGCTACATTAAATCCACCCATAACAGCAGGTGTAATATTATCTGGATGATTTTCATATGCCAAAGCTAAATTTAATAATTTATCTTTTTCTAATTTTATTCCCTCAATTGCGTATGCACTGGCAATTGCTGAAACAATAACAGCAGATGAACTTCCCAAACCACGTGATAGTGGAATTTCATTTTGAAATTCAAATCTAAAGTGTCTTTTTTTATATGATAAATTATGATAAAAATCATTGAAGATTGATATAAACATATTGTTATCTTTTAGTGCTGGGTTATTTGCGCCCTCACCCTTTAAAGATACACTATGAAATTTTGAGGGTCTGATTATTACTTGGTTTTTCATAGATATTGCTAAACCTAAGCAATCAAAACCTGGGCCTAAATTTGCACTTGTAGCGGGAACGCTTACTTTCATCTATTTCCTTCTTCTTAAACAGCTGGTAAATTATATATTGGCAGTGTTTCTTGTTTAAAATTATATTTTTCTATACACATAGGTAATTTAAAGTCGCGAATTATACTATCTTTTTCTAAAAAATCTACTTTAATTTCATTATCTTGTTTTATAAAATACTTTTTACCAAGGGCTTTAATAGGAGAATTTTCATTGAATTCAAAACCATCACAAGCTTTAAATTCAATATTTTTTGTAATGCATATTGTTTTTAAAAAGATGTAAGCCACTTTTATTGCCATAAAAGAACCAGGAGAATTAACATAAGTAATTGTATGAATATCATATTCATTCAAAAGTTTAATAAATAAATTTGGCAATAAATCCGATGTTTTACCATCGAGTTTATGCTCCTTTATTAATTTTTTATTTTCGTAAACACCTATTAATAAAGGATTCGAAATAGTTATAGCTAAAATTTCTATCAAATGATTAAACCTTAACTCTCAACTCTTGAGTAAGCCATTTCAAATACAACCGCTTCAGAAGTAGCTTCTTCTAAATCAATAATTTCATAATTTGATTCATCTTCATAAAGTTTTTTTGTAAGTAAATGATTTAAATGATGACTTCCAGCAACTGCATCATATTCACCAACTAAAGTATATTCTAAAAGTGCCATATCACCAATTGCATCTAAAATTTTATGTCTTACAAACTCATCATCAAATCTTAAACCTTCAGGATTTAAAACCTTTGATTGATCAAGAACAATTGCATTTTCCATAGAACCACCTTGAGCTAATCCTATACTTCTTAAATATTGTACTTCATGTAAAAAACCAAATGTTCTAGCTCGACTAATATTTTCTTTATACTCAGCAATTGAATAGTCAAAATGAAAATTTTGTTTTCCAATAGCTGGATGATCAAAAGTAATTTCAAAATCATAAACTATTCTATCTGATGGTTTTAATGTAACTCTTTTACCTTCAGGTGTAGTAACTTCTACTTGTTTTTTAATTTTAATTGCTTTTTTTGATTTATCAAGCTCTTTAATTCCAGCTTCTTCAATTAGCATACAATATCCAGCTGAACTTCCATCAAGAACTGGAACTTCATCATTATCAATTACTACTCTTAAATTATCAATTCCATAAGCATAAACAGCTGATAAAAGATGCTCAATTGTAGAAACTACAACTCCATCTTTTCCAATAACCGTAGCCATTTTAGTATCAACAACATTTTCTCTTTTTAAGGGAATTGTAACTCCAGCATCGATTCTGTAAAAAACTATTCCCATATCACTATCAAGTGGTTCAAGTCTCATTTTTACAGGTACACCTTTGTGTAAGCCAATTCCTACTATTTCTGTGCTTTTTGCAATTGTTCTTTGTTTCATTTTGTGTTTATCACTTTCACTGCATCATTGATTGTTTTAGTAACATTTGTTTTCATCCATGTATAATCAAGCCATTCATTTGGATTTACTTCAATACCTTGAACTAATACACCAAAATGTAAATGATCTCCAAATACAGCTCCTGTTGATCCTGTATTTGCTATATGTTGACCTGCTTTTACTTCATCATTAACTTCAACATTTATACTACTTGTATGTGCGTATAATGTTCCAAGTCCTAAACCATGATCAATAATTGCCGTATCCCCATATATTCCTAAATAACCTTTAAATATAACTTTTCCAGGATTTGAAACTTGAACATCAGCTCTTTTAACACTAGCCCAATCCATACCTAAATGCCAAGCTTCATCTATTTTATTCTCACCATAAAAATAGTGTCTTCTTTCACCATATTGAGCAAAAGTTGCTGCATTTGGTAATCTAACAAATGGTTTAATATCAAAAGAAGTATTCATTCCATTTACAAGATTCTTTTTAACAACTTCTCTAATAGTTTTCACATTTTTTTCTCTTAGCTCTTTGTTTGTTTTTACAAAAGCTTCAACAATATCAGAAGGTACATTCATATCGCTATTTTCTAAAACATGTTTACTAACATTATTTACAAAATCATCTGAGATTTTTATGTCATCAATTTTTTCTTTAAAGCTTTTGATATAAAAAGGGACTTTTGCTTCTGTTTTATTACCAGCTAAATCAACTGCAACAACATTTACTCTTTTAAACTCTTTTATATCAATAGGCCAAGTTATTATAGAGATAAAATAATTCTTTTTATAAAATGGAAAAAGTTCAAATACTTCTTCATCATTAAAAGAAATATAATAGTCTTTTAAATTTTCATCATTAATCTCAACAATAATAACTCCACTTCCACCTTGTCTTAATAAGTAAGAGTTTGTTATTACGTTTGCAACTGGACTTTTTTTATCAATAATTATTTTAGAATTTGTAACAGTTTGATTTCCTTTAAAAAAGTTCCACTTACTTGTATCATAAACATCAATTTTTAAAGAACCCTCTTTTGGTTTGTAAAATTCATCAAATTGTGGAGGTAAAATGTCTAAATTAATAACTCCATTTTCATCTTTTATAACTTTAGTTTCTAGTTTTAGTTTCTTATCACCATCTACAAAAAAAACTTCATAAGATTTAATTTTTGTATTATCTGATATTTCAACACTTATTGATTTTTGGAAATTCCAATAAATTTCATTTTGTACTTTTATTTTTGGTGCATTTCTTTCAAACATAGAAGAGAATAAAACAAATACAACTCCAACTAAAAATGCTATTAAAACTACATAAATCCATAAACCTTTTATACTATTTTTATTACTTGTAAACTTCAAAAATTTCCTTTAATACTATATCTTTTGCTTTTTCTACATCAATCATATCTATTGTACAACCAGCTGCATTAAAATGACCTCCGCCACCAAATTCACCAGCTATTTTAGACACATCAATTTTTCCTTTTGAACGTAATGATATCCTTGAAACACCATTTACAACACGCACAAAAAAAGCAATCTTCACTATTGCAATACTCATAATCATATCTAATGCATCTTCACAATCTCGATTATGTGCACCTGTTTGTTTAAACCATTCCTCTTTTGCAAAAATAGAAGCTATTTCACCTTCACAAAAAAGTTCTAAACTATCTAAAACTTTTGGGATGATTCTATATTTTGCCAAAGAATCTCTTCTTAAAAGCTTATTTGCTATTTCAGAAGGATTAGCTCCACATTCAACTAAAAAGTTTGTTTTTTCAAAAGTTAACTCATCACATCTTCCCAATGAAAAAGCTAATGTATCATCATAAATACCTACATACAGTGCAGTTGCAGAGTTTTTTGTAATATATAATCCATTATGTTTAAAGAATTCAAAAACTAATTCAGCAGTTGAACTTTTCATAGGATCTACAATATTTACAACTCCAAAATGATTATTTGATTTATGATGATCAAAATTTATAAGTGGTATAGAAGGATCAGGCTCAAAGCCTAATCTTTTATATGTTCCACAATCAACTGAAATAATCAAATCAAAAAAAGCTGGTAATTGATTTGATATTTTATCAAATCTTGGTATAAAATCAAGATTTTGAGGTAAATCATCACTTACGTTAAATACTTTGTGTTTAATTTTATTTTCATGAAATAAATTAGATATTGCTAATGCTGAACCTATAGAATCTGGATCTGGATTTACATGAGTAACAATTAAAATATATCTACTTTTTTCAATAAGCGCTAATGCTTTTGTATGTTCTGACATATCTACTTTGTTATTTAATATAAAATCTTTTATCAAAATAAGTCCTAATCAAACTTCATTGAAAAATCAAGCCATGTTGCTTGATGAATAATACTACCACTACTAATAGCATCAACTCCTGTTGATGCATAATCTTTAATAGTTTGAAGATTTATATTTCCACTAGCTTCTAATAAAATATGAGGATAATTTGTATCTCTAAATGTTACAACTTCTTTTATTTGATCAGTTGTCATATTATCACACATGATAATATCCCCACCTGCATGCATAGCTTCTTTTACTTGCTCAAATGTTTCACACTCTATTTCAATTTTTGTAACCCAAGAAATTCTTTTTCTAGCTTTTTTAATAAACTCTTCAAGATTATCAATAGTTCTTAAGTGAGTATCTTTTAACATCAAACAATCATCAAGTCCAAGTCTATGATTAATTGCTCCCCCAACTCTAGAAGCATATTTCTCAAAATCTCTTAATTGTGGTCTTGTTTTTCTAGTATCTAATAAAACTACACCTGAACCTTCGATTAGCTTTGCATATTTATTTGCCATTGTAGCAATTCCACTTGCGTGTTGAAGCATATTTAAAAATGTTCTCTCAGATGAAAGTAAAACAGATGCTTTTCCTTCAAGTTCAGCGATAATATCACCTTCTTTTATGATGTCTCCATCATTTTTTAAAAATTTACAATCAAATTTTTCAGTTCTAGCTAATACTTTTGCGTATTGCACACCAGCTAAAATACCATCTGATTTACAAATAGCCCTAGCTGTAAATCTTCCTTTAGGAGCAACATCGAAGAATAAATCTCCTCTACCATTATCTTCAATAATGGCATTTTTTACAAACTTTTTGATATTAATCATACTTCAAACATCCTTTCTAATGCTACTTTAGCCCATTTTGCGGTATCTTCTGAAACAAAAATCTCTGTTTCTTTACTAATTTTATCATCTTTTATTGATTTTAAAGTATTGTAAACATCTTGTAAAGTTGTTTCATTCATTGTTGGACACTCAGGTTTTGTAGAACTTAATATATATGTATTTTTATCTCTTAATCTACTTACCATATTAAACTCAGTTCCAACAGCTATTTTTTGCTCAGGATCTAACTCTTTTATATATGTAATTAACTGAGAAGTTGAGCCTACAAAATCAGCAGCATCACAAACACTAGGATCACATTCAGGATGAACTGCAATTAAAATATCTGGAAATCTTTCTCTATAAAACTCAATATCTTCAACTGAAAATTGTTGATGAACTGAACAAAATCCATTATAACAAATAATATCAGCCTCTTTTAAATCACTTCCATCCCCAACTATTGCAGATTTTAAATTCAAAGACTTTGCAAAGTTCTGACCTAAACATCTATCAGGTACAAAGAAAATCTTTTTACCAGATTTCAAACCTTTTTCAATTATCTTATAAGCATTTGATGAAGTACAAACCATTCCACCCATCTGCCCTACTTTTGCCTTAACAGCTGCGCTTGAGTTTATATATGTAATTGGTAAAATCTCATCATTTGAGATTCCAGCTTCATTTATTTTCTTTAGATTCTCTTCATAATATCCAACATCAATCATTCTAGCCATCGCACAACATGCAATTTTTGGCATAAGAACTCTTTTTTGGGGACTCATAACTTTTACACTCTCACCCATAAAACCCACACCACAAAATACAACATATTTTGAATCAGTTAACATTACTTTTTTTGCAAGTTCAAGTGAATCACCTGTGATGTCTGCTAGTTCAAATACTTCATCTCTTTGATAGAAATGTGCAACTAGAGTAACATCTAGTTCATTTTTTAATTTTATTATCTCTTCTTTTAAATTCAAAATAAGCCTTCAAATTTTTAATATATGAGAATATAACAAAATTTTAGTTATAATCTCATTTAATTTAACAAGATAAATGGGCTTTATTCTTATTAAGCTCTATAGAATTTTCTCAAAGAGAGTTTTAAACAACGCTACTTTTAGGAATTTTTAAAATTCTATTTATTAAAGTAGACATTAAAATATAGGTTCCTTTTAAATAGGAACCCTTTAAAGGCAATATATGGATTTTTTCACAAATACAAATATTTTATTTTTTCTAGCAGCATACTTAGTGGGTTCAATTCCCTTTGGTTCAATTTTAGCAAAAACATTTGCAGGAGTTGATATTACTGCTTCAGGAAGTAAATCAATTGGTGCTACGAATGTTCTTAGAGTTGTAAAAGAGACAAACCCAGCACTTGCAAAAAAGCTAGGTCTTGCAACTGTTATTTTAGATGCACTAAAAGGTACATTAGTTTTATTAATAGCTTTATATTATGGAGTTAGTGAATCAACACTTTGGGGAATTGCAATACTTGCAGTTTTAGGACACTGTTATTCTATATACTTAGGACTTGAAGGTGGAAAAGGAGTTGCGACTGGACTTGGCGTTTATTTAGTTCTTATTCCAATTCCTACTATTATTGGAGCTGTTGTTTGGATAATTTGTGCAAAAGTTTTAAAAATATCTTCTTTATCTTCACTATTAGGTTTAGTAGCAGTTATACTAAGTGCAAGTTTTTTAAATAATGGATTAAATGTAGGGTCAAATGTACCTATGTATATAATTGCCTTTATAATCTTCTACAAACATATACCAAATCTAATTAGAGTAATAAAAGGAGAAGAAAAAAGAGTTATATAAACTCTTTTTTCTTTAATACATCCAAATGAAAATAGAAATCAATAATCTTACATTTAAATGCATAATAGGAATACTAGATTTCGAACGAATAAAAAAACAAAGAGTTATAATAAATACCTCTTTTGAATATGAATTTACAAAAAACTCATTTATAGACTATGCAGAAGTATCAACTTTGATAAAAACTATAATGATAAAGAAAAACTTTTTTTTACTTGAAGATGCAATCTTATGTCTAGAAACACTACTTACAAATAAATACCCAATAAAAAATCTACATATTAAAATCTCAAAACCAGATATTTTAAAAGATTGTATAGTTACATTAAGTAATCATTAATTAAATTATTCCTATAAATCAAAATAAGACTAAAATTATCGCACCATAGCATTAACAAAGCATTAATAAGGTGTAAATTAAAAGTTAACTTAAATTAACAGTTAATTAACATCTAAAATAGTAACTTTAAGAAAACTTTAAAATTTAGTGGTGTAGAATGGCCGTAACGGTATGTCGGAAAAGGTTTAAAATGCAAAGTTTTAAATGAGTTCGCGCGCTCCGATAGACTGAAAAAAGATTTCGAAATTTTAGGAGAACAAATGAAAAAAATCGCAAAATTAAGTTTAGTAGCTGCTATCGCAGTTTCAGGATTCACTTCAGCTAATGCTACATCATTAGAAGAAGCAATCAAAGGTGTAGATATTTCTGGTACTGCTGTATATAGATATGATGACAGAACAACTGATAATTCAGCTACGCCTGGATTTAGTAATGAATCAAATAATAGTTATAAAGTTGCTGTTAATTTAAAATCAGCACTAAATGATGATTTAACTTTCAATACTAGAACAATCATTGGTACAGGTACTGGTATGGCAGAAGTTGGTGGATCTACTATAGCTTCAGATGGTGAAGCAACTTTTGGTTTATCTCAAGCTAACTTCGCATATACAGGTATTATGAATACAACTGTTATAGCTGGTAAACAAGCGGTTCCATCTCCATTTGCAGTTCAAGTTGATGCAGCTGGTGCAGAAGACACAGCTACAGGTTTAACTGCAATTACTGCAGTAGGTCCTGTTACTATTGCTGGTACATATTTAAATCAAACTAACCTACAAGCAATTAATGGTCAAGATGTTGCTGGTCTAGGATTAATGGGTGATATCGGACCTGTTGCGTTAGACGGTTGGTATTTAGAAGTACTTGAATCATCAGCAATGAATGATGCTCACACAGCATATACAGTTGGAGCAAAAGCAAAAGTTGAAATGGTTAAATTAACAGCTAGATATTCTGCAATTGATCATGACAATGCTACACAAGATACTGAAAAATTATGGAAAGTTGGAGCATCAGCTAAAGTTGGTATAGTTTCTGCTTCTTTAGATTATGGTCAAACTAATGCTGTTACAACTAATACAACTGGTGTAAGTTTAGAAGGTGATGGTGGAGCAGATTCTGATACAACATTACAAGGATGGGGATTAAATTTAGAAGGTAAAAATGATGCTTCTTTAGTTAAAGCTTCTTTAGGTGTAGATTTATTATCTAACTTAAATTTATCTGCAACTTACGTAGACTTATCAGTTGATGGTACAGCAAATGCTGATGCAGCTGAGTACTATGGTCAATTAACATACAAAATGGGTAAAAACTTCATGACATATGCTAGAATTGGTCAAATTGACAATGATGTATCTGCAGACAATACAAGAGGAAGATTACACGTTCAATATACTTTCTAATTTGAAAGATAGTGTTTAACTACTAAACTTACTTTAAAAGGGTTGAAGATTTTTCTTCAACCCTTTTTTTATGGCTAAAATTCTTATTATTACTAAACTCTTAAACTATTTATGATAAAATCTATAAAATTAAAAAAAGGATTTTATCTTGAAAAAAGCAATTCTTTCATCTATACTAATATTCAGTGCAACTTCTATTTTTGCAGATACAACTATGTGTTTCAAAGAAAATCATCAATCTATGTCAACTATTGAAAATACTGTACTTGATGGTGGTCTATGTGCTGGTAAAAATACAATTGCAGATATGAAAGCAAAAGGTTGGAATGTAGATGATATAAAAATATCACAAACACCAAATGGTATGAACTTTATCTATATTTTAAAAGATGGTAAATCAGTTCAACCAGTTTATTCTTCAAATACTTCAGGAAATCAAGCTGATATGGAAGCTAGAATCTTAGAAAAGCTAGAAAAGAAAAAAGAAGAAGAGAAAAAAGCAAAAGAAATTGTAGTTCAAAAAAACTTGGCTGAAGAAGGTAAAGATAATTATATTAGAAAATGTCAATCATGTCATGGAGATAAGGGTGAATCAACAGTTGGTGGATATTCAAGACCTTTAAATTCATTAACATCTGAAGAAATGAGACATTCAATTAGTGGATATACAAATGGTACATATGATAGAGGAAGAGCATCTGTTATGCAACCAATAACATCTACTATAACTTATGTAACTTTAGACAAAATTAATGCTTATTTAAATTCTATCAAATAAATAATTTTTTATATTCTCAAATAATATTTTGAGGATATAAATTCTACAACTTGTAATATTTTAAAGTAATTTATAAGTAATTTTCAGATAACTTTATGCATTAAATTAATAAGGATAATAAAATGAAAATTACAAAATTAAGTTTAGCTACAATTATTGCAATTGGAAGTATTTCATGTGCTAATGCACAAAATTTAGAAGATGCAATTAAAAATGTAGAAATCTCAGGAACTGCTGCTTACAGATATAATGATTATGAAGCAAGTGATAACACAAAAAACAATTATAAAGTAGCTACAAATTTAAAATCAAGTGTAAATGATGATTTAACTTTTAATACTAGAGTTATTATTGGAGATGGGTCAACTACTCCAAAATCAATTGCTACACAAAATGCTGATGAAAATCTTGAATTTGGATTATCAGAAGTTAACTTCGCATATAGTGGAATTCAAAACACTGTAGTGACTGCTGGTAAACAAGCAATTTCAACTCCATTTACTATTGATAGAGATGCAATGGGTAATGAACAAACAGGAACTGGACTTGTAGCAACTACAAATCTTGGTATGGTTTCATTAACTGGTGGGTACTTTAATCAAACTAATCTAAGTAGTACTAATGGAGAAGCTCCAATAACATCAGGAACTATAACAGGAGGAGAAGATACAGTATTTGCAACTGTTAATCTTACAATTGAAAATGTTACATTAGATTCAACTTTTATAAACCTTAAAGATACTTTAGATGGTTATACATTTGGTGCCAAAGCTACATTTGATGTTGCAGGTGTAGAATTTAATCCATATGCAAGATATTCAGCAATTAACTTTGATAACTATTCAAAAGACAATACTTTATGGAAAATTGGTACAGATGCACAAATGGGAATCTTTGGAGCATATATAGCATATGGTGAAACTAATGAAGAAGGTGGAGAAACTGGTCTTGATTATAGCTCAGACACTGGGATGGATGACCACTGGAGAGTTACACTTACAGGAATCTCTGATGCTTCTGTAGTTTATGCTTCTGTTAATGCACAAGTAACTGATACAGTTAATATCTCAGTTAACTATTCTGACTTAAATGCTGGTTCTATGTCAAATGACAGAGATCAAAGTGAAATTTATGGACAAGCTAGTTACCAAATGTCTAAAAACTTTAAAACATTTGCTAGACTTGGACAATATGATTATGATGGAGACACTTCTAACATGGGAAGACTTCATATGCAATACTCTTTCTAATCTGAAAGTTTAAATTACAAAACATAAAAAAGCTTAGAGTTTTACTCTAAGCTTTTTTTATATCTACTCAAATTCTTCCCTAACCAACTTTTATACAAATTTTAAGTATAATTCCTTTTTTTAAAGGATTACAATAAATGGATGCATACGAATATTCAGAACTATTAAAACTTCTAAATACTAAACTTAAAAATATTAAAGGTATTTTAAAACCTGATGATTTAAACAAAAGATTAGATGAAATAACACAAGAAGAAGCTCAACAAGATTTTTGGAATAATGTGGAAAATGCTACAAAAATCGGTATTGAAAAAAATAGAATTTTAGGAAAACTAAATAAGTTCAATAAAGCAAATGATTCTTTAAAAGGTACAAATGAGCTTTATGAGATGGCAAGTGATGAGAAAGATGAAGATACTTTTGAAATGCTTTATGAAGAAGCTCCTGACTTAGAAAAACTTATTAAATCTACTGAAATATCTGTAATGCTTAGTAATCCTGACGATGCATCAAATGCAATTGTATCTATTCACCCAGGAGCAGGAGGAACTGAATCACAAGATTGGGCTTCAATGCTTTATAGAATGTATTTAAGATGGGCAGAAAGAAATGATTTTAAAATCGAACTACTTGATTATCAAAATGGCGAGGAAGCTGGTATCAAAGATGTTTCTTTTATCATTAAAGGTGAAAATGCTTATGGTTATATGAAAGCTGAAAATGGAATTCATAGACTTGTTAGAATCTCTCCTTTTGATTCAAATGCAAAAAGACACACATCATTTTCATCAGTAATGGTATCTCCTGAAGTTGATGATAATATTGATATTGTTATTGAAGATAAAGATATTAGAATTGATACATACAGAGCAAGTGGAGCTGGTGGGCAACATGTTAATAAAACAGAGTCAGCTATTAGAATCACTCATATTGCTACGAATATCGTAGTTCAATGTCAAAATGATAGATCTCAACATAAAAATAAAGCAAGTGCTATGAAGATGTTAAAATCAAGACTATATGAACTTGAACTTGAAAAACAACAAGCTACAAAAGATGGTGTAGAAAAAAGTGATAATGGATGGGGACATCAAATCAGATCATATGTACTTCAACCATACCAACAAGTAAAAGATAGTAGAAGTAATATTGGTTACTCAAATGTAGATGCTATTTTAGATGGTGATATAACAAAGATTATTGAAGATGTATTAATAGCCACTGCTAAGTAATTTTAAGAGAGAAATATTTAATTATTTCTCTCTTTTGTCTCTAGTTCAAGATAATATAAGTAGGTATTTAATGATTAAAAAATTTGTTTTTCTTATATTTATTGGGATATTATTTACTTCATGTGGTCTTGATGATAGTAAAAAAATTAAAATTTCCACTACAACATGGATTGGGTATACTCCACTATTTTATGCAAAAGAAAAGAAATGGTTAGAGCCACTTAATATAAAACTATTAAATGTAGTTTCACTTAGTGAAAATATGTATCTATACAAAGCAGGAAACTCTGATGTATATGTTGGAACACAATATGAATATAATTCTATATATAAAGAAGATAAAAACCTTACTCCTATAATGATTTTTAATAAATCAAATGGAGGTGATGTGATATTGTCTAATTTTACTATAGAGCAATTATTAAAAACTGATAAAACAATTAATGTTTATTTGGAAATTGATTCAATTAACTCAATTATATTTGATGATTTTTTAAAAAGTAATCATTTAGAAAATAGAAAAATTAATTATATGAATGATGATCAATCAAATATATCAAGATTAAAAGCTGTTGATATGGAAAATCCAACTATTATAGTTACTTATTCACCATATAATCACATTTTAGAGAATAACTCTTTTATTGAATTATCATCAACTAGAAATAATGACAACTTACTTGTCATTGATGCAATGTATACAAAAGAAAATTTTTATTATCATAATAAAGAAACTTTTACAAAATAATCCTTATGAATTCTATGAGACAGTAAAACCCTATTTGATTAATACAAACTACGAAGAATTTTTAGCTTCATTAAATGATATAATTTGGCTTAACAAAGAGCTTCCAGAAGATGTATTAAATAAACTTTATAATTCTAATTTTAGAACAAAAGATATAATTAAATGAATACCAATATTAAAAAACTTAATCTAATCTTTTTCTTGTTTATCCTAATATCTTTATATTCAATTTTTTCTTACTATTTTTATGCACAAGAAAATAAACTTGCAAGTGTTATTTTAAAAACTCTAAATAATAATATTATAGAAACTAGTTACACAATGTCAAAAACAATAAAATCATCAGATGATATCTATTTATTTAAAGCACAATTAGATAGGAACTCTGCAAATGATGATTTTATTGCAGCTATTGCTGTTTTTGATAATAATAAACTTTTACTTACAACAGATCCAAGTTACAGCACAATTAATTTCCAAATTAATCAGAAAAATAAAGACTTTTATAGGGAATTACTAAACAAGCAATATATAGAAAATGAGCTTAAATATTATGAAGGAAAAAATGTAAGAAAATTAAAACTTATTTATTTTTTAGAGTATGATGAACTAAATGCACACTTTACTAGAAATAGAATAGATTATCTAACCTATTTTGGTATTCCACCAATTATTATATTTATATTCATATTCATATTAATAAGAAATTATATATCAATACCACTTGAGAAATTAAGACAATACGCTTATTATAATAATGTAGTACCAAAAGCATTTAAAATAAGTGAATTAGAAGCTATCAGGTACTCAATGGTAGATACATTTTCAAGATTAGATACAGAAAAAAAAGAGTTGTATCTAATGGCTAGAACCGATTCATTAAGTGGTTTGTCAAATAGAAATTCATTAGATGAATATCTAGAAAGATTGATATTAACATCAAAAAGAATACAAAAAGAGTTTGCTTTTTTATATTTAGATATTGATCACTTCAAAAGTATTAATGATTCATTAGGGCATAATATTGGAGATGAATTACTACAAAGTATTTCTTCACTTTTTAAAAACATATTAAGACCAAGTGATTTTGTAGCAAGAATTGGTGGTGATGAATTTGTAATTATAATTCAAGATTATGACTCATACTTTGATCTATCAACTATAATTAATAGAATACAAAAAGAACTTTCCAAAAATTGGACAATTAAAACTAACCCTATTAATATTTCTTGCAGTATTGGAATTTCTTTTTACCCAAAAGATGGTGAAGATCAAATAGATTTAATGAAAAATGCTGATATTGCAATGTATGAAGCAAAAAAACTTGGAAGAAACCAATATCATTTCTTTACTGAAAAATTAAATCAAACAGTTCAAAAAACAATATTATTAGATAGAGATATGAGACTTGCATTAAAAAACAATGAATATCAACTTTTTTATCAACCAAAAATTGACTTGGAAAGCTCAAAAATCATAGGAGTAGAAGCATTAATTAGATGGTTAAGTCCTGAGTGTGGAATAATTGGTCCAAATAATTTTATTCCTCTTGCTGAAGAAAATAATTTCATTCAAGAACTAGGGGAATGGATTATAGATGAAGTAATTAGACAATATATTCAATGGAGAAATAAAAATATTGATATTTCAATTTCAATTAATGTCTCTGCAAAACAATTACTTAAATCTAATTTCTCAGAAAAATTAATTTCTAAACTTAATATAAATAAAATCGACGCCTCTAAAATTGATATTGAGATTACTGAATATATTTTTATTCAAAATTCTAATGAAACTAATTCAAATTTAAAAAAATTGCATGATTACGGAATAAGTATTTCATTGGATGATTTTGGAACAGGATACTCTTCTTTATCATATCTTAAAAAATTTCCTATTACATATTTAAAAATTGACAAGAGTTTTTTAGATGATTACAACACTAAAGAAGGCGCATCTTTTGTTGAAACAATAGTAAAATTAGGACAAACTTTAAATATGAAAATTATTGCAGAAGGTGTTGAAGAAATTGAACAAGTCGAGTATTTGAGTAAAATTAAATGCAATCAATATCAAGGCTATTTTTGTTCAAAACCTTTAAATGCAAAAGATTTTGAAGAATTTTATTTAAATAGAAAAATTTAAAACTATTATTCCCTATTACAAATAATACTATAAGCACAATAAGTACAATTTGTTTTATCTTCACATTTAGAAAAAGAGATCTCACTTTTTGAGATTTCTTTTATTTCATTAAATTTTTCACATAATAACTCAAGCTTTTTATCAAGTGCAAATTCATTTATAAGTAAAGTATTATTTAAATCATAATAATAGGCTTCAATTTTATCAGTTTTATACATATCACTCATCGCTAAATAATAAAATTCTAATTGAAAATCATTTGATTTTTCATAGTTCTTTAAAGTATCAACACTTAAAGAACTTGATGTCTTATAATCAATAACTTCATATGTATTTTCAAAAGAGTCAATTCTATCAATTACGCCTTTTATTTTTATACCTTCAAACTCACATGAAAATGATTTTTCTAAAGCTATTATTTTTCTTGTGTTTAATCTTTGTAAATCTAATAAATAAAAATCATAAAGTTTCTTTTTCCAAATTTCTAAATCTAAAATCAAAAATGGATTCGAACTTTTGTATTTATTAAACAATGCTTCGATTTTTTCAAAACTAAGTTCAACACTATTTTCATCAATAGTATAATAATCTTCTAAAATAGAGTGGATAATATCTCCTAGCTCATAAGCTTTAGGTTTGAGTGATATGGTGTGTTCTTTAAGTTTTAATATATATTGTAGATAAAACTTTCTTTTGCACTGTAAATAGGCTTTAAATGACGTTGCAGACCATGTCATAGCGCTTAAATCTATTTTAGCGACAATATTCTCATCAAAATGTGTAAGTTTATGATTATCATATAAAATATGTTTATATGCATTATCATTTGTATCTGTTTTTAAATGTTTTTCAAAAAGTTCATTTGCAAATCTTGATATTTGATTTGTATCTGAATTTACATAAGATACAAAAACATTTTTTGAAGAATCTATTAATCTTTTGTAATAATATTTTTGTAATGATTCCCTATCAAACTGTGTAGGAAGATTCGATAATTGTTTTAATTTTGTAGATAAAAATTTATCTTTTACTGAAATTTTAGGAATAAATGATTCATTAAAATCACAAATGATAACAGTGTCAAATTCAACTGCTCTTGTTTCTAAAAGTCCTAAAACAGTAACTTTTCCAGAATTCACATCATCTAAAGTCAATTTTACTAATTTTTGTAAAAATATTTTATACACATCTTTTAGTAAAATAGTATTTTCATTAGAAAATAAAATGATATTTAGTTTATATAAAAGCTCATCATATTTCTCAATTAGTTCAATATTATCCTCTTTTGATTTTATAAAATTTGTTATAAATTCAAAAGTCTCAATTGTTGCTTTTTTATTCCAAATAGTTTTTATATTTTTATCTATAAACACCCTGTCAAGTTTTAAGAAGTCCAAGTTACTAATATATTTAATATCATCTTCACTCAAATAAGAATAAATAGCGTATGAAACTTGATATAACTTACTATATTTTATAGTTTTCCCCATAGCATAGTTGAAGTACTTTTCATTATCAAATAACTGTATATATGAAGCAAAACTTTCATCAGGTAATACTAAAGCTATATTTGAAGGATTGATTCCTTTTTGTACACATCTAACAATACAATCTTTGATATAAGCCACTTGATTAAGTCTTGAAGAAAAACCTTTTATTTCAAATGTTTCCAGATTCTTTTCAATTTTTTCTTCATCTAAAAGAATTTTCTTACTTAAGTTTATTTTATATCTATAATCTATTTTTAAATCCAATCCTATATCTTTGAAAACTTCCAAAGATTTTTGATTATAATTATTTGAATGAAAAACTATATTCAATTTTATAAATTTTGATATTTTCTCAACTATTTCATACTCTACTTTTGTGAAATATCCTTCAAAATGAAGTTCAACTTCTTCAAATTTCTTTAAAAAATTTTCATTTATTTTATAGTGCTTATCTAAATTGATTCTATCAACATAAAAGTTTGTTTCTAAGATATCAATATAATTCTTTTTTATAGTTTCTAATATTTGTAAGTGTTCTAAATAAAAGTCATAAGTATCAATATTTTGAATATCTTTTATTTCAACTTTTTCACTTGCAAGCTCTAGAAAAAACCTATAAATATAATCACTTTGTTTTAAAAATTTTGTAAAATTATCTGAAATTCCGAGTTTTTGAATATTTGTATCTTTAATAGCTTGTGTTAAAAAAAGAACTCTTTGTTCTTCTTCACAATATTTCATATTATTTAAACTAGTTGATTTTTTAAAAAACTCATCGATTGTGAGTAAAAAAGGCAAAAGAGTATTAGAACCCTTTTGCTTTTGAGTGAAGCTTCTAATTGACCTTGAAGTAGGGAAAACTAAAAGTTTTTTTTTAAATTGCATTTGTCTTAATATAAATATATCCAGTTATTCCATCAACAATGAAACTTCCTGTGATAATCCAATTATTTTCTTCTTTTATTTCAAAATCTGAAATATAAGTTTTATCTTCATTTTTAAAATCATTAGTAGTTAATATTTTATCACTATCATTTGAAATAGTTTTACTAACTGTTAAATCTATAACTACATCTTTTTTTTCATTGCTAATTTTATCTATAACAATTACTTTTAAAGTGTTCTTACCAATTTTTAATAGATTTTTATTAAGAGATTTCTTTTCAATAACTCTTTGAGAATATTTAATATCTTCAGTTGTTAAAGGAAATAATTTTTCATTTATAAAAAATTCAAAATTGTATTTAGTTTGAAATGAACTATTTGAGTTCATAATGTTATTATAATTTTCATCAACATCTTGATATTTCTTCATAAAACTATGATCTTCAATAACAGGTACAGAAACTGCGCTTTTTATTGTCCATATAATCATAGCAAGTGTAAAGCCAAAAATACCAATAAATAGTAATGGCCAATAATTTCTTTTCATTTTATTTTCTTCTTTTTAAAACTGCATATGTGTAAGCTAATAAACCTAAAACTACAAGAGTATACATTACAACTCTCCAAATAGTACTAGATACTTTTCCAGCATTACCTATGCTAGATTCTAACTTTATTTGTTTTGACTCTGCAATTATATCACCTATAGCTGCATATCCGTTTAAAGTTGCAGCACTAACTTTTGCAAACAAAGTATTCTTATCTTTTGAAGCTAATAAAGGAACAACATAACCATCTAGAATATCATCTTTATCAAGAACTGATTTTAACTCATCACTAAATAATAGATTCACATGAGTTTCTTCAACTGCAATACTTAACAGTACATATGGTTTTTCTAATGTAGATATTATTTGATTTTCATTATTTCTAATAAAATCAATTTTATCTTTCGTTTTTATATTTTCATCTAAACCTAAATTAGATTTTGCATAAATATATATATTAACACCTAATTTAGACTTAACTTCATCACCAATTTGATTGATTTTTTCTTTGGCTCTATCATCTATTAATTGATCGTCATTTAATATATGTTGTTGAGCACTTAAATTTGAGCATAAAAAAAGCAGAAGTGAAAAAATCACTCCTACTTTCAAAAAATTAATTTTTTTCATATTAACCTATAAATATTTTCGCATCGTTAAAAAAACTAAAATATACAGTCATAACCGCAGATACTACTAGTAATAATCCTATAATTCTATCCATCTTAGCTCCTTTTATTTAGCAAGAATATAATTTTTATTTTGTTCTTCAGCAGTATTTTGTTTTCTATCAGAGAAAACACTTCCTGAAGTTAATCCATTTAAATCTTGATTAATTTTATAAAAATTAGTTGCTTCATTTTGTTGAACTTTTAAACCATTTACTGTTAAAAAAGCTAATATAGATAACAGTAATACAACTGCTACTAACATACCTGTAATACCATGTAGTTTAAAAATACCTCTTTCGTTTTCATTCATTTGTGTATTTCCAGCCATGTTACTCTCCTAAACTTCTTAAGTATGCAGCAAGTGCTTTTTGTTGAGTTTCATTTAGTCTTCCATCAAAACTTGGCATTGTACCAATATTAGATTTTTTACCATCTTTTAAAACAGCAGTAACTAATGCATCATCATATGCTCTAATATTTGGAGCAACATATTCGATTCCATTTCCATCAGCACCATGACATCCAGCACAAACACCAAACGCAGCTGGTTGTTCACCTTTAAATCCACCAGCAACATAAGTAGAAACTGCTTCAATATCAGCATCTTCTGTTAACATCATTGGAGGCATACCACCTGGATATGCAGTTGTTAAGCTATTTGAACCATTTTTAATAACGTGAACAACTTGCTCTTTAGAAATTCTTTGTGTTAAGTTTTGAGCTTTTCCATCAATACCTTCAGCATCTACACCGTGACAAGGTGCACATTGAACTAAAAATGTTGATTGACCCATAGCTTTTAAAGTTTCTTCTGATGGATTTTCCCATTTTTTCTCAAACTTAGCATTGTATTCTAAAGTTTCTTCATTCCACTGACCAACTTGTGAAAAGCTATTAATTGGATATCCAATAGTGAAATACCAGAACATCCAAATAATAGTTCCAATAAATGCTAAAGCCCAACCTGTTGGAACAGGATTTCTATACTCACCAATACCATCCCATTTCTCTTCAGCTAGTTCACCACTTGCTGTATCATTTTTCATTTGATTAACATATTTTAACGAAACAAATACAGTAATTGTAATAATAGCTACTGCACCTAACATCGTTAAGCTGTTAATATAATCGTCGCCAATAAAAGCATCACCTGCTGCTAAGTAAGTTCCTGCTAATAAAGCGATTACAAGAATTATTCCACCTATAATCATAGACTTCATTTTATTTCTCCTTATTATCTATATCTTTATCTTTTTTTCTTTCTTCAAGAGGAGTTGAAACACTTGAATCATCATGCACAAGATTTGAGTATTTTTCATAATCCCTCTCACCTGATTTATCCCTTTTATATATAGAATAAGCATAAGAGTAAAATATAGTAAACACAGCTAAAATTAAAAAGAATTTAGCGTAACCTTGCACTGTTAAAAGTGTTTCATAATCCATCAACAACCTCTATTTTAAAGAATTTAAATATGCAATTAATGCAACTATTTCAGGAATTTGACCGTTTGCAACAGCATCTTTTATTGCTTGATTTTTCATATCTGCAGCAATTAACATAGCTTCTTCTTTAGCTTTTGCAATTGCAGTTTCATAAGCACCAAGTTCAACATCAATTTTTCCATCACCATCTAAATCTTGATCATATGGAGTAGCAAATACTGTTTTAACTGTATAAGCTTCTGCATATGCAGTATCCATATCAGCAATGTTAGTAAAATGATGTTTATATGCTGGCATAATACTTCCAGGAACAACCGCAGATGGTTCCCACATATGGTTCTCATGCCAATCTGTTGTTCTATAGTTTCCAACTCTCATTAAATCTGGACCTGTTCTTTTTGATCCCCATAAAAATGGTCTATCATAAGCATATTCACCACTTAATGAATACATACCATATCTATCAGTTTCAGCTTTGAATGGTCTAATTAATTGAGAGTGACATGCATTACAAGAATCTTTAATATAAACTTGTCTACCTGCTAATTCTAACACACTGTATGGTTTAGTACCAACAGTTGGTCTACTTTGTTTTGCAAAATCTGGAATAACTTCAATAATACCTGCGAATGCAACAAATAAAAATACTAGTACCGCAAAGAAAAACGGTCTTTGTTCAAACCAATGAAACATAATTTCTCCTTTTCTTATGCAGCTACTGGTGTAGCATTTACAGGTTCTTTATCAAGTACTCTTCCACATTTAATAGTTTTATAAATATTATATGCGAACATAAAGAATCCAATTAGGTACATTAACCCACCAACAGCTCTAATTGTATAATATGGATGTAATACAGTAACTGTATCAATAAATGAGTATACTAATGAACCATATTCATCGTAAGCTCTCCACATCATACCTTGTGTAATTCCAGCAATCCACATAGAAGTAAAGTATAAAACAATACCTGTAGTTTGTAACCAGAATTGTGTATCCATTAATGATTTAGAGTAAATTTCTCTTTTATACATTCTTGGAACCATATGGAAAAGTGCAGCCATAATCATAAATACAACCCATCCTAATACACCATCATGTACATGTCCTGGAATCCAGTCAGTAAAGTGAGCAATTGCATTTACAGATTTAATAGCTTGAATTGGTCCTTCGATAGTTGATAACATATAGAAAGTTGAAGCTAATACCATAAATTTAATTAGTGTATTTGTTTGTAATTGTTGCCACTCACCCTTCATTGTTAAAAGCATATTAATAGCTGATCCCCATGATGGTAAAATTAAAACAACAGACATTACAGAACCCATAGTTTGCATCCAGTCTGGCACAGTTGAATAAATAAGGTGGTGTCCACCAGCCCATAAATAAACAAACAATAATCCCCAGAATGCTAAGATAGAAAGTTTATAAGAATAAACGTTTTGTCCAGATTCTTTTGGTAAAAAGTAATAAATTAATGCAATAATTGGAGTTGTGAAAACGAATGCAACAGCATTGTGTCCATACCACCATTGTACTAACGCATCATTTGTACCTGAATACATAGAAACAGAGTGAATCCATGAACCATAACCAGAAACCATAGCTGTAGGAACTTCCATATTATTAAATAAATATAACATAGCTACTGCGATAAATGTAGCGATAAAATACCATAAAGAAATATATAAAGTTCTTTCTCTTCTAATTCCAATTAATCCAAAAATTGAAACACCCCATAAAACCCACCAAACAACAACTAAGATATCTAATGGCCACTCTAATTCAGCATATTCTTTTGAAGTTGTAATACCCATAAAAAGTGTAACAACTGCTAAAAGAATTGTGATAAAATATAGAGCAAAGTGTAATTTTGCGACAGCCATTAAAAAAGGTGACTCTTTTAATGAAACTTTTAATACTCTTTGCGAAATATAATACCAACCTGCAAAAATACCACTTAGAGCAAAACCAAAGGCAACACCGTTAGTGTGTAAAGGTCTTAATCTACTAAATGTACCATACTCCCCAGCTAAATGATTTAACTGTGGAAACGCCAATTGAAACGCAAGTACAACACCAATAGTCATACCTATGATACCAAACAAAATTGTTGCAAATGTAAAGGCTTTTGCAACTGAGTAATCGTACTCAATTTGTGCACCGTTTTGCATCAATCTCCTCCTACTAATTTTATATACAAGTCACAAAAATGTCACTCATTGTGATAATCATAGCCAAGAGAAACTTAAAATATACAAAAAAATTAACGAATAATTAACAATAAAATATTAAATTAATTATAATTTTTACTTATAAATTAAGACATTTTTTATCTTATTTGTAACTCTTTAAGGCTTGTTGTGTTTCCCTTAACATCGTTTTTGTCTTAAGATCTTCTCTTTTATCATGAAGTTTTTTACCTTGTGCAGTTGCTATTTGAACTTTAACCATATTTTTATCATTAAAATATAATTTCAAAGCTACTAATGTAATACCATCTTTAGTAACTTTTGAATACATCTTATCTATTTGTTTTGCATGTAAAAGTAATTTTCTGTCTTTTCTTTCATCAGGTCTATATGTAGTATGTGTTGTACTTAAATGAGAGATATGCATATTTAATAAGAATACTTCACCTTTAATAATACGAACAAAAGTATCTTTTAAATTAACTCTTCCATCTCTAATAGCTTTTACTTCACTACCTTCAAGCATAATTCCAGCTTCTAATGTTTCTAAAATTGTAAAATCATGAAATGCTTTTCTATTTTTAAAAACTAAATTTTTTTTTATTTCTTTATTTGCCATTGTTAACCTTAAAAAATGAACTTCCACTACCACTAAAATAGCAGTTTTCTTTTGCATAATCACTTAATTGTGGATATAAACTAAGTGAAGGTTCGTATAAATCGTTTGCTTTTTTTATATCAAATTCATTTAATATATCAATAGATTTCATATTTAGCAATCTATTTGCTTCCTCTTTTGATATTTGTTTATAAAATTTCTCTCTAAATATTTTAAATATTTCACCAGTATTACATTTAATACTTGGAGTAATTGTATCTATATTTAAAAGCTCTTCATCAAATTTTTCTACAACTTCACCAATACCTGTAACATTTGCACTATCATACTCATAAACAAAAAAAGGAACATCAGCTCCAATTTGAACAGCTATTTTGCATAATTCATCTTTTGATAGATTTAGATTACAATGTTTATTTGACATAATCAAAAAAGTAGCTGCATTTGAACTTCCACCACCAAGACCTGCAAATTCTGGGATATTCTTATCTATTTTAACACTATAATTTTTGAAAAATTCTTCAACACCATCAAAATGTTCTATTAACTTGTATGCTTTATATACAGTGTTTGATTCCAATTTGCAACCAAAATCACCTATAATATCAAAAGCTTTCCTGCTAGATTGAATATATGATACAGTGTCATACAAATTATGAACTCGTACGAATCTTGAAACGAGTTCATGATAGTTTTCTCTTTTATCTGCAATTTTTAAAAAAATATTAACTTTTGCATAAGATTTTTCACTCATTTCAATCATAATTTATTTACCTTATTTAATAAATATGTAACATCACCATTTTCAATTTGTATTATTGAAAAGAATTTTTCTAGAATAATCAAATATTTCCCATCTTCTTTATTTTCTAAATAATCAATTGAAATCTTTTTACCAGTATCTAGCCAATCTGTTATACCAAAATATTTATTTATTGGTAAATCAATATAATCTAAAGGATCTAAATCTTTTTCATTATCAAAAAAGAATTTTCCTTCATTTAATCTTTCCAAATAAGATAGCGTTCCAACCCTATCTAATTTTTCTAATAATAGTTGTGCATAAGAGCGTATGTAAGTGCCTTCACTAACTGATGTCTCAAAAGTAATAAAAGGGTGCCTATATGATATAAACTTTGTATCATATATATGCATCGTTGATTTGTTAAGCTCTACTTCTTGTCCATTTCGTGCAAGTTCATATGCTCTTTTACCATTTATTTTTTTTGCAGAAAATTTAGGAGGAATATATTCAATATCACCTTTTAATAGATTTAGTTGTTCTTTTATCAACTCTTCATCAACTCTATTTGCTAATTGAATATCAATAATTTGCTCAATATCTAAAGACTCAGATTGAACTCCTAACCAAATAACTGCTTTATATGTTTTTGGTGTTTTCGAGAAATATTTAAAAAGTTTTGAATACTGCCCAAAAGCTACAATCAAACAACCTTTTGCAAAGGGGTCTAATGTTCCACTAAAGCCTGCTTTTTTATTTTTATATTTCTTTTTTATTCTTGTCAAATAAAAATTTGAGCTAAAAAATATAGGTTTTTTTACAACTATCAACTTATTTATTGATTCTTTATTATAAAATCTCTTTTGCAAATTTACTTCCAGTTATGCTTTTTGAACAAATGAAGATAAAATATCTCTATGTGTTCCACCAAAATTAATTGTTAATTTATAATCTTTACCTGCATTTGTAGCTTTTAGAACTCTTCCCATTCCAAAAATTTTATGTAAAACTAAATCACCTTTTTTAAATCCTGATTGTTTTTCTATTGTTAAACAACCTTTTATAAGTCCACTTTCACTTAAAAATCTACTTTTAACTAAACTAGTTCTTTTACCTTTGTAAAATCTTGAATGAACAAAAGATAGTGTTAAATTATCCATAGCTCTTGTAATTGCCACATAACCTAATCTTCTTTCTTCTTCTAAATCACTTCCATCACCTGTTAGTGGGAAAAATCCTTCTTCAAAACCTATAATAAAAAGTTTTTTAAATTCCAAACCTTTAGAAGCATGAATACTCATCATTGAAACCGCTTCATCATGATACTCACTATTTTCACTTTCAAGTGCAATTTCATTTAAAAAATCTTTTAAATCTAAATGAGGATTCTGAATAAAATAATCTCTTATATATCCATAAAACTCATCAATATTTGCTTGTCTTTCAAAACCATCAGGCAAGTTGTCATAAGAGGCTCTATAATCAAATGTTTCTTCAAAACTATCTAAGAATTTCATTTTTGATTCACTTAATAACTCTTTTAAATCTAAAATAGAGGCTTCAAATACTTTTAATGTTCTTGAATTTTTTTTACCAACAATTGAGCTAATTTCATTTGAATCCATATTTTGAATTAAGTCAAAAATAGAATTGCCTGTTTGTATTGATTTTGCTTCAAGTTTATCAATTGTAGTTTTACCAATTCCACGTTTTGGTTTATTAATAACTCTTTTTATTGAGAAATTATCATTTGAATTTGTTAATATCCTAAAATATGCAATTAAATCTTTTATTTCAGCTCTTTCATAAAACTTCATCCCACCAACTAATTTATAATGAAGCCCAGCTTTATTAAATCCCTCTTCAAGAGATCGTGAAAGTGCATTTACTCTAAATAATATTGCAATATTTCTAGGATTTGTTCCCGCATCAATCAACTGTTTTATATCTTCAACAATTTTTCTTGTTTCTTCATTTTCATCCTGTGATTCATAAACTCTTATTGAATCACCTTTCATTCTAGTTCCAACTAACTTTTTACCCAATCTATCTCGATTATGTTCAATTAGTTGATTTGCATGATTTAATATAGTATCAGTTGATCTATAATTTTCTTCAAGTTTTACAACCAATGTATTATCAAAATGCTCAGAAAAATTTAAAATATTTTTAATGGTAGCCCCTCGCCATCCATAAATAGATTGGTCATCATCACCGACAACACAAAGATTACTATGACTTGTACATAATAATCTTAAAAGTCTATATTGTAGTTCATTTGTATCTTGGTACTCATCTACCATTATGTATTGATATTTTTGGCTGATTTCATCTGCTAATTTTTGATTATTTTTTAATATTTTATATGGAAGCAATAATAAATCATCAAAATCTACAAGATTATTTTTTTCTATATACTCTTCATATTTTTCGTAAACTTCTGCTATTTGTTGGTAAAGTTTTAATTGTGCTGCTGCTTTTGCTTCACTTGGAGTTAAAAGTGAATTTTTATATCTTGAAATCTCTGAAACTAATAAAGAAGTTGTAATATCTTTATCAATTGATTTTATTATTCTTTTTTTATCATCAGTATCTATTATAATAAAATTGTTTTTTCTGTTTAATTCTGTCATATGGAATTTTAAAAATAATAATCCAAATTTATGAAAAGTACATAAGAGGGGTGGAGTATTTATCATAGATGGATCAATCATATTAAAAGCACGTTCTCTCATTTCTGATGCTGCTTTGTTTGTAAAAGTAAGTGTTAGAATTGACCTAGGATCAATACCTATTGATATTAAGTAAGCAAGTCTTGTTGTTATAGTTTTCGTTTTACCAGAGCCTGCACCGGCTAATATAAGTAGCGGTCCATCAATATGTTGAGCTGCGCTTTTTTGTGATTCGTTTAATAATGATAATAAATTTTCAGACATTTTTTCTCCAATATTAAATTATTATATCATATATTATATAAATTCATTATTGCTCTTAATTATTCTATATATAAATAAATGTTATGATAAACATAATTTATTATATGGAGGTTACAATGCTTACAGATTTTGCAAAATTAGAAACTTTTCTTACAGTTGTAAGAGAAAAATCTTTTTCAAAAGCTTCAGCAAAACTTGGCATTTCGCAACCAGCAGTTACACAACAAATGAAATTTATTGAAGAATATTTAGATGTTCAAATAGTTGATAGAAAGAAAAATGGTATTCGACTTACAAAAGAAGGTCAAATGCTTCATGCTATCGCTTTAAAAATCGAAAAATGTGTCGTAAATGCTGAAAAAGAGTTATTAAAAATTATGAATAAAAATGTAACATTTGTTTTTGGTGCATCTTTTATTATAGGAAATTACATATTACCAAGATTTTTAAATAATTTAAAAGAGAATATTCACAATGACGTATCAATTAATGTATCAGTTTCACATGAAGCTATTGAAGATTTATTAGATAAAAAAATAGATATAGCTTTAGTTGAAAATTATGTTGCAAATGACGATATTATTTATAGAGAATGGATGGAAGATGAAATAGTAATTTTTTCAAATCAAAAATTACCTGCTAAGGCTAAGGCCGAAGATTTATTATCTTACAAATGGGTTTGTAGAAATCCTGAATCAAATACTAGACTTATCTTCAAAGAAAATCTAGAAAAAGCAAATTATCCTGATTGTGACACTTTTAATGTTACAAGTGAAGTAACAAGCGCTACAACTATTGTTCAAACAGTTTTACACTCAGATAAAAATTTAACACCAACTGTGTCAATTGTATCAAGAAATGCAATTGAATCATTACTTAAAGCTGGCGCACTTTACGAATCAAGAATCAACAATCAAAAAATGCTAAGAAAACTATATATCGCTTATAGAAAAGATAGAAAACATGATGCATTTATTGAAAATGTAGTTGATTATCTTCTAAAAATCAAATAATTATTAGGATTAACTCCTAATAGTTGTCTTTAATTAGGCATAATACCCCATTAATATATACAATTTTAAATAAAGGTAGAAAATGGATTCAATTGACAAAATAGAACTTACATATCTTACACTAGAAGATCACAAAAATATAGTAATTTTAATGAATGATGAATATAAACATCTTGATGATTCAAGCTGGACTTATGAAGAATTTTCAGCATTATTAGCTAAATTCCCAAAAGGTCAAGTTGGTATTAAAATCAATGGTGATTTAGCTGGATTTGCACTTAGTATTGTTGTTGATTACAATAAATTTGATGATTCCCATACATACAAAGAAATTACAGGAAATTATACTTTTAGTACACATGATGATAACGGTGATATGTTATATGGTGTAGATGTTTTTGTTAGTAAAAAATATAGAGGGTTAAGACTTGGAAGAAGACTTTATGAATTTAGACAAGAGCTTTGTGAAGAGTTAAACTTAAAAGGTATAATTTTTGGAGGAAGACTTCCAAATTATAAGAAATATTCAGAAACACTAACTCCAAAAGAGTATATTTCAAAAGTCAGAGAAAGAGAAATTTACGACCCTGTTTTAAACTTCCAACTTTCAAATGATTTTTATGTAAAAAGGGTTTTAAAAAACTATCTTGAAGGGGATATAGAAAGCTGCGAATACGCTTCATTATTAGCTTGGGATAATATCTACTATGCAAAACCATCTATTGTTCCAATGCCACAAAAAACAGTTATTAGATTAGGACTTATTCAATGGCAAGTAAGACCATATAAAAATATAGAAGAAGTTCTAGAACAAGCTGAATACTTTGTTGATGCTGTATCAAACTATAGAAGTGATTTTGCTTTGTTTCCAGAATTTTTCAATGCTCCATTAATGTCTGCATTTAATCATTTAGGAGAAGCAGAAGCAATTAGAGAATTAGCAAAATTCACACCAAAATTCAAAGAAGAATTTGGTAGATTAGCAGTTGCATATAATATTAATATTATTACAGGAAGTATGCCAGAATTAGTTGATGGTGATTTATATAATGTTGGTTTTGTATGTAAAAGAGATGGTTCAATTGAAAAATATGCAAAAATGCATGTTACTCCCGATGAGAAAAAAGTTTGGGGATTAAAAGGTTCAAATGAAATTAAAACATTTGACACAGATTGTGGGAAAATTGGTGTTCTTATTTGTTATGACAGTGAATTCCCAGAATTAGGAAGATTATTAGCAAAAGAGGGTATGGATATTTTATTTGTTCCATTCTTAACAGATACTCAAAATGGTTATTCAAGGGTTAAGATTTGTGCACAAGCAAGAGCTGTTGAAAATGAGTGTTATGTTGCAATCGCAGGATGTGTAGGAAATCTTCCAAAGGTTGCTAATATGGATATTCAATATGCCCAATCAGCTGTGTTTACACCTTGTGATTTTGCATTCCCGCCAAATGGTATTAAAGCTGAATCTACACCAAATACTGAAATGATATTAGTTGCTGATGTTGATTTAGAACTTTTAACAGAGTTACATAGTTTAGGAAGTGTTACAAACTTAAAAGATAGAAGAACAGATATTTACGAAATCGAATTAAAAAAATAAACAAAAATATTAGAGTAATTTACTCTAATATTTTATTCTAATAATCAAATCCCTCTTTTTGCAAAGCTAATCTAATATTTTTCATTTGTGTATGTTTATCTCTACACCAATCAGGTGATAATAATGTACTATCATCAATTCCTGCTGTAATTCTTTGAATAGAGATATTATCAGGCAAAATTTTTATTGATTTTACAACTGTATCAATATATAACTCTTCACTTATAGGTGTAAATCTACCCTTTTTAAACTCATTGGTTAAAAGTGTATTTTTTACAACATATAAAGGATGAAATTTAATAGAATCAACCTTTAATTCTACTGTTTGTCTGAATGTTTCAAGCATCATTTCTTGAGTCTCTTTAGGTAAGCCATAAATTAAATGCCCACAAACATTTAAACCTTTTTCTTTACTTCTTTTTATCCAATATCTCATGTTATCAGCCGTATCACCACGGTTAATATTTACCAGAGTTTCATCATAAAAAGATTGAATTCCAAACTCTATCCAAATCTCTTTAGTTTTTGATAAATCAACTAAATAATCTAATATTTCATCACTTACACAATCCGTTCTTGTACCAATACTAAGACCTATTACATTTTCAAAACTAAGAGCTTTTTCATATAGTGCTTTTAGTGTAGAAAGTGGTGCATAAGTATTTGTAAATGATTGAAAATATACTATAAATTTTTTAGTACCAAACTTATTTTGTAACCTTTGTTTTGTTGCGTTAAACTGCAGCTCTAACTGTTTTAATTGGTTTTCTAAATATGGATTTTCATTTATTCTTGGGTTTAATTTAAACTTAGTTTTTTTCTCTTGCAAATTAGGGCTAAAAGAGTCATTCTCACAAAAAGAACAACCACCACGTGCTACTGTTCCATCAATATTTGGACATGTAAATCCAGATATTGAAATAGGAACTTTATAAATTTTTTCACCAAATTTATTTTTAAAATATCTACCAATTGTCAATACATTTTTTAATTCACTCATTCTACTCTTTTACGAAATAATCTCCGTCAAAACTTTCAAGTGCATAATTTCTATCATTTCCAATTGCATTTACTAAATCATCAACAGATAAATATTCTAAAGAATCAGCCTCTATATATTTACAAACTTCATCTTTACTCATATTATTTGAGATTAATTCCTCTTTATGTGGTGTATCTATACCATAATAACAAGGGAATTTGATTTCAGGACTTGCAACTCTAAAATGTACTTCTTTAGCTCCTGCATCTTTTAATATTTTAACGATTCTTTTTGAGGTAGTACCTCGAACAATTGAATCATCAATTACAAGTAATGACTTTCCAGCAATTAATGATTTCATTGGACTTAATTTCATTTTTACTTTTAAGTCTCTCATCTCTTGCGTTGGTTCAATAAATGTTCTTCCAATATAGTGATTTCTAATGATTCCATACTCAAAAGGAATTCCACTTTGAGCAGCATAACCAAGAGCAGCAGGAACCCCTGAATCAGGAACAGGTACGACCATATCAAACTTGATATCTTTACCTTGATCATTTCTAGCTAATGCTCTACCCATATTTTCTCTTGTAATATATACAGTTTTACCATCAATAACAGAATCAGGACGAGCAAAATATACATATTCAAAAGCACAAGGTCTAAATTGTGGTTCAAATAATTGTATTGATTCAGGCTCAGCATAATCTTCACTAAAAAT
>Ga0180008_1000387_pt1 | contig 39791 bp, 34 predicted proteins | sample MM_PW_MetaG_FD_121121 | JGI IMG/M metagenome (GOLD analysis project Ga0180008, IMG submission 121121) | Groundwater microbial communities from the Aspo Hard Rock Laboratory (HRL) deep subsurface site, Sweden - MM_PW_MetaG | ecosystem: Environmental > Aquatic > Deep subsurface > Groundwater... | reverse complement strand
TAACTGGTGGTCCAAATGGTATATTTGGAATTGATGTTGTTAGGGTTTTTGGATATGAATTATATTCTGATACTTCGATTTATTATATTGCTTTTGGATTATTGATTATTACTTTATTTATAATTAGAAATCTTGATAATTCAAAATATGGAAGAGCATTATATTACATAAACAAAAATGAAATAGCAGCAAAATCTATGGGAATTAATATCTCATATTACAAACTATTTGCCTTTGCTTTAGGAGCGGCAATTGCAGGAGCTGCAGGGGCTGTATTTGCTATTCAGTATTCAGCTGTAAGTCCTGAGTCATTTAACTTTATGCAATCTGTTATGTTCTTTGCAATCGTTTTAGTAGGTGGATCTGCTTCACTTCCTGGAATTATTATTGGAACATTTGTAATGTTTGTATTACCTGAGTTATTTACAGAGTTTAAAGAATCAAGATATTTAATCTTTGGAGCAGCGATGGTATTAACTATGATTTTAAGACCAAATGGTGTATGGCCAGCTACTTTTGGAAATATACCAAAGTTCTTAAAAAGAAAAGCAGCTAAATTGAAGGAGACAAAATAATGAAATATGTATTAGAAATAGAAAATGTTTCAAAATTCTTTCATGGTTTAGTTGCTATTGATGATTTAACAATCAAGGTAAAACCAGGTCAAATATATGGAATTATTGGTCCTAATGGTGCAGGAAAAACTACACTTTTTAACTGTGTAACAGGTATTTATACTCCTGAAAAGGGAACTATTAAATACAAAGGTGAAAACATTACAGGAATGGAACCTCATAAAATTGCTCAAAGGGGAGTTTTAAGAACATTTCAAAATATTAGATTATTTAAAGAGATGAGTGTTGCTGAAAACATAATTGCTGGATGTCATACAAAATCGAAACAAAAATGGTATCACTCAATTATTCACACACCTTTTTATAAAAAAGATGAATTAAAACAGTGGAAAAAAGTTGAAGAACTAATGGAGTTTTTTAGCTTAACTAAATATGCAAATACACCAGCTGGTGATTTGTCATATGGAAATCAAAGAAAAATTGAAATGGCAAGAGCATTAGCAGCTGAACCTGAACTTCTAATATTAGATGAACCAGCAGCTGGACTTAATGAAAATGAAACAATAGAACTTACAAATATCATCTTAAAAATTAAAGAGATGGGACTTGGTATTATGATGATTGAACATGATATGGAGATGGTTATGAAATTAACTGATTATATTACAGTTATTAACTTTGGAAAAGAGATTTCTCAAGGTGAGCCTGATTTTGTTCAAAATGACCCAAGGGTAATTGAAGCTTATATTGGAACTGATGATGAGGAGGATGAAGAAAATGGTAAATAATGAAATATTATTAGATATACGTGATCTTCATGTATCTTATGGAGCAGTTACAGCAATTAAAGGGATTTCACTTCATGTTAAAAAAGGTGAAGTAGTTACTATTTTAGGTGCTAATGGTGCTGGTAAAACTACAACTTTACAGACAATTTCTGGACTTTTAAAAGCAAAATCAGGGAATATTATTTTTGATAAAAATGATATTACTAAATGTGAAGCTCATGATATTGTAACTCTTGGAATGTCACATTCACCTGAAGGAAGAAGAGTTTTTGGAACATTAACAGTTGAAGAAAATCTTATGATGGGTGCTTATACATTAAAAGACCATGATAAGGAAACACTAGCTTGGATATATGATATTTTACCAAGACTAAAAGAGAGAAAAAAACAATTTGCTGGAACTTTAAGTGGTGGTGAGCAACAAATGCTTGCAATTGGAAGAGCTATTATGTCAAAACCAAAATTATTGATTTTGGATGAACCATCTTTAGGTTTAGCTCCTATTTTAATTAAAGCAATTTTTAAAGCAGTAAAAGAGATAGCTCAAAGTGGTGTTACTGTTTTATTAGTAGAACAAAATGCAAAAGCAGCATTAAAGTTAGCAGACAGAGCTTATGTATTAGAAGTTGGAAAAATCACACACGAAGGAACAGCGGAAGAATTATTGAACTCTAAAACAATTCAAGAAGCCTATTTAGGTAAAAAGCATTAAGTAAACAGGAAAGTGTTTAAGTAGTAAACAGGGGATGTACTTGGCGGTTTTCCCCTGCATTGACACATTTAAGCGTGCGTCTTAAACTACTTAAAATTTGATTAATATTCAATTAATTTAAGGATAAGATATGAGAAACGAAAGAGAAATAATAGATTCAGCAGTAGTACTAGCTGAGAAATGGCAAAATAGAGCAACACAACTTGTTAGTGATTTTGATAGAGAGTTTTATGTAAAAATGAATAAAATGCTTGAACATCCAAAAGATAAAGCACTTTTAATAGAACTAATGGACCAAGCATTTAGATGTGATTCAAATGCAAGAATAGCTGATCAAATATGTTTTTTATTAGAAAAACATGGAATGGCACATTTCTTTACAACTAAAGATAAAACACTTTTATGGTTATTCCAAAACTTTGGGAAATTCCTTCCTAATTTAGCAGTTCCAATGTTTGTAAATCAAATTAGAGAAGATACAAAAACTGTTGTAATCAAAGGTGAAAAAGAAGTATTTAACAAACACTTAGTAAAAAGAAAAAGTGAAGGTACAAGAGTAAATATTAATCTTATTGGTGAAGTTGTGCTTGGTGAAGTTGAAGCAGCAGAGAGAATGGAAAAATATCTTAATGCCTTAACTAATCCAAATATTGATTATATCTCTATCAAAATTTCTACAATATATTCTCAAATTTCTGCATTAGATTTTGAACATACAGTTGAAGTATTAGTTGAAAAATTATCACAAATTTATGCACAAGCAAAAAAATATTCTTATGTTGGATTTGATGGAAAGAAATCAAATAAATTTATAAACCTTGATATGGAAGAGTATAGAGATTTAGCAATTACTGTTGAAGTATTTAAAAGAACGCTAGAAAAACCAGAATTTAAAGATTTATATGCAGGTATTGTTTTACAAGCATATTTACCAGATTCATTTAACTGGCAAAAAGATTTATGTGATTGGGCTAGAAATAGAGTAAAAAATGGTGGATCTCCTATTAAATTTAGACTTGTAAAAGGTGCTAATATGGAAATGGAAGAAACAGAAGCATCTCAGAAACATTGGGAAATGGTAACTTATACTGATAAAAGTGATACAGATTCAAACTATAAAAGAATGGCAAAATATGCATTACTTCCTGATAATGCACCATTTATGCATATAGGAACAGCTTCTCATAATCTTTTTGAATTAGCATTTGCAGTTGAATATGCACGTGAAAATGGAACAAGTGCTTATCATACATTAGAAATGTTAGAAGGAATGAGTGAAGCTTCAAGACTTGCTATTAAAGAAATTACTAAAGATGTAATTTTATATGCTCCAACAGCTTCAAAAGAGCAGTTTACAAATGCAATTGCATATCTTGTTAGAAGACTTGATGAAAATACAGGTCCAAATAACTTTATTAGATATTCATTTGGATTAACAGTTGGTTCACGTGATTGGAAGATGCAAAAAGAGTTATTTATTCAATCTTTTGAAAAAGAAAAAACATCATTTGTTGGTGCAAAAAGAAAACAAAATAGATTAGAAGAAGATTTCTCAAACTTCTCAAATTCATCTTATGATACTAAACATTATCATGCAGAAGCTGATACAGATTTCGTATTACCAGCAAACCAAGAGTGGGCTAGAAATATTGTTAAAAAATGGAAATTTACAAAAGATACAGTTCACCAAATAGCTCCAATAGTTGTAGCAGGAATTGATATAGTTGAAGATAGAAAAATAGTTGATGCAATTGATAAATCACAAATAAAAGAGGGTGTTCTAGCTGGTAGATTTGCAACTGCAAATGCTGAAGACTTAAAAAAAGCAGTTGAAGTTGCGAAGGCTGATATTGATGGATGGAGAGCATTATCTCATTCACAAAGACATGAAGCTTTAAAAGCAGTTGCTATAAAAGTGAGAGAGCGAAGAGATGATTTAATTGGAGTTGCTGCTGCTGAAGTTGGTAAAGTATTTACTGAAACTGATGTTGAAGTTTCTGAAGCTGTAGACTTCTTAGAGTTCTATCCATATAGTGCACAATATTTTGAAAAGTATGAAAATTTAGAGTTTACAGGTAAGGGTGTTGGTGTTGTAATTCCACCATGGAATTTCCCTGTTGCTATTCCATTAGGTGGAATTGCAGCTATCTTAGCTTCTGGAAATACAGTTATTATCAAGCCTGCTTCTGTTGCAGCTCTAACTGCTTATGAAATGTGTAAATGTTTCTGGGATGCTGGTATTTCAAAAAATACACTTCAATTTGTTCCTTGTGCAGGTGCCCTTGCAGGTGAGCATTTAATTGCAAATAAAGATGTTGACTTTGTTATTTTAACAGGTGGAGAAGATACAGCAGCTTCAATGCTAAAAACAAGACCTGATTTATTCTTAACAGCTGAAACTGGTGGAAAAGATGCAACAATTGTTACAAATATGGCAGATAGAGAACAAGCTGTAAAAAATATTTGTAATAGTGCCTTTGGAAATTCAGGTCAAAAATGTTCTGCAACTTCACTATTAGTATTAGAAGAAGAAGTTTATTATGATGAAGATTTCAAAAAAGCTTTAATTGATACAGCTTCTTCTATGAGTGTTGGTTCTGTTTGGGATTTCAAAAATAGAATTGGAACTTTAGCAAATAAAGTTTCTGGTAATCTTAAAAAAGCTCTTGAGTCTTTAGAAAAAAATGAATCATGGCTATTAGAGCCTTCATATGCGCAAGACAATGAATATATGCTAAAACCATCTATTAAATGGGGAGTAGATGAGGGTAATTTTATTCATATGAATGAATTATTTGGACCAGTTCTAGCTGTTGTAAAAGCTAATGATTTAGCACATGCAGTAAAAATTGTAAATGATACAGGATATGGATTAACTTCAGGAATTGAATCACTTGATGAAAGAGAAGTTAATTATTGGAAAGAAAACATTAAAGCTGGAAATTTATATATCAATAGAGGAACAACAGGTGCTGTTGTATTAAGACAACCTTTTGGTGGTATGGGTAAATCTGCAATTGGAGCAGGAAGAAAAGTAGGAATATTTAACTATATTACTCAATTTGTTAATTTCACTGAAAAATCAGCTCCTCTAGTTGAGAAAAGACATATTAATAGTTTAACAAGCTTTATTGCAAATTGTAAAACTACACATGGAAATAAAGAAGATTTTACAAAGCTAGAAGCTGCTCTTCAATCATATATTGAAAATTATGAAAAAGAGTTTTCACAAGCAAAAGATTATGCAAATGTAAGAGGTGAAGATAACCACTTTAAATATATCCCTTTAAAAAATGTATTAATCAGAGTATCACAAGGTGATACAATTTTTGAAATAGTAGCTAGAATTTTAGCTGCAAAAGTTTCAGGTGTTCATTTTAAAGTTTCAATTTATGAAAATGAACTTGTTAAGTCATTCTTAGAAAATTCAAAAGAATTATTTACAGGAAGAGACTCTTTAATTGAGCAAAACGATGAAGAATTTGTTAAACATTTCGAGACTTATGACAGAATCATTTATTCAGATATTTCAAAAGTTCCAGAATTAGTATTTTCTGAAGCTTCTAAACAATTAAAATTTATAGTTAGACAAGCACCTTTAATGGAAGGAAGATTAGAACTTCTAAACTACTTCATTGAACAATCAATCTCTCACTCATTCCATAGATATGGAAATATCGGAGCTCGAGCTATTAAATAAATAAGAAGGGAAAACCTTCTTATTTTGTGCTAATAGATTTTTTCTTTCATAGTCTTAAAGACTACTTTTTACGCACTTTTTACTGATATGATTTAACATTTAATAAAATAGGATTTCTTATGGAAACATGGATTATAGTAATATTGGCTATAAGTATATTAATATTTGTATGGTATATACATGACAAATATGTACAAAGAACACATCAAATTTTAGTTAATTATCCCATTATTGGAAGATTAAGATTTGTATTTCAAGAATTTAGAGAACCATTTAGGCAGTATTTTGGGGATGAAAAGTTCTACGAATCAATGGATAAACTAGACTGGGTTTATAACGCTTCAAGGGATAAACCAAACTACTCTTCTTTTTCTCCTTCTCAACCCTTACCAAAACCAAAATTTATGCTAAGACACACAAATATTGTTTTAAATGATGATGAAGTTGAAAATGATTTTTCAGTAACTTTTGGGAAAAATCAAAAAAAACCTTTTGTTACAAAATCAATATTAGGAAGAGGACCTATGAGTGATGGTTCTATTTCTCCTGAAGGTACTAGAGCTTTTGTATATGGTGCTCAAATGGGAGGCTTCCCTATAAACTCAGGGGAGGGTGGTTTAACTTCAAACTTTTTTGTAACACATAATGATTATGATACAAGTTATATGAAAGAGGTTAGTGGTAGTGCTTTTCAATATAATATATTTAAATTAGCAAAAATATTTTTTAATGAACCAGTTGCTGTTGATTTATATAGAAAAATTGTATTTAGAAAAGATAATCAAGCTGACACTTATGTTTTTAATAAAAAAAATGATTGTTTTTATAGATTAAATTGGGATGCTCCCCTTGAAACTTTCCCAAAAGAAGTTCCTTCTGATATGCCAGATGTAATTTTGCAAATTAGTTCAGGACTTTATGGGGTTAGAACAAAAGAAGGAAAATTTGATATAGAGCGTTATAAAAAACAAATGTCTTTTTGTAAAATGACAGAAATAAAAATCGCTCAAGGTGCAAAACAAACAGGTGGAAAACTAATAGCAAAAAAAGTTACTCCATCTATTGCATATTATAGAAATATTGAAGCATATAAAGATGCTTTCTCACCAAATAGATTTCCTTATGCAAATACAACTGAAGAGTTATTTGATTTTATTGGTGAGCTTCAAAAAGCTTCAGGAAAACCTGTTGGTATAAAAATTGTAATTTCAGATGATAATAATATTGTTCCAATTGCTAAAGAGATAAAAAGAAGAGTAGATTTAGGATTACCTTATCCTGATTATATTTCAATTGATGGTGGAAGTGGTGGAACAGGAACAGCTCCTTTAGAAATGATGGAGCGAATTGGTATGGATATAAGAGATGCTTTATATTTAGTTGATAAGGTATTAAAAGACCATGGTGTAAGAGAATATGTAAAAATATCTGCAAGTGGAAAAATACTAACCCCTGATGATGTAATTATAATATTATGCTTGGGAGCTGATTTCGTGCAAATTGCACGTGGATTTATGATGAGTGCTGGATGTATTCGTGCTCGTTATTGTTCAGGTTCAGGGAAACATCAATGTCCTGTTGGATTAGCAACTCAGGATATTAAAAAAAGAAAACATTATTTTGTAAAAAAACACTCAGAATTTGTAAAAAATTATCATAACAATATTATAAAAAGTATGAAAAGTTTATTAGCTGTTATGGGTTTAAAAAATGTAAAAGAGCTAAATATTGAAAAACTTATATTTTTAGATATTGATTCTATTATTCATGATGATATGCATGAGTTATTTGAAAGAAGAATATTGAAGAAAAAAAAGAAAGAAGATGAAAATGCAAGCTAATGATTTAAAAGATTATTTAGGTTTTGCAGTTGCTGGAAACTTTGCGGGTCATTTAGGAGAAGCAGGAGAAGCAGATGAATTTTCAGTAATTAAAACTGAAGAAAAAAATGCTCCAAAAGGTTTGTTCCCTTTTTATATAAAAGGGCATAACTCTTTTTTAGGAACATATCCAATTTCTTATGATGTGATTTCTACTCATAATAGAGAAGAAGATAAACTACAAGCAGAACCTGAAGTTGCATTGATTTGTGATTTTATATATGAAGATGGAAGAGTAATAGATATTATTCCTAGATATTTTTCTGCTTTTAATGATTGCTCCCTTAGAATTCAAGATGGAAATAAGTTAAGTACAAAGAAAAATTGGGGAATAAATACAAAAGGAATATCAACAGATTTTATAGAAATTGATAATTTTTCACAAAATGGAATTTTAAGTAAATATCATCTTTCATCTTTTATTAAAAGAGATGGGAAAATTCATAATTATGGAACAATCTCAGCTGTTAAATCATATTCATATTTTTTTACTCAATTAAAAGATTGGATGATTGATAAGTTTAATACACAAGAAGATTGTGGACCATTAGAAGAGTTAAGTCAATTTATGAAAAATGCTAAAGATGCAAAAGGTATGCTAATTGCTGCAGGTGCCACAGCTTATAGTGAATTTGGTAAGAGAAATTTTTTAAAAAAAGGTGATGAGCTTTTTATTTATGTGTATAATGCCCGAGTATATTCTCATCAAAATATTATTAATAATATTGATTCAAATACTAAATTACCTGAGTGCTCTAAGTTATATCAAGTAGTTACGTAATCTAATAAGAAGTATCTAAACAATATCATTTTGTTGTTGTTTTAGATAAAATAACTTAAACATTCTAAAAAAAGGTTCTCATGGAAAAGTATAATATTAAAAATAAAGTTTTGCTGATAGTGTTAATTGGTTTTATTTTATCTTTCTCAATCTTGGGATTTTTAAATACTAGCAATGCCTATACCTCAGAATATAAATTGGTAGAAGAAAAAAATCTAGAGATGGTAAATAAAACATCAGATTTTATTGATAATTATTTAAAATCTAAAATTATAATAGTTGAGTCTGTTGCTAAAGAATTAGCAAAAATTGATATAAATAATCAAAATAGTGAATTTTTATCTAAATTATCATTGGGTAGAGATGCAGGAGAATTTGCAGATTTATATTTAGGTTATGAAAAAGATGGAGCATTAATACTATCTACTGGAGAAATCTATGATTTAAAAAGTAAAAATTATGATGCAAGAAAAAGACCTTGGTATATGAAAGCAATTGAGCTAAATAAATCAGCTGTTTCAGAACCCTATACAGATGTTGTAACTGGTAAATTAATTATTTCAGTTGTAACGCCACTTGTTGTAAACGAAAAAATTGTTGGAGTTGTGGGTTCTGATATTTTTTTAGATACAGTTGTTGATACTATTTTAAATCTTAAAATCCATGAATCGGGATTTGCTTATTTATTAGATAAAGATAACAAAATCTTAATTCACAAAAACAAAGAGCTTTTAAATAAACAAAGTACAGCTTTTAAATCAATAGAAAAAAATACAGATTCTAGTTTTAATATTTTAGAAGTTGATGGTGTTAAAAAAATTGTTAGTTTTAGTAAAGTTCCTTTAACTAATTGGTATTTAGTAATTGAGTTAGATAATGATGCTGTGTTTAAAAAACTTAATGATAATGTTATTAGTGATATTATCACATATTTAGCACTTTTAGTTGTATTTATCTCTATATTATATTTTTCATTAACAAAAATGCTTCAACCTCTAAAAGTTTTAGAAAATGGTTTTAACGAATTTTTTAATTATTTAAAAGGTGAAACTAATAATGTTCAGAAACTTAATATAAATTCTCAAGATGAATTTGGGAAAATGGCAAATATTCTTGATAGAGAAATTGAATTAGTTTCTATAAATTTTGAAAATGATAAAAAATTAATTGAAAATGTAAAAACAGTGGTGAATAGAGTTAAAGAGGGGAAATTAGATAAATTTGTAAGTCAAGAAACAAATAATAAATCTTTAAATGAATTAAAAGAGATATTAAATGAGATGATTAGTCAAATTAGTAGTAATGTTCATGATAATATTAATGAGATAATTACAACTTTAGATTTATACTCAAAATCAAACTTCACTCAAACAATTAAAAATCCAAAAGGTGATATTGCAAGAGGATTAAATAATTTATGTTTAACAATTAATGATATGTTAAATGTAAATAAATCAACAGGTATTACTTTAGAAGAAAATTCTGTAAAGTTATCAAGTAATGTTAATATATTAAATAAATCTTCAAATAATACAGCCGCTGCATTAGAAGAAACAGCAGCAGCAATTGAGGAAATTACATCAACAGTTGCGAATAATAGTGAAAAAATTGCAACAATGTCTTCTTATTCAAATCAATTAACAACTTCAATTTTACAAGGTGAGCAACTTGCAAACTCAACTGTTATTTCAATGAATGAAATAAATGAGCAAACAAATGCAATTGCTGAAGCTATTACTATTATTGATCAAATTGCTTTCCAAACAAATATTCTTTCATTAAATGCAGCCGTTGAAGCTGCAACTGCTGGAGAAGCTGGACGTGGATTTGCAGTAGTTGCTGCTGAAGTGCGAAATCTAGCTTCAAGAAGTGCAGAAGCAGCACGTGAGATTAAAACTCTTGTAGAAAATGCAACTAATAAAGCTAATAATGGTAAAAAAATTGCCGATGATATGATAAGTGGCTATAAACAATTAAATGACAATATCTCAAAAACAACAAAAATTATTGAAGATATTTCTCAATCATCAAAAGAGCAAAGAACAAGTATTGAACAAATTAATGATGTTGTTAATGAATTAGATAAACAAACGCAGCAAAATGCTGTAGTAGCTAGTGAGACACAAACAATCGCTCAAGAAACTTCAATAATTGCTAAAAAAATATTAGAAGATGTAAATAATAAAGAGTTTAATTCATAGACTAGAGAGTTTCTCTAGTCTATATTTTATAAGCAGCTTTTGATTAATTTAATCCCTTGCTCAATTTGTTCAAAACTTGAGTGAGTGTAGTTAAATCTAATTTCTCCATTTGGAACTTTATCTATATAAAATTGATTTCCAGGAACATAAACAACTTTTTTCTCTATACATTTTTGAACTAATGCAAAAGAGTCAATTCCTTCAAAACTACCATATAAAAACATACCACCCTTTGGTTTTTCATATTTAAACTCAGGTAAATACTTATCTAATTGCTCACAAAAGAAGTTTGCTTTTTTTTCATAATCATCTCTAATATCTTGTAAATGTTTTTCATATTTTTCTTCATCTTTTAAATACTCATTTAAAATATATTGAGAAATACCACATGAGTGTAAATCAATGCTCTCTTTTATAATCATCAAGGATTTTAATAGTTCCTCATCAGCTCTAATCCAACCAATTCTAAGACTTGGAACTAATGTTTTAGAAAAAGATCCTAAATGAAATGAATTTTTTGGAATTTTTACACTAATACTTACATTTTTTTTATCAAAAAATAGTTCACTATATGGACTATCTTCTATTAAAATTCCATTTTCTTCACTTACAATTCTTGCTATTTGCTCTCTTTTTTCATCACAATATGTTCTAGCAGATGGATTTTGAAAATCTGGAATTAAATATGCTAATTTTGTCTCTTTAAAACTCTCTTTGAATTTTTCAATATCAACTCCATTATTTTCAAGTTTTACACCTTTCATATTGAGATGATTTAATCTAAAAATATTCATAGCTCCCAAATATGAAGGCTCTTCAATAGTAATATCTTTACTCTCAAAATATTTAGCAAGAATATACATACCTTGTTGGCTTCCTGTTGTAATTAGAATATTGTTTTTATTTGTAGGGAAACCTTCTTTTGTATATCTAAGAGCTATTTTTTCTCTTAGATCTGCTATTCCATTACTAACACCATATTGAAATACTTTTGGATTATCAAATATTTTCATGCTTGCTGTTTTTATATCTTCAATTGGAAATAGTTTTTCACTTGGAAGTCCACCTGCAAATGAAATAGTATGTTCATCAATTGACTCAAGTATTTCTCTAATAAATGATCTTTTCATTGTGTATCTCCTTTTTTTCATAAGAATACAAGAAAACAGTTTTAAATACTTTAATAAAAATGCTTTAATTATTATCTATTATTGCTAATTTTATCTACATTATTTGCTATAATTTAATTATGAAAAAATCTACCCATGAAAAAAGAGCGAAAATTGCAAATGATGTGATGAATTATATTTATAAATATATTGATACTGATATAAATATTGATGATTTAAGTATTGAATTAAAAGTTAGTAAATTTCATCTTCATAGAATTTTCAAAGATGAGTTTGGAAAAAATATCTATGAAAGTATAAAATCAATAAGACTTGAAAAAGCCGCAAATCTTTTGATTACAAATAAATACTCTACTATTACAAATATTGCAAATATGACAGGATATAGCTCGCAAACATCTTTTTTAAGAGCATTTAAAGAGCGATTTTTAATGACTCCAAAAATGTGGAAAAGTGGTGGATATAAAGAATACTCAAATAAAATAGTTGAGCAAATAGTAAATAGTGATGAAAATATCAATTTTTTAAAAATAGAACCAAGTATTGTAAAAATGCCAGAAATAAAAGCTTATTATATAAGACATCAAGGTTATGATAAAAGTATAAAAAAAACATGGCAAAAACTTCAAACTTGGATATATACAAATGATATAAAAGAGTATAAACAGCTCGCTCTTCACCATGATAATCCAATTATCACTCCACTTGAGCAGTGTCAATATATAGCTTTAGTAACCCTTGAAAATAAAGATGAAAATTTAGAAAACCTTTCCTTACCAACACTAACTATACCAAAAGGAATTTATGCAAAATTTTCTTTAAGTGGAAAGTATGGAGATGTAATAAAACTTATTCAATGGGTTTATCATACATGGTTAATAGAAAGTGGATATGAAACTACACCAAACCCTTCATATACTATTTATCATAAAAATCATTTTTTAAGTAGTGATGAAGAGTTTATATTGGATTATTATTTACCTATAAAGTATGTTTAATTCTTTTTTTGAATTTTAACTCAGCAATTAAAGTAGCAAGTATGATTAATATAGCTCCTATTAATTGGATTGAAGATAATACTTCACCAACTGCAAGATAAGCATAAATAGCAGCACTAACCGGCTCCATTGTAAATATAATCGCAGTTTTTGCAGCTGTTGTAAATTGTTGCATATATGTTTGAATTAAAAAAGCATAAACAGTGGCAAAAACAGCAGTAATTAAAACAGCTTTAAAAAAAGCATAATCGTAGTTTAGATTAAATGTAACATCATCTAAAGTAAGAGAAAAGGCTAAAGACAAAATACTCACAGTAATTAATTGAAATAAAACTAATAAATATACATTTACTTCTTTTGAAAATTTACCTGTAAATATAATCTGTAAAGCAAATAATAGTGCACAAATCAAAGTTAAAAATTCACCAGCACCAATAGTTAAAGCCCCAGACATAGTAAGAAGATATAGTCCAATAACAGCTACAATGGTTGCTATGAATACTTTTTTTGATATGTGGTCTTTAAAAATTAAATAACCTAAAAATGGAACGCAAATAACGTTTAATCCTGTAATAAAAGCAACAATAGAACTTTTTGTATATAAAAGTCCAAAGGTTTGTGTGGCAAAGGCTGAAAATAGGAATGTTCCTAAAATTACACCATATAAAACAGTTTTTTTATTAATTTCATTTAAATATCTATAAGCAATAAAAAACATTAAAACAGATGCCAGTGCAAATCTAAAAAATAAAAAAGCATAAACAGGTGTTGTATTAATAGCATCTTGAACCATTAAAAATGTAACACCCCATGCGATAGCCACAGATAATAGCAGTAAATCTGCTCTTAATTCATATAATTTCGATTTCAAAATCTTCCTTTAAAAATAAAAATGTGGATTATATCATATTTCTTAATACAAGTGGTTATATATAAATTGTATATAAATTATGTCATTATGATATAAAAAATTAAAGAAAACTTTAGTATGATTAATCTTTAACTAATAAAAAAGAGTATTGATGACTGATAATATAATTTCAATGACTAAAATAAATAAATTTTATGACGATTTTCATGTTTTAAAAGATATTGATTTTAGTGTAAAAAAAGGTGAAATAGTAGTAGTTTGTGGACCAAGTGGTTCAGGTAAATCTACACTTATTCGATGTATAAATGGACTTGAAGATATAGATGATGGTGATATTATTGTTGATAATATAGATATTCATGCTAGTAAAAAAAATCTTCAAGCAATTAGAAGCGAAGTTGGTATGGTATTTCAGCATTTTAACCTTTTCCCTCATTTAACTATTTTAGAGAATATTACAATTGCACCTACACTCGTAAAAAATATGAATAAAAAAGAGGTTAAGCAAATAGCAATGTCTTTACTTGAAAAAGTAAAACTAGCAGATAAAGCAAACTCTTATCCAGGGGATTTAAGTGGTGGTCAAAAACAAAGAGTTGCAATTGCAAGAAGCTTAGCAATGAAACCAAAAATTATACTTTTTGATGAGCCAACATCAGCACTTGACCCTGAGACTATTGGTGATGTACTTTCAGTTATGAAAGATTTAGCACATGAAAACTTTACTATAGTTTGTGTAACTCATGAAATGGGATTTGCAAAAGAAGTTGGGCATAGAATTGTGTTTATGGATCATGGTGTAATTATTGAAGAAAACACTCCAGAAGAGTTTTTTAATAATCCAAAAAGTGATAGAGCAAGAAAATTTCTAAATGAAATTTTGACACATTAATTTCAGAATTTAATTTAAAACAAGGAGAAAAAAGATGAAAAAATTAGTTATGGCTATTTTAGCGTTTGCAACATTAAATATGTTTGCAGCGGATATAGATTTGTGGAAGAATTCTACATTGAATAAAATTGTTCAAAGTGGTGAATTAAGAGTAGGTATGGAACCAGGTTACATGCCTTTTGAGATGAAAGATAAAAAAGGCAATATCATAGGTTATGATGTTGATATGGCTAGAAAAATGGCTAAAGAAATGGGTGTTAAATTAACTTTAGTTCCTACTTCTTGGGATGGAATCATTGCTGGACTTATTACTGATAAATTTGACATTATCATGTCAGGTATGACTATTACTCAACAAAGAAATCTAAAAGTTAACTTCTCAGATCCTTATATTGTTGTTGGTCAAACTGTAATGATGAGAAAAGATTTAGAAAGTACTGTTAAAACTGCGAAAGATTTAGATATTCCTGAAAATACAATTGTTACTAAACTTGGAGTTACAGGTGAAATTGCAACTAAAAAATTCTTTAAAAAAGCAAAAATCGTAACATTCGAAACAGAAGCTGATGCTGCTGCTGAGGTTTTAAATGGGAAAGCTGCTGCAATGGTTTATGACCAACCTTATAATGTATTATTTATGAGTGATAAAGGTAAAGATAAATTAGTTCATTTAGATGCACCACTAACTTATGAGCCATTAGGGTGGGCTATTAGAAAAGGTGATCCAGATTTCTTAAATTGGTTAAATAATTTCTTAAGACAATCTCAAGAAGATAAAGTTGTTGGATTTAGTGATGAGTTATATCAAAAATGGTTAGTTGATACTAGCTGGTTACAAAGAGTTCAATAATAAATGGCTAAAAAGCATCAATCACTAGCACAAAATAAAAATGTAGGGCATTTAGTTGCTCTATGTTTTTATATAGCTGTAGGATATTTCTTTTATATCGCAGCATCGAATATGAATTATGTATGGAAGTGGAATTCAATTCCTGATTATTTTGTATATACAGAAACTAAAACAGTTGAATCACCTGCAAATGGTAAATTAATACTTGAAGATAGTGTCTACTATCTAGAAAATAGTGAGGAGAGAGTAAAGCTTAACTTAGATAGTTCATATAAATTCTCTTATGAATTAGGGGAAGATATTTATGAGGGTGATTATATTGCTAAAAAATCACAGCAAAAAGCAGGACCTGTTTTAAATGGACTTTGGGTAACTTTAAAAATCTCATTTTTTGCAGCAATCTTAACTTTTGTACTTGGGACAATTGTGGCTTTTATGAAGCTATCTTCTTACCAATTCTTAAAAGATATTGCTACTGTTTATATCACCATTGTAAGGGGAACACCTTTACTTGTACAAATATTTTTATTCTATTTTATAGTTGCAAATATATTTGAATTGGATAGATTTGTAGCGGGGGTTTTAGCGCTTGGTATATTCTTTGGTGCATATATGGCTGAGATTTTAAGGGGTGCAATTCAATCAATTGATAAAGGCCAACTAGAAGCTGCAAATTCACTTGGAATTTCTAAATTTCAAGCTATGAGATATATTATTTTACCTCAAGCTTTTAAAAGAGCACTACCAACTCTTGTTGGTGAAATGATTGCACTTGTAAAAGATTCATCATTGGTTTCTGTAATTTCAATTACTGATTTAACAAAAGTTGGTAAAGAGATAGTTGCAAATACGTTTTCACCATTTGAAACATGGATTGTAATTGCATTGGTTTATTTATCAATTACATCAGTTTTAAGTTTTATTGGTCATAGATTAGAAAAAAGAATGACTGCAAAAGGTGGAATGAGTTAGTGGATAACTTATCTACTTTTTTACAGCAATCAATCACTTTTTTTGCTATTTTAGACCCAATTGGTATAAGTGCAATTGCCTTATCAATACTAAGTCCAAATATTACTAAAACTCAAATAAATAAAGTTGCCTATAAATCTACACTTACGATTATAATTGCATTTTTTGTGGTTTTAATTTCAGGTGATATGATTTTAAAACTTTTTGGAATAGATGAAAACTCATTAAAAGTAATGGGTGGAATAATACTTATTTTAATGGCAATTTCAATGGTAAATGGTCCTACAACAAAAGCAGATGATTCCCTTGATGAAAAAAACAATGAAGAATTATCTGTAATTCCTCTTGGAATTCCAATCGCTTTTGGAACAGGACTATTTACAACTATCGTTATTTTTAAACATCAAGCACAAACGGCATTGGATCTATTTTCTATATCAATGGCATTTTGTTTAAATGCTCTTGTTTTTTACCTAATCTTGAGAAACTCTATTTATATTAAAAAATATTTAGGATTAACAGGACAAAATATTATTACAAAACTTATGGGATTAATTGTGGGAGCTATTGCTGTTCAATTTATTGTTGGAGGAATTGTAAATTTAAGTAAGGTATATTTAAGTGCTTGATATATATTTAAAAGGTTTTGTTGTAACTATCTCTTTGATTATGGCAATTGGCGCTCAAAATGCTTATATTTTAAAACTAGGTTTATTAAAGCAGTATGTTTTAATGGCTGTTTTGATGTGTATCACTTTTGATTTTATATTAATTAGTGCCGGAGTTTTTGGACTTGGATATTTTATTCAAGGGAATCAACTTTTAATTAATGGTATTGCTATTTTTGGAATTGTTTTTTTATGTTTTTATGCAATTTTATCATTTAGATCGGCTTTCAAAAATGCAAGTTTGCAAGTGGATGGAAATGTAAAAACAAATCCATTAAAACAAGTAGTATCTTTAATATTAGTTTTCACTTTTTTAAATCCTCATACTTATTTGGATACTATTTTACTAATTGGCGGAATTGGTGCAAATATTGAAAATGATTTAAAAATTTACTTCTTATTAGGAGCTGTTAGTGCTTCTACTATTTGGTTTTTTTCTTTAGGTTTTGGAGCTAGATTTTTAATTCCATTATTTAAAAAACCAGTTACTTGGAAAATACTTGATATTTCTATTGGTATTTTAATGCTTTTTATTGCATATTCTTTAATTGATTTAATTGTTTATTAGTATAATAAACACAAGGAAATTTCATGAATAATACAAGTGTAGAAATAATTGGATGTTTCAATACGATTTTAGATCCATATAATGGAATAACAATTGATTCTCAATTTTTACCAAAAACAAAAGAAGAGTTTGAGTTAAATCTTGATTTTTTAATACAAACAGTTAAAAATAGACGAAATCTAATTTGGATTTATATAGATATAAAAAAATCAGACTTTATACCAATAGCAACAAAAAGAGGATTCTTTTTTCACTCTTGTGATGAGGATTATATTTTACTTGTAAAAAGAACCATTGAAAATGCTATTATTCCAACAGCTGCAAATCATACTTTAGGAGTTGGAGCTGTTGTTATAAATGATAAAAATGAAATACTTGTTATAAAAGAAAAAGTTTCAAATTTAGGATATAAACTTCCAGGTGGTCACATAGATAATGGTGAAATGATTTCATCAGCCCTTGAGCGAGAAGTTTTAGAAGAAACAGGAGTTATTGTAGAGTTTGAATCAATCATCTCTTTAGGACACTTTTATCCTCATCAATTTCATAAATCTAATCTTTATGTATTATGTATTGCAAGTCCTAAAACTTTTGAAATAAATATCCAAGATACTCATGAAATAATAGATGCTAAATGGATAGATGTAAATAAATATTTAGAAGATGATGAAGTTTTAGCTTATTCAAAAGCAGTTGTTTTCGCATCTCTTGAATATAAAGGTTTTATAAAAGCAAATCAAGAAGTTCTTTGCCATATCAAAAAAGATTTTGAACTGTTTTTCCCAATAGAAAGTAAGAAGTTTGTATAATACGAAAAATATAATTAAGCTTTGTTCTCAAAGCCTTTAGGTTTTCTCTCAGAGAGTTTAACAACAGGCTACTTTTAAGAATTTTTTATAAATTCTGCTATAAAAGTAGTGATTAAATATTGAGATTCCTTTTAAAAGAGGAATCTTTTAAAAGGAAACAAATGAAACAAATTATTTCAACTAATAAAGCACCCTCAGCAATCGGACCATACAATCAAGCAACAGCATTTGATAAGCTTGTTTTCTTATCAGGTCAAATTCCATTAGTGCCCCAAACTATGGAAATTATTGAAGGTGGAGTAAAAGAGCAAACTGTGCAAGTTATGGAGAATCTAAAAGCTGTTTTAGAAGAATCGAATTCATCTTTTGAAAATGTTTTAAAAACTACTTGTTATTTATCAGATATGGATAACTTTGTAGCTTTTAACGAAGTATACTCACAATATTTCCCTGCAGAAACTGCACCTGCACGTGCTACAATTGCAGTTAAAACTTTACCAAAGAATGTTTTTGTTGAAGTTGATGCAATCGCTTTTAAAAACTAGAGTTTCTCTCTAGCTTTTAAAAAAACTTATATAAGTTTGACATAACTTATGTATTAATGTAGAATGCTGAAAAATTATTATTATTCAATTAAGAGTAATTAGCTAGGATTAAAATGGGAAGAAATATGCACTATTATGAAAAAATTTTTAATAGCATTTCAGAACCAATACTTTTAATAGAAAATCAGTTGTTTGTTGATGCAAATTTATCTGCCTTGACTCTTCTAAATATGAGCTCAAAAGAAGAACTTCTTTCCTTACATCCTTCTGATTTATCTCCAAAATATCAATCTGATGGTGAATTATCAATTACAAAAGCTAATAAAATGATGGAACTCTGTCGTAAAAATGGGCAACTTACTTTTGAATGGTTAATAAAAACTTTTGATAATAAAGAATTTTTAATCAAAGTTGAATTGAAAACAATATTTTCAGATAATAGAAAAATGTTACAAAGTATTTTGAGAAATATTGAGCCATCAAAAGATATTAAAAAAGAAAATAAAGTACAAATATTATTACTTGAGCAAAAAGAAAATTATATAAATAAAATTAATGAAACTTTATTATCAAATGCTAAAGATAGTGAAAACTTACTTGAATCATTAGTTTTGCTAGAAGAATATAAAAAAGCTTTAGATGAAAGTTCAATTGTTTCAAAAACAGATTTAAATGGGATAATTACATATGTAAATGATAAATTTTGTGAAGTATCTGGATATGCAAAAGAAGAATTAATTGGACATAGTCATAACATTATAAAGAATCCTGATACAAAAGATGAAGTTTTTGAAAGATTATGGAATACAATTAATGAAAAAAAAGTATTCAAAAATATAATGAAAAATAGGAATAAAAAAGGTCAAACATATTATGTCAACTCTACTATTATTCCTATATTGGATAAAAACAGTAATATAATAGAATTTATTGCTATTAGAAATGATATTACATCATTATTTGAAAGAGATAAATTAATTTATGAACAATTCACTGATGAATTAACTTTATTGCCAAATAGACAAAAACTTTTAAATGATTTGAAAAATTCTATTACACCTAAACTTGCAATTATAAATATAGATAGATTTAAAGATATAAATAACTCCTATGGACTAGAAATTGGAGATCAAATTTTAAAAGAGTTTACAAAATACTTGTTGACATTTAAAAGTAGAAATTTAAATATTTATAGAATATCAGGTGATATTTTTGCTTTTATGTCTTTTGGAGATTTTAAACTAGATGAATTGTATAAAACATGTAATAGTTTAATTTCCTTATGTGATAGAGAAGTTATATTAATAGAAGATAATAGTTTTGATATATCTTTAACTATTGGTATCGCTGATAATACTTCAAAGCTTTTACCACATGCAGAAATTGCATTATATTGGGCAAAAAAAGTAAATATTGATATTGGAATTTTTGATGAAAATTTACCAATTTATCAAGATTTAGAAAAAAATATAGAATTAACAAAGGATATTAAACAAGCATTAAAAGACGATAATATTTTAATGTATGCACAAAAAATTATTGATAATAAAACTAAAGAGACAAAATATGAAACATTAATGAGAATGAGACTTCCCAATAGAAAAATTGTTTCACCTTTTATTTTTTTAGAGCATGCAAAAAGAGCTAGACTTTATCCTTTGATGACAAATAAAATGATTGAAAAATCATGTGAATATTTTAAAGATAAAGATGTATCCTTTTCACTTAATTTAATGATTGAAGATATTAAAAATGAGAATACAATTAATTTTTTATTTAATAAATTAAAAGAAACAAACTGTGCACAAAAAGTAGTTTTAGAAATAGTAGAATCAGAAGGAATTGAAAAATTTGAAGAAGTAGGGGCTTTTATTAAAAAAGCAAAAGCTATTGGTTGTAAAGTAGCTATTGATGACTTTGGAACTGGATATTCAAATTTTGAATATATTATAAAACTAAATGTAGATTACTTAAAAATAGATGGTTCTTTAATAAAAAATATTCATATAAATGAAAATATTAAACTAACAGTTTTAACTATTGTAAACTTTGCAAAAGTTTTAGGTATTAAAACAGTTGCTGAGTTTGTGCATTGTCAAGAGGTTCAAGATGTTGTGGAGTCATTGGGAATTGATTTTTCTCAAGGTTATTTATTTCATGAACCAGAACATTTAATCTAGTTGATTTTAAGCAACAAACATAAGTTTTGCAAGAATAACTATACAAATACCCAAAAGTAATACAATTTTATGAAAATGTTTCATAATCGGATGTGCTTGTTTTTTTAGAATTTTTCTTGATAATGAATAAATTATACCTGCTACTATAACTAAGGCAAGGATAACTTTTATTAATAAAAATATTTGTAATGATGAATTAAATACTCCTAATTCAGAATTTATATATTTTGAAAACATAAATCCACCTGATAATACAAGTATTAAAACAGAAAGCGGAAATATCATTCTAGCTCTACTTGATATTGCATTCATTATATTTTGATATGTTTCTTCATCTACTACTTTTTTTATAACAGGAAGTACCATAATATCTGCAAATACAAAACCTAAGAAAATAATTGCACACATTAAATGTATTATTAGAGCTAGTGTATGTTCCATTGTATATATTCCTAATAACTTATTTTTGATAATTATAATCAATAATCTACTTGAAAATATTGATTAAAATCAATTTAAATTAAAAAAATTAGATTTGTTTTTCTATGAAAATAATACAGATCTCATAGAAAAAGAACCCTCTTGAAAACCTTTTGCGTAATATTGCGGTTTTTCACTTATTTTTGTACTTCCTAAAACATATAAAAGTGGTAAAAAGTGTTCCGGTGTTGGAACAGCCATTTTTGCATCTCTTCCCATTTTATGATAATTTGCAAGTGCTTTAAAATCTCCATTATCTATTTTTGATGTAACAAAATTATCAAAATTTGTAGCCCATTCATGAACTATTTCTCTTGTTCCTTCTTTTCTGTCATTCATAGCACTTGGGATGTTATGTACAATATTTCCAGAACCTATTATCATAACACCTTGATTTCTTAATTCGTTCATTTCATAAGCTAATTGAAGATGTTCCATTGGTGACATAGATTGAGCTAAACTAAATTGAAATACTGGAACATCAGCTTTGGGAAATAGTTTTAATAATACACTCCAAGCCCCATGGTCAAGCCCTTGATTTGGGTCAGCAAATATCTCTTCTTTAAATGTTTTAACTATATTAGTAGCAATATTAGGTGCTCCAATTGCATCATATTTTGCTTCATACATAAAATCAGGAAATCCATAAAAATCATATATCATAGGAGGTTTTACACTTGTAGAAACAGCTGGAAACATAGTTTCCCAATGGGCAGAAACAACTAAAATAGCTTTTGGTTTTTTAATAACTTTAGATAAATTTTCCCACTCTTTTGTAAATTCATTTGAAGTAAATGCATTCATAGGAGTTCCATGACCTATGAAAAATGCAGCTGCTCTTGTATCTTGTGTTTGAGTTGCTAGTGATGGAAGAGTAGCTAGTAGAGTTGAAAGTCCTGCAAGATGTATAAATTTTCTTCTATTTATATTCATTATTTTTTGCCTTGAATAGTTGTGTATATTTGTTTTAATTAGGTGAGATTATAATGTTTTTTTGTGTAGGGTTTGTTGGGATTGAAATATGATATTTTGATAAGCTTGGGAGGACTTTATACTCTTTTATCTAGTGATGCTTTTTTCTTTTCTTTTTAATAAAGAAAAGAAACAAAAGATGTCAATCCTGCTTACAGGCAAAAGCGTTCACTAGTTCCAAAATAGCTAAAAAATTTATAGAAATTCTAAAATTTGCTGTGCTTGCACTCTCTTTGAGAAAACTCGACTCCGTACCTCCGTCTCAAACAGTTCAAATTTCTTTACGAATTTATATAAATTTTTCTTTACGCTATTTTGAAAATGTTCATTTTTTAAATTTTAATAACAAATAAAAGTGGTAATATCATAAATAATAATAGAATTAAATATCCCCAAGTTTGATTTTTAAAATCTTTAGATGGTAATTCAGGTTTATTTTTATTTGGATAAATATTCCAAATATCTTCAGGTAAAGTTATTGGCATTGTATATTGAGAAAGTTTCTTTTCTTGTATTAAATTATTAATCCATTCATTATATTCATTATCATTAGATTTAATCCATGACATATATTTTATATATTTTATTACTTCATATAACCAAGCTATTGGAATAATTACTATAAATAATCCATAAGTTATTACGATTAGCCACCATAAAATTGGTTGAAGATATTGAGGTAAATTGTCATAAATTGTTTTTTCAGAATTTAAATTTTCTATTCCAAATGTACTATATTTAATTTCAGAATTTATAATTTCTCTATCACTTGTACGTAATTCTGGTAATATATTTAGATTTAATTGTTCTAAATATAAAATTAATTCGATACTTTCCGTAGGTTTCCATTGTAAGAATGAAAGGTTTATATTATTTTTATCATTACTAATATTGAATGGAAAACTTGTACTCCGTTTTTCTATTTCTAATATTTTAAAATCTTTATTTAAAGTAAAATTTATATAGTCTTTAATTATATTCTTTTTATTTCCCTCTCCAATAATAATTTCATTACCAACATTTGTAATTATGTAGTGTATTTTCCATAAAGAATTAATTTCTTCACTTTTGTAAATATAACTTGCTTTTAATCCATCTACATTTGGAATTTTTGTTAAATTATCTCTTGATATAGTTTTAATTTCAAGTATTGGTTGAGATTGATTTATTTGTAGATAAGCACCAAATATTGTTGCTATTCCCGCTATAATTGTAATAATTGTAATTAGATTTTTAACTAAATTTGACATTTTCCCTCTTATTATAAAAGTTTATCATAAAATATCTTTGATATTATTATTTTATTTCAAACTCAAGCCAACCCTCTGTTTCTCCAAATCAATACTAATAACTTTGATATTTTTCAACTGTTGATTTATACTAAGTACATCCATTGGATGGGAGATTCTTTTTTCGCTTATTTGTGAGATGTGAATTAATCCATCATTTTTTAGGCCAATATCTACAAAAGCTCCGAAGTCTGTGATGTTTCTTACAACTCCACTTATTATGAATCCTTCTTTTAGGTCTTCTATTGTTTTTATATCTTTTGAAAACTCTATTGTGTCAAATTCACTTCTTACATCATAACCTGGTTTTAGAAGTTCTGCGATTATATCTTTTGTGAGTAAAATAGGGCAGTTTAACTCTTTTGATATAGCTTCGATTTGATTATCTTTTATTTCTTCTATTTTGTATTTTTTTTGTAGCTTTTCAACTACATCGTAGTTTTCTGGATGGATTGCTGTATTGTCTAATATACTTTTTCCATCTTTGATTCTCAAAAATCCTACACTTTGCTCATAGGCTTTTGCTCCAATTCCTTTTACTTTTAGAAGTTCTGCTTTTGTTTTGAAGTTTTTGATTTTTTCTTTATGTTCTATTATATTAAGAGCCAGTTTTTCTGAGATTCCTGAAATAAAAGATAGTAGTTTATATGAAGCTGAGTTTATATCAACTCCTACTTTATTTACTAAATCAACTGTTACATTTTCTAGTTTTAAAGCTAGTTCTTTTTGATTTACATCATGTTGATATTGTCCAATTCCTAGTGATTTTGGATCAATTTTTACCAAAGCTGCCATTGGGTCACGAAGTCTTTGAGCTATTGAGATAGCACCTCTAATTGTAACATCTAGATTTGGATATTCCATCATGGCTATTTTTGAAGCTGAGTAAACACTTGCTCCTATTTCACTTACAACTGCATATTTTACATCTAGGTTATATTCATTTATTAGTTTTGATATAAACGCTGCTGTTTCTTGTGATGCTGTTCCATTTCCAATTGCTATTGAGTTGATTTTGTATTTTTTGATAAGCTCTAAAACCACTTTTGAAGAGTTTACAAAATCCTCTTTTGGTTTTGTTGGATAAATTACATTTGAAGCTAGATAGTTTCCATTTTCATCAATTACAGCTAATTTACAACCACTCACATATCCAGGATCCATTCCTAAAATCACTTGATTTACAAGAGGAGGAGTAAGAAGTAGCTCTTTTAAATTTTTTCCAAAAAGATTGATTGCTTCACTTGAGGCTTTTTCTTTTAGTTGTGCTAAGGCTTCTCTTTTTAGACTTGGAAGAAGTAATCTTTTTAGTCCATCTTTATAACTATCAAAAACCAACTCTTTTGAATTAGCAGCACCTGAAGGGATTTTATATTTTTTTATATTTTCTAAAATATAGTTTTCATCAACTTCAATTTTAACTGTTAGCTCTTTTTCCTTTACAGCTCTAGAAATTGCTAGAAATCTATGTGATTTTATATATTTAATTTTTTCACTTATATTTGCAACACTAGTATAAACACCATTTTCATTAAATGTTTTTGTTTTTTTAGTTTCTATTATTCCATAGTTTAAAACGATATTTCTAATCACTTCTTTTGTTCTAAAATCATCAGCATATCTTTGCGCGATAATATCACTAGCTCCTGCGATTGCATCTTCTATACTTGTAACTTCTTTATTTATAAACTGTTTTGCTTTTTGGTTTATCTCTTCAAGTGAGTATTTCATTGATTGAATTATATTTGCTAGTGGCTCAAGTCCATTTTCAATAGCAGTTGATGTTCTTGAAGATTTTTTATCTTTAAATGGTGCGTAAATATCTTCTAACATTTGTAAAGTTGTAGCACTATTTATGTGGGCTTTGATTTTTTCATCTAAAAAATTTCTTTCTTTTAAAATGCAGATTATCTCTTCTTTTCTACTTAGAAGTTTTAGTGAATAATTATATATATCTTCAAAATCACGAAGTTGCTCATCTGTAGCATTTGAAGTTAAATCTTTTCTATATCTTGCAATAAAAGGAATAGTACAACCATCTTCTAAAAGTTTTAGTATATTTTGAATAACACCTTTAGAAAAAGATGTTTTTTGCTCTAGTAAGCTTATTAGATTATCAGTCAAGAATCACCTCTTTAAAATCACTTCTTGTGTTGTTTGTTGGATTATTAGAATTTGCACGAACTGTATAAACAAATGAAATTTTTGCTTTATCAGTACTGTTTTTATTTGCATGATGAAGTGTTTTACAATGAAATAATACAACATCACCTTTTTGCAAGTTTGTGTGAGTTCTTGTTTTTAAGAGTTCTATATTTAAAAGATTTTCATCTAAGAAATTTGAAGCTTCATCAAATCTATCTTTTGAGAAATCCATTTTATGACTTGAGGGAATAAACTCTAAAAGACCATTATCTAAATATTCATCACCTAAAGCCAACCACACAGAAACTAAGTTATTGTTTTCAAAATTCCAATAACGTCTATCTTGATGCCAAAAAGTTCTTGTACTTTCATATGGTAGTTTTGTCATGATTGAATTGTGATGTGCTAAAGTCAAAACAGGAGTATCTTGTAAAATCTGTTTTAATATTGGTCTGATTTTTTCATCTTTCATCCAAATTCTAAAAACTTCTTCTCTATCATAAACCTGTCTTAGTCTTCGTACAGTTATTTTGTCAATATCTTTTTGCATATACTCTTGCTCACTTTCAATTGGAGCAATTTTTTGCTCTAAGTGAGATTTAGCTTTTTGTAATATTTCATCACATAGTTTTGCATCTGCAAAATTTTTAAGAACTAAAAACCCATTTTCATGGAACTCTTTTAGTTGATCTTCATCTAATATCATGGCATCTCTTAGTTTGATTGATTTTTTGTAATTATAGTTAAATAAGCTTTTTTTTAATTGATAATTACATTATGCCATTGAACTAAAGTTATTCTTCTTCCATTTATTACTTTTAAAACTTCATGTGTAAAGTAAGGATTACTTAAAAATACCAGCATATCACCTGCTTTTGGTTTTATTTTTACTTCATTTCCTTTTTCATCATATAGAAAATTAAATAAAAGCTCACCGCCTGTAAAACTGTTTTCACTTATGATTTCATCATTTGTAGTGGTAAATAAAACTGTTGATATTTTCCTTTGTTTTGCAACTGGTAAAAAACCAACTAATTCATCATCTTTGTATAACATACTTGAATCATCACTATGCATAGAATAAAAAGAGTCTTTTAAATACTCAAGAACCTGAACATTTGTAGATGTTGTAAGTGCTAGTTTAAAGAAATTTTCAATTAAAGGCTGATGTTCTAAAAATCTATTTGTGTAAATTTCTAAATATCTCTCATCAAGTGTATAGATGTTAGTTTTTCTTATCTCTTCATTTGTTTCAGATAAAACTACTGTATCAAGAGTTTTAATTTGTGCTTTTTGATAATCATCATCTTCTTTTACTTTTTTATTAATCTCATTACATTCATTTGTATCTAGAAAATTTTCTATTATTAAAAATGGATAATCATAATAAGGATTAGCTAAAAGTTTTGTTTCTATATCAAAAGTAGTTAAAAAATCAGCGCAATATATATAATTGCTTATTTGTGTCATAAAGTTCCTTTCATAAACAAGTGTTTATGAAAGTTGTTTAGTAAGACTATTTAAATCACCAAGAACCCAAATATCTATAATTTTCCCATCTTTAAATTTAAAAAAAGATGCACCATTATAAACAATTTTATTGTTACTTGCTTCATAATTAAATAGTTTACCAGTATGTCGGCCATTATACAGTGCCTTTACTGCTATTGTATCATCTTCACAAACCATAGTAATAATACTATGGAATAGATTTGGAATACCCGTTAAAATAGTATTCATATACTCTTTAAAATTTTCTTTTCCTACTACGGAAATATCTAAAGAACCGTGAAATGTAATATTATCATCGAATAAAATATCAATATAATCTCTATTTTGTTTATTCCATAATTCGTTGTAATATAACTTTACTAACTCTTTATTAGTCAATTTCTTCATAATTTCCCTTGTGGCTTGGACTACTATAGTCATCATCAAAATCATAGTTGTCAAATTCATCATAATCTACTGTAAATATTTTAGGATAACCTAACTTCACAAGTTCTTTATCTATGTTGTCTTCCGTCAATCTATTCTTTACTCTACTCATGATTAATTCAATATGCTCTTCGCTTATATCGTTTGCTCTTAATTCATAAATAATAGCTAAATCCATAACTTTCAATTCCTCTAAATTAATATATATTTTAAATGTTCTATTACTAAGCTTTTTTATTGTCTATATAAAAACTGCTTAATATATGTAAAATCGCCTTAACAGCTTTAATAGAAGCTGTCTCTTCAACTGTGTGATAACCTGTAGTTGGTATTTGCAATGTTGTACCTTGAATAGAACCCTTTGATTCCATTACAATTCTTCCAAGTTCTGTACTTCCTAGTGTCAATAAAGGTAAACCTTTTTCTTTTCTGACTTTATTCTTTTCTTGAATAAAAGTATCTTTACAAGAAAAATCAATTTTATTTTTATGACAAAAGTTTTTTAACTGTTTTAAAATAGGAGATTTAAATCTAGCATTTGCATCTCTATTTCTTAAAACTACTTGTTGTACATCTGCTTCAAGTCTTGTATCATAAGGACTTGTATCCAATACCAACAACTCATTTGTTGTTACATTATTTTTTCTAAACCATTCATAAACATATCTCCAAGATTTTCCAGCTTCTTCTTGTGCTGTGAAAAATGCTGTACCTTGAAAACCATTTTGATATAAATGAATTATAATAGCAGCACTAATTACATTATCAAGTTGTGCAGATATTAAATTATCTTCTCTTTTTAGTTTATCGCTAAAAGCTACTGGCGTTCCTGGTTGTAAATGTGATAATCCGTCAATCTTAAAAAATAAGTTATTAACGTCTTCGTTCATATATACATCAGTAATTTTTCCAATACCTAGATAACTTCCACTCCAAGGTTCATAAGCTTGAACTTGTTGATTTATATATCTTTTGGCAATAAGTTGATATGTTTGTTCAGATAATGAGTTTCCTCTTAAGTCAGATCGATTTTTAGCAAGAAACGCTGCAAATTGAAATTCGTTTGGACCTGTACAAATTACACCATGTCTATCAATATGCGCACTAAGCATTCCTTTAGTAGGATTTTTACCTTGTGCTACTAATAGACCATCATAGTATTGAGTTTTGATACCTATTTCTTCTAATTCTCTTTTTAAATATAATAAAAAAGAGTGTTCTCCTCCAGTTACAGATGGAACCCTTATTAATTGTTTTAATAAGTCAAGAAAAGGAACAAAATTTTTTGGCTCATTTGTAGATGAAGCAACCAATTTATTCTCCTGAAAAATTTAGATAGAATAAGAGCTTTAGGAAGATAATAAATCATCTAATGATTTAATTCTTATTCTATGCTGTAATTATAAACCATAAAAAAAAGAAATATTCTGAAAAAAATCTTAAACATATATCAATACTCTAAAAGTATTGATTTTCTGGGCCTTCAATAAAATAAAATAAATATATTGTGAATGAAGTAAATCTAATATTTTCAGCAAATTAACGCTTTTTTTGGATTTTTTTATAAATAAAATAATTTCAACAATCTAAATGTAAATTAGATTATTTATACCATACTGTTTTAATCAAGATTAATTTAATCTGTTTCTTATGAAAATAAGATATAATTTTGAAAATTTGTAGATAAAAAGATATTATTTCAATCTTTATAATAGGAGAAAATTATGGCAAAAGAGTTATCAGCTGTAGAGCAATTAAAAGCTTCAAGAAACCCTTTAAGAGTTATTGATGATGTATATAAAGAAGCACTTGAAGGTGTTCCTTTAAAAGATGAGTATATTGGACTTTTAAAATGGTATGGGATGTATCCACATATTAATGGTGATGGAACAGAAGATAAAAAATATTTTATGAAAAGAATAAAATTAGTTGATACTAAAATGAATTTAGAACAACTAGCAGTAATGGCAAAAATTGGTACGGAATATGCACAAGGTCTAATAGACTTTACAACTAGACAAAATATTCAATATCACTATATTCAAATAAAAGATATGCCAGCTATTCTAGAATTACTGCAAAGTGTTGGATTAACATCAAGAATGGCATCAGGTGATGGACCAAGACCTATTATGACTTGTCCTGTTAGTGGAATTGACCATGATGAAATTATAGATGCATCTGTATTTGTAAAACAAGTTGATACTTATTTTGATGTAAACGAAGATAGATTCTGTAATTTTCCTAGAAAATATAAAATAGGAATTTCAGGATGTAAGTGTCATTGTGCAGCACATGAAATTCAAGATGTTGCATTTACAGCATTTAAAACAGATGATGGTGAAGTACTGTTTGATTTAACTATTGGTGGTGGTTTGTCAAAATCAAAACAAATAGCTACACGTGCAAACAGATATGTAAAACCTGAACAAATTCAAGATGTTGCAGTTGCTTGTGCTGAAATCTTTAGAGACAATGGAAATAGAGAAAATAGAAACAAAGCAAGAGTAAGACACTTATTAAATGACTGGGGAATTGAAAAATTTGTAGCTGAAATTGAAAAAGTTATTGGTTACTCTTTACAAGAAGGTTTAGTTGAACCAAAAATAGCTTCATTTGAAAATAGAAATCACTTTGGAATAAACAAATCTAAAGTTAAGGGTGAATCTTATGTTGGATTTGCTACAAATTCAGGAAGAGTTTCAGGGGAAGATTTCCAAGCTATGTCTGATATTTGTAAAAAATACAATGTTGGTGGATTATCACTAACAGCTACTCAAAACTTTGTTATATATGGTGTAAAAGATGAGGTAGTTCAAGATTTAGCAAATGAAATTGCAGCACTTGGATATCCATATGCTCCAACTCCTTTTAGAGCAAGATTACAATCATGTACAGGAAAAGAGTTTTGTAAATTTGGTATTACAGAAACTAAAGAGTTTGCTAAAAAAGTATTAGTTGAACTTGAAGAAAAATTCCCTGAATTTACTGAAGATGTAACTATTTCTATTTCTGGATGTGGAAATGGATGTTCTCAACCACAAATATCAGATATTGGTTTTGTAGGTGGAATGATTAGACATGATGGACAAAGAGTTGAAGGTTATGAAGTTTTACTAGGTGGAAATTTGGAAGGTTCAGCAAAAAGTAGAATCTCTAGAAAAATCGGTGTAAAAGTTCCTGCAACTGGTTTAGTAGCTTATGTTGGTCAATTGATAAATGATTATAAAGAAGATAATCTAGGTCAAAGTAGATTTAAAGATTATTTATCTGTATTACATGCAGATAGTGTAGTTGAGGATTCTGAATAACATTTAGAATTTAGTCCCTTAAAATATTTTATATTTGAAGGGACTTATTTTTTCTATACTCATTTTTGATTTTATACATAGAATCATCTGCTTTTTTCAATAAAGTATCCAATGTATCACCTTTTTCATATTGAGCTAATCCAAAACTACAAGATATTTTTATATCATTTTTTAAATTAAAATCTATATCATTTAATTTATTTTCTAAAGTTTTAATGATATGCTTAGTTTTAGTAATATCAGCTTGAGGTAATACAATCAAGAATTCATCTCCTCCCCATCTTCCAAAATAGTCAGAAGAACGAATATTTTGACTTATAGTATTTGCAATTTTGAGTAGAACTTCATCCCCTTTATGATGCCCTAATTTATCATTTATAACTTTAAAATCATTAATATCAAAAAATATTAAAGATAGATTATTCTCGTATCTATTTGTTCTTTTTATTTCATTTTCGCAAAGTTCTTCTATTCTTCTTCTATTATATATATTTGTTAAGCTATCTTTATTTGCTAAATTTGATAGTTTTTTTTCTATTTCTTTTCTAGTTTTTATTTCATTTTTTAATTTATAGTTTAAGAAAATAAAAATTGCTAATAATAAACCTAGTGGAATAATGAATTTTAATATGTACACAAAATCTATATTTTGATGATATAAAATTAATTGATAATTATTTAAAATTGTACTTCTTTCTTTTTCTGTTAAGGCAGAAATAGAGTTATTTAGTATTTTAACAAATTGCTCATGTTTTCTATCTACTTCTAAATACATATCAATATTATATTTTAGTGAAGTGTTTATTTTAAATTTATCAATTTTAAATTCTTCTATTTTATGTGAAAGGGTATATAAATTATCTATTAAACCAAATAATTTATGAGTTTTTAATTTATATATTCCATCATCAATACTAGTTGTTTCAACAAAAGTTATATGAGGGTAATCTTTTTTTAAAGTTGAAATAAAATCTAAATCTTTTGATACACCAATAGTTACATTATTTAATGAAGATAGATCACTTATATAGTTTATATTATCTTTTGTTGCAAGGGCAATTGGTATTTGAGCTATTGAATTACTTAATAAATATTTATTTGAAGTTTTTTTCTCAAAACTATAAATAAATTTTGCTTTTATTGAATTGGTAAAGATATTTAGAAATTCATTTTTAATGATCTCTTCCACATTAAATGGTTTTGATAATTTATTTGAAATCAATTTCCAGAAATCGATTTCTATTCCAATTAATTCATTAGAGTTTTTAAATGAAAAAGGAACTTTATTATTTTCTACTAAAAGTGTAAATTGATTATTTCTTAAATAGTCTAATTCGTTCTCATTGAGTAAAATATCATTTTTATCAAATAGTATAGCTTTTGTTTCAAATAAAGTGTTTAAATTATTTAAGCCCAAAAGTGTGTAAAATCTTTTTATTTCATCAATTGTTTGAGGGCTGATATTTCCTAATAGATTTTCATCTACTTTTGCTAGATTTCTTAAAATATATCCTTCATATATTAAAGAATCTAGACTTTTATTTTGAGTATTGTATTTTTCATAAATGATTTTTGCAGTTTCTTCAATATTATCAAAGGCATATTTCCAGCCTTTTAATGATGCTTGATTAAAGTTCTGTACACGTACTTGATTGTTTTCTAACTCTTTGTTTGATGTAAATAAAATACCTTCATAAAAATCAAAATTATAATCATGTGGGTTAAGTATATTAAACTTTATATTTTTTTGATTTAGAATATAAGGCTCATTTGATAAATAACAAGCCATTGCATCTGTTTTACCATTTATTAGATCTTCTATGTTAAAAGAGTGCTTTTGTATAGTTATATCTTCAAGATTTACACCTTGAGATACAATCATTGATTTAATTGATGCTGTTTGTTTTGCATCATTCGTAATCATAATTCTTTTATTTATTAAATCTTTTGGAGTTTTTATATTCGAATTAGCCAAAGAAATTAAAACTAATGGTGAGTTTTGAAAAAAACTTGATAATAAAACTATATTATTACCATCAAATTTATCAATTATAAGTGAAGACTTTCCAATACCATATGTGGCTTCATTCTTGATAACTTCTTTTGTAATATTGTTCTTATTTGAGTATTCAATAAGCTCTACATCAATGTTGAAATTGTCATAGTAACCTTTTTCTTTCGCTATATAATATCCTGCGAATTGAAATTGATTTAACCAATCTAGATATAGAGTTACTTTTTGCTTTTCATTTGCTTGTAAATTTAACAATAATAATATAAAATATATAAGTAATAATTTTTTTATGTACATGCGATATTTTACTATGTTATATATTAAATTAAAATTTTAAAATTTCTCCATCAAAAGAATATTTTATTTCTTGACCTATTTCTAAAGTATCATCAAAACTATGAACTAGAAGCTCTTTATCCTTATCTACAATTACAATTTCGTAGAAGCTACCATAAAATACGATACTTTTAATAATAGCGCTAAATTCACCATTAAGAGTTATTTTTATATGTTCAGGTCTTATGTAACTGTTTTGAAATAATTGAGTTATTTTTCCCAAAAAATTTGCACAATACAAATCAGCTGGATGATGATAAATATCTTTTGCAGTTCCTGTTTGTAAAATATTCCCACCTGACATAATAGCAATTCTATCGGATAGATAAAAAGCATCTTCTTTATCATGTGTAATAAATAATGCAGTGATTCCAAAGGCTTTTATCATCTCTTTTAATTCAGCTCTTAAGTGAGCCCTTAGTTCTGTGTCAATATTACTTAAAGGTTCATCTAAAAGAAGTATTTTTGGTTTATTTATAATTGCTCGAGCTAAGGCAACTCTTTGTTGTTGCCCACCACTTAGTTCATGTGGTAATTTATTTTCTTGACCTTTTAATTTTGTTTTTTCTAAAACCTCTGCAAGTTCATTTTTTGAGGTATTACTTCCAAAAGTAATATTAGAAGCAATGCTTAAATGTGGTAATAAAGCATAGTTTTGGAATACAACAGCTACTTGTCTATCTTTTGGTTGAAGATTTATTTGTTTTGAATAAACTATATTTTTATCTATTATAATTTCACCACTATTGGGAGTTTCAAGACCTGCAATCATTCTTAAAAAAGTGGTTTTGCCACTACCACTTTTCCCTAAAATTGTAAAAATCTCACCTTCTTTAATATCAAGATTAATATTATTTGCAATACAGATATTTCCTTTTGGAAAGACTTTATTTAAATTTTTTATTTGTACAATTTTATTCATATTTTTTTTCTTCCAAATCCAGAGTTTAATAACATTACAGCAATTGCTGTTGTAAATACAAGTACAAGTGAAGGAAAGCCAACTTTATAAAGCATTTCATTACTTGCTAATTCATATATTCTAATAGCCAATGTATCAAAATTAAAAGGTCTTAATATTAAAGTTGCAGGTAATTCTTTTGCAATATCAATATAAAGTATTAAAAAACCACTTATTATATATGGTTTCATTAAAGGAAAATATACTTGAAGAATATTTTTTATTTCACTTTTTCCAAATACCTTACTAGCATCATCGATACTTGAATCAATTTTACTAAAACCATTTTCAATAGATCCAATACTTGATGCAAAATATCTTGTAGCATATGCAAAAATTACTAAAAAAAATGTTCCACTAAACACTACAAATCCAAGTGCTTTATCAATAAAACTACTTAAAATCAACAATCCAACTCCAACAACAGCTCCAGGAATTGAATATCCTAAAATCGATAATTTATGGGTAATATTCCCTATTTTTGATGGGTAAAATCTAAGCATATAAACTACTATAAAAGATAATATTATTACAATAATTGAAGATATAATATTTAGATTTAAAGTATTAAATAAATAATCAAAAGTATTAAAATCTAAAGTATGAATGTCTAAAATAAACCAATAAATTAAAACACCTGTTGGAATAAACAAAGTAAAAGTTGAAATAATAAATGAGATTGTAAAAGCTAAAAGATTGTATTTACCTTTTAGTTTGATTTTTGAAGCTTTTTTTGTGCTGTGAGTTGAGCTTACAAATCTATATTTTTTTCTTATTAATGATTCAGTCCATAAAATACCAAATACAAATATCAATAAAACTATAGCTACATTTATAGCTTGCGCTAAATCTGCATATCCAAACCAACTTTTAAATATTCCAACACTAAAAGTCTCAATTCCAAAATATAAAACAGTTCCATAATCACTAAGAGTTTCCATAATAGCTAAAATACTTCCTGCAAAAATTGCTGGATATGAAAGAGGAAGATATACTCTAAAAAAAGCTTTTATTGGATTTATTTGTTGAAGTGAAACTAATTCACATACAGTTGAAGAAATAGAACCAAAAGAAACTCTTGCTAAAATATAAACATAAGGGAACATTGCAATTGCAAAGATAAAAATAGCACCATACATATTTAAAATATCAAATCTAACATCTGTACTTCCTATTATATCTGACAAAATTCCCCTATATTCAAAAAAACCAACATATGAATAACCTAAAATATATGCAGGATAAGCAAGTGGTAAAACAAAAGTAATAGCAAAAAATTTAGATCCAAAATACTCAAATCTTGCACTTAAATATGATGTTATAGTTCCAATTATTACTACCAAAGCAAAAGTTCCAAAAATTAGTAATGATGTATTTTTTGTATATTCTATTAAAGTATTACTTTTTAAGAAGTTAAAATTAAAACTTCCCTCTATTAAAAAGTATATTATAAGTGATAGTATAGGTAGTGCAATACTCAGCCCAAGAAAAGGGGCTAAGTAGTATTTTAATCTGTTTATTTCCAATTTCCTTCAGTTGCTATATCAACTGCTTTTTTAGTATTTTTTCCAATTTCATTTAATGCAATATTATCTTCTTTAAATGTTCCCCAAGAAGAAACAGTTGCAGAAGCTTTTACTTTTGGATTAGCTGGATATTCATGATTTCCTTCTGCAAAAGTAGATTGTGCCTCTTCTGAGCTTAAAAATTCAATAAGTTTAACTGCATTTTCCTTATTTTTTGCAAAAGTAGTAACACCTGCTCCTGAAATATTCATATGTGTTCCCGTAGTATTTTGTGCTGGGAAGAAAATTTTAACACTTTTTGCAATATCAATATCTTTTTGATCTTTACCATGTAACATTACACCTAAGTAATAAGTATTAACAATTGCAATATCAGCATCACCAGCAGCTACTGCTCTAATTTGATCTCTATCACTTCCTTTAGGGTCTCTTGCAAAATTAGCAACTAAACCTTTTGTAAACTCTAAAGCTTTAGCTTCACCATGATTTGCAATAATTGAAGCTAATAATGCTTTATTATATGCATTTGTAGATGATCTAGTAATTACTTTACCTTTAAATTTTGGATCTGTTAAGCTTAAATAGTCGCTTAACTCTTTTGGATCAATTTTTTTTGGGTTATAAACAAAAATTCTAGCTCTTTTTGTAAGTGAGAACCATTTATTATCATTATCTCTTAAATGAGCTGGGATATTTTCATTCAAAGTTTTTGAATCAATAGCTTGTAATAAATTCCTAGTTTTTGCTTCATAAAGATTTCCAATATCAGCTGTTATTAAAACATCAGCAGGTGTATTTTCACCTTCAATTGCTAATTTTGATACAAGTTCTTCTGCTTTTGCAGTAACTACATTTACTTTTATTCCAGTACTTTCTTCAAACTTTTTAAATAAAACTTTATCTGAATCATAATGTCTATGAGAATAAACATTTACTTCACCTGTTGCAAACAATGATGTTGCAAGTACAACTGCACTTAGAGCTAATTTTTTAAGCATCTTATTTCCTTTTGTTTTTTATATTAATAATTATTATTGAAATACTATTTAAAATTAACTTTAATTAATCTTAATACTAAGAATGATTATCATAAAATAAAAGAATTATTTTTAACATAAACAAATTTTATTATTGTTATAATATCACAACAAAAAAATAGGGAATAATATATATGATATTAATGATTGATAATTACGACTCATTTACTTACAATATAGTTCAATATTGTCTTGAATTGGGTGCTGATTTAAAGATAATTAGAAATGATGAATTAACACTAAAACAAATTGAAGAATTAAATCCTCAAAAGATTATAATATCTCCAGGGCCAGCAACTCCAGATGATGCAGGTGTTTGTTTAGATGTTATAAAACATTTTGCAGGTAAAAAACCGATTCTTGGTATTTGTTTAGGTCATCAAAGTATTGGACAAGTTTTTGGAGCAAAAGTAGTTCGTGCTAAAAATATGATGCATGGAAAAACATCTTTGATAAAAGTTGTAAAAGACACAAAGATTTTTGAAGGACTTCCAAAAGAGTTTACACAAACTAGATATCACTCATTAATAGTTGAAAAAGAAAATCTACCAGATGATATTATTGTTACTTCATATAGTGATGATGATAATGAAATTATGTCTTTAGAGATTAAAGATAAACAAATATACGGCGTTCAATTCCATCCTGAATCAATCATGAGTGAACATGGTTATAAAATAATAGATAATTTTTTGAAATTATAAAATGATTACTAGTAATAAATATAACTACTATTTTTATACATTTTTATCAATATTAGTTTTTATTTTATTATTAAAAGCGGATATGTCTCTTAGTATTTCATATAAAGAGGCATTAAATGTATTTGTAAATAGTTCAATTTTATCTTTTATTACAAAAACTTCTATATATTTTTTTGGTCAAAATGATATAGCGCTTAGGTTTCCATTTATTCTTTTTTACGCATTAAGCGTACTTTTAATGTATAAACTAACTGATAATTACTTTAGGTATGAAAAAGACAGACTTATTGCAATTTGTATTTTTATGGTTTTACCTGGAGTTTTAAGTGCTTCATTATTAGTAAATAGTGCGATAATAGTGATTTTTTTCACACTTTTATATTTATATTATTATCAAAAAAACAATAAACATTCATATTTATTATTGGTCTTTTTCTTATTTCTAGATAACTCATTTGCTATTTTATATCTTGCATTGTTCTTTTATTCTTTTAAACATAAAGATAAAAAACTAATGTATTTTGCAATGAGCTTTTTTATACTGTCAATGTATATCTATGGATTTGCAACAGGAGGAAAACCGAGAGGATTTTTAGTTGATACCTTTGCTATTTATGCAACAGTATTCTCACCCTTGCTTTTTTTATATTTTATATATTCATTATATAGAGCAGGAATAAAAAACGATAGAACATTAACTTGGTATATTTCTATTACAGCATTAATTTTATCTATAATCTTTTCATTTAGACAAAGAGTATATATTGAAGACTTTGCACCTTATGTGGTAATATCATTACCTTTTATGTTAAAAACATTTTTCCATTCATATAGGGTTAGATTAAGAGAGTTTAGATTTAATTACAATCTATTAGCTGGGGCAATAGTTTTAATGTTATCTATGAATGTAATATTAACATTTATAAATAGACCTCTTTATTTGATATTACCAAATCCAACAAAACATTTCGTTTATCAATATCATTTTGTAAAAGAATTATCACAAGAATTTAAAAAAAGAGACATAAATGAAATCACATGCTTAGATGAAGAACTTATATTAAGATTGAAATTTTATGATATTACAAAAGGAGAGAGATACTTTGTGTCCACAAAACCTTATTATAATTATGATGAAAAGATTGTGATTGAATACTATAAAATAAAACTCTTTACGGTTTATGTTAAAAAAATAAAATGAAAAAATCATTTTCCCTATTAGAAATAATTCTAGTGATAAGTTTAATAGGGTTTTTGTATACGATGTTTCTACCTAAAACTAAAATTAACCATATAGATGAAGTAAGCAGCAAATTATCACTATATATAACTCACTTAAGATATAAAGCATTTATAGACGATAAATATGATTGGGAAGATTCTTTATGGCACAAAAAAAGATGGACGATAAAGTTTCTTAGATGCAGACAAAGTGTTGGTGGAATTTATTACACAATTTATAGTGATAAAAATAAATCAGGACATCCAAGTTCTGAAGATAGTCTAAAAGATCCACTAACAAATAAAAACATATATACTTCTAATATGTGTAAAGAAAACAGTTTAAATAGTAAGTATGTATTATTAACAAAAGAGTTTAGAATAAGTGATGTTCAAATATCTTGTAATGAAACAACATCTCTTGGACAACTATCGTTTGGAAGTGATGGAAAAATATATTCAAAATTATCAGTTTATAATAATGAAAGTAATGAATACGAAATAGACAAACCTTGCACAATAAAACTAATTTCGCAAGATAATGAGAGTAGAGAAATAGAAATTTACCCTAATACTGGATATAGCAAACAAATAAAACTTAATTAATTTTCCTAAAACCCAAAGAAAAGCAAGTAAAAAAAGAGTAAACATATTATAAAAGTAAGAAAAACACGATATAAATATAGTAAGTAGAAGGAATCCCAAAATTTAAGCCAAATTTAAGCGATAAGGTATTG
>Ga0180008_1000386_pt1 | contig 39804 bp, 43 predicted proteins | sample MM_PW_MetaG_FD_121121 | JGI IMG/M metagenome (GOLD analysis project Ga0180008, IMG submission 121121) | Groundwater microbial communities from the Aspo Hard Rock Laboratory (HRL) deep subsurface site, Sweden - MM_PW_MetaG | ecosystem: Environmental > Aquatic > Deep subsurface > Groundwater... | reverse complement strand
TTTTCATTAGAGATATAGACCTATTCAAATAATAAATACAAATTTTCAGTACTATTTTTATAGGCTAAGTAGTATAATAATATAAAAATATAGAATTTAGGAACAAAAAACAAATGGATATATTAAAAAATTCAACCCATGTCAAAATCGCATCAGGACTTGAAAACTTTCCAGCAGAGTTATATATTTTAGTTGATACTCTTGAAGTTTTGGATTTAACTAATAACAATTTATCTTCTTTGCCTGATGATTTTGATAGATTTAAAAAACTAAAAAGAATTTTTTTATCTAATAATCAATTTGACCATGTTCCAAAAGTATTAGCCAAACTTCCTATTTTATCAATGATAGCTATGCGTAATAATAAAATTAAAATATTTGAAGAAAATGCATTACCTTTGAGTACTAGATGGCTAATTCTTACAGATAATGAATTAATATCTTTACCTCAATCTCTTGGAGATTTAAAATTACTACAAAAATGTATGCTTTCAGGAAATAAACTAAGTTTTTTACCTGAGTCTATTAATAAATGTGAGAATTTAGAACTTTTACGAATTGCTGCAAATAATCTTACATTATTTCCAAAATCTCTTTTATTTTTACCAAAACTTTCATGGCTTGCTTATGGTGGAAATCCTTTTTGCAAAAAACATCCAGATTCTAAAATCAAATTACAAACAGTAAATTGGAATGAACTTATAATCAAAGAACTTTTAGGTGAGGGTGCATCTGGAAACATTTATAAAGCAATATACAATAGTAGTGAAGTTGCTGTAAAAGTATTTAAAGGTGAAATGACATCAGATGGTTTACCCCAAGAAGAAATGGATATTAATATTTCTATGGGAGTGCATAAAAGTTTAGTTGATGTTTTAGCACAAGTATCAAATCATCCAGAAGGAAAAGATGTTTTAATGTTGGAACTAATCCCAAAAGAATTTTTTAATTTAGGAATGCCCCCTAGCTTGGATAGCTGTACTAGAGATGTTTATCCAAGTGATTTTAAACTTTCAACGCAAGGCGCTTTAAAAATATTAAGTGCAATGGCAAATGCCTGTGTCCATATGCATGAAAGAAGTATTATGCATGGTGATTTTTATGCACATAATATTATGATAGATAAAAATTATAATAGTATTTTAGGTGATTTTGGTGGTGCATCGTATTATGAAACTGATGATTTAGAAATATATAATACTTTAGAACAATTTGAAGTAAGGGCATTTGGATATTTGATTGAAGATTTATTATCACTTTGCTCTTATGATAATCAAAATATGAATATAAGAGATTCTTTACTTCAATTACAACTATTATGTTTAAATAGAATACCTCAAAAAAGACCTTTATTTAAACAAATTGCAAAAAATATAGCCGAGTTAACTCTTTATTAACTTTTGATTATAGTTTAGTTAATGGTGAGCTATTATAATGTTTACATAACTTAAGAGGAAATGCGAATCTTCTTAAAGAGTTTAAAAACCGCGAACTTTTAAACTTAGACTTATAAATTTTGTTCTCCTATACGAAAAAAGCTCCTTTTATTAGGAGCTTTTTTTTTGCCTAATCTGGCTTATTTAAAATATAATCAGGGTATAAAAATTTAAAAAAAATAAATTTAAAAAAATGAAGACACAATTAATACACAATGCTTTTGATATTATTCCACAATTGTTTGAATAAAACAAATTATCAAAAGGACGCAATCCATGAAAAGAATTATATTAGGAACAGCAGTATTATTAGCATTATTAACAGGTTGTACTGAAGAAAAAAAAGCACCAGTTCAAGCTGAAGCAACTCAAGAAGTAAAAAAAGATGAAGCTATGCCTGTTCAAGTTACTGAAGAAGTAAATAAAGATGAAGTAGTAGAACAAGATGACAAAATTACTGATGAAGTAAAAGATGAAGCAGCAGCAGTAGAAGAAGAGACAATTAAAGAAGGAACTATTAAAGAAGAATCAAAATAATTACTAAAGTATTCCATGTTGATTTTAAATTAACATGGAATCTTCCTACAAAAAAACTCCATTTATCAAATAATACCTAATCACATAAAAAGTACAAATAACTACAAAAATAGTATTAAATAATAAAGAGTATTTGTATGTGTAAGACAAATCTTTAGAAATAAAAACTTTTAAAACATAAGAAGCAACTCCAAAAAAAGTTCCTAAAAATAGTGTTGACCAAATAAAATATCCTATAAAATTATACTCTTTTTGTAACATACAAAATGGGCATTGATGAGTTGGTAATTGATACACATAGGTTGAAAAGAAATAAGTAACAGCATAATATGCAATATATAAAAATAAGAAATTTATTACAAGATTTAATAAAGCTTGTTTTTGAATATTTATAAAAACAATAAGAAGATATAAAAGATAAAATATAATTAAAAGCAAAGAAATACTTAAATCAAATGGAATCTTACTTCCCACACTATTAACTCCAAATATAGTAGAGCAACACATAACAGGCTCTTTTGTCGGAATGCCATTTAGAAATAAAAAATCTAAACTAGTTTCTATTATACATAAAGCAAAAATAAAACTATAAAATAGATATTTCTTTTTTGTATAAGGATATGTTTTTGCTTTTAAATCAAGTGAATTAATAATAAGCCAAATTCCAATAAAAAATAAAATCAATATTTTTAGACTTAGATTTATTTGACCAAATTCATTTGCTCCCACAATTCCAGCAGCACACATGGCTCCTGGGACTATGTTTGATAGATTATCTAAGCTATATGCAAAATAGGGGAAAAGAAATATTTTTACTATTAATGTGAAGCTAATTATTAAAATCACCAAATAAGATGTTTTTTCTAATTTATATTGTTTTGTACTTGTTTTTTCATAATCCCAATTTTTTATAATAGAAACAGAAAAATAAAAAGCTACAAGAAGAAGAATAAGAAGAATAATTTGCACAAACAAATATATAACTATCTCATTTGACAGAAGTATGTTATTCACAAATTATTCCATTTTTAATATTTATGATTTCATCCACAAAATCAAGTTTTTCAAAAATAGGGTCATGAGTAGCAACTATAATAGTTTTATTTAGTTTTTTTAATTCTCTTAGACTTTCTATAAAATTTATAGAGTTATCATGGTCTAAATTAGCCGTAGGCTCATCACAAAGGATTATATCAGGATTATTAACCAAAGCTCTTGCAATTGCACATCGTTGCTTCTCTCCACCTGAGAGATTATATACAAGCTCATCTTTTTTATGTTCTATATTTGCAAGATTCATGGCTTTTAATACCATTTCATTTATTTGCTTTTGTGTAAATCCTAAGGGAATCAAAGTAATTGCAATATTATCTTTTACACTTAGTTCATTAAATAAATTATACGATTGGAAAATAAAGCCAAGTCTTTTTGCTCTAAAGTTTGAGGCATGTAAATCAGGAAGTTTTGCAATACTATCCTCATCTATTTTTATTTCCCCACTTGTTGGTTTTAGAAGTGTTCCAATAATTGATAATAGTGTTGATTTACCACTTCCACTTATTCCTTTTAAAATAACACATGATGAGGTTTTAATCTCTAAATTTATATTTTTTAAAGCATGAAACTCTTTTTTTGTATTTTCATTAAATGTTTTATTTAAATTTGTGATTTTTATCATTTCATACTCTCAGTTGAATCAATAATAGCTACTTTCCAAACAGGAATTAAAATAGCACTTAAAAATGGAATCATAAAAAATAAAAATAGTGTGATTAAAGTGTCAATTTGAATATAAGCATTAAAAATAAAATCATTTTGCATATTTGAAGATCCTATAAAAATATTTTTTAAAATAGGAGCATTTAAAATAAAAACAAAAATATAAGAGAAAATAACACCAATAATAAAAGCCATAAATGCTACTATAAAATTTTCCATGATTTTAAGTTTTATAATATCTTTTATACTCCATCCAACAGCTTTTAATATTCCTATTTCTTTTTTATCTCCTAAGCTAATCATCGAATATCTTTGATATAAAATCAATGTAAAAGTAACAATAACAATAATAAAGAAAATCAGAAATATTCCACCTTTATAGTTGAACATATTTTCATACTCTTTTTTTAGATTATCTTTTTGAAGTATTCTTGTATTTGAATGTTTTAGAATCAATTGATCTTTTACGTTTTGTCTTTCTAGATTATTTGGAACATTTAATACAATATCTGTGCACTCATCTTCTTTTATATTTAAAATCTCTTTTGCAAGATTTATATCCATAATGATTAAATCATTTGCAACAATATTTGCTTCAATTGGAAGTTCTTTAAAAATCTTTATCTCTTTTAATTCATTATTAAAAAGCTTAAAGTCATAAGAGTCAAAATAGTGATATTTATCAAATATTTTTTTTATACCATTTCCAATAATCATTGAATCCTTTGCTAAAAAATCTGAAATATTTAAAATAGATAATAAATCTTTTATATTTTTATTTACAGCCTCTTCAAATAAATCAACTCCTACAATTGTAAAATAGATATTTTCTGGCATAAAATAATATTGGCCATAAACTCTTTGTTGAATTTTTTCAACGCCATTTATTTTTGTAAAATCATCTATCCAAGAAATTGGAGTGTTTTCTATTTTTCCACTATTTATTTTTTGGATAACAAAATCACTTTGATTATCTAAAGTTGAGAAAATTTCTTTTTTTAGTGTTGTTGAAATAAAAAGTATTGATGAACTTAAAAAAACAATTAATATAGATATGAAAAAAATTGATATATGTTTTGTTTTATGTTTTGTAAGTAATAAAAATAAAAAATTTAAAAAAACACTATTTTTCATAAACAAAATCCAGATAATTTATTTGTAGACTCATAGGATATAGATTATTTGAAAAATCTTTAGACTCTCTTATTCTTGACTCATAGATATTATTTGAATATGCAAGATTTGGAAGATTTGTAATAGCACTTATTTTTGAAGAAAAATCAATTTTTTTATTAATAATAGGATGAATAAAAATAAGAAAACAAAAAAATGATAAAGAAATTAATATAAAAAGTATAAATTTTTTTGATAAAGTAGTAATAATAAACTCCTTTTAAACTATTGGTTATTCTATCTTTTTTTAGTTAATTAAATGTTAAAGATTTATGAATAAAATATTAAATTATTCTATTTTTACATATTTTTCTCGATTATTTTAGATATCACCAAGACCATAAAATAGGGGCTTAAGCTTTTATTAATAAGTTATATATAATAAAAAGTATATAATTGCGCGAATATTTAAGGAGATGATATGCCAAATAAAAGTCAAATTGACGAGTTAAAAATAATTTTACTTGCAAGAAGAGAGAGTATATTAGCAAATATAAACAATAGTAGGGCTAATATTGATGAATTAAAAGGTCAAGAAATCAATGACGATTTAGATTATGCTGAGCTTGTAAGCGATTCTTTTACAGAAGGAATGATTGCAAATCATCAATTAGAAGAGTTTAAACAGATTGAAGACTCTTTAGTAAAGATATCAAAAGGTACTTATGGAATTTGTGATATGTGTGGAGTTGTTATTCCATTAGGAAGATTAAAAGCAAAACCATTTGCAAAATTTTGTACAGAGTGTAGAACAGTTTACGAACATGAGTCTGTAAAAAGAGCAAAAAATTGATAGAACGATTTTATCCTGCTAATGATAAAGTTTTAAAATTTAAATTTGTTCAAAATGATGAGGATTTTATAGTTGAAGAACAAGCTATAAAATTTTCTGGAAATGGAAGTTTTTTAGTTTTAAAAATTGAGAAAACAAATTGTGACACTTGGGAATTAATAGATAGATTAGCTAAGTTTTTAAATGTATTTTCAAATGAAATTGGATATGCAGGATTAAAAGATAAAAGAGCTACAACTATTCAATATATTACTATTCCTAAAAAATACTCAAAAGAAATCAAACTTTTTAAAAATAAAAAGATTCAAATTTTAGATACTTTTTTACATAATGCAAAATTAAATATTGGTGATTTAGAAGGAAATAGATTTAAAATAAATCTACATGACGTTGAAATTGCAGATATAAATCATATTCAAAAGATTATTAAACAAATTTCAAAAGATGGTATGCCAAACTATTTTGGTTATCAAAGATTTGGAAAAGAAGTTGTTGATAATTTAGCAAAAGCTAAAGATGTTGTTTATGGTGAAGAAATTGTAAAAGATAAAAAACTATCAAAAATGCTTGTTGCTGCTTATCAAAGTAGTTTTTTTAATGCTTGGTTAGTAGAAAGATTGAAAATCTCAAAAGATGAATTTGAACTTTTAGATGGAGATGTTTTTCTAGATTTACAAAAAGATAAATTGTTCACTCCAAAATCAATTACTGCAAATATATTAAATGATTTTAAAAATTCAAAAATAACTCCAACAGGACTTCTTCCTGGAAGAAAAGTATTCAAAGCAGTAAGTGAGGCTTTAAAAATCGAAGAAAAGTATGATGATATGTATATTCAAGAAAAAGGCTATAGAAGAGAAGCCATAGTCTTCCCAAGAGATATATCATGTAAGTATGATGCTTCTAAAAAAGTATGTACTTTAGATTTTATTCTGCCAAAAGGCTCTTATGCAACGGTGTTTGTTGAGTATCTAGCAAATAGGAACTTTTCTTAAAAAGAGTAGTTTTTGTAAGTCTGTGAAAACAGACTTACAAGAGATATTTTTACTTACGGTAGAGTTATATATTTTGAATCAAAATATATTCTATTACCAATTGAAATCATTCTTTCTTCATTATCAAAACTAAAATCATATACAGAATCTTTAGAGAAGTCTTCATTTATATTAACCAAGAATCCTTGAGACTCAACAGCGTATAATGAGTCTGTAAACGCTAAAGCATGGAACTTGGCATATTTATATTTTTTCTTTGCTATTTCATTTAAATTAGCACTTAATTTTATTAACTGACCATCAATTGTAGCTACATATACATCTTCTTTATTTACAATAATGTCTCTTACTTCATAATCTTTAGATAAAACTTCTTTTGGAGAAATTGAAACTATTTTATTAGGACTAGCAACAATTAGTGTTTGAGTACTTTCAATTACATTTAATGAAATTATATTGTTAAATTCATTATCTGGATCAACAGAAATATTTTTAACTGATTCATTATTAGATGAAGAAACAATAATTACTTTTCCATTTAAAGTAGGAAATAAAATTAGATTTCCCATAAAGTATGGATTTGTAATTCTTGTATCATTTGCAAGTGAAAGTGGTAAATACTCTTTAAAAAGAGTTTTTGAAGTATTCACATCTAGTAATTCAATTGTGTTGTTTGAATAAACTAAAGCTAATTTTTCATTTTTTAAAGAAGCTGCAATTACAACATCTTTTAAAACTTTTTCTTCTTTACCAATTAGTATTTTATCAACATAATTTGTTGCAATTACTCTTCCATCTTCTGTAAGATTTAGAAAATCAAAACCTTCTGGTAATTCATAATTTGAAATACCATTTTTTGTTATAAACTTTTTATCTTCAAGTGTTGCACCAATTTTATTCATTGATGTAATAGATGAAGACATAGACTCTTTGCTTAATACGATATTGTTACTTACATCTTCAGGCTCATAATATTTTTTGCCAGAACAAGCTGTAAATAAAAATAGCGCTGATAATGAAATTAATATATATTTCATGGTTCTTTCCTTATTTTGTAAGTAAATAATGATTTAATAAATTAGCCAACTCAAATGCTTTTGATGTTTGAGGAATTAATTTTAAAGCTGCTTTTGCATCTTCATATTTACCTTCATTTGATAACAATAAAGCCTTATTGAAAATGGCAAACTCTTTTAGTAAAAAATCGTTTTGCATTGATAAGTTGTTAAGCTCATCAACATTTTTGTTTGCTAGTGCAACTTGATATTTTGATAGCTCTTTTAGTAAAGGAATATTTACTTCAACCGCTTTGTTATCTTTTTTTGCTTGTAAAAATAGTGCAACCTCATAAAGTTTTGCATTTTTATTTTTCAATTCTTCCAGTGCTTGTGCATCGTTGCTATTTTGAAGCACTTTATTAAAAGCTAAATTTGCTTTTAATTTATTTGATTCATCCATACTGTTTTTAATTACAGTTCCTATTGAACCCACAATAATAATAGCTATAAATGCAAAGATTAATGTTTTGTATTTTTTGTAAAATCTTTCACCTTTTACGAAATTTTCAAGAAATTTTTCTTGGCTACTTAATTCATCTTTAACATAATCAACATTTTCTTTTATACTCATTTTTATAACCTTTCTAAAAAGTAGTTGATATACTACAAAATTTTTGATAAAATCTTACTTTTATAAAGTTTTTTGTATAATATTTGTCTATAAATTCTAAAGGTTATTAAAAATATGAAGAGATTATTATTAGCTTCTGCGTTCACTCTGGTTTTATCACAAACACTTTTTTCAAAAGAAGAAGTTGTAGCTCCAGAGCAATCAAGATTTGAGTCGTTGTCAAAACTAACAAAGGTTATAGGGACTGTAGAAAAGTATTATGTTGATGATATTAAACTACAAGAAATAGTAGATAAATCTTTAAAAGGTTTAATGCAAGAATTAGATGCACACTCATCATTTTTGGATAAAAAAGCATCAAAAGAGATGAATGTCCAGACTCAAGGTGAATTTGGTGGATTAGGAATCACTGTTGGTATGAGAGATGGTGCATTAACAGTAATCTCACCAATTGATGATACACCTGCATTTAAAGCTGGAATCAAAGCTCTTGATATTATTTTAAAAATTGATGAAACATCATCAATTAATATGACTTTAGATGAAGCTGTTAATTTAATGAGAGGAAAACCTAAAACTGATATTGTTTTAACAATTGTTAGAAAAGGTGAACTAAAACCATTAGAAATAAAAATCCAAAGAGATATTATAAAAATTCAATCAGTATTTTCAAAAGTTATTGAAAATGAAAATTTACTTTATTTAAGAGTTGCAAGTTTTGATGCTAATGTTACTGAAGACTTAGAAAAAATTATTGCAGCAAACCAAGATAAAAAAGGTTTAATTCTTGACTTAAGAAATAATCCAGGTGGATTACTATCTCAAGCAATTGGAGTAGTTGATTTGTTCGTTGATAAAGGAATAATCGTTTCTCAAAAAGGTAGAAATGCTGAAGATGAAGAAAAATTTGAAGCATCAAGCTCAAATACAAAAAGTAAATTACCTTTAGTAGTACTTGTTAATGAAGGTTCAGCTTCAGCTTCTGAAATTGTAAGTGGAGCACTTCAAGATCATAAAAGAGCAATTATAATTGGTGAAAAAACTTTTGGAAAAGGTTCAGTGCAAGCTGTTCTTCCAATTGATAATGAAAGAACTGAAAATATAAAATTAACAATCGCAAAATATTACTTACCAAGTGGTAGAACAATTCAAGCTGTTGGAGTAACTCCAGATGTTATTGCAAATGCTGGGAAAGTTACTCAAGCTGATGATAATGCATTTAAAATCAAAGAAGCTGACTTAAAAAAACATCTTGAGGGAGAACTTGAAAAAGTAAGTGATGTAAAAAAAGAAGAGAAAATTTTAGAAAATGAAACTAAAAAAGTAATTACTGGTGAAGATATACTAGCTGACAATCAATTGAATACAGCTATGGCTATTTTAAAAAGTTTAATAATTATGAATAAATAATAGGAGAATTAATGAAAATAAGTGATATTGTAGCACTTGGTCTTTGGCCTGATTCAAAGAAAACTACAACTCAAAAAGGTATTAAAGAACTTGAAGAGTTAGGTTATAATCTTTTTTATATTGGTAAAAATGCAGACCTTTATACTTGTGCTGGAGATGAAGCAAAAGTTTTACTTGTAAGAAGTGATAGATGTTCTGTATTTGATATTCCATTAAATCTGTTAATCGAAGGAAAAGGTGTTTCTCAAACAGCTATTTCAAATAATGGAGCAGCATTTGCAAAAGAATCAGGAATAAGAACAGCTATTTTATCTGAAACAGTTGATCAATCTTTAGCTATTGCTCCTAGATGTCAACTTATGGAATTATGTAAACCATTAGAAGCTAATGTTGATGGTGATATTGTTCAATTTGAATTAATTTATAGAAACTATTTAACAGGTTCTTTATTTGATGCTTGCCAAAATGGAAGTGATCCATATGGTTTAGAATTACCAAGTGGATTAGCGCAATGGCATAAATTTGAAACTCCTATTTTTACTCCAACTACAAAAGGGATTAAAGATGAACCTTTGAACTCTGCAAAAGTTAGAGAATTATTCCCTGAAATTGTTACAAGTCTTGAAAAATTATTTAAAGACTTTACATCATTTGCACAAGATAGAGGAATTATCGTAGTTGATACTAAATTTGAAATTTTTGTTAATTCAAAAGGTGAATGGGTTTTAGGTGATGAAGTTTTAACACCTGAGAGTTCAAGATTTATTTCAAAAGAAGATTTTGATGCTAAAAACTATATTTCTATGGATAAACAAATTCTTAGAGATTTTGGAAAAGCTGATAACTGGAAAGAAAAAGCAAAAACTCTTAAATCTGGTGAAAAATTAGAAGTAAATGTTCCTCAAGAAATTAAAAATAAAATTTTAGAAGGATACACAACTATACTTAATAGATTAAGTAAATAGTTTAAAAAAAGAGCCTAAAGCTCTTTCTCTAAATTGCTATAAGGCAGTTTTAGATATAATCGCAAAAATATAAATTGAAGGTGATAAATGAAAGCAATTGTAAATGTAGCATTAAAACAAGGTGTTCTTGATGATCAAGGTAAAGCAACTCATCACGCGTTGGATACTTTAGGTTTTAAAGATTTAGTAAAAAATGTAAGAATTGGTAAACAAATTATTATTGAATTAAACACTTCAGATGAAGCACAAGCAAAAGAAGAAGTTACAAAAATGTGTCAAAAACTTTTAGCAAATACTGTTATTGAAGATTATGATATAGAAATAGTAGGTTAATTATGAAAATTTCAGTATTACAATTTCCTGGAACTAACTGTGAATATGATACAAAATATGCTTTTGAGCAATTAGGTTGCCAAGTAGAAATTATTTGGCATAAAGAGACAAATATTCCAGCAGATACAGAACTTTTAGTAATTCCTGGAGGATTTTCTTATGGAGATTATTTAAGATCTGGAGCAATTGCTAGATTTGCTAATATCATGGATTCAGTTCAAGCTTACGCTGCAAACGGTGGAAAAGTATTAGGAATTTGTAATGGATTCCAAATCTTACTTGAAGCTGGGTTATTACCTGGTGCTATGAAAAGAAATGATTCTTTACATTTTATTTCAAAATATCACACTTTAAAAGTAATTAATAATGACAATGCATTTTTATCTTTATTAAAAAAAGATGAAGTATTAAATATTCCAGTTGCTCACCACGATGGAAATTATTACATTGATTCACATGGACTAAAAGAATTAGAAGAAAATGGTCAAATTTTATTAAAATATTGTGATGAAAATGGAACTTTGGTAAATATGAATGGTTCTGTATCAAATATTGCAGGTATTTGTAATAAACAGAAGAATGTTTTTGGTTTAATGCCACATCCTGAACGAGCTATTGAAAAATTATTAGGTTCTACTGATGGTATCAATATGCTAAAGGGTTTTTTACAATAAAGAGATTTTAATCTCTTTTTGTAAAAAGTGAAATGAAAAAAGCATTTTATCTAATAATATTATTAAACATTTTTTTATCTATAAATCTTTTCGCTGCGAAAAATTTATATCTTTCTTATAAAAAAATTCCAAATCAAGTATATAAAAATCAAAAAATTGAAATTATTGTTAAGGCTTTAATTACAACAGATAATTTTGATGGTTTATCAACATCTTTTTCAAACTCTTCAAATGTAACAATTTTAAATGCAAATAGTGCATGGAGAAAAGTATCAAATGATACATATGAAAATAGCTACTATTTCAAAGCAAAAAGTAGTAACTTTAGACTACCAAATATTAATGTAAAATTACAAGTAAATGGTTCTGTATTAGATGAAAGTGAATTATCATCTCCAAGTATAAGATATTCAGATATAGGTACAGGAGATACTAGATTTTCAGGTGTTATGGCTGATAAATTTATATTAAAAGCCTATAAAACAAAGCAATATAACAATAAAGAAGCTTTAACAATAATAGACATTGATGCACAAAATTCAAACCTAGAAGATTTTAAACTACAAGGAATAACAGAACAAGGTGTATCTGCTATAAAAGAGGAAGATGGTAAACAAAATCTTGTATTTTATTTTGTAACACCTATTTATGAAAAGAAAGTTGTTTTTACATATTATAATTTGGCAACAAGAAGTTTCAAAGATATAAAAATTCCTTTAATTTTACAAAATGAATTAGTAAGTACTCAAACTGATTTAAATCCAAATGATTCAACTTTTGAAAGATATAAAAAAATATTTGCAATTGTTGTTTTTGCACTATTTTTAATTTTATTTGTTATTAAAAGAAATAAAATATTAATGATTTTCACAGTGCTTACTTTTATAATTGCGCTTTTATATAACTTACCAAATAGTAAAGGTATTGTAAAAAAAGATTCATATGTTTACATTTTACCAACTAAAAATTCAACAATATTCTTTAAAGTAGATAATGATCAAAAAGTTGAAATCTTACAAAGAAGAAATGGTTTTATAAAAGTTTTAGGACAAGATAATGATTTTATTGGTTGGATAAAGGAAGAAAGTTTTGGCACGAATTAGAGGAATAATACTTTTAATACAATTTTCAATTACAGTAGCAATTACTGTTATTTTAATGTATACATTTAGAAATCACACTCATAAAGTAATAAAAGCTTGGATGAGTTTTCAAATGTTTGTTTTAGGTATAAAACTTGAAGTTGAAGGAAAACTTGATGATTCATGTGACATGGTTATGATGAATCATCAATCACTGCTTGATATTATTGTTATTGAATATATTCATTCAAGAGATTTGGCATGGGTTGCAAAAAAAGAGATTGCAGATCTTTTCTTTTTTGGACATATCATAAAAGCTCCAAGAATGATAAGTATTGATAGAGAAAATAAAGCAGGACTTATTCATCTTTTAAAAGAAGCAAAAGATAGACTTGATAAAAAAAGACCAATTGCGATGTTTCCTGAAGGTACAAGAAGTGATGGAACTAAAATGTTAAGTTTTAGACCGGGTGCTAAAATGATTGCAAATAAATATAATTTAAAAGTACAACCTATAGTTTTATTTAATACAAGAAATATTGTAGATTCAAAAAGACTAAAAGCAAGTCCAGGAGTTGTAAAAGTTGTTTTTCTTGATCCCATTCAAGCTGATAAAAATACAGATTGGTTTGAAAAAACAGAAGAGAACATGAAAGAAACTTTCAGTAAAGAGTGTAATAAATATGTCTCTTAGTTGGCAAACTGTTTTAGCAATTGGTCTTGGAGGATTTCTAGGAGCAATTGCTAGGGCTTATGCTGTACATTTTACAAATAAACATATACCCATAGAATTTCCATTGGGAATCCTTCTTGTGAATCTTATTGGTTCCTTTATAATAGGCATTTTATTTGCTTATTTTTCACACTATACAGTTTCAGTTAATCTAAAAGCATTTTTAACAACAGGTTTTTTAGGAGCATTAACTACTTATTCTACATTTGCAATTGAGTCTTATTTATTATTTGGTACATCAATTTATTTGGCACTTACAAATATTGTATTAAATTTATTTGGCACAATAATAGCAGCTGGAAGTGGATATAAATTAATTCATTTTATTTTAAAGTAGGGCTTTCAAAAATTCTTTAAGCATTATATAGTTATAATAATCACAAAATTGAATAGAAGGACAAGTCATGAGTATGCCAGGCGGTATGGAGTGGTTATTAATTGCATTAGTTGTATTGTTGTTATTTGGTGGTAAAAAAATACCAGAACTAGCAAAAGGTTTAGGTTCAGGAATTAAGAACTTCAAAAAAGCTGTTAAAGATGATGAAGATGACATTGCAGAAGTAAAAAAGTCAGATGAGATTGAAAAAAAATCAGAGGCAACAACTGCTGATAAAAACGAAACAAAACAAGTATAAGAGAAACTATTGCAAAATTTAGTAAAAGAATTTATTGAAAAAACACTAGAAACAAGTGTAGTCCTAGAAAAACCAAAGGATATATCTTTTGGTCATTACGCAACTCCTGTTGCATTTTCTTTGGCTAAAGAGTTAAAAAAATCGCCAATGGTAATTGCTGATGAATTAGTTTTAAAATTTGAAAATTGCCCAATGTTTGAAAAAGTTGAAGCAGTAAAAGGTTTTATTAACTTTAAATTATCAGCATCTTTTTTACAATCATTAGTTGATACTGCATTATTAAATAGAGATGATTTTGCTAAACAAGATAAAAAAAATGAGAAAATTTTATTAGAGTATGTTTCTGCAAATCCTACAGGGCCTTTACATATTGGTCATGCTCGAGGTGCAATTGCAGGAGATTCACTAGCACGTGTTGGTAGATATTTAGGTTTTGATATTACAACTGAATATTATATCAATGATGCTGGTGCTCAAATGGATTTATTAGGTCTATCTGTGTCACTAGCAGCAAGAGATTTTATTTTTAATGAAGATGTTACTTATCCAGAAACTTATTATAGAGGTGATTATCTACTAGATATTGCAAATGTTGTAATTGAGAAGTTTGGAAAAGAGATCATTTATGATGAATCAAAATTTAAAGATATAGCATTTTTCTCAAAAGATTTAGTAATGGATATTATTATTAAAGATTTAAAAGATTTAGGTGTTGAATTTGATAATTTTGTATCTGAAAAATCTTTATATTCATCTTGGGATAGTACAAAAGAAGTTTTAGAAGAAAATGGTTCACTTTATGAAAAAGATGAAAAAATTTATCTTAAATCAACTGCCTATGGTGATGATTCAGATAGAGTTGTAGTAAGAGATAACGGAATCCCTACATATCTTGCAGGTGATATTATTTATCACAAGAACAAATATGATAGACCATTTGATAAATACATAAATATTTGGGGTGCTGATCATCATGGTTATATTCCAAGGGTAAAAGCTGCAATTGAATTTTTAGGAAATGACTCTTCAAAACTTGAAGTAATATTATCTCAAATGGTTCAGCTTTTAAAAGGTGGTGAGCCTTATAAAATGAGTAAGCGTGCTGGTAATGTGATTTTAATGTCAGACATTACAGAAGAAATTGGGGCTGATGCTCTTAGGTTTATATTTTTAACAAGAAAAAGTGATACTCATTTAGAGTTTGATATTGATATGTTAAAAAATCAAGATTCTTCAAATCCTATTTTTTATATCAACTATGCACACGCTAGAATTAATCAAGTATTTGTAAAAGCTGGTATTACGTTTGAAGATATTAAAGATATAAGTTTTGATAATTTAAATGAGGATGGACTAAATTTAGTTTATGAATCTTTACTTTTAGAATCAATTTTAAATGAAGCATTTTCAAAAAGAGATATGCAAAAAATCACTGAATATTTATATTCTTTGGCATCAAGCGTACATAAATTTTATAATGAACATAAAGTTATTGGTAGTGATGAACAAAATACATATTTAAAAGTACTTAGTATTGCATCATTAAGTATTAATGTTGGTTTATCATTGTTAGGAATTAAAGCTAAGGAAATAATGTAATGAAATGGGTAATTTTAATTTTAGTTATTATTGTAGGTTATGCAATTTATACAGATAATATGGGTGGCGCAAGAGATGCTGCTGGAAATTATAATAAAATCATGAGAGGAGGAGAGAAGTAAACTTCTCTTCTTTTACTCAGCTTCTTTTGTACCTAATTTAGATAAAAAATCTTCTAAAGAGTATTTTTTTCTATAATTCTCACTCATTAAGTGAATAAACATATCACCTAAATCAATAATTGTCCACTCATCATCTTCATCTACTCTTAAAAATTCTTCACCTGTTGGTTTTAAATCTGTTCTTAAGTAGTTTAATAAAGCATATCCATGCTTTGGATTTAATGTTGTAGCAATTACAACATAATCAACTATATAGTCTTTTGATTTTAAATCAATTATTTCTATATTTTCCGCTTTTTTGTCATCTAATATTTTTCTAATGTTTTCTAATCTAGTGCTCAAAAACTTTACCTTTTTCTTTTAAGATTTAATATATCATCTTTAATTTCAATTGGAATATAATCCAAATCAATTTTATCTCTTAATTGTGTAGAGCTAATATTAATATTTATATCCAAACTTTTAAACTCATTAGCCTTTTTTGTTTCAAATCCAGCTCTAGATGCAACTACAAATTCTACAAGTTCTTTCAACTCATCATATTTGTACCATTTATTTAAATCTTCTATATTATCTTCTCCAATGATTAAATAAATCTTTGAAGGATTATATAGATTTTTTAAATAATTTACAGTATTAAAAGAGTAGCTTGGTTTTTGTTGATTAATTTCATAGTCAGAAATTTCAACTTTGCCAAATTTATGAAAAACTTTTTTTAATAATTCAAATCTAGTTTTAGGATCCAAATAAAAGCTATTTTTGAAAGGATTTAGATAAGTAGGAACAATAATCAACTTATCAATATCTAGTTCATTTAAAGCATTGTCTACTATAGCAAGATGGGCTATGTGTAGTGGGTCAAAACTTCCACCAAATATTGCAATTCGCACCTATTTAAAACCTTTGTAATATACTTAAATATTATTATAGCAATTTTTCGATAAAATATCTACAATAAGATTTACATAAAGGGAACAAATGGCTATTAAAGTTGCAATAAATGGTTTAGGAAGAATCGGAAGATGTGTAGCAAGAATTATTGCGAGTAGAGAAGATGTTGAATTAGTAGCAGTAAATGCTAGTGGTAGCGATGAAATGATTCAATACAATTTAAAATATGATACAGTTCATGGACCTAAGCACGATGTAAAAGTTAAAGATGGATATCTTTACATCGGAAAAGATAAAGCAAAAGTATTAAGCGAAAGAGATCCTGCTAAATTAGATTTTGCTTCTTATGGTGTTGATGTTATCCTTGAGTGTACTGGAGCATTTTTAACACTTGAATCATGTCAAGCTTATATTGATAATGGAGTTAAAAAAGTTGTAATGTCTGCACCTGCTAAAGATGATACTCCTACATTTGTAATTGGTGCAAATGAAGATACATATGCAGGTCAAGCAATTGTATCAAATGCATCTTGTACAACAAATGGATTAGCTCCAATTGCACGTGTACTTGATGATGCTTTTGGAATTGAAAAAGGTTTAATGACTACAATTCACTCATATACAAGCTCACAACCAATTTTAGATGGTAAAGATAAAAAAGATCCAAGAAAAGGAAGAGCAGGAGCTACTAACTTAACTCCATCAAGTACAGGTGCTGCAAAAGCTATTGGAAAAGTAATGCCTCATTTAAAAGGAAAATTAAATGGTCAAGCAATTAGAGTTCCAACTCCAAATGTATCTTTAGTTGACTTAACAGTGACACTTAAAAAAGATGTAACTTTAGAAGAAGTAACAGCTGCATTTAAAACAGCTAGTGAGGGTTCTTTAAAAGGTATTTTAGGTATTGATGAAGAGTACAGAGTAAGTTCTGATTTTAATGGTGAGACATTATCAACTGTAGTTCCACTTGACACTATTCAAGTAATTGAAGGAAACATGGTAAAAGTTTTATCTTGGTATGACAATGAGTGGGGATATTCTACAAGACTTGTAGAAATGGGTATCCACATAGCTAACAAATAATTTTAGGAGATAAATTTGAAATTACAAGAAATTAAGAATATTGATATAGCAGGTAAAAAAGTTTTCATTAGATGTGATTTTAATGTTCCTATGGATGAGTATAATAATATTACTGATGATAGAAGAATCAGAAGTGCATTAAATACTATTAGATATTGTATTGATAATGATTGTTCTGTTATTTTAGCATCACATTTTGGTAGACCAAAAGGTGGATTTGAAGAAGAGTTTTCATTACAACCAATTGCAAAAAGATTACATACTCTTTTAAAACAAGAGATTAAAATGGCACCAAGTATTGTTTGTGATGAAACAATGAAAATGGCAAAAGAATTAGTTGCTGGTGAAATTCTACTTTTAGAAAATATGAGATTTGAAACAGGTGAAACAAAAAATGATGAAGATTTAAGTGCAAAACTAGCTTCAATGGCAGATGTTTATATAAATGATGCTTTTGGAGTTTCACATAGAGCTCATTCATCGGTTGAAGGAATTGCTAAATATTTTGATATGCAACACAAAGCTGCAGGGTTTTTAATGGCAAAAGAGATTAAATTCTTCCACCATATTGTTCATAATCCAAAAAGACCATTTGTATCAATTGTTGGTGGATCTAAAGTTTCAGGAAAATTAGAAGCTCTACATAATCTTGTACCAAAAGTTGATAAAATAATTATTGGTGGAGGAATGGCATTTACATTCTTAAAAGCTTTAGGACACGAAATTGGTAACTCTTTAGTTGAAGAGGATTTAATTCCTGAAGCTGTTAAAATAATGGAAGAAGCAAAACAATTAGGTGTTAAATTATATTTACCTGTAGATGTAGTTGCTGCTGAAGCATTTAATGCAGAAGCAATAGCAAAAATAGTAACAGTTCAAGAGATTCCTAAAGATTGGATGGGACTTGATATTGGACCTGCATCTGCACTATTATTTTCTGAAGCTTTACAAGATGCAAATACAATTTTATGGAATGGACCAATGGGTGTTTATGAAATGGATAAATTTGCAAAAGGAAGTACAAAAATTTCTCATGCAGTTGCATCTTCATTTGCAACAACTGTAGTTGGTGGTGGAGATACAGCTGACTTAGTTAGAATTACAGGTGATGAAGATGAAATGACGTTTATTTCAACTGGTGGTGGAGCTTCTTTAGAATTAATTGAAGGAAAAATATTACCAGGTGTAAAAGCACTTGTACTTGAGGAAGATAATTAATATGCCTATAATTGCAAGTAATTTTAAAACAAATCATACAAGAAAATCAACAGCTTTATTTATAAATGAAGTTAATGATTACTTAAAAGAGAAAAATATTTCAAGTGAAGTTTATGTGTTCCCTACGGCTACTTCACTTGATAGTTTTGATACAGTTTCAAATTTTACTGTGGGAACACAAAATGCTTATGCAACAGCTAGTGGGTCATATACAGGTGAAATTGGAACATCTCAACTTGATGAGTTTGAAATTAAAACGATTTTAATAGGTCATAGTGAAAGAAGACATATTTTAGGTGAATCTCAAGAAGAAATAGCTAAAAAATATGAATTCTATAAAGAGTTAGGATATAAAATAATCTATTGTATAGGGGAACCTTTAGAGGTTAAAAACCAAGGAATAGAAAAGACTTTAGAGTATATTTATGAGCAATTTGTTGGAATTGATACAAATTATGAAAATCTTATTTTAGCTTATGAACCTGTTTGGGCAATAGGTACAGGAGTAACTGCTACTAATGATGATATTAAAAATGTACATAATGCCATTAAATCAAAAATTCCTAAACCACTTTTATATGGTGGGAGTGTTAAAGTTGAAAATGTAAGAGAAATTTGCCAAATACCAAATGTAGATGGTGCGTTAATAGGAACTGCTTCTTGGAAAACAGAAGATTTTATTCAAATATTAGAAAATACAAAGGATTTATAAGATGTTTATGAAAGGTAAAAAAGGTGTAATTTTAGGAGTTGCAAATAATAAGTCTATAGCTTATGGTATTGCAAAAGCTTGTGCTGATCAAGGTGCTCAAATTGCATTTACTTATTTAAATGATTCATTAAAGAAAAGAGTTGAACCAATTGCAGCAGAATTTGGAAGTGCTGATTTTGTATATCCTTGTGATGTTTCTAATCCTGCTGAAATTAAAGCATTAAAAGAGTCAATTGAAAAAGACATGGGTCAAATTGATTTCATCGTTCATTCAATTGCATTTGCACCAAAAGAGGGATTATCAGGAAGATTTTATGATATTTCTAAAGAAGCATTTGATATTGCTATGGATGTTTCTGTTTATTCTTTAATTGAAGTTGTAAGAGAATTAAAACCACTATTAAGTGATAACTCATCTGTATTAACATTAACTTATTATGGTGGGGCTAAATATATTCCAAACTATAATTTAATGGGTGTAGCTAAAGCTGCTCTTGAAATGACAACTAAATACTTAGCTGAAGATTTAGGAAAAGATGGAATTAGGGTAAATGCAATAAGTGCAGGTCCTATTAAAACTTTAGCAGCTGCAGGTATTGGTGATTTTAGATTTATGTTAAAATGGAATGAAGCTCATGCTCCATTAAAGAAAAATGTATCAATTGAAGAAGTTGGAAACTCTGGAATGTATTTACTTTCTGATTTAAGTTCTGCAGTTACTGGTGAAATTCATTATGTGGATTGTGGATATAATATAATGGGTATGCCAGCAGTGAAATTCGACGATGAAGGAAGACCAACAATAGCTTGGAACGGTGAAAAATAGCTATAAAGCGTAAGCTTTTGGCGTATTTCTGCGTTGACAAGTCAATTTTAAATACTCACTTACTTTAGTAAGCTCCTATTTTAAATTTACTTGTCGCCTTGAACTCCACTCAAAATCTCACACTTTATAGCTATTTTTTGGGTGTGAGTATTTTAAAAAAAAATTTTACTTTTGAATTTAATTAAATTTTAAATTAAGATTTTAAGAATAGGATAATTATAATAATGAGTATAAATTTTAAAGAGTTAGCAAATAAATATCAAACACCATATTACGTGTATGATTTTGACCATATTACAAAGCAGTATGAAGAGTTAAAAGGGGCTTTTAAAGCTAGAAAATCTCTTGTTGCTTATGCTGTTAAAGCAAATTCAAATCTATCAGTTATTAAGCATTTGGCAAACTTGGGTGCTGGTGCTGATTGCGTTAGTATTGGTGAAGTAAAACGTGCTTTAAAAGTTGGAATTGCTCCTTATAAAATCATTTTTTCAGGTGTTGGAAAAATTGATTCTGAGATTAAAGAGGCTTTAGAACTTGATATTTTAATGATAAATGTTGAAAGTGATGCTGAGTTAAATAGAGTTGAAGTTATTGCTGCTGAACTGGGGAAGGTTGCTAGAATTTCTATTAGAGTAAATCCAAATATTGATCCTCAAACACATCCATATATTTCAACAGGTTTACATGAAAATAAATTTGGTGTTGATATTGATACAGCAAAAAGAATGTATATCCAATGTAAAAACTCGACTAGTTTAGATCCTGTTGGAATGCACTGTCATATTGGTTCTCAATTAACTCAATTACAACCAATTAAAGAATCTGTTAAAATAGTTGCTGATTTAGTAAGAAACTTAAAAGCTATAAAAATCGAATTATCATTTATGGATATTGGTGGTGGGTTAGGTATTGTTTATAAAGATGAAGTTTTAATTGATACAAAAGAGTATGCACAAAGTGTATTAGATAATATGTTTGGTTTAGATATTACAATTATTTGTGAGCCAGGAAGATTTTTAGTTGGAAACTCTGGAACTTTTGTAACAAAAGTTTTATATGAAAAAATAAATGGAAACAAAAGATTTATTATTGTTGATGGAGCTATGAATGATTTAATTAGACCATCTCTATACAATGCATATCATAAAATTGAAGTTTTAAATGACAATCAAGAGTTTTCTGATTGTAATCTTGTAGGTCCTGTTTGCGAAAGTGGTGATTTCTTTGCAAAAAATGTACAATTACCAAAAACAGAGCATAATGATTTAGTAGCTATTTATTCAGCTGGTGCTTATGGATTTACAATGGCTAGTAACTATAATACAAGAGGAAGAGTTGCTGAAATTGCAATTGAAAATGGAAATGATAGATTAATTAGAAAAAGAGAAACTTTTGAAGATATAATTGCTTTAGAAGAAGAATTCATTAAATAGTTAAATTAGATAAAGGGCTTTATATGAGTGAAGAGGGATTGTTAGAACTTAGAAATAAACTTGATAATATTGATAATACACTTTTAGATTTAATCAATGAAAGAATGCATATTGTTCATCAAGTGGGAGCTCTTAAAGCAAAAAGTGGTGGAGCAATTTATAGGCCTGAAAGGGAAAAAGCTATTATTGATAGACTTGAAGAAATGAATAATCAAAAAAATGGATTATTAAATAGAAGTGCAATTGAAGCACTATTTTTAGAAATATTTGCAATTTCAAGAAATATTGAATTACCTGAAAATATAGCTTATTTAGGACCTGAAGGAAGTTTTACTCATCAAGCTGCTGAAGGAAGATTTGGAGCTATGAGTTCATATATTTCAGTTAGTTCTATAAAGGGTGTTTTTAGAGAAGTAAACACAAAAAAAGTAAAGTTTGGTGTGATTCCAATTGAGAATTCATCAAATGGCATCGTAACTGATACAATTACTTGTTTAAGTGAATATAATTTAAAAATTATTGCTGAAGTAGTTTTGGATATTCATCATACACTTGCAACTACTTGCGATAAAATAAAAGATATAAAAAGAATTTATTCAAAAGATATAGCATTTGATCAATGTAGAAAGTTTTTAACAAATATGGGACTTGATGAAGTTGAGCAAATTCCTGTTGAATCTACAACAAAAGCTGCAAAATTAGCAGCACGTGAGCCGGGAACTGCAGCTATTTGTCCACATGTTGGAGCAAAGTTACATAATATTCCTATTTTATTTGAAAACATTGAAGATAAAGACAATAATAAAACAAGATTCTTTATAATCAGTGACTTTGAAAATGCTCAAAGTGGAAATGATAAAACATCAATTTTGGTAAAACTTCCAGATAGACAAGGTGTATTAGTTGAATTTCTAACAGATTTTAATAATGCTGGAATAAATTTAACAAAAATTAAATCACATATTGTTGAAGGTAATTCAATTTTCTTTATAGATTTTGATGGTCATAAAGATGATGAAAATGTTAAAAATATACTACAAAAATACATAAATAGTGTTAAAGTATTAGGATCGTATGTTAAAGAAATAAATGATATTTAAAAATTAAATAATTTAGGAAATGTAGATGGAATTTAATAAAGTATTAGAAAATGTTACAACTTATGAAGCTGGAAAACCAATTGAATTAGTTGTAAGAGAATATGGTGTAAAACCTGAAAATGTTATAAAATTAGCTTCAAATGAAAATCCTTATGGAACAAGTCCAAAAGTAACTGCAAAGATTCAAGAATTAGCTAAAAATATGTTTGTTTATCCTGATGATTCTATGTATGAATTAAAAGAAGCATTGGCAAATAAATTTGATCTTGAATCATCAAATGTAATCATTGGTTCTGGAAGTGATCAAATTTTAGAATATTGTGTACACGCAAAATGTGAAAAAGATTCAAAAATTTTAATGGCAAAAACTACATTTGCAATGTATGAAATTTATGGAAAACAAACGGGTGCAACTATTATCAAAACTGCTGATGACCAACATAATCTTGAGCAATTTTCAAAGCTATATAAAGAGCATGGAGCTGATGTTATATTTTTATGTTTACCAAATAATCCATTAGGTGAATGTTTAGATAAAGATGATGTTTATGCTTTTTTAGAGATAATAGATTCAAATACATTAGTTGTAGTTGATGGAGCTTACCAAGAGTACGCATCTTTTAAAGATGAGAAAAAAAGAATTGTAGCAAAAGATTTAATTACAAAATTCCCAAATTGTATCTATCTTGGAACTTTTTCTAAAGCTTATGCCCTTGGTGGAATGAGAGTTGGTTATGGTCTTGCTGAAGCTTCTATTATTAAAACTCTTTATAAATTAAGAGCTCCATTTAATATTACAACTTTAACACTAGCTGCTGCCATTGAAGCACTTAAAGATGAAGATTTTGTAAATACTTGTATTGCTAAAAACTTTGAAGAGATGAAAAGATATGAAGATTATGTCACTTCTAGAGGTTTTGAATATATTCCATCTTATACAAACTTCATAACTATTAAATTTGGTGATAAGTTTGTTTCAAAAGAAGTCGCTCAAAAATTGCTTGAAACAGGTGTAATTGTAAGAGATTTAACAGGTTATGGTCAAAATGCAATTAGAATTACAATTGGAAGAAATGAGCAAAATACAAAAGTATTTGAACAATTAGACGAAGTATTAGAAAATTTAAAATAAAGTATTGAAGTAATGGAAATAAAAGATAAATCATTAAAAGAGTTAGAAACACTATCACAAGAGATAAGAGATAGAATTATTGATGTGGTATCAAGGAAGGGTGGACATTTCTCATCTACACTTGGGGCTGTTGAGTTAACTCTTGGTATGCATTATGTATTTGATGCATATAGTGATCCTTTTATTTTTGATGTATCTCATCAGTGCTACCCTCATAAACTTTTAACAGGACGTTGGGAAGAGTTTGAAACTGTAAGACAATTTGGTGGACTTAGTGGTTTTACAAAACCAAATGAGAGTAGTGCAGATTATTTTGTAGCTGGTCATAGTTCAACTTCTATTTCATTAGCCGTTGGAGCTGCTAAGGCTATAAAACTAAAAAAAGAAAAAAGAGTCCCTGTTGTTATGATAGGTGATGGTTCAATGACAGCTGGAATGGTTTATGAAGCTTTAAATGAATTAGGTGATATTAAACTTCCTGTTGTAATTATTTTAAATGATAATGAAATGTCAATTGCAAAACCAATTGGGGCTATTTCAAAATATCTTTCAAAACTTCTTGCAGGTAAATATTATCAAGGATTTAAAGGAAAAGTTGACAAATTTATTAAAAATAATATGCCAGAAGGTACAACTTATATAGCAAAAAGAATGGAAGAAGCTTTAAAGCTTATTACTCCTGGTATTTTATTTGAAGAGATGGGTATTGATTATATAGGCCCTATTGATGGACATGATATCGATGAAATAATTGATACCTTACAAATTGCAAAAGCTATGGGAAAACCGGTTATTGTTCATGCAAGAACAGTAAAAGGAAAAGGTTATAAAATAGCAGAAGGTCAACATGAACATTGGCATGGAGTTGGTCCTTTTAATGTGGAAGATGGAGCATTTGTAAAAAAAGAAGCACCAAAGGCAGCAACTGCTGTATTTGCAGATGCCTTATCATCACTTGCTTGCAAATATGAAAATATTGTTGGAGTAACAGCTGCAATGCCAAGTGGAACGGGAATCAATAAACTTATGGATAAATTTCCTGATAGATTTTGGGATGTTGCAATCGCTGAGCAACATGCAATTACTTCAATGGCTGCAATGGCAAAAGAAGGCTTTAAACCATATATCACTATTTATTCAACTTTTCTTCAAAGAGGCTTTGATCAAATAATCCATGATGTTTGTTTAATGAATCTTCCAGTTGTTTTTGCAATGGATAGAGCAGGGATTGTAGGAAATGATGGAGAAACTCATCAAGGAGCATTTGATATTTCATATTTAAGATTTATTCCTAATATGATTTTATTTGCTCCAAGGGATAATAAGAGCCTTGAGCAAGGTTTAGAGTTTGCATATACCTTAACTAGCCCATGTGCTATTAGGTATCCAAGAGGTGCCTTTAAAGAGCTTGAATTTGCATCAACTGCATTTACTTTAGGAAAAGCAGAACTTTTAAAAGAGGGTATTTCTAAAAAACTATTTATTGGATATGGTGCAGGTGTTAATAGAGCTGTTGATACAGAGGCTTTACACAGTGATGATATCGCTATTTTAGATTTAAGATTTATAAAACCAATTGATAAAGAGATGTTAATTAAACTTTCTAAAACTTACGATGATTGGTATGTATTTTCTGATTCTCAAAAACAAGGTGGAGTTGCAAGTGCTATTCTAGAAGTTTTAAATGATGAGAAGATTCATAATGTACAAATTACAACATTTGAATATGAAGATAATTTTATAGATCATGGTGATACTAAACATGTTGAAGAGAGTTTAGGTTTATTGCCAGAACAACTTGTATTAAAGGTTAAATAATGAATGATAATTTTACAAAACTACTACAAAACTCTTCACAAAAAGAGATATTAGAAGTTTTAGAAGATAAATTAAAAAAAAGTGAAGAGCCAGAATTTTGGAAAGAAAAAATCTTACCATTTACAGAGTCTATTCTTTGTGTTTTACTTCCTTTAAAAGAACAAAACTTATTGTTTAATCCAGAAGGAGAAATTGTAAATACAATAGATAGTGAATTGTTTTATAGATGGAGCGATTTAGTATGTTTAAAAACCTTAGCTTTTATTATCCAAGAAAGTAACGAAAAAAATACATTAGTAAGAACTGATTATAAAAGTGTTGACTATAAAGTAATAAATTTAGAAAAACTAGGAGTCTATTTATCTTCTAATAGAGTTAACATCATTGATGAAGATAGTTTAGATTTTCCACTTTCTGTTTATAATTTGCATCAAGGAATGGTTACAATTATAAAAAACTTATTGAAATAAAATTACATTTATTTCAGTAAACTTAATTAATTTTAAATAAAATAATTTAATTTTTCAACACATAATCCCATTGAGGTGCTTTCAAATCCAATAACCTTTTTTATATAAGGTTTACAAAATCCTTCAACCATAATAGCACCTGCTTTTCCAAAGCATTCACCTGAATCTAAATACTCTTGTTTATGCTTTTCATCAAAAGGTAAAAAGTCATAGGTGGTAATAGAGATATCAATTAGTTCTTTAGTTTTTGATTTGTAAATCATACAGGTAATTACAGATGTTTTATTTCCACTTTGAAGATCTAGCATATTTCTAGCATCATTTAAGTCTTTTGCTTTTCTTAGGAGTTTACCTTCACATGTTACAACAGAATCAGCAACTAATAAAGGCATATCTTCTATTCCATATTTTTTATATAACTCATCAAATTTACCTTTTGTAGCTTCGTAACAAAAAGATTTAGGATTTGTAGTTTTTATAGAATCTTCATTAAAATTACCACCATTTTGAATAAAATCTATTCCAAAATTTTTTAAAAGTAGTGAACGTGTGGGTGAATTTGAACCAAGTCTAATCAATTTGAGCCTTTTTTATTTGGATTATACTCTATTTGTATATAATTGCTTTTTAAAAAATTTATCAATTATTAGTAAAGAAGAAAATAGATTAGATGAAGTATTATATATTTTTAGTTTTAGCAGTTTTGTTTTGGTCTGGGAATTTTATAACAGGTAGATATATATCAACTAGTATAGAACCCTTGCATTTATCATTTTATAGATGGTTTTTTGTTTTGGTTTTATTGCTTCCCTACATTTTGATTAATTATAAAAACCTAATAAGAGGATTTAAAAAAGATTCTTTACTTCTAGTAGTTTTTGGAGCTTTTGGAATTGCTGGATTTAACACTTTCTTATATTATGGTTTACAAACAACAACAGCTACTAATGCACTATTGATAAATTCAAGTACTCCTATTTTTATAATTCTCATTTCAAGTATTATTTTTAGAACTCTAATTACAAAGGTACAACTATTGGGAGTTATACTTTCTACACTTGGAGTTTTATATCTTATATTAAAAGGGGATATAAATCATATCTTAGAGCTAACATTTACTCCAGGTGACCTGTGGATTGTGGCTGCGGCTCTTGATTGGGCTTTATATTCAGTGTTATTAAGATTTAAACCAAAAGATTTAAGCTCTTTTGAGTTTTTGACAATTACAACTATTATAGGTGTAATAATATTATATGTAGCGTTTATTTCTCAAGGATTTACAATAGAGTTTAGTTTTTTACAAAACAATGAAATTTTATACTCTTTGATATATATAGTAATTTTTCCTTCAATTTTATCTTTTTATTTTTGGAATATGGCAACAATTGAAATTGGAGCAAATAAAGCAGGTCAATCAGCACATTTAATGCCGATATTTGGAGCAATTTTAGCTTATATATTTTTAGATGAGGTATTACAGTTTTATCACATAGTTGGAATGATTTTAATTGCTTTAGGAATTTATCTAACAATGTTTTTAAAAAGAGCAAACTAAAAAATGAATAAATCAAATATTTCTGGAATCTTAATATTCTTATCATTTATAGTAAGTATTTATTCATATTTTTTTCAAAAAGAGTTATTACTACTTTCAGGAATATTTGCTTGGAGTGCATTTATTTTATTGTTTAGTACTTTGCGAAATAAGAAATTTCTTTTTATACTTTTTATTTTAAGTTTTTTAGCCCTTATAATTTGTTTAATAAATAATTACAAAATTGATTACATAAAAGTATTTACAGTAAATCAGTATTTACTAACACTTCTAATAGGTGTTGGATTTTTAAGATTAATTGCAACACCAAAGAAAACAAAAGTAAAAGAGCTACCAAAGGGTGAAAAATCTTTTTTAAAGACATATTTTGGAGTTCATCTATTTGGTTCAGTAATAAATCTATCATCACTTATTTTAGTAGCAGATAAGATGTATAAAAAAGCAAATCTAAGTTCTTTACAAGTAATGTTATTAACAAGAGCATTTGCAAGTGATGCCTATTGGTCACCATTTTTTGTGGCATTTGCAGCAGCTATTACCTATGCTCCAAATTTAAATACATTTGTAATTTTAGTAAATGGTTTGTTTTTAGCATTAATTGGATTTTTAATTACATATATGGAAGTAAAAAAAGACAAAGATTTTAATATAGATGAGTTTAGAGGTTATCCAATCTCTTTTGATACTTTATATTTACCTTTTATTTTAGCTTTCTTAGTGTTATTAACTCATAGTATTTTTTCAGATATAAAAGTAATAGTTTTAATTTCAATATTTTCTATAAGTTTAACTTTCTTGGTTTTACCAATAAAAAAAGGTTTATTTAAAGCTAAGATAAAATTTAAAAATCATATCTTAGAAGAATTACCAAAAATGAAAACAGAACTCTCTTTATTTTTAGTAGCAGGAATGTTTGGAATTTTAGTTGGCTCAATTCTTTTAGGTTTAAATATTACTCTTCCTTTTGAAAATTTTGATTGGTTTATTGCATCAATTTTATTAGCTATTTTTATTATTTTAGGATTTATAGGAATTCATCCAATTATCACAATTGCAATAATTGGAGATTTTTTAAGTGGAGTAAATCATACTTTATTAGCTGTTACTTTTTTAATGGCATGGTCAACAACTGTTTCTACATCGCCTTTTAGTGGATTAAATCTTACAATAGTTGCAAGATATAATTTTGATGCAAAAGAGATATTTAAATTAAATATATTTTATGCTTTTAAAATGTACATAGTTTGTACAATTTGTCTATTTTTATTAGCAAAATATTTAAATTTGTAAAAAAATCATACAATTATCATATTACTTTTGTAAAATTTCTTCAAATAAGGGTAAGCGTACTTTTTTTGTATCCTTTCTGCTTCCTAAATTATAAATTAACATACGTTTACCTTATTTTTAACTTTCTGCATTACAATTAGCCTAATTTATTTTAAGCGATATTATTACATTAATTTATTTTTTTTAGAGAAAATCTCTCCTTACTATCTCAATATTGCAATTGAATAGATTTTAACAAGATATCAAAGGTTAAATGAGATTACATCGCTACCCTTCTTATATATATTAGGTCTTATTGTAATATTTTGTAAATGATCTCTAACTTGTTTTTTTCTTTTTAAGTATAAAATACAATGGAAGTTTATCTTTCAACTAAAGGTAATATAAATTATAAAGTCTATATTTATTAATAAAGAATTTAGGGTTTTTAAGGGAATATAAGTAGCTTAATATTGCTTATTTATATAGTATATTTAAATTATTTATAGAGGGGGGGGGTAGAAGAATTATTCAATAATTCTTCTAGAAGTCCAGTAGTTCTTTTTGTAAAAAGGTTTATCTAGTTTTGTGTATTGAACACCTTTTATTGAAGAGTGTAAAAATTCACCATTTCCAACATAAACACCAACATGTCTATCTGTTTTACCTGTTTTGAAAAATACTAAATCACCTGGAATTAATTCAGATTTTTTAACTTCAACACCAACATCAACTTGAGTTTTTGTAGTTCTTGGTATTTCTACTCCAAATTTTTCTTTATAAATTCTTTGTGTAAATGCAGAACAATCAATTCCACTTTTTGATGCGCCACCAAGCTTATATTTTACACCTTTCCACTCACTATAGAAATCTGAAAAAACTTGTTTTTTAATAGGAGGTGTTACCGATGCACTAGAAGTAATTTCTTCTTCTTTATCATCAAGTAGTAGTTTTTTATACTCTTTTGGTGTAATGATTGGTTCATATTTTGCAATAGGAACATTTTTTACTTTTTTATTTTTAGCTTCATATAATTTTTTATATTCACCATATGAAAGTTTAATCTCATTTATCATATTTTCATTTGAGTTCACTTGAACATCTTTGTTACTACATGCTGTAAATAATAGTATTACAGGTAAAAGCAGAAAAGTCTTCTTGGTCATTATTACTCCTTGTTGTAAATAGAATTTCTATTTTTTTATTAATCTATGATTCTCTGGGCTTTCCAATAATTCTTAGTAAAATAAGAGTTATCTAGATCAGAAATAGTTACGCCACTTTTTGTTGATGCATGCATAAATTTTCCATTTTCTATGTAAATTCCAACATGTTTACTTCTTCCTGTGTGAAAGAAAACTAAATCTCCAACTTCTAATTCATCTTTACTTATTTCTTTTCCTATTTCAGATTGAAGAGTTGTAGTTCTTGGCATTTCTAAATCAAATTTTTCTTCAAAAGCTTTTCTAATAAAAGCAGAACAATCAATTCCGCTTTTTGATTCCCCACCAAGCTTATATTTTACACCTTCCCACTGAGTGTAAAAATCATACAGTTCATCATTTAAACTATTTTTGTTAGGCGTGATATTAGTTTGAAAATTATAATTATCAAAAGTTTTATTTTTTACTTGAGTATTTTTATCTTTTCTATACTTTTTATATTTTGAATCTTTTTGTTTTATAGTCTTTTCTAGGGATGCACTTCTGAATGTTGAATTTACACCATCATCAGACATACCCAGATTTTCTTCCATATTTTTGTAAGAACAACCCGTAAATAGGTAAATAAACATAGAAATTAGTAATAAATGTTTAAAATTCATATGAATATTTGCTCCTTAAATATGGAAAGATTTTGCTTATGATATTGAAAAAATAAAAATATGTCAAGTCTTAAGTTTTTAGGAGTATAATATTTTCTTATTTCAAAGGATAATTTATGGGTAAGTATTTTTTTATAATAGCACTTTCTTTTTTGATAAATGGATGTACTTTTGCTAATAATTTCAACGATAAAGTAGAAGTAATTACTAAAAATAATAAGAAATCGACTTTTGATTCTTGTGCAAACTTTTCATATATTTCTAATATAAATGATAAAGATTATGGAGTTTTATTTAGTGAATATATTAATTTAGACGGTTCTTGTTCATGGAATGGTTTACAAAGAGGATATTTTGAATATCTTTTTAAAACAACTTTAAAATTAAAATCGTTTAAAATTATAGAAAGAAAAGATTTTAATAACTATGAATTTACTACATATTTAATAGATGATAAATATTATATGAATTTAATTTATAAATATTCAACATATGAAGATTTGTTTATTATTGATTATGATGGAAAATATTTTACAAAACTAATAAAAGAGTTTGATAAAAATTATGAAAGTGTATATTTAGATAAAGAAAGATTTTCAAATAACTATACAAATAGTTTAGTAAAAATGAATTTTATAAATTCATATTTTTCAAGACAAAGAGAAAATATTTTTGAGAAATAATCTATTCATTATAATTTATTGCATAATAATAATCTTATCCGTAATGTATGCAACTCAACCTTTGCAACCATTATTAGCAAAACAGTTTAATATCTCTATTATCAAAGCTTCTCAATTCACAGCTGTTATTATGCTTTTTTTAGCAATATCGCCCATTGTATATGGATATATTTTAGAAAAAGTTTGTGCAAAAAAGATGTTAAGCATAGCTTCTTTTGTTTTATTAATAACAAATATATTTTTGGGATTATCTACTTCATATGAGATGTTTTTATTTTTTAGAGTTTGTGAAGCTTTAGTTATTCCTGCAATTTTAACAGCACTTATGAGTATCCTTGCAAATATAGATAAAGAGAATATAAAATTTAATATGTCAATTTATGTAGCTTCTACTGTTTTTGGTGGTTTAGTTGGAAGAATATTTTCAGGATTTATTGCTACAAACTTCTCATATCAATTTGTTTTTTATTCTTTATCTGCTGCTTTATTTGTATCTTTATTTTTAATTCAAAAATTAGATTATGAAGGTGATGCTACAATTGTAAAACCAAAATTACATGATATTTTATTTATATTAAAAGATAAAAGATTTGTTTTAGTTTATTTTATTATGTTTTGCATGTTTTTTGTTTTTGCTGGTGTTTTAAATGTTTTACCATTTAGAGTAAAACAAATATCAGAGTCTTTTTCTGAGTTTCAAATATCATTATTATATCTTGGATATGGAATGGGTATTTTAGTTTCTTTGGGTTCAAAGAAGATTATTCATTTTTTCAAAAATGAGATAAATACAATAAGTATTGCAATCTTGTTTTTCTTATTTATAACTATATTTTTGACAAATGAAGATATTGTATATTTATTTATATTACTTTTTTTGTTTTGTATTGGAATGTTTACAGTTCATACTGTAAGCACTGGACTTGCTAACTCAATGAAGTCTTCTCAAAAATCTTTGACTTCAGGTATGTATCTAACTTTTTATTATCTAGGAGGTGCTACAGGTTCAATTATACCTTCTATTATATATGAACATTATGGATGGGATATTATGATTTACATATTTGTTTTTATTTTAATGATTGTGTTTTTACTTACATATAAAAATAGAAAATTGTTTTTTTAGATCTTTAGAGGAGTAATTAAAATTCTCTAAGAGGATGGCTTGATGATGTATTAATACAAAAATCTTGAACACTATCTTTCTTATTTTATTTAATAAATTATTCTTTGCGCTTTCCAATAATATTTATCAAAATAAACATTGTCTAAATAAGAAATTGTTACACCTATAGTAGTTGAAGCATGCATGAATTTACCATCTTCTAAATAAATCCCCACATGATTTGAGCTAGAACTTGTTTTAAAAAAAACTAAATCACCTATTTCAAGTTGCGATTTATTTATTTCTATCCCTGCATTAGCTTGTAAATCTGTTGTTCGAGGTAAAGCTATATCAAAGTTGTCTTCATAAGCTTTTTGTATAAAGGAAGAGCAATCAATGCCATTTTTAGAATTACCTCCATACACATATTTAACGCCAGACCAATTTTTATAAAATTCTATTAATGTTGTGTTTAAATTTGTTTGTTGAACTGTATTAAAATCTATATATTTCTTATTTAAAACATAGTTATTATTTTTTAGCATATTTAAATACCTCTTTTTTAGAGTATTTTGAGTGTTATTATTTTTATAATTAATATTTTGATCTTCATATTTTTGAGAACAACCTGTAAAAATAATAATAGAAAGAATAAATGTAAGAAAAATTTTAAAATACATAATTTTCAAACCTTTATAATAAAGTATATCTATTATATTAAGAAAAAATAAAAATTATGTCAAGTCTGAATTTAAAATCCTCTTAGAGTTATTCCTAGAAATATTGCAATTAATCCTAAGACTATATTTGCAGGGATAAAATAAGCTGCTATTGGAAGTAGCTTGTTTTTTGCATTTGCAAAATCACCACTATCAAAAGCTTTTTGTGCCTTATTTCTTTTTATATATATTGTTATGAAAATAAGACTCATTCCCGTCCATATAACCTCTTTTAAGATTACAATACCATAAAGTTCTGTTCCTTTAAAACCAAGAGCAATTATCATTATAATAGCTGTAATTAAAAGAGTTAAAATAGCTGGAATTACCATATTAAAAAATCTTTTTAGATTTTCTAGAGTTTTTCCTAGTTTTACTTTTGGATCTTCTATATTTTGCATAGAGTAATGAACAGCAAATCTAATTGCTATCATTCCTCCCACCCAAATTACAGCTGAAATTACGTGCAGAAAAACTATTATCGATGAAAAGTTATCAAAAAATTGAGTCAATTTAATTTCCTACAAATTTTCTTTTGCATAAGCTAAAGCAACAATTTTTGCATCTTCAACTTTTGTTACATCTTTTCCACCTGCTTGTGCGAAGTCAGGTCTTCCACCTCCACCACCACCTACGATTGGAGCAATATTTTTAATCCAATCACCAGCTTTAATATTTGTGTTTTTGCTTCCTGCTACAATCATAACTTTGTCATCTTTTGCTTGAAGTAATAAAACAGCTAGTTTTTCATTTGCATTTTTTAAATCATCAACAATTTTCTTTAAATCACCATTTTCAACAACAGCCACAACAACTTTTACATCACCAATTACAATTTCATCAATTGGAGCTGCTGTTTGACTTTGCGCAGTTTCAAGTTCTTTTTTAAGTTCTTTGATTTGATCTTTTAATTTTTTAATACCAGTTATTACATCAGAGTTTTTGATTTCAGATTTAATCTCATTCATTGAGTTAATAATCTCTTTTGTATAAGAAATAGCAGAAGCTCCACAAACAGCTTCTATTCTTCTAACACCTGCACTTACACCTGATTCTTTAACTATATAAAAACTTCCAATATCAGCTGTATTTCTTACGTGTGTCCCACCACAAAACTCAACTGAAACATCAGAAAAGCTAACAACTCTTACCATATCACCATATTTTTCACCAAACATAGCAATAGCACCTTTGTTTTTAGCTTCTTCTATTGGTAACTCATCTACATTACCAGCAATTCCACGTGCTATCATCGTATTAACTAAATCTTCAACTTCATCAATTTGTGCAGTTGTCATAGCCTTAGCATATGTAAAGTCAAATCTTAATCTTGAAGCGTCATTTAATGAACCAGCCTGAGAAACAGTTTCACCTAATACCATTCTTAATGCACTTTGTAAAAGGTGCGTTGCACTATGATGTTTTGCAACTTCATATCTATTTACAACAACAGCATCTACTGTTTCACCTTGGTTGATATTTGAGTGTTCAATTTTTACTTTTGAAAGATTTAAACCATGGAATTTTGAAGTATCTTCAATAATAGCAATATGTTTATTATCTTCTAATGCACCAATATCACCATTTTGTCCACCGCTTGTTGCATAAAATGGAGTTTTATCAAGCATTACCCACCCAATTGAGTTTTTCTCTAAAGTTTTAACTTCTTTAAAATTCTCATCTAATAAAGCAAGAATTTTAGATTTATAAGTAACATTGTCATAACCAACAAATTCATTTATTCCATATTTTTCAATTAATTGTTTAAAGTCTCCTTCACTTGAAGCATCTCCACTACCTTTCCAAGCAGCCTTTGCCATCGCTTTTTGTGCACTCATTAGTTCATCAAATTTTGCAATATCTACCTTTAGGCCTTTATCTTTTAACATATCTTCTGTTAAGTCCAATGGGAATCCATAAGTATCATATAGTTTAAATGCAACTTCCCCTGAGAAAACTTCTTTAGTATTTGCTAACTCTTCATTAAATAAAGACATTCCTAAATCAATAGTTTTGAAGAATCTATCTTCTTCTAGAGTTAATTGCTCTTTTATGAAATTTCTATTTTCTACTAATTCAGTGTAATGTCCACCTAAAATAGAAATTAATGTATCAAGAAGTTTTCCCATAAATGGTTTTCTAAATCCTAAAAGATAACCGTGTCTAACTGCACGTCTTAGAATTCTTCTTAATACATAAGGTCTTCCTTCATTTCCAAATAAAATACCTTGGGATAACATAAATGATGTTGCTCTTAAGTGGTCAGCTATTACTCTATATGAACCAATACTGTTTTTATCAGCCTTTTTAGAAGCTAATTCTTCAATTTTTTCAATTATTGGTTTGAAGTTTGATGAATCAAAGTTATTTAATACGCCTTCTTTAATAGCTATTACTCTTTCAAGTCCCATACCTGTATCAATAGAAGGTTTTGGTAATGGATTTAATTTTCCATCTGAAGTTCTTTCATATTGCATGAAAACTAAATTCCAGATTTCTAGGAATCTATCTCCATCTCCACCCATTTTATCTTCAGGAGTATTAAAATGCTCAGCACCTTGGTCATAAAAAATTTCACTACAAGGACCACATGCTCCTGTATCACCCATTGACCAGAAATTATCTTTATCCCCGAACCTAACAATTCTTGAAGAATCAATATATTTTGTCCATATATTAAAAGCTTCATCATCACTATCATGAACAGTAACCCATAGTTTATCAACTGGAAGTGCTAAATTAACAGTTATAAATTCCCATGCATATGCAATAGCATCTTCTTTGAAATAATCTCCAAAAGAGAAATTACCTAACATCTCAAACAGTGTATGATGACGTGCTGTATAACCTACATTTTCAAGGTCATTGTGTTTACCGCCAGCTCTTACGCATAATTGACAAGATGTTGCAGTTGGATTCGCAGGTCTTGGTACTACACCTGTGAAAATATCTTTAAACTGAACCATTCCCGCATTTGTAAACATTAACGTAGGATCATCTGGAACTAGTGGCATTGAAGATATAATATCATGCCCTTTACTTTTAAAAAACTCTAAATATTCTTTTCTGATATCCATAAAATTATCCATTTTAAATTAAATTCTCTTATTTTACCTAAATAATTATTTAGGATTGATTAGCAAAACTTAAATAATTGTAAAACTAAATTTAAGTTTTCTCGAGTTATAATGATTTAGTTTAATTTATATATAAGTATATTAAATAAAAATGATGAAAAACAAATCTAATAATAAGGAAATTAAAATGGGAAAATATATTGAATTAACACCTGCGAATTTTGAAGAAACTACAAAAGAGGGTGTATGTATGGTTGACTTCTGGGCTCCTTGGTGTGGACCTTGTAGAATGATTGCTCCAGTAATTGAAGAATTAGCTGGTGATTTCGAAGGAAAAGCAAAAATTTGTAAAGTAAATACAGATGAAGAGCAAGATTTAGCAGTTAAATATGGTATTAGATCAATTCCTACAATTTTATTCATGAAAAATGGTGAAGTTGTTGATCAAATGGTTGGTGCTTCTTCTAAACAAGCATTTGCAGATAAAATTAACTCGTTATTATAATAAATATTTATACAATAGAATTTTGAAAAGGGAGAAGTTTTTACTTCTCCCTTTTTTTATTTTAAATTTTTATCTTTTTATAATTAATCTAATTATAAGTCAATTAAGGTTTATATTAATTATTAAATGATAAAATTTATCCTTAATAATTTACTATTTCTTTAACCTATAACTTACAAATATTTTAGTATCATGGTGGTTTTAAAAATACAATGAATTATTCAACTAAACAAATAAGGAATTAATATGTTAGATTTAGCGATTATTGGTGGAGGTCCTGCTGGGTTAACTGCTGGATTATATGCAACAAGAGGTGGATTAAAAGATGTTGTAATGTTCGAAATGGGTATGCCTGGAGGTCAAATTACAGGTTCTTCAGAGATTGAAAATTATCCAGGACAAGCTGAAATTGTATCAGGTATGGATTTAATGGCAAATTGGCCTGAACAATGTCAAAGATTTGGTTTAAAACACGAAATGAATCAAATTACATCAATAACTAAAGAGAATGATATTTTTAATATCACAGGTGTTGATGGAAAAAAATATGAAGCAAAAACTGTATTAATGGCTACTGGATCTGTTCCAAAAAGAGCTGGCTTTAAAGGTGAAAATGAGTTTTTTGGAAGAGGAATTTCAACTTGTGCAACTTGTGATGGATTTTTCTATAAAGGAAAAGAAGTAGCTGTTGTAGGTGGTGGAGATTCTGCTATTGAAGAGGCTGTTTATTTAGCAAAACTTTGTGCAAAAGTTTATTTAGTTCATAGACGAGATACTTATAGAGCAGCTCCAAGTACAATCGAACATATGAAAAATACTGCTAATATTGAAGAAGTTACTAATGTAACTGTTGAAGAAGTATTTGGTGATGCAAGTGGAGTTCTTGGATTAAGAGTTAAAAGTAAAGAAACAGGTGAAATTAGAGAATTACCAACTCCTGGTGTTTTTATATTTGTTGGACGTGATGTATTAAATGCTCCATTAAAACAAGAAGATGGTTCATTTTTATGTGATGTAAATGAAGCTGGTGAAGTTGTCGTTGATTTAAAAATGAGAACATCAGTAGCAGGTCTTTATGCAGCAGGTGATATTAGAATTGATGCTTCAAAACAAGTTGTTTGTGCAGCAGGTGATGGTGCGACAGCAGCTGTTAATATTATTGAATATATAGGATAAGGAAAATTTAGATGATTAAAATAGGTATTTTGGGTAGTACAGGAAGAGTGGGGTCATTATTAATTGATGATTTAGAAAATGATAATGAAGCAAGAGTTTCAGCAGTACATGTTTTTGATAAATTAAAAAGAAGTTTACCCGCTGATACAATTGTAACAAATGATATGAAAGTTTTATTTGATTCATCAGATGTAATTATTGATTTTTCAGCTCCATCTGCAACAGAAGCACTTTTGACTGAAGTTGTAGAAAATGGTGGGAATAAACCACTTGTAATTGCTACTACTGGATTTAACAAGCATCAACAAAATTTATTGCTTGAAGCTAGTAAAATTGTACCTATTTTATATGCAACTAATATGAGCTTAGGAGTTGCAGTTTTAAATAAACTAGTAGCGCTTGCTTCTAAAACATTAAGAGATTTTGATATTGAAATCGTTGAACAACATCATAGACATAAAGTAGATTCACCATCTGGAACTGCTTTAACATTAGCAGAACATGCTGCAAGTGCTAGAGATTTAGATTTAGATGAAGTAAGAATTTCTGGTCGTGATGGACAAATTGGTGCTAGAACTAAGGATGAAATCGCAGTTATGGCATTAAGAGGTGGAGATATCGTAGGTCGGCATACAGTTGGTTTGTATAATGATGGTGAATTCTTAGAATTAAATCACACAGCAACAGCTAGAAATACTTTTTCAAAAGGTGCAATAAAAGTTGCAAAATGGATTATTGGAAAAGATGCAAAATTATACTCAATCAATGACGCTTTAGGTCTATAAGGAAAATCAATATGTGCGCAATAGTTGGAATTTACGGTAATGATAATGCAGCAAGGTTAGCTTCAATCGCTTTATTTGCAATGCAACACAGAGGTCAAGAAGCTACAGGTATATCTTCATCATGTAATGGTAAGATTCATACAATTAAAAATAGAGGTTTAGTTTCTGAAGTTTTTAATGAAACTGCTTTAAAAATATTAGTTGGAAATATGGCAATTGGTCATAATAGATATTCAACAGCAGGTGGAGATTCTATTTTAGATGCTCAACCTGTTTTTGCTAAGTATAAACTTGGTGAAATATCAATTGTACATAATGGAAATTTAATCAATAAAGATGAAGTTAGACAAGACTTAATTGATAGAGGTGCAATTTTCCAAACTGGTATGGATACAGAAAATTTAATTCATCTAATTGCAAAAAATACAAAAGACAGATTAAGAGATAGAATTAAAGAAGCATTACAAAGAACTATTGGAGCATACTGTTTTATTGTTCAAAGTAGATCTAAACAATTTGTAATAAGAGATAGATATGGTATTAGACCATTATCATTAGGAAAATTAAAAAGCGGTGGATATATCGTT
>Ga0180008_1000385_pt1 | contig 39928 bp, 67 predicted proteins | sample MM_PW_MetaG_FD_121121 | JGI IMG/M metagenome (GOLD analysis project Ga0180008, IMG submission 121121) | Groundwater microbial communities from the Aspo Hard Rock Laboratory (HRL) deep subsurface site, Sweden - MM_PW_MetaG | ecosystem: Environmental > Aquatic > Deep subsurface > Groundwater... | reverse complement strand
CGCGCCACCCGTCCCAGCAGCATCAAACGTAAGTCCAGCATTGGCCGTAATACCACCCGTCGCGTGCAGAACCATCGTTGGCAGCGTCGCGTGGCTGGCAAGGGTAATCATATCCTCATAGGTCGTAATTCCTACATCGTAAGCCTGTAACGAAATCTTATCCGTGGCCACAGGGCCACAGCGGATGTCAATGTCGTTACTGGACCCTACGAGGGCCGTGCCATCAGCAACGCTTCCCAGCGTCATGTAGTTAGTCGCCGCAGCGTCGTAGAGAACCACCTGCGGGTACGTGGAGGCCGCCAAGCCCTTATCCGTGCTCATGTCGGCCAGTTCCATGATCATCAGCGTGCGGCTCGTACCGTCTACACCGATCTGTAGGCAGTCTACCGTCTGGGTCGCGTCAAACTCAATAGCGGCGTCGTTGCCGTCACCGAAGGTAATCTTATCATCATCGCCCATCGAGAGGTCGCCATCAAAATCCAAAGTCGCGCCACTCATGACATCCAGGGTCGCGCCAGATTGAATTTCTATCTCGCCCCCCGACGCGATGACGAGCTTGTCTCCACCCGTCTCTAGGTGGACAGTTGTATTGTAACTCATAGCCGTATCCTCATTGCCCCCATGGGGCATTTATTATGCTTATGGACAGGCACAATCGCCCGCCTCCTTCCTTGCCCACCATTGTTCCGCGCTTCACTTTGCTTGCGGCCTAGCAGGGGGCAGTTGCCTACCCCCTGCCAAGTTGAATTTGATTGTCCTGACTAGCCCGCAAGGATAGTATGGTTAGTCGCGGGGAACGTTGAAGGTTGCGTCACCGGCAAGGTCTTGGCGTTCCAGCCAAAGAAGAACACTGACCCATAGTCATTTGCCCCTGCCACACCACTAACGTCAAGCGTAACGTAATGGAAGTTGCTTCCAGAGTCTAGTGCCTCCGTTGCAAATTCAACCAGAAACACCTGATCGTCATCGTCCGCGGCTATAGTTTCCGTCGCACTAGTCAAGTCCTTGATATCGGCCGTCTCCGTCGCACTCGTATCTTGCTTCACCTGTAGGGTTAGGATGCTATCGAGTGAACCCAACCCCACGAGGAATGCGCAGTGGGAATACGAAGATACATCAATGTATGACCCACTGGCAGGATAGTGTGCTACGGCAAGTGTATCCTCACTGTTCAGCAACAGTGTATAGATAGTGTTGTACCAATTTCTACGCATTTTGTCATACCTCCTAGGTGCTCACCTGCTGAACTGCCAGGCGGTAGCTTTCCGCCACCTGGCCGCCCAGTCGGCGTCGCATCACAAACTTCACCGTGTTCGTAGAGGCCGTTGCGGAGTCCAAGAAACGCTCCACGGTCATCCCCACACGGTCTGCGATGTAGTACCCAGCGAGGTCGCCGAAGATGATGGGGAAAGCCTGGGCAGCGATGCTTGGCATCGCTTCCTGCATCAGCACAGGATAGCCCAGCAAGTTCAGTGGCTGCCCCACCTTCTGATCCGGCTCCCACAAGTAGTTGCCCGCCCCATCCTTCATGGTACGGATAACCTCAGCAGTTGCCCTCTCCATGATCCATACTGCCCTCGACATATACTGAGCAGCAAGGGCATAGGTCAGGCCAACCAGGCCGCGATTACCCGCAGCTGCACCCGCACCATCCCACGTCAGCAAGGTAGCATGTCCAGTATCTTCCTCGGTCAGTCCCAGGGTATTAGCACTATTGGGCAAGATACCCAACGGGCTTGCGCCGCCAGCACCGACGAGAAACTTGTTATCCTCGTCAATACCCGCTGACTCTGCGAACTTCTGCGCCAGGAAGCCTTCCAGCGGGAAGAACGCGTCTTCCAGTAGGTTACGGCTAATCGGCGTCGTAACCATCGCCGTGTGAATGGCAATGTTCTCCATCCCAAAGGTCAGGTTGCTCTCAGCCTGCGTCGCCGAGGGGGTTTCGTCCACCCATGTCACGCGAACAGCCGAGGTATACTGGTCGTCACCACCAGTGGACACAGGAATACTCACCATGTCCCTGCTGGTACGCAGAACAGTCGCCCTTGGGCGAATGACGGTAAAGCCCACTAGTCGCTCGATGACGCGGGCCTGAAAATCTACCGGGACAGTGTAGCCTCCCAGCTCATCCCGGCCCTCAACCATCGTAGACTTCAGTACGCCAACGTCGTAGATTCCCTGCTCCAGTGCAGCCTTCACCGCTGCTGGCGTATAGACGATCCCGCGCATCAATCTGCGGTCATCCTGGGTCAGTGCTTGCTCTCCGGCCCGCAGGTACTTGTTAAACGCAGACTTCTGGCCCCAATAGAGACCCATATAATCTGCGCCATGTAGTTCGGTAAGGATGCTCTTGATTAGAGTATCCTCGCTCCCGAACTTAGTCACATAGGCTGCTTTCATCGCCTGGTTCACCGGCTTCTCCTGCTCCGCGGGCTGTGGCATTACACCAACACCAACCCCTGGCAGCGGAGGGCGTATAGGCTCTGAAGCAACCATCTTAATTCCATCCAACTTGCTCATTTCCTCAATGGCTTTGGCAACACCCTCGGCTTCCTCGCGCAGCTTAACACCGCGGTCAAAATCCTCTTGGTTGCCAGACTCGCCATAAGCATCAAGCTGCTTACGCGCATCCACCTTCAAGGAGGCAAGTTTTTCTAGTAAGTTCATTTACACACCTCCAAGAAATCACGCCTACGCGTGATATTCAATTGATTAACGTTCAAGGCCGTCAGTCGTTATTGTTGTCGTTACAAACCGACCAATCTAAGCCTCTCGACTTCCAATGCGACAACCCGTTGACGCGCCTCCTCAGCGCCCTTGTCTTCAGGTTCTCCAGTAGGAAATTCAAGACCCACGGCCTTGTAAGCCGATTTGATGTCCGCCACGGGGCGCTCCAACATCCGAAACTCTGCTGGTGTTGGTGTCATAGACGCCTCCACAATCGGCCATCGCTCAATGTACCCATCAGGGGCGGTCTTACGCGCCCCTGGAAGAGTGCCGCTACTCCAGTACAGGGCTTGTTCACTGAGCAACTTAGAGATCGCCTGGCGGTACTTATTGGCTCTTTCCAACTGGCCTTCGACCCACAGGCCAACGTCATCAGCCTGCATTATGTCAAGAAGGCCAACAACCGCTGTCTTAACGTCATTATCCATTGCGTGGTGATACAAGATTGGTACTTTCCCCACGGCGTTGAATATCGCCGTCAATTCCTCGGTTTTGTTCGTGAAATATTCCAAGTCCAAATCCTTCTGGTCTGGACTACCCCATAGAACGAGATACTCTCCGACTCGGTCTTGCCCAAGGGCTTTCACAGCTCGGCGGTCGCCGCAGTTGACACGCGTTGCCATGTCCTCGTCGGCCTCATCCTTTGGTAGCCCCTCTGCCATCTTGACAGGACTATCATCTTCCACGGTATGTTCAATAGCAGCCACCTGACTACCATTGGTAGCCGATTGACTACTAATTGTACCCGATTGACTACTAATTGTACCCGATTCGACTGTTGCGTTCATAGCTTTACCTTCCTCTTTGCCCTTCCCGGCCGCAGCGATACACGCGTAGATAGCTTCAGCCTCGCTACCTTCGCCCGCGAGGACCTCGTTAGCAGCACTTACACATCTATACTTCTCGTCCTCTGTCCAATTTTCCGCACACGGCGGGGGATTATCTACAGTCCAAGGCATAGCTGTTCCCAGAATGTACCCTTAATAGTATAAAATGACCACATTACCAGAACGTGGGCATTGCACGGACGCAATTATACGTTACGCGCCCAACTGGCATCGGCGTTCGCTACCCGCTTCAAGATGATGTTGATAATCGCGATGATCGAGGGCACGAAAACTGCCCACTCCCCGGGCAGCTCGCCCACGTAGCCAAAGGCCCCGGCCACAGCAGCGATCAATGCCAAAACGTTAAACAGCGTGGTCAGATTCAGCCACTTCTCCATTGTTCACCTCCAACAAAGCTATTTCACTCCTCAACAAGGAGTGTTGTTTCGTCTCTATCAATAGTTCCAAGCAATATACTTTGGGGCACATTCGCCCCAATGTCCAAATACGCCCCTGCGTTTTTTAACTTATGAATGTCAATCGCCATTGCTTCAATGGTCATGTACACCAAGGGGTCATCGCGCTCCGCCACAAATGTCACACTCTGTACAGACCAAGGGACGACCCTTTCTTCAATCAACCATTTCAGGAAGTTGTCCCCTATGCCGACATCAGCTGTTAGATAGACACTGTGCCACAATTCGGGGATAACATATCCAGCAGTTCGCAACCACTCTATAAACTCGTCTCTCAGCACCATACCCTGGAGCATCTCGTCGTTGCTCAAAGAAAGTACCATGCTATTTCACTTCCTTCCCTTGCTATTTTTGTCCTTCCATAATTAGCCCAACGACAGCCTGTGGTTTTCCAACGCTTCTGCAAAATTAGGATGTTTAGCGCATACGGACAGGAGAGCGTCATCGTCTGCGCTCTCTATTTCCTCAAACGAAATGCCCGCTGCCCTCATTTCAAGTTCAACTAATTCTTGCGGAGTACACATGGCGAATGTTTCTCTCACAGCGCCCACGTAATCTCGTTTACGGCTGGTCTTCCGTCGTCGCATCCTGTTCCTCCCTTGGTAACACTGTGCTATTGAAACAACTACTCGCGTCAGTAAATATCGCTTTGATTGTATCGTCGTCTGCCGTTTCATGCAAACGTGACATAACGCTGAGTTTCAATGATTCAGGGATGACCACCGTAGCAAACTCGCGTTCCGCGGGATTGCGCCCTTTACCCAGCTCGCTCAACGCGACCCTGCGCCAGCATTTCAACTCGTCGCGGACGGCACGCTGCCACGCCTTGTTATCCTCATCCTTGTTGCGCCCCGCTTCCTCTGGGTCTTGCGGCCCAGTATCAGCACCCTCGCCCTGTTCTGCCAAACGGTTCGTGAGCCTCTTTGGGGACTCAGAACCAATGAGTGTGCCAACGCGGCTCGTGAGTATATCAGCACCACCTGGCGCACTTAGCATAGGATAAAGCTCGCGAGGGACTTCCTCGTACAACGTTAGTTTTAGCGGTGGCAGTGGTGGGTCAAGTCTACTCCTGGCCTCATTACCCGTCATCACCTTACTGTATTGGCCAAATTCTTGCAAGCGAATTGACTTATCTTGTGGTACTATGTTAGGGGCAACAATTTCAAGATTGTCTTCGTAAAAAGGCACAATATCCAATGTCCATTGTGCTGCCATTGAGTCCAGTAATGGTTGCGTAACGTTTATAGCGAAGGAGTGCAAAACAGCGTAGAGGTTCTCAGTAGCCAGGGAGCCAGCGATCAATCCTTCCGGAATGCCGTAAATTTGATGAACAATATCTCTGGCATAGGCCCTGCCAACGTGTACTTCCAATTCCTCTATAGTAGACTGTACCACCTCTATCGAGAGGTCACCGGCCCTAACAATCGCTGACTTGTGCCCCGACCCGTATTCCTCGCGGATAGCTTCCTTCGCTACCTCAAATTCCCCATCGCTAAGGGAGGGTGGGAGCGAGAGGATTGCTGCTGGAACGGCCCTGTCCTCCGTAAAGAAAGTCTCAACCCAATCATCATAGCCAAGCCCTTCCCGTATAGCTCCAATACCCGCCGTTAGGGGGCTGAGACCTTCCCAGTAATCCCAGGGGTTAACTGTGCGCCAGTGGAAGATATTTTCCCCGTTGAGTGGTTTCTTTTCCCCCCGAAAAGTAATATAGTAGTCAATCGTTAACTGCCCCGTCAGCCGTGAACGTCGCAGGGTATCCGGTCGCGGGCTTACCAAGTTAGCTGGTAGTGGCCAAAGCTCCTCCGGTTCTCCCCTCCCCATCTGCGGAGTACTAATGAACAAGTAAGCGTTTCCACGGAGCATGTACCAAAACGTAAGGTACTTTACAATGTAGTCGTAACTCATCAGGTCATTAGGATGCCTGATAAGTTGTTCCCACGGATGGTTATACACCTCGCGCAAATTCTCGCCCTCGCGCAGCATAGCTTGGGGCCAGGCGTTCTTCCTTGCCACGCTGCTGGCGGTAATGTTAATCGCTGAAAATACAGCATACGAGGTGATTGCCAGTTTCTCTGCATCCCCACTGTCAATTAACCCGCTTGCGCTTTCCTCTGCCAAGGGTCGCAGAATAGCAGCACCAAACCCTACAGGTCGCCCACGCTGTGCCTTCTCGGGCTTGAACTCATTACGCGAATATGCCAAGGCACTAGAAAAGTAGTGGAGCGCCCTACCCAGCATATTTGGTGGTGGTTGTCGATAATTAGGAGCCATCAATATCCTATAGCAGAGTGTATTTTCCCAGTTTTTATTTGCGAAACAGTTCCAGCGGCTATCCCAAACTTCTCACCAATTTCTTTCTGGGGAACACGCCTTTGTAATAGAGCGCGTATTTCTTGAACATCCCCAAAGGACAACTTGGGTGATACACGGGGTCGGCGTGGTGGTAGTCCGCCAACGTCACTATGGGCTTTTCCGTGATTTATAAGACCTATAGTAGCACGACTTACATTAAACATTCGCGCCAGTTCTTCCTGACTTTTTGTGGTAGTTCGTAACAACTGTTTAATCTCAGATATCTTCTCGTAAGTTAACTTGGAGCTACCAGCACAAAATGGTAATATCAATCCACCAGCATCCTTCCACGCTTTCCCCCGTTTTATATCGCTTATACCACTATCAGAAATACCATACACGGCAGCCAAATCTACTTGCCGGATGCCTGCTACTAGTTGTTGTCGTATTTCCTGTGCATCTGTAGCAGTTAATTTAGTTGCCATGGGAGACCTAGGAAGTGGCTTATCTAACTGATCAAAAAGGTGTTTCCACCCCCTACCATGCCAAATAGTATATATAGTAGACCGTGTAACATTATAGTTTTGCGCTATTTCAGTACCGTTTTCTCCCCGTTGTATGCGTTCATATATATCCAAGACGTCTTTCTCAGTTAATTTTGAGCAGCCATGGCCCTCACCCCTATTGGACATACTTATTTTCAAGCGTGTTTCCCCACACATATGCTGATTTTCAGGTGCAGCCAAGTTATATCCCTTGGGGGTATAACAATCAAGAAAGTCAATCCACCAATTCTCGCACTCTATTCGCCCGTTAAGTTTGGTTCGCTCTAAGACACAGAAGGTAAAAGCTCCTTTGCCATATTTATCCCAAGAACGTTGTAAATATTCATTACCATGGCATCTATTGTTAAGAGCACCTCTGTGATGACGCCATCGCCGCTGAATATCTTTGCTACTACCAACGTATACTTTCCCTGTTGGTACACAAAGAATCTGATAAACTCCACATATTATTTTCTTAGCCATTGTTGACCCCCTTAGTCAACTATCCCTTAATTAGTGCCCGCCAGGGGTTAGGGAAACCCCGTTCGCTGGCCTAGCTAGACGGGCACTTGCTACCATTTATATGTACTACACGAAGGCGAAACAAACAGTCTGTTCAGGGGCAAACGAGAGCGCAAGAGCATCTAGTCTATCTGGTGATCTCCTCAACTGCTCCCGCAACGAGTCCTTCTTCGTAATCTCAATATACCCACGCGGTGTACGGTACGTGGGTTTGAGAAGTTCCTCCAGCAACAACTCATCAGGGGGCAACATCGCCCCGACATCAGACCTGAGCCATTCCCTAACCCGCCACAGCAACTCATCCCTTAGCTGCCGGAACTTCCCTGCCTCTATCTTCATCGTGGGGCGCTCAGAGATTTTAACCGCCTGCGCTCGACATCCACCCTTGCGCATCAATGGAGCGACACCTGAACCGATGCCAATAGCGTCTACGCAAGCGTGGGACAAATTCTTCCGTTCTCGAAACTCGTGTGCTGCTTGTTCGGCGTTAGAGTCGGCGTCCATCCCATTCCAAACGATGGGCATAGCGACAAACCCACCATAGCGAAAACACGCTACATTGCTATCGCCGCCGTATTCAGCGAGGTCTAAACCCATAATACCCTTCGTCCCTTCTGGCGGTTCATCACCGTGCTGGGCTACGTAAGCGTCCCAGCGAGACCTTGCTGCATAAACCCACGAGCGGCTAATCAACTGCGTCTCAGGCTGTGTAGGATAGTGCCCAAAGACAATATAGTGTAGCTCTGGGTGCGTAACCTTGCGCCAGCCAGCGGACAACGGGGGGTACAGCCCCCCTGCTGGGTGTTCGGCGGCCTCGCCAGCAAGGAAGTCAGGAACCTCAAAGTAATCAGCGTCAGCGGGGTCTGGTTCCTCCCCCTCGGCTAGTGGGCGCGACCACTCGTTAAATCGCCGCACCACGTCGCTACGGCGCACGGCCCCAGGAATGACATCATATCCTCGGAGAACGTTAGGATGGCTAAGTGCTGACATATCAACGACGTTAGCAACGCCATCACGGATCATGTGATACACAGCACCCCGCTCTGCGCGAGGATTAAACATTACCAGAAGACGCGCGTTACCACCCGTCATACAACTTTCAATACCGCGATAACACTCGTCAGGGACAGCATCGCCCTCATCTACGATGAACAGCGTATTTTTGCTGTGCTTCCCGCTGTTATGCTCAACCAACCTCGTAAGATAAGTACTGTTACCTGGGACACACACCCCAACCGTATGTCTCTTTCCGAGCAATCTAACAGACCTTACTTTTTCCCAACAAAACCCATCGTGTTTACTTTTTCTCCACGATGCATATACCCCTCTGCCCCTAGCATAACTTACGCACTCTTCCAAAGCGGCTTCTTTCCCGTAGATTCCAATCGCATCAGCAAATCGAATAATATCAAGAGATTTGTTAATGACGCAAGACCAATAAGTGCCGACCTTTCTAATCCCCTTATGTTCCCAGGAAGACTTCCGTCTTACTACCTTTGAGTTTATACCAAACCGGAAAAGCAACCTTTGAATGTCTCTTACCAATCTCTCGCTTTTGCTGGCATAACCAATTTCTGCCTTCTTATAAGAACCCGCTTTAGATATACAGGCCCAACCATCAGTTGAAAAAAGCCTGCTCAAGAACAAAGCAATACACTCTCTCGTTGACTGGTTTACTTTTTCAGGAACGTATTTTGTCGAGCTGACTTTTCCCCAAAGATTATGTTCTCTCAACAAGTTTGTGACTACATTACTACCAGTGAGGCTAGAACTATCTCTCGACACCCTCCAACTATACTCAGCTAGATTGTTCGCTTTCACTGTTGCCCCGAGGTTAAAGACAGCCTCCTTGAATTCTGCAAGCTGCTTATTGTCCTCTTGGATAAAAAGAGGACTACTTCTTCCGCCTATGTATCCATCTCCAATGAGATACGCAAGAACTTTAAGTTCATTCGCATCTATCACCAGTGAACCAAAGTTGAACGATGTATCCTCTGGTACAAGTATGGCGTCTCCCTTCTGAATACCCTCAACGAATGCCCATTCTTCATTTTGGACTAGAGAGCGTCCACTTACATGAGTTCCCCCCATTGTCTTGCGACTTTGAGCGATTTCCCCCCTAAAAAGAGGGTGTTTGCCAGTTCGTAGAACCTTCTCCCCCGATGACAAGATGATTTCATATACTTCTTCAATACCGTTATCAAAGAACTCTGCTTCTGCCTCTACTTTGTTGAACTCAGGGTCAACGCTGACAGCGTTGACCTTCCTTCCAACCAGCGACTTGTACGTTACGACAGAACCATCAGTCATCTCAAACAAATCGTCAGCACCTGCACAGAACTTGCTTTCTCGTTGCTGCTCCGTCCCCGACTGCGGGATAGCCACGCCTACAAGGAAAGACTTGGGGTGACGCTCGATCCTCAGTGTAGTATGCTTGAGATCAGAGAACAGCCAAGAATTGATCTCAACCGCGTGGTCTATCTCAGCCCATAGCAAGTTCTTCAAGTTAGCGTATGGTGGAGCGGCGGTAGTATAGACCTGAGACTCCATCCTCGTCCTTAGCCACCACAACGCTGTATGGGCCGCGCCGTGAGTTTTCCCAGTAGAATTAGCACTCTTGGCGACGGTTACGCGATTGTCGCGTACTGACTCCATCAGTCGCTGAACGTCTTCGGTTAGCGTCAGCCCCAGTAATTCACGGCAAAACTCGACCGGTTTATCAGCATAGGGCTTAGATACTGCCTGGACATTCTGCTCGATAAGCTTAGTTGGCGTCGGTAAGTTCCAACCCCTCTCCTTCGCTATCGCTTCGATGGCTGCCAGTTCGCGCATAGAGCTCAGCTTGTCTCGCGGCAGCGGGGTTTGACATGGAGGTGACGATGTCGGCATATCTCTCGCTCAATTGTCCTTTGGTCAAGATCACCAGGTGCGTGATGTCGGGAATCCCAACCAACTTCTGTTCCATTGGCATGGTCTGGGTCAGTGCTCGCAAGGCCGCCGCTGCGGTATCGAACTCGTTCTCCTGTAAGTATTTGAACCCCCGCTCCTGTACCTCGCGCAACATACGCAGGTGTCGCTGGGCCATCTCATCAAGAACATCTTGTGACACGGTATCACGGCGGCTACGCTGCTCAGCATCCCACGCGGCGCAGCGCGTGTTCCAATCGTACTCCTTACTCCAATAACTGAATGAGCCAGACCGGCTACTCTCCGCCTTGGTAGGAGCATAGAGGCGATTGAACAATGCCGTAGCATCCTTCATCGTTCGCGCAAAGCCAATGTCGCGAAAGCAACAGAACGCCTCGTACGCCATGTCAGACTCGCTCTCGCGTTTATCCCACGACTTCAGCTCCCCTTGGGATTCCGCGTCGAGTTCATCAAACCGTTTGAAGGTTTCTGCAAGGATTACATTTTGGGTCATATAGAACCTTAAAATAGATACTAAAGCGCGCTACGCATGACTAGTTTACCATAAATAACGAATCTTGTCAAATCCGGACATAGACGTGGTTACTCCTACGGCTAAGGCCCGTGGGCTTCTAGGGATTGGATACCCGGGCCGTGTAACCCCACGGCCAGTCTAAGTATATTTATAGCAGCGTTCTCGTCTCTATCAAGAACTAAACCGCAATGAGGGCATTTATGAACACGAACAGATAGGTCTTTTTCAACAATCTGACCACAACGAGAACACATCTTGGAGGTGTTGCGGGGATTAACTTTTACTACACTGCGCCCAGCCCATTCTGCCTTGTGCTCAGTGTACTGTATCAGTTGTCCCCACGCCGCATCTGAGATGCTCTTGTTCAGGCTGCGCCAGTTGCCCTTCTGCATGTTCTTAATGTCAAGGTCTTCAAAAGCAATGACCTGAAACTCGTTCACCAAACGACGGCTCAGTTTGTGCGCAAAATCCTTACGCCTGTTGGCGATACGCTCGTGAACTCGAGCGACTACTTGACGACGCTTGGCGCGCAAGGACGTGCCTTTCTCCGCTTTTGCCAAACGACGTTTCGCGCGCGCCAGCGTCTTTTCCTCACTACGAAAGAAGCGAGGGTTGGCTATCTTCTCACCAGTCGAAAACGTGGCGAAACTTGTAATCCCCACGTCTATGCCAACTACCTGCTCAACGACGGGCAATGGCTCCGTCTCCACCACGCAAGAGAAGCAAGCGTACCAGTCGCCCGTAGCCGTACGACGTATAGTGCAGGTCTTTATCTTGCCCTCAATGGGGCGATGGAGGACTATCTTTACCTCGCCAATCTTGGAAAGGCGCAGTCGGTTGCCGTTTACCTTGAAGCCAAATTGGGGATAGGTGAAGGAATCGTATCGCGTAGCGGAACGAAAGCGTGGATAGCCTGGCTCTTGGCCTGTCTTGACACGGCGGAAAAAGGCACTGAATGCCAGGTCAACCCTCTTTTGGGCATCATACAAGACTTGGGAGTAGGCATCAGTCAAGAAGGTGTTTTCCTTCTTCCAACTCGTGAGCAGATTATGCGTATCATACAAACCAAGGCTTTCTTGTCTCTGATCCCACGCTTCCTTGCGTATCTCCAGCGTCTTGTTGTAGACCCAACGCGCCGCGTCAAGCGACTGCTGCATGAGCCGTCTTTGTCGTCTAGTTGGATAAATGCGATACTTGAAACTTTTTGTACCCATGTCATAACCATAGCACATTACATAAATCTCGTCAAATCAGAGATAGGACATGTGCAAAAAGAACAGTGGGCTAAGACCGCTAAAGTGGATGAAGTTAGCATATCCCAAGGCTGAAGCATTAAGCTTTATGGGCTAATTAAATAACGCGCCATACTACAACGGGTAGTAGCCGCCCTGTCTTGATACGCGACGGGTTGTGGTAAGCATTCGCGCAAGTACAAGTCGCGATTTGCACAGTTACACGAAATGAGGTATAATCAGCACATCGTAAGCACGATAATCAACCCGTATGGAGTAAACAATATGAACATTTTGGTTAACAAGGAAGGAACTGGACGATTGAAAGAATGGGCATCGCTGCTACACACAAAAAGGATAATAGAGAAACCCACATTGGCGGCGCTTGTCCACTACAGCCTCCGGCTACTATGGGAACAAACGCGTTCCCTACAGGGGGATAGCAATGAGCAATGTCCTGTGTAGGCTTGTCCATCGTTTTTGGCCCGCGCACCCACACGTCATCCGCGCTGTGGATATGGCGACGGGCGCGCCAACGCTTGGTGGTTTTTACCCTGTAACGGCGTTCCGCTGGCGATGTTCACTATGCGATAGGACGATGGATGTAATAACAGAAAGCGGTCTCGCGCAGCTAACGAAAAGCTGCGCGAGAGATGAGGTATTCCAATGGATAGGGAAAACAAAGTAGGAGAAACAACATGAGGTGGCCTGCTGATACCATCCGCAAATCCATTACCTTTGCCGGTCTCGTCGCCCTGGGCATCTACGCCGCTGCCCACGTAGGCATTACCCTCTCTGTCTACGAGTCATGGTGGATGGGCATCCTAGCCGCCTTCGCCTTTGTCTGCCTCGAATACGCCAGTGTTGCCAACCTGGTACAGGCAGACAACGCGGCCCTGCGATTCGTAAGCCTCTTGACCTACGCGGCCATGCTCGCATCCCTCGGCGGGATGCGAGAGTGGTACTTCACCCGCGAGGCGACGTGGCTAACGGGCCGCGTACTAGCTTGGTGGGTTACGGCAGTGGGTATGGGCGCTGGCACACAGGCGGCCCTCGTACTACGTATGTCTACACAGCAAATGGATACAGTGCAGGAAATCGGGCGTTCGCACGAACTGGCGCTGGAGCGCATCAGGCAGGAATCGCTTACCGTCGCAAGGGCGCAGGAGATAGAAGCCCAAAGGGCATTGGATTTGGAGCGTATCAAACAAAACGCCCTCGTGCGCATTGCTAGGATGGAGGCGAAGGGGCGAACGCCGCAGCCCGTTCCCGCTCATGGTAATGGCAAGAGCCGCGAGGAAGCCATGCAAGTACTGGCGCAACGCCTCCAAGCCGAGCAAATTAGCAACCTGGGAGCGTTGGCGGGCGAGTTCAACCGCTCCGGTAGTACGCTCTGCCGGTGGGCTGGGGAAAAGGGTTTTGCACCTGGCAGCGATGGCGTATGGCGACAAGCAGCAGAAGGAAAGAGACAATGAGTAGACGCAACCAGCGCAGAAAGACAAGTGAAGGGCAAAAGAGAGGGATGGCCCTTGTCTTCTTAATTATAGCCGCTATTGGGGCGTTCTTCTTGATAGGCCCAATAGGATCAGTAATCATCCTTTCGTTATGGCCAGTAAAAAATTGGCTAGATGCTGCCGTCAACGGGGCGGTAAGAAGCGGGAGCGTTTTCACAGGCCTTGTTGGGTTCTTGTTCGCCTCAATCGTTTTGGCAGCAATGGGACTCTTTGCTTTCGCCATTGTCGCCAGCATCGCTCTAGGCTCTGGTTTCTTTTAATGAGCAAGCGACGATATCGCAGTCCGCGGCAGGTATTTAGCACATCATTGGCAATAGTCATGGCTCTCATGGTAGGGCTATGGACGCTAGGCATCGCGGACATTACGCTGACAGGTCGCATAAGCGCGGATTTCCTTCGCGTCGTAGTGGGCGTCACCCTCTTAGTTATACTCCTAATAGCAGCACTATGGGAATGGTAAGGTAAAGTGCTATAAAACAATAGTAACGATAGTAACGATAGTAGCGGCAGTAGTAGCAGTAGTAGTAATACCAAGGGCGGTATGTACGATGGACAAGAAGAAAGGTAGTAATCTAAAACTACAGATAATTCTATCCATAACGGTAGCTATCGTGGGCATCATGGCAGGCATCCTCTTGACATGGCCCAACATGAGAGACCCACAACGCGTAGACCTTCTCTTGGTCGGAGTGAGTCTCTTGGCCCTTTCCAGTTTAGGCGAGTTCGCTACCATCCTCTATATGTACCAGAGGATACGTGCGGAGCAGCAATACCAGAACGGCCTCCAACATGGCATAGGCAGCCGCATCGTAAAGGAATCAGTACCCATCTGGGCGGGCAATGGAGCAGCCTACAACAGCAACAATGGTGGTTTCCCCCAAATCCCTTACCCGCAGATGCCTACGACGGGGGGTAACGGTCGTCGCACGCGGGTCATTGGACAAGAATACGCATAACAAAGTAACAGACAGGACATCTATGCCCAACAACATTATTCCCTGCATCGTGTGCAGCCGTAACATGAACGGCCCTACGGGAACCCGTTTAGCTGACGGTGGACTGCGCTGTGCCTGTGGAGCAGTTGTGGACTTCGACTATGATGGCAATCCCTGCTCTTGGCACATGCGGGAAACTGACCGTCGCCGCTATGGGTGGATCAGGAGCGAGGTTGTTGGCACCATCATCGGCTGGGTAGTAATGCTGGTGGCAGGATACGGAACACTATGGGCCATATTAACAGAACACTACGTCTTGGCAGCGGCCCTGGGAGTGGCAACGTTCATCTCTGCCTGCATCGCCAGTAGCAGCGTGCCAGACGGCACAACCATTCGCGACAGCGTGGGTTACCTGGAAGGACTGCACAGGCACGCCTACGCTGACCAGGGCTGGGATTCTAGACGTATGGAGGCCGAATTCAAAAGAGGACTGCGGGGCACTACACCCCACCAGGTACAGGGTGGACGCAAGGCCATCCAGCGGAGGCTAGGACGATGACTTACGCTGCAACCCTGATAATTTTGCTACTCGAGTCTTGCATAGAGGAACTAGAGAAGAAGAGAGACGATAACAGTCAAGGCCAAGTAAAAGCCTACCGCCACTGTCTATATTTACTCAAGAAGTACTATCAAGACAAGAAACAAGAAGGTGGTAAGTGAAGCAGCAATACGACCTACAAGCTGACGTGATAGAAGCCGTGCTGGCACGACACGGCGTGTGGGCACGCGTCTGGGAAATCACAGATACGCCATGTCGCCTGCGGTTCATGTTGACTGTTCCCCAAGACATACGTCTGCGGCAGGTTACCAGCCTTGGGGACGAGTTGGCGATGGCTCTCCACGCGGCCCATGCGTGGGTCTATCGCAAGAACGGCATCATCCGCGTAGAGATACCCAGTGATATGCGTCGCGTGGTTCAATATCAACCCCTCATTCGCGAGGTTAATGACATACCGCCGCTCACGGCCCTGTTGGGTATTGATGATGAAGGCACGCCATTGCTACTTCCCCTGGCAGACGACAATGTGGCGCAAGTCCTCGTGGCGGGAACGACGGGGTCAGGGAAAACGTCGTTACTACGTATAATGGCTCTCTCGCTGGCCGCGCACAACAAACCGCGCGACCTCCAGATAGTCATCATTGACCACAAGAGAAAACTTACTGCCCTAGAGGGCTTACCGCACCTGGTAGCCCCCCCCATTGTTGACCGGGATGTAGCGGGCACGGTCATGGCCCGCTTAGTTCAACTACTTGACGCGCGCATTGCCAACAACGGGAGGCAAGGTCGGAAAGCCCCTCTCGTTGTCTTCGTAGACGAGCTTGCTGACCTCTTGGCCATCTCCGAGACCGAGATGGAGCACGCCATCGTGCGGCTCACGTCACAGGGGAGGTCAGAGAACATCCACCTGGTACTGGCGACCCAGCACCCAACGGCGAACGCCCTCAACACGACGACCAAGGCTAACCTGCCATGCCGCATTGTGTTCCGTGTAACTGACGCGCACAAAGCGTCCGTAGCTACGGGAGTCAGGGATTCAGGGGCAGAGAAGCTGTTGGGGCGGGGCGACGGCCTGGTTGTCTTCTGTGGCGACACCATCCGCTTTCAGTCGGCGTGGGTCAGCGACGAGGATACACGGGCGGAAGTCCGAAGGATCAGTAAGGGCAATGGACATAGTACGCCGTTACCTATGACGGTAGACGACGGGTGGCAAGATACATTGCGCTCAACGATGAACATCAAAGAAGCATCTGGCGGGGCGCGCAAGAAACCCATCCCCCAGGACTACATTGACGCTGTGGTAAAGGCGTGGCTACAGAAATACAGACGACTTGGGGGCAACATCATAGACGCCCAGCCAGCTATGCGCCAAGTACGCGGGCCAATCCATTACAACCTATACGAGCATGGCACAAACACCGACCGCGCTAACGCGGTACTGGAGTTAGCGCGGGAACAAGTACTGAGGGAGGTACAGGGTGCAGCAGCCTAGCATAGTCATTCAAGGCAGCCCCTATTCACCATCCTTGCTTTCCCCCTGTCGTCCCTCTTGATACGCTTCTAGCGCGTCGCTGACAAACCACGAGACAGAGCGCCCCTCACGTTTTGCCTGTTCCTGAGCCCAATCGAGAAGGTCGCCAGGGACAGTAATACTGGTTGATTTCGTATTCTGGGCACTGGGTCGTTTGCGCCGAGTATACCGAATACGACGGTGCGGGCTAAGGTCATTCTCGTCTAGCCGCGCCTTAACAGTCCTATAGGATACACCTAGTTCCTTTACCATTTCAGGAATAGTCTTTCCCCTTTCGATTAAGTCCTGCAACACGCTCTCCTCAATGAGTATGGGTTTGACACCCAGCGTACCCTTGGGAAAGTCCAAGATAGCGCCACGGTCTCTATACTCCTGGACGAGTTGGCTAATACGTTGCCGCGTAACGCCTAGCCTTACGGCGGCCTCAGACTGGCTCAGGCCGTCCTCAGCAGCTTGATACAATTGTTGTAGAGTTATCGTCATTTGTCGTCATCATCTCCTTCGTATATTCCCAGGGATAGCTGGGCAGGGCCTGGCTTCTCCCTATTCCCCTTGCTGTGAACCCTCAAGATTTCCTGCGGGCCAGACAAGCCCGTCTGCTGCGTCATGCCTTGCCAGAACTGGCATCTTGCCTCCGCGATGGCCACGTATTCCTCATTCATCTCAATGCCTACGATCTCCTCCCATCCCGCAAGGCCGCAGCCAACCATCTCGCTGCCCGATCCGGCGAAGGGTACAAGGATGCGCCGTGGGGCGTACTCCGCAGGCGGTAGGAGCAGGCGGGCCAGGTATTCCAGGAGGCGGAGGGGCTTCACGGTGCTGTGGATGTTGCCCTGCGCCCGTTCCTTTTCTGGTAGTGTTTCCCACTCTTCCTGGCTGATGCGCACGAACCCAATGGGTGATACCTCTTTACGCCAGTAGAAGTCGTCTAGCGCCCTCTGCCTCTCGGCCCTCCCCGCCTTCGCCACGTACCGCACCGGCTCGGCGGCGGCAAGCTGCTCGGCTACGTCCAGCGTCCAGTCCGATTGGTGAAAGAACCTCGCTGCCGTCCCCTTGTCTGTATGACCCCGTTCTGTTGTGTCCAAGGTTGAACTTGTCCGCATTGCCACGCTGTCCACGTCGCTTCCAGTATATTTCGGTCTTCCTGTAGGCTGGCGGTTGTCACTCCTACTCTCCCCACTCTGCTCGCCCAGCATCCGGACAGCGCACGAAGGCTCGCATTCCCAGTCGGCCACTTCTTCGAGGCCGTAGTTATCAACTGCCAGAGCATCAGCGACGGGCAAATCATCTCTCCCTTCCGCCCTGCGCCATGCAGCCATCCTTTGTCTTGCTGTTATCTTCGGTATGCCGCTACCCACCCGCCTCGTGCCCCGCTTCTGGCAGCCGCCCACCAGTCCCGTGCCGTTGCAGTTGCCGCACTCAATGGTTTCCTCCCCCGTGTCTCGCAGTAAGTCATCCCATTCTCGCCGTGTACCGCCGTAGTCCCTTGCCCCCGCCATCCACTGCTCCCATGTGTTGCGCCCTGTGCCGTCGCAGGAAGGGCACTCGTGGGGGCCGACGTGGCACAGCAGTAGGTTGGCGGGCCAGCGGCCCTGAGAATTTGGCTGTGGCTTCGGTGTTGCTCTGTCAGTCAAGCCGTCATAAGCCCCCGGTTGCATCCAGCCCACCGTCTTGCCCTGCCAACCGCGTCGGGTTGGATTGGTCTTCCAGTCCGTCCCAATCCTCGCCCCGTCAATCCACAGCGCCCCGGCCCCAGTCACCACGCAGTTCTCCGCATACGTCCCCACCAGTGGGTTGCGGAAGCAGAGTATCGGTTCGTGTGCTGGCTTTAGCGCCGTGCCGTAGCCGTCCCAGATGCGGGCGAGGTCGGTGGCTGGCTTACTTACAATTATATTCCCTTGCCCATCTGTATTTTGCTTTTTCCCACCACTCCCTCCTATGCCAAAATTTTGTGGAACGCTGTTGCTATTTGGTTTTCCCCAACAATTACTATCTGGGTAAGCGATTGGGCGTGTATCAAATTCTGTCCGCTCCACCCCAGCCACCTTGTCAATCGCCTTACTGATGTTGTGGCTTTTGGGAAATCCACTGGCGTATACCCAGTCAATTTCGTCAAACCTCTCCCATCCCCCTAGCCTGATAGCGATGCTTAGCAAGTCTGCCGTCCTAGTTCCCCCGAATGCAAACAGGTACGCCCCCGGATGGCAATGCGCCCGCAATGCCGCCCAGACCTTTGGGCCAGGCACGAACGCATCCCAACTACGCTGCATAAACCCACCACCCTGGTGTTCATAATCGTCGCCGTTCAGCCAATGGGTCAATACCTCGGCCATGTCCGGCGGTTGCCCCAGGCCATACGGGGGGTCGCAAAGGCAAGCATGGAACTTCGGCCCGTCGTACTCCCTGGCCCAGTCCAGCACGTCGGCGCAGACGATAGTCCACGTCACAGCGAGGCCTCCCCAAAGCGAAGATACACCGCTATCCACTTGGCGGGGAACCCATCCACGCCATGGGCTTCCACGTAGGGCCACACATCAATTGTACATTGGCAACTGGGAAGGTGCACCTCCTCATGGGTACAGACTAGGCTTTTACACACAGTGCAGTACCAGTTGTCATTCCAGTCACGCGGGTGTATTGATTGTTGCGGTAGTTCGTCTTGGAAATGTTCTTTACCCTGCCACATATTCCTTGACCCTCTCCTCTACGGGCGTCGCGGCGATGTCAATAAGTTCGCGCAGTCTCACACGGAGACTAATAAGGTCAAGCACATCAGAACATTGTACTCGATCTTCTGATGCCGTACCAATGCTGAGGTACATCAACATTAGCCACGCTTCAATGCGTAGCAGTAGCAACACATCTTCTCGCTGAAGTCGCGTAGTAATTAAGCGATTGTACTCAGCGGGGTCGCGTTGGGTCATTTCCCAACCAGCACACAATTCGAGGTTGCAATTACAGGGCGCAGCGTACTGCCCTTGCTCGTGGAGCCATTCAACTGTAACCCCCTTGTAGTCAGCGTAAGACTGTTCAAACTCGTCCTTTGTCATAACGGGATTGTTCATGCCTCTATCCTTTCTCCAAATACTCCCCTGCAACCCAGCCACCGATCACACCGTCGTCAATAGTGGCGGTGATGAAGCCCCACCCGTCCTTTCTAATGTACCAGATGAGAACTTCTTGACCCTTGGGCAGCACCGTTACAACGACGCCATCTATGGGAAAGGCGCGTAGATTAAGTCTTATCCTTACACGGTAATGCCCCAAGGGTATTTCAATGTCTACAAGTATGTATATGGCGATGACATCCGGATCATCTGTATAATGGCGCAATTCCTCAGTCAGCAACTCTAGCGAGGAATCAGCACGAGCTGCTATCTGTACAGCCTCAGCCCATGATATATTAGGGCAATGTGAACATATTAGTGCGGGTTTCATTCAATGGATACCTCAAAGATGTTGTATAGTACTGAAGCAGGGAGTGGGACTCGAACCCACGACCTGCGGGTTACAAGACCGCTGCTCTAGCCAACTGAGCTATCCCTGCATAGGAAGTCAAGAAGTCCGCTAGCTACACGCCGCGCGCGGTATGTCGTCAATCCCCAATTGCTTTACGGAGAGCAGCACAGAGAGCAGGGCTAGCAAGCCATGTATAACTCCCATCATCCTCACACCGCGTTTTGGGGAGCATCGCGCTTTCCCCATGGTAGTATGCGGCTACAATCACTTCGTCCTGGTCGTTGAGGTTTACCGGGACGCCGAAGAGGGTATTGATGACGGCTAACTCTTGGCGTATCTCCGCGGCTCGTTTCTTAATGTAGGCTTCTCTCTCGGTCACGTTGTTTCCTCCTCAGTACTTACTTCTCTATCCTTTCAGCGAGCAGATGGAAAGCAGCTGTTAGCTTTTCACCCCAATTTCTATCATGGGGCGTTGGTAACACTGCGTCCAGTTCGGCGTGAATGTCCCCATCGGTCGCGTCTAGCATGGTAGGTAGTGATAGTAATACCGCTGGAAGCAACCCAGGGAGTAGTTTTAGGAATGCTCTACGGTTCATGATTTATCCCCTCTTGTGTGCTCCGTTCCTCACGGAGTCGGTCGGCGTAGTCGGCCAGCATCCGCAGTTGCGCTGACGTGAATATAGCTCTGTAATAGTACGGGTTAATCTCAATGGTTATACAACCATCGTCATAGACTTCAATGTCTACTTGCTGAGTGTCGCAGTCTACATAGTTGATTGAAAATTCAGGGTCGTAGATGACTTGGAGTTCCATGGTCGCCTCCTTACCAAGTATCTCTCTGGATACGCAAGAGTAATACTTGCGAGCGCCGAAGGGTTTCAGCTAAGGATACAAGGTCTTCAATGTGTCCCCCTTGCCACTCTTGGCTCTTTACCCGCGCTAAGACCGCGTCACAAAACCCGTCTATCGCGCTGGACAAAGAGCTGATGCGATCAGACAACGCTTGAGCTTCATCTCTGTAGGACACGTTACTTTTCTCCGCTTAGATATTCCACCGCTTGCTGCACGAAGTACGGATCGAGGTAGATGCCAGAAAGCATTGACTCCTCGTGCGCCGCGTCTAGTATCTCTTGTAGGTTATGCTCCTGACCATCAGCAAGGTAAGAGCGCGACCACGCGCAGCAAGTATCCCAAGTATCCCAAGCTATAGGGTTGCGTTCGTCGTACCTGTCAAGTATAGCTTGGATTTCACGTAAAGCGGCTTTGCGCCTACTATACCTCATCTCGTTTTCCTCCTCGTAGGGGCCAGGTTTCGTTGCTGTAGCTGCTATGGTCGCTATGGTCGCCGCTGGGTCGTCCTGTCTCATGGGTCGCTCCTGGTATGGTAGGGTATGGGTGATGCAGTGTCGCTGGTGGTGCTGGTGGTGATGGTGAGATTGTTGAGAATTTCACAAGCCAGCCAGGGAGCTTGATGCTGCTGTTCTATCATCATCATTGTCTTTTTCATATGCTTAATACAAAAGACATATAAGCAAGTGATAATGACAATGATGACGATAGAATAATATGTAAAGCGCGGCCCAGGCAACAGATTAGTCTCCAGCGGGTGGGCTCAACATTAAGCGATACTCACAAGAACGGCCAATAGGGTTAGAAACTATCATTCCCCGACTGGCTCGTATAACCCTGTCTAAAGTGGATTGGCTGAACCCGCTATTTTCAGCAAGCGGGACAAGTTCTGACCTGACAATTTTACCGCCATTATCCATTAACGTCTCCGTCAGCCATGTTTGGCATTGCTCAGTCAACTGCCCTTGGACAGGGGCCAAATACTGCTTTCGTTCTGCCACTTCCAGTATTTCTTGTATGTCTATTCTGGCGCGTTTACAACCCTCCATCAGGTTTTTGTAAGCACCTTCGTCTTCTCGACCAAGCCACTTTATCGCTTCCTCTACCAAGGCGTTTCGTCGGAAACCTTCTTCGCGCTGCTGGCGGCTCAAGTTGTAAAACCACATAAAGTCTTCAAACTTACCCTCCTCGTATATGGTAACGGCAAAAGTAAGCAGGTCTTCGTAGAACCCCTCAAAATCACGGTTAGACTGTTGTTGTATCTTGTTCAATAGACCGTGCAAGCGAGCATCAATGAGGACAGATAATCGCATTCTATTAGCCATCGCCTTCCCCTCCTTCTGTTGATTCCAAGTATTGAGGGCCTAGACGGTTGTGGAACGCATTGCTCACCCGTTTGCATTCTGCGACGTTTTGCTTAGCCTTTCGGACAACAGATTCAGAAAAGCCTAGTTGTTTCCCAGCATTAAAGAGTTCAGTGCTTGCGTACCATTCCCCATTGGCCATTTCCTCTATTAGCCATTGAGTACACCTTTCTACCTTAGTTGGATTATCAAGTATGCCCGAAGAAACCACTGGCAAGTTCGTTAACGTAGAGGCTCCCTTTCCCCCGTTGCATTCATCGCAAGCTGTCACCAAGTTGGCCACATCATTAGACCCACCAGCAGAAACGGGTATGACGTGGTCAACGTGCAATTTGACATCGCCGTCTTCTACGCCTCGACCACAATAAACGCAGTGGTAATCATCGCGAGCCAAAACCTCCATCCGCTTTGAAGGCGAGAGCGGCAAACGCTGGGTTGGTCGCCCAGGGCCTCGTTGGGAATGAAGCGCAGGCCATAGTGCTACTGCATCCCGGAGTACAGCCAAGATGTCATCGTCAACGTCTATAGTGATAGTTACTGAAGCCATCACTCACGCTCCCAACGCGTCTCTGTCTCTGCAAGAGATATTCCTCGCGTCTCTGTCGTAGTAGTGATGTTTCTGTGGGATAGCCCCAACAGTCTAAGATACGCTGATGTAGACAACCCCTCCTTGCGTGCCTTGTCCTCAATAGTACGTTTCTGCTCCTCGGTTACAACCACAGGGATGCGGCTGTTCATATCCTTGCTCATATTCCTACCTCCTACAAACTATTCCGGTTGCACATTCGTTATGCAACTGGTGAACAAGGACAGTTTACCACATTTCTTCAATCCTGTCAAATTGGAAGCTACAGGAGGTTATCGGAGGTTATGGTCAAGCGACACCGGCAACGGCGTCGCTGTCGTCGTTACAGTCCCGCTCTAGTCCTAGTTGTGTTGGCATCACCAGCCCTGTCAGCAACAACTCTACCCGCAACCATCTTCTTGCGGCGGAATATCAACCTCTAGGTACTCTACGATACCCGCGTGAGCACTGGTATCATTAAGTTCCAAGCAGCGGACGACATCGTCCTTAGCCATCAGCAGAATGATTTTGTCAAAACACCGCTCCCTGACGTTCCACCTTATCATATCCCAGATACCTTCAAAGAGAAGGGGCATGGTAACGTAATCACGTTCCGTATTATGGCAACACATATCGCGCTCAAGGGTGTCCCTGTGTTCACGGAAATACTCAAGAGCCCTTTGTTCTATTTCTGTCATTGTTCAGTGCTCCGTATTCAGTGGTATGTGAGAACCGGATATTCACCATGTATTGCCTTGTACTCTTCCATTTGAACATCGTGAGGCGTGAGTAATTCGCCATCACATTCGACGAGAGGCACGATGTTGACACAAGCATGTCCTTTCTCCTCCTCTTCCGCAGCATCAAAGGAGGAACGCTTATTCGTTTTCCACCAATTAACACGGAAAGCTATCTTGCATCCTCGGCACACGTGCTTTACAGAACCGCTAGTATTTGCCTCAAAGGCACCAGTGTCCATATTGCCGCTACAACGACTACTACTATAGTTTGGCGGACGATCGTCTTGCAAAGCAGGCTTGCCACATTGAGGGCACGTATACTTTGATGGTGGAAATCGCGTACCTATTTCATCTACGTTGGCCCAGTCTCTCAACTTTAGCGTCTTTTCCCCTAGGGTTTTCATCCCACTTTCTTTATAGGGCATGAGCTTGGCGTTTCTAGTGGAAGGCGAACGCAACAATGGCTGCCTAGCCCTCTTTCCCACTCAACACCTAGTTGGCCGGCTACTTGGTATATCTCAACATACCGAAGGGGCGAATCTTCCAACAACCAACCCTCGTCAAGGATGTCCATCCAGTCATACCACTCACCATCAGACAATTGATGGAGCAACCAGTCTCGACAAGTTCTCTGGTAAGCCGCATCCCTTCTTAACTCTTCCTCGCGCTTACGCGACTGTTCTTTAAAGTAGCAATCTAGCAATGCTTGGATTTGCCTTAGAATGGCCTCACAACCTGTACGGCATTGCGTGTCATGGCTTTTCATTCATTACTCTCCCCCTTATCCTCTACGCATTCAGCAGCGATAACTGTTCTGGCATCACCAGCCCTGTCAGCGGCGGCTGCGTATCGCGTACGCGCTGGCGGGCGACCTCGCAAGTTGCCTTGACTATCTCGAAGGCCAGATACTTACGGCCCACCTTGATACACGCTGCTAGTGTGCTACCACCGCCACAGAAGGGGTCAAAGACCAAATCAGTTGATAACCTTTCTACCCAATGCGTTATGCCCTCTAGCGGCTTTTCCCAATCATGGAAAGTATCTGTTTTGATATACCCGTTACTAACAAACGAAAAGTTCTTAACATATTTACCTAATCTATGCTGTCCTTTGCTTGCCCAAGCAGCAACTTCATATAATCCAACTATCTTCCGGCCATGGTTGTAACGCCGCCTTGCTGTTTCGCGTAGCACCAGATAGTCACACCAGACAAAACCCTTAATGGTGAAGATATTGGCTATCTCTACCTGGTTATTGGGTGAAACAAAAGATACCAAATTACCCCCGTCCTTCAGTACCCTTGCCGCCGTCTCTGCCAGCCATCGGTAGTCGTCAATGCGCTGGTAGATCGGATCAGTGAAGATGAGGTCTATGCTCTCGTCCGGTATCGCCTTGCTGAGCTCGCGCGCATCTCCGTAGTAGATGCCAACGTTTGGCCCCGCTGGCCCCAGTTGGTACGGCCCAAGGTATTCTGTCATGTTACGCGTCCCCTCCGCATTCCTTAAACTTGTATCCCTTGCGTACTTTCCATAGGGAGAGCCTTTTCATTCGCCTGGCATAGGGAGTAGTAACTGGCGGGATGAAAGCAGCGTTCTTGTCCTCGCTACGCCCGTTGAACTGAATATCATGTAGCCTGGCAAGTTCTGAGATAGACGACGGCGCACACTCCAGTACCTTGGCAGCCTCCCTCTGTGTACGTCCGCTTATTGCCATATCCCTAACGATGGTGATTTCCTCTGGGGTGTAGCGTTTATAGCGTTTACGCATAGTTTACAACCACCCTATAAAGGTTGTATATTAGTTTGGACGCATAGGCATAATGATATGCTGGTAGACGTCGTGTTCTATACCTACAGGCCGCATTAGTATCGGCTGTGTTGGCGTAGTCATCAGCAACGAGACATCGCACTTACCCATGACCTTGAGTGCGTCTAGCAGGTAGCGACCGCTAACGTTGATTTCGATCGAGTCGCCATCCATCGTCGTTACGGGGATGGTGGTAGTGCCGTCACCTACCCCTGCTGATCTGGCTGAGACCGTGATGCCCCACGTGTCATCCTGTTCGTTCTTGGCAACGTTGAGCGTTACGATCCCACTGCCAGGATCAGCGAACAGTGCGGCCATCTTTGTAGCGCGTCCTAACTGCGCTGTATCGCATTGTACCTGCGTCGTGTGGTTTTTGGGGATAATCACGTGAACATCGGGGAAGTTGCCACTTATGAGCTGGGAGACGAAGGCTACACTGGGAAGCATGAATATCGCCTGGTTCTCAGTTAGGCCAACAATGACATCACACGCTGGTTGCTGGGCGATGATGCGCGCCAGGTTGCCCAGGGCGTCAGCGGGGATAATCGCGCTAGCGTCAACAGGAATTGGCCCCTCTACGGGCAGCAGCCGTGTCGAGAGGCGATAGCCATCGGTGGTAGCCAGTTCAGCCTCACTACCGGTAGTTGTTACGTAGATGCCCTGTAGGGTAGGGCGGCTCTCATCCTTAGCTGCCGCGAAGGCGGTCTGGTCTATAGCGCGACGCAGTTCCTCAGAGCCCGCTGTGAAGACTGCCACGGTATCATCTTGGGGAATGCTGTTAGGGATACTGGGAAACTCATCGGCGGGTTGAACGACGAAGGATACCTCGTGTCGTCCGCAACGCAGAGAGAGACGCTTGCCCAGTGATAGTTCTACCATCTCGTTGGGCATTCGCTCCACGACGTCAGCCAGCAATCTGTAGGGGGCAGCAATGGATCCCGTTTCCCCAACGATAACGTTTGCCATCTCGCAGTGGATACCTACTTCCAGGTTGGTTGTTGACAGCCGGTAGCCGGTATCTACTGAGAGTAGTACGCAGTTCAAGATAGGTAGGGTAGACTTGCGCGGCATGGCGTACCCCACGGTGTCGAGGGCGGCCTTGAGGTCTTCTTGCGGTAAGGTAAGTTTCATAGTACATCCTTTCTGTTTATTCTGTCCCGCTCAGGGGGTAGTCGGCGTGTGTGTATGGTACATACTAGGTTTAAGCCCGCAGAGGGAACAGGGGGGAGCTGGCTTCATTGCTCCCCGTATTCTTGCGGCAAGACGAGCCAGCTCGGCTAGAGATTCCGTCTTTCTACCTATTCTCTGTTCTCTCATGGCAATGCTAGCCAACTCGCCTATCTCGTTCAGTGCCTGTCTTGCCGTACAATGCGGGCAGTTGTCGTAGTCATGGCCATAATCTATTCGACCACACTCAATATCCGCCAATAGTTTGAGTTGTTTGATGTCGTCTCGAAATGACATAGTACTATTCCTTTCCTATTGCTAGTAATGGTAATCCCTCGTAATCTTCACTCGCCACCCTCGGTGTTTTCCCCTGCTCCCACGCCCGCATCGCTGCTATCCCGGTGCGCATCGCCGTCGCTTGCAGGAGGTGCGGCAATATCATTGATGGGTTATCCTTGTGATATGGCTGGTTCGCAAGCCTTGTCCATAGCCCTGTCTATGAGTTCGTTTAGGAATTGCTGCTGTAATAGTAATCTGGCAGAGTCGTATGCTTGCTCAGCCCGTACTTGCCGCTGCTTAGCAACGATGGGCCGGATGTATCGGCACCACAATGTTGATAACCACCCAGTACCATATAGCGCATTACGGCATAGGACATGGGCCGGGGAAGCGGGAAGGCTAGATACATCTATACGGATGCCGATACTGTCCAACAGTCGGTGCGGCGACTTCTGTTCTTTAGTAATAAGTGTTTCAAATACCTCGTCTGATCTCATTTTGCTAACTCCTCCCAGGCCTGTGAATGGATGCGCCAGTCTAATTCGTAGATTGGTGTAACGATGCTGAAAAAGAACCACCGCCCAAGTTTACTACGAGGGATATGCTGGGAAATTCTAAGGGCAGCATAGAACAATGTGGTTGATGCTTTTTTCATTAAGTAATGAACTAATTTCTCTGACAGAATCATTGTTGTCCTTTCTTGTGTAACGGTTCCTTGTCTGGTTCTACCAGGAGAGATACGCTTACCCTTTCAGCTGGTTCCACGCCGACGCTAGGGCCTCGCTCAAAGAACCAATCGCGGCTAGTAACGCAGCCCGCTAAGTATCTAGTATAGCGTAGCCCATCCTCATCCTTTGTGTATATGATGCAGACAACGCGCTCGTGTATATTAGGGACGCAAGGTACGCCATAAAAAGAGAAACTGGGTACAGCATCATCGCTGCCAAATTTGATAAGAAGGGTGAAGTCCCTGGGCGGGTTCATGTCGTTGTCTCCTTTCCTATGTAGATGCCTTCCAGCACTTGCTGAACAACTGCTTGCGCTAAGTCAGACTTGGTCTCAACTATCCACCAGGCGAAGCCTTGCCACGTGAAGGGGGCAGGCGCAATCCACACGGTATATTCTCGCTTGAATGCCTCAACTTGAGTTAACCCCTTTGCCTTTAGCTCTCTTCGTAGCCTGGCTTGCCCTCGTCGTTCCTCTCGACATATTCCTGCCTCGCAACATCGAGCGTGACAGTCTTCGCCCGTGTAGGGGCTTGTATGCCGCTCGTCCCATGACTTCTGGGTGAAGCCACCAAAGCATACGCAGCAGATGTGGCATTTATAGTCGTTGCGGCCTATATCATTCACGACCTTCCCTCGCCCTTCTTATCTTTGCATTCTGGGCATCTCCATTTATGCTTACCATGAACCTTTAACCCATTGGTCTTTATCCACCCCTTCTTCCTCCATGTGACCTCAGCCTCCCCAAGATTTCTGTAGACAGCGTAATCAAGAAGGGCCGGGCACCAATCGCACCATACGGAATACTGTACAGACCTGTAGTATGCCATCGTCTAGTCTCCTGTGTAGTATGTCGTCTCCATTTTCTCTGTCACGTAGTATTGTCCTTTCAGGAGACTACTTTCTCTTTCAGTGCCACGCCAAACATCTGTGAATACTCAGCTAGTGGATACCAGATTGTCTTTCATGTCTACCTCCCATAACGATAACGAGACAAGCCCGACCATTGCATCGCGCCGTCTTTTCGGGCGACCTTGACAAGCTCAGCCCGATCTGTGGTGGCCACGATTTCACGGAATAAAGTTTCCTCGTCGTAGTTCGCGACCACCGCCAATGCTGCTATGATGCCTCGGTAAAAATCGTAGTCGCTTCGTTCTTTGCCCTGTTTCTTATTCACATTACTTCCTCCCTATACAGCCAATCACACCGACTGCTCGCCGTTGCTCATAGCTCTATCCTTTCTCTTGTGTATGTGCAAGGATAACACCCGTAGCTACCGCGTAGGCATACTCAACTACTTCCTCCGTGGTAAGCACTGCCGGTTCCCACCCACCTTCTGTGGCAACGGGGACAACAACATGTGCTATGCCTACACCAACTATCATCCGTGCGCAGAGCGTGCAGTAAAACCCCCGCCCTAGTTTGAGGTAGGGCGCACCGTCGGCCTGTATTCCGGCGACGTATAGTGTACCACCATTCAGGTCTAGCTCACCCCTCAGGGCATGCATGATGGCAACCTGTTCGGCGTGCAGGGCGCGGCATAGTTCTACCCGCGTGCCAGAAGCGACACCGATGCGGAGGCATGGGTCGCAAGGTACGGGGTCACTTTCCATGCCGTATCTGTACCAGCCGTTCCAGCCCACGGCGCACAGCCCGCCCTGTACATCGCACGCCAAGGCACCGAACTTCATCTTAACACAAGGGCTCAATGCCGCTAACTGGAAACACCGCTCTAGTTCATTCATCTTCGCCTCCTTTAGGCTCCTATGGTAGTATTGTCCTTTCATGGCGGATTATAGCATAATTCGCGGGGTATGTCAAATTAGGAAGTGGGGGTATGCGACGGCCTATGCGGCGAGCTTAACCAGGTGCTCGCCGTCAATCAGTGTGATCGTCTGGCGGTGTTGGGCGGCCCACAACCTGGCTTCTGCCGTAAACCGCCCCGTGGTCACGAGGATGCCTGTGTCGGCCCCCTCATGTAACACTGTGCCCAGGAGGTCGCGGATGGCGGGTTCTCCTACAGCCTTGCCTTCTCCGTATCTCTTGCATTGGATGACAATCGTGCGGCCCTTATTTCTGGCCACTATGTCCACGCCGTGGTCTTGTACGTCCCGAACGTTTACCACAGCGTAGCCCCTGCGCTTGAACAGTCTAGCTACGTAAGCCTCAAATGCTTCAGGAGTAAGACCGCGTAGTTCCGCCAACTGCAAACGGTCGCGCTGTCGCCTGTACTCCTTGCGCTTCTGCATAATCGCTACGTAGGCGCATAAGACCATGAGGATGATGATGAATGCCAAGACTGTTTCAGAGGCGGTCATAACAGTTCCCCTTGTACTAGTTGAAAGACATCCGCATCGGATGCAATTTGCTGTCCGCCAAGGGGCAGCGGCATTTGAAGCATCGCCTGTTGCACCCTTGTTCTAGTTAGCTCAATATATTCGGGTGAAATGTCAATGCCTATCGCCTTGCGACCGGTGAGAACAGCCATTTTTAGGGTTGTGCCGCTGCCGCACATTGGGTCAAGCACTATGTCGCCAGGGTTTGACCACGATAGAATGTGGTCGCGGGCCAAGGCTTCAGGGAAGATAGCAGGGTGCTGGTCAGCCAAGTTGTCAGTAGCCACATGGTGCAAGCCAGTATTATATCGCCAGACATTGAATCTCTTTCCGTATTTGGTGGCCTCGAAGTGCTGCCTGTAGGACTTGGAACCATCTTGTTCCCGTTTCATATTCTTGCCAGACTTAGTCGGCTGAAGGTTCTTTCTATCGCTGATAGGATTGAATGTCTTGGGCGACCCCTTACTAAAAACAAACATGTACTCAAAGACTTGGTGATACCTGTTGGGGAAGGGGTATCTAAACCCATTCTTCTGGTATATCATTGTGTCGTGCAGGCTGAACCCCAACTCCATGAACCACAACGCCTGCCTGAAGCTAGTCCCCGTCTCTGACCCGTTCACTGTCTCGTCACCCACTACCCATACGACTACACCACCGGGCTTTGTGACGCGCCACAACTGCCGCGCTATGGCCTCAAAGTCAAATACGAAGCCTTGATATAGGCGCAAATTGTCGTATGGCGGGCTAGTGACGGTCAGATCAATACAGTTATCTGGTAGCAAGGTGGCCATAAGTTCTGCACATTCTCCACAGATAGCCCGATTGATTAACTCGTCAGGAACCCGCCCAACAATTCCCCTAGTCATAATGGCCTCCCTTTAATCGTGAGGGTGATGATGAATGCCAAAATCGTTTCAGCGGTAGTCATGTAACTTCTCCATGATGCGACGACCCACCATTAGGTTCAATGAGTTAGTCGTTGCTGTAATGGTTGTCATTCCGCGGCAATTGTAGCATAATTCGTAGGGGATGTCAAATTGAGGATCACAGGTTCGCAGGAAAGTCCGGGACAAGGCACTGGAGGGGCTCACCGAGTGGATGCGCTGGGTAGATGAGCCGCGTGAGGGTGCTATATTGAAACAAAATGCACAAGGGGAATAGAGGTCAAAAATAGGGTTGAGCTCTGGGGGGAGGTACCCCTGACCGCGCGTCGCCCCAGTACAATGTTGCCCCTGGGCCTATAAGCGTTATGTCAACTCGCCAACTCGCGTCGCGTTATGTCTAGTACGCACTCCCTAGACTATGCGAAGCGGCGAGTTCGCATAGTCACGGATGAGTTCGCATAGCCATCGCGGATTGCTAGTTATGGAGCAATCGGTTCGCGTTATGTCATCTTCACACTATGTCTATTATGTCTAGGTAACGCGTGATTAGTGAGCATTTGCTGAGCATAATGCCCCATTTCTACGCCTATGCTTGCTACTTACGCGACAATCACTTCGTATAGTCATCGTTTCCTGGCGATTTACCAGACATAATTTTGACTATGCGAAGTGATTATGTCAACGAAGCGCGCCCCACGCCGCCGTTCGTCGCGTCCTTAACAATCGCTAACTTGACATTCTGCTGCCCCAGACTATGCGAAGTGCTAGTTTCGCATAGTCATGGGTGACTTCGCATAGTCATGGGTAGCTTCGCATAGTCAGCGACGGGCTGCTGTATACCGCGCTGGGCCGGCCACGTCACGCCAACCGCGCTGGGCACGTCGCTGGACGGGACGGGACGGGACGACTCGCAGGCTCGGTTGGCGCGGGACGCCATCCCGCGAGGTTGCTGTACCATCCCATCCCATCCCACGCTGACCGGGGAGCTACCACCGATCACCGACAACACGCCGCGCCACACCGCGCTGGACTGGACTGCGACCACGCCGCGCCGCCGTCATCGTATGCAATTCTTTGCATGTAGTTCCTTGTTTGCGAACACTTGCAGCTGCAAGTGCTTGCAGCAGATAATCATTCTCTGTTGCGCACGCTTGCAGTTGCAACCCCCTGCATATGCACATATTCGGATATGCGGATATGCGGATATGCGAAAATTCGCATGAGCTCGCGGCGGCGAAAGTGTGGGAACGCTACCCCCCAGATACCTACGTTTACCTTAGTTCTCCTATGTTCTCCTGTGTTTACCTATGTTTACCTATGTTCTCCTTAGTTTATATACATCTATACACATCTATATACACCTATACACATCTATACACATTTCGTTTGCATTAGCATTTGCATTTGCATTTCGTTGCATCGTTTGCGATTGCACTGGTACCACGCACGGTTGCATCGTCATCATTTGCGCTTACGTCCTGCACCCATGCGTTTGCGTTTGCACCTGGCAACCTCGCGACACGCGCCACCGTGTGCATCTGCGATTGCACTAGTATCACCCGCGCCTGGCTGACTTGGCCACGCATCCACCCCGTGCACCCACCCCATGCGTTTGCGTCACACCCCGCCGTATCATATGAAGCAAACGCACGTGTCAATAACGCGTTAGTTCTGAATTTCCTAATCAGCACGTCCGCCTCATAACGCATAGACAACAATCAATATGAATGCGAGAGCAGAAATGTCAAGTAGTATTATGGTCAACCACCGCGTCCACCTTAACACTATGTCGCGAAAGTAGACACATAACGAGTTATACGTCAAGCATCTCCACAATTCATCCACGGAAACTGCACAATTATTCCATGTTACAAAACTCAATAACCGTGCTATACTGGACGCAGAAAGAGAGAACGAGCAGAACGAGCAGAACGAGACCTTAAAAAACATAGAAGCAGGAAGCACCAGGCAGGGGCCAGGGGGACTGGGGAACCTAGACAGAGTAGGCGGTAGACAGAGAAAAGCGCAAGCGCTCTAAGGAAAGTCTACCAACGAAGGACACAGGATAAAGCCCCAGGAGGAACTGGCGAAACCTAGTGACGAGAGCCGACATCATAGAAGCCGAAACCAGGAGAGACCACTCCTGGTATGCTGGGCTGGCATACCAGCACTGACGAGGCTGCCAAAGCGCTGAACTAACTAGCACATAGGAGGCCACACCGATGACCGTCAAACGACTACGTAACTATAAGGAAATCATCACGCTATCGCACAAAGTTACCGTATATGTACCATCGGAATCCGGCGGCCAACCGCTGAGCAACCGCCAGGAAATTCTCGACTACACGCTGGCCGAACTGGCCAGGATTTGCGGCGGAGCAACGTCAACGGAGGCGCTGGGCTACTGGCAATCCCCGACCGGCCGAGTAGTCCGGGAACGCGTGACTCTAGTCTACGCGTTTTGCGCTGACCTAGATGGGGCAATTGACGACGTCGTCACGCTCGTGGAGAGCGTGAAGGCAGAGTCACGCCAGGAATCGATGGCATTTGAGATTGATGGCGAATTGTACCTGATATAACAATCGCTGCAACAACTAGCACAGGGGAGGGGATCCGATGGCATACGTGATCGACTGGCGCACCGGGGAACCGGTTGTCAATCTGGACGGCATTCACGAGTTGCATCCAGAAATTAAGAAACAAGCATTCTTCCAACTTCAGGACATCGTCGCTGACATCCCTACTGCTGACGATGCATGGGCAATCCGATACCACGCCGACGCGGTCTGGGCATTCAATATACTGGCCGCATAGCACACTAGCACACTAAAGGAGACGACTACAATGGGCACAACGGCGGTAAAGAGACCGGACATCACAAACGAAAAAGAACTTGACAGAGAGATCGTACGCTTGAGCAAACAGCATCCCAAGAAATACATCACGTATTCTATCATGTGGTGTAAGGTGACGGTGTATTTACATGACCACAAGCCCCAGAGCCTGACCTTTGACGCCGAATACACCTACAGACAACGGGGCGGGTTTTTCAAGAACGGTGAGATTGTAAAGCCCTCGAATACGTTTGTCAATCGATTTGAATTCTGCCCATATCTGGGCTAACAACTAATACGCCAAAGGAGACTATACCGATGGACACGGGAACCTGGGACTATGAACTACTCGAGGCCGAACTAGTAGACGAAACCTATGCTTGCCCAGCTTGCGGGGAACGCCAAATGGACGAGCTTGTCTGGGATAACAACGAGGCCGTGACTTGTCAGACGTGCGGCAAAGTATACCGTCTGGACTAAACACCGAAACGTGAGGTCGGAAACCTCACGTCCGCCGGGCTGACATCTCGGCGCTGATGAGGCGCGTCAAACGCCGCAACACTAGTACACAAGGAGACTACAATGGCAAACAAAACGCTAGAATTTGGCGACGGGCAATCACGACAGGCGATGAAACGATATAATGAGAATTTCAACGCCAGGCTATACAACCAGGCAACAGCAAGGAAATCGGTTGGCTACGCCAACCGGCTGATTGATGACGCGCTCGCGATTTGTGGATCGCCACACTATGCAATCAGCGACCGCCGATACAGCAAGGAGGCGATGACCTTCCTTGAGGCATTTGCTTTACCAGTTGATCCCAACGGCTGGACCGTGACACCGGGACGCCGTAGCTAACTTGCCCGCCGCCTACTGCCCCTCAGCTTGAGGCGCTGGGGAGCAGTGGGCAGGGAGCAATCTAGTTCACTGCAAGACGAACACAAACACGCAAAGGAGGCAAACAAAATGGACAGGGAAAAGAAACGTGTACAGAGATTATGTCGAGACTTTGTGCGAATGGAAAAGGGCAGCATCCTTGACGCCCCGGCCGCGTCTTATAAGATGTTTGACCTTTGGGGCATCAAAGTAGACTGGCATGAATTCAGTGAGGCGATGGACGCTATGACCCGAACGGGTGAGGCCGCCGAAGTAGGCCAGACACGAGACGGCCGCATAACATATCTGATAGCATAACACGACAGAGACAAACGCAAGGGAGACAGGGATATGGCAAGGCGAAACAACGTGCCCAAGCGGGCAGATACCGAGAAGGTGATAAGCGGCCACATTAACACCGGGCCGAACAGGGGTTCTTTCATCATCGTCACGCTGTACCGTGATTTGTGCGGATATGCCAAATTGCCGCATCGCTGGCTCACGCTTGAATGGCCAGACAGGCCGCAGAACAGGGGCTGCTGGCAATTCAGCGGGGCGCGGTTGGACGAGGCCACGGTACAATTTGACGAATTCGCTGCACTGATTGACACGGGGGAGGCACACTAACATGAAACACCACGACATGACCACAAACAACGGCAGGGAAACACTGACAATCTCCATACAGATGACCGGAGAACCATTCAGCATTGAAACGTCAGCACCCTACTTCTTTCTGGCTTTTAGGGAACGCATTGCCCTAGGGCTGCTCCCCACGCCGCCAGGGGGCCAGCATCATTTGCACATGTCCACCGACTGGCCGCTGAGTGTGGTAGACTGGCAATCGGGAGAGCTGATACCCGTCAGGGACCTACCCGAACGAATGGACGTTGATGCCTACATTGCAAGCGCCGAGGAGGCGCTTGCACAAATTGACACTGAGGAGACATGCTGACATGAATGGACCATGGAAGTTTGGCGACGTAGTACAGACATTTGCCCCACGTGTAGCACGTGAGAGCAAGGAGGCCGTTGTTATTGACACAGGATCACCCGTATCAGGCGACGGCAATGTATACCGCTATCGCGTTCTTTTCGTGAGAGACGGCGCTCCCTGGGGAGCTTTCAATATCTACACGAACGAGGCGGACAAAAGAGGCCAGAAGAACGAGGCCGAAGTATACGAACTGCTGGACGCATACCGGAAACTGGAGGCCGTGCGGTGGGCCAATGGTGTCATGCCATGAAACACCGCATCATCATCGCCGCATTCGTCGCCGTCACGCTGGCGGCAATGGCCCTGACCCTCGGCGGCACGCTGGCCGCGGGGCAGGGACAGGTCCTGACCAGCTGGCAGGCTTGCTATAGCCTACAGGAATGCCAGCAGCAAGATCAACCGGACTATTGCCCCGCCGTATGCCTTGACATCTACCAGGCGCACGAGGGCAGGTGGATCGCAGAAATCAACGGCTGCGGCCTTGATTGCCCGTGGGAGGACGTTCTACCGGGGGCCCTGGCCAATCTGGCCTATCAGGGCAACCTCCCCGCTGGCCCTCTCCGCTGGGCCGCATACCGAGAGCAGAACGCCGCCGACCTCACCGCCGAACTGGGCCGCGAGGCCCGGTAACAGAACGCTAACAGAAAGAGGAGGCACGCCGACATGACCGACTTACAACTTGCCCAACACCTGGACACTCAGCACCCCAATCGTTGGACGCAGGGCCACTGGTACGAAGCAACGGGCCCAAACGGAAAGAGGGTAGAAATTCGGCGTTCGTCTGGGGTAGGACGCAACAAGGGGATGCGTTTTCTGCACATGCGTTTCCCGTCGTGGCTCGTCATTGCACACCCAGACGGCACAAAAGAACGAACCAACGAAAGAATCTACATTCACACCCGCATCAACCTCAAAACAGGCGAGTGGAAGGATTTGACATGACCAACGAGGACAAGCGTTTTTGGGCCGAGCTACAGAAAAGAATGGCCGACGAGCCGACGAAAACATTCTCTGTTGTGTTCGTTGGAGACGGGAGTGGCGGTGTAGTCAAGACCGTCCGAGAATATGACAACCTAGGCGACGCTGCTCAGGCAACCATTGAACGTGTCAATGCCTGGTAAACACGAGCGCCAACAGAAACCAACAGAAAGAGGAGACAAACATGACCGCAACAAAACGAACGATTCTGGCTTTGCTTTTCATGCTGACTGCAACAACCGCAGTGGCCGCGCGGAGGGGCTACTGGACGCCGCAGGAGATTTTTGAGACGATTACTTTGCCGCGGCTGAGTAAGGCCGAGGTGATAGACCTGCTGGGCCAACCTGACACCGTGGGCAAATACGAGGGGCAGGCGCGCTGGATGTACCGCTGTCTGACGCGGGACATCACCGACAACACGGTTTGGAACCAGAGCCTGCTCTTCAACGAGGCGGGGCGCGCCTGGTATGACTGGACGCCCACGCCGTGCCAGTTGAGAACATTCTTGCCGTTTGTTACCCGCTGAGGCAGATGAACACAACATCAACAGAAAGAGGAGGCTTTACCATGAACACGCAAGACACACTGAAAACACCAAAGACCACGACGATCACGGTAACGAAGGAACAGAATAGGCGGCTCCGCTGGCTGCAAACGGCGGCCAATCACGAGACGAAGGACGGCAGACTGACGAGGCCCGGCCTTTCCGGAATTCACGCCGAACCGGAGGCCCTCGTCGCCGCCGATGGCTGGCGGTTGCACGCCGTCAAACTGGAGGGCGAGGAACTGCCAGAAATGCGGGGCAAGACCCTGCGGCTGCCCAAGTTCACTACCACGGCACTGCTACTGGCCGCCGATGAGGTGGAGGAGACATTCCCCGACTGGCATGTTCTGCTACCTGCGGGGGAGCCAGTCTTTGAGATCGGGGTGAGCGGTAAGCAGTTGGGCGAGGCCCTGGCCGGGATGACCGGCGACAACAAGGGCCGGGTAACGCTACGTTTCCATGGACCTGGGTCAGTTATTGAGGTGCTAGGCATCGCCGCCGATGATTGCCCCGCGTATGCGCTTATCATGCCCATGCGCAACCATAGCGGCACAGCGAGCACTTGGAGGCCCTAGTTTGTGAAACGTTTCCTAATACACCGGAAACACCAAATCAATACCCTTGTTAGAACCATTCCAAACGACTATGCGAAAACAGGCCCAAAGTACTATGCGAAATTGGGGCTGAAACAGGCTACTTTCACGTGTGAAAGGTAGACATAAGAATTTCGCATAGTCTAGGGATTGACAGAGACCGCCGCATCTGTCATAATGGACATAGTAGGATCACCGACGCAAGACCAAGAACACGAGAGGAGAATGAGATGAAACCAGAAATCGTTATCACCATCGACCGAGGAGCGACTGAGGACTGGCTCAATCCTGATGGAGACCAGGACGCCAAGCAGGTCAGACAGTGGGCCGACCAGTACGCCGCCGCCGTGCAGCAGGGCATGGCCGCCGCACAACCCGGCTACACCGTTATGGTGGACTGGGGCAACCACGAACGAATCGACTTGCAGGGGCTAGGCGCAGACGAGGACGATTATGCCCTGCTGGAAGGGTTGCACCTCGACTATGAGGCCGTATGCGACAAACTGGCCAATTTTGACTGGCTAGAGGAGGCCGCCGACTGACATTGAGCGAGCAGGAGCCCAGGAGAGCTTCTGCTCCGCTCCGAGCCTGCTCAGGTGGGCTGGGAGGGGCGCAGAAGCAAAGGCAACCCAAGAGAAGTTATGCCAACAAAGGAGGCTTTACCCATGAACGAGAACCTGACGAAGCACGACGTAACGCCCGAACTGAAGAATCTAGTCCACGAGCTGCTGGCCGCAATGGCCGCGGCTCAGGTCATGCGTGACGAAGTGGACGAGGTTGCCGCCCAGGTACTGACCGAAGTCATCCTTCTGGACGACGAGGGCAAGCGTATCACCGAACCAGGGCGGGATTGGACGTGTGAGGACGAGGCCGCGCTGCATCGGTTCTGGGCAATCGTAGATGGGCGGCTGAGGGCCGAGGGCATCAAGCCCGCTGCCATGGAGGACGACCATTGTCCTGCCCTCGTCGCTGAGCACGAACGGCGCAAAATCGAGTGGGACTTGCTCGACGAGGCCGCCAAGATGCTGGACATCTATGAGGAACCGGGCAGCTTCAACAACGAGCTGCTCTGCTGCGCTAAGGGGCTAGAACGTCGGCAGGAGGCCATTGACATAAACATCGGACTCGTGCTGGCTATTGAAAAAGAGGAGGCATAATAACATGACCGCAACTCTTACCGAGTACAAAGGGCACCCGATTATAAATCTGCCCAACGGCAACCGGGACTTTAGTTTTGGACTGGCCAAGGCCAAGACTATTCTAGAGCACATCGAGGACATCCGCCGCTTTGTCGAGGACGACACGCCAACCGCCTCCAGCAGCAAGCCGACGAAGGAGGCCCCAAAGGGCAACGGCAAGGGCAAGGCCACCGTTGGCCCCTTTGGCATTGAGATCGGGGACATCTTTGTTGACGAGTGGGGCTATGAGCAGACCAACGTGGACTTCTACCAGGTGGTGAAAGCCACGGCCAAGACGGTCACGGTTCGCCAGGTAGAGCAGGATAGCACAGAAACGACGTTCCCCGCTTCGGACATTCGTACCATGTCCGGTTATACGACGCCCATCAAGGGCCGGTTCGCTGGCTCTGAACGAGTGAAACACCCCTATGAATGGGAAGGGCGGGTTTACATCAAGTCTCAGTATGGCTCCTCTAAACTCTGGGACGGCAAGCCCCAGGGCTGGACGGGCTACGCATAACGCCACAACCCCGCTCCGGCTCTCTGAGCATCAGAACAGGGACGCCGGAGCGGGATACCAACACCACATTAGAGGAGGCATATTGAGGAGATGACACCATGACCGAGGATGAAGCCAGACAAATGAGTTATGATGCCCCCGTTGTCCTTACCTGTTTTAAGGGCGGCCCTATCACTGGCCGCTGGCGAGGGTACGAGAGGGTATTCAGTTGGGACACGCGCAAGGCGGTTGTCTTACTGGACAACCCGCCAGAGGGGCATAGTGATTATTGTTACACTAACCCAGAATGGGTAGAAAGGGAGGAATGATACCATGACCACAACAACAGCAGAGATACTGAGGGAAGTTATGGAGCAGTACAACGCCCGACGGGCTAACTGGATTGAGGCCCTCGGCACACCCGACGGGTTTGATGAGTGGTTTACGGAGCAGATCGTCCATCCCGTAACAACGCCAAAGGAGGGGCTTTATGTCTACAGCACGGGAACTGTCCCGGCCTACTTCCTGCGCCCGCTGGGGGAGGCCCCGCCGCAAGCCGTGCTCGTTGGCACGTTAGACGAGACGCGTCCAGTCTGGACGCTAACGGCTCCCGACGGCACGGATTTGGGGAGTTTCAGCCAATTCAT